>Ga0194125_10011470_pt1 | contig 11864 bp, 8 predicted proteins | sample TA2KigC250mmetaG_FD_148626 | JGI IMG/M metagenome (GOLD analysis project Ga0194125, IMG submission 148626) | Freshwater microbial communities from Lake Tanganyika, Tanzania - TA2015034 Kigoma Deep Cast 250m | ecosystem: Environmental > Aquatic > Freshwater > Lake | place: Tanzania: Lake... | reverse complement strand
GGTTCGGATGCCCACTGCCAAAAGATGGCCTGGAATCCTGTGGCACGCAAGAGCGCTTGCAGGCTTTGCGGAGTAAAGTGAGTGCGCATACTTGGGATGTGCAGGAGGCTTCTCCCTTTTCCGATGGGCGCCAGCAAACGTGCGGCGCGAAACAGGCGTAAAGGATGGTAGGGCGTCTTGATAATGAGTAGCCCACCGTCTAGCATAAGTCCTCTTGCACGAACAAGTTTCTCCACTGGATTCTCCACGTGAGCCAGGACATCCCAAAAGGTGACCGTTGCAAACGGTGGATAATCGAGCGGAATCTCTTCAAGCGACGAGAAGATGGCCGCGGCGGGCGTCTCCCTCAGGTATCTACGAGCGAAGTCCGATGGTTCCACGAGGGTAGTGGCCTGTGCCAGATCTGGCGGTAACGCACGAATGAAAAAGCCCACTCCAGCTCCGACATCGAGAATCGGGGCTTCTAAATTCACAGGCAAGTGGGCTATTATGTGGCGAAAATGGCGGACTCGCTCCTCAGTTGAGTCTACATAGTGCTCAAAGTAGCGCTCGTCGAACTGAAAAGGCGTAGCAGACATGGACAATATTAAACCGCACTTCGGACATTTTTCGGCCGAAAATTCACCTTCACTCCAAATCGCTATTAGCTTCACGCTGCAAACTGGGCAAAGCACTTGGGTTGCCTTATCTGGTAGGTACTTCATTTGGTTGGGTGGAGAAAGCCGAATGTTCGCACGAAGTCGAACAACGGTGTGCACTTCAGTTGAAAACGCATCAGCGAGTCGGTGTGATAAATGCCGGCTCTTCTGAGCAGATAAGGATCTGGCTGGCGGTCCCCCCGAATACTTGAGGGAGTGAGCACGGCCTGTCTATAGCCGCAAGCTCTTACGAGTTCGAGCGTCTGCCCATTGTATCGCCCTGCCGGATAACAAAAAGAGACCACGTGGCCACCTATGGCCTGCTCAAGTTTGATCCGACACAAAGCGATTTCTCGAAACTGGGCCCGATAGTCTATCCGATCAAGGAAGGGGTGGGTGCACGTGTGGGCACCGATTTCGATTCCCGCGTCACGAAGGACCTGAACTTCCTCCCAGGTCAAGTAGCGATATGCTGAGGCAGAGACCTCTGGATATAGAGTCAACCACCTAGGGCTATGAACCACATCGGTGCCAATTCTATCTACGATGACGAAGACCGTGGCGCTGAATCCGAGTTCTTGCAGCACAGGAAGCGCATGATACAGACTGTCGGCATATCCATCGTCGAAGGTAATCCCAAAGACCCGTGAACGTGTTCCACCCTGTTGCGAGGAGACGTGGACGAACTCGGCAAGGCTGACCCCTCGCCAGCCCAGCGACGCCAGCCATTCCATCTGACGGCGGAAGTCGTCAGGGTGAACGGAGAGGATGTCGCGCCTCTCTGGGTGCACACTATGGTAGGCCAGGATTCTGGTGGTGGCGAATAACAGGCGCTGGTAAAACCGCGACCACATCACTTCACCCTCTGCTTTCCAGACCTCCGAGGTCTTACTCATCTTCTAGACCTCGGAGGTCTGGTGGGTTTCTCTCACCGTACCTCAGGCCGCCGGGCAGCCAGGAGCTGGTGATACAGCTCAACGTGAAGCCTGGCGACGTGCTGGATGGAGAATCGCTCCTCCACGTTGCGGCGCGCTGCCAGTCGCATTCTCTCGCGCAGCGCGGGATCGTTGTACAGCGTAACAATAGCCTGTTGAAGTTCTTCAACCGTATTCACGCGCAACCCGGTGCGACCGTGCTCAACCAGGGATTGGGTAGCCGCGTGCTCGGTGACTATGGCAGCGGTGCCAGTCGCCAGCGCCTCCAGGAGCGCGTTTGATATCCCCTCTCCTTTCGAGGGAAGCACGAAGACGTCCGATGCCGCCACGTATTCACGCACTTCGTCAGGGGCACGCTCACCAAGGAACGTCACCGAGTTGGCCACGCCTAGTGACTCTGCCATTCCATGCAGTATGTCACGTCGCGGGCCATCGCCCATCAAGTACAGGTGGCTGGTGGGAATGTAGGCTGAGGCCGAGGCCCAGGCCTGCAGAAGCATCTCGATGTTTTTCTCTTCGATGAGACGGCCGGCAAAGGAAAGGACAAAGGTCCCTGGCGATAAGCCAAGCCGCTGCCTGATACACTGACGTGTCTCGTCAGCTTCATAGGAGTATTCCTCGGTATCTATGCCATTTGGAATTCGCCAGATCTTCTGGGGGGGCACCCCATGCTGAAGGTATACCTGCTCCAACCCTGGCGTCAGTGCTACGAAGGCGTCCACGCAGGCTGCCAGGCGCTTGCTGAAAGGCTTCGAAAAGAATCTCCTTATCTGCTTCGGGCTCGGTGCTCTCACCACCACCGCTGTCCGATTGAACTGCCCGGCCAGAATGGCCAGAAGGCTCGGTGAAAACATGGTGTGCACGTGGACAATGTCTGGGTGATCCCAAATCAACCGGGCAAAGCCTGAAAGCAAGAACCCCGCAGGATAGCGCCAGGAACTCACCCGTCGGATCCGGATGTTCTCAAGCATGTCCTCGGCACTTGCATTGTCGAGACGCTGAGTTAGAATCCAGGGCTCAATGGTATAGCTGCGCTGCAAGGCCACCGACAGGCGCAGAACCTGAGACTGCGCACCTCCCACGACCTGGGGGAGGAACGTTGGAATGACCATGCAGACTTTAATAATGGCAGGCTTATGCTTCATCCGGCGTTCGTGCAATCGTCACGACTCCCCTATCCCCATCAACGACCAGATAGTCCCCTTCGCTCACAAGTGTCATCAAGTCAGCGATATTCATAACCGCAGGAATACCGTACTCCCGAGCCAGCGTCGCACCGTGGGAAAGCAGATTACCTGTTTCGACGACGACACCGGCTACCTGAGAAAATACCGAGCTCCAGGCTGGACGCAGATTGCCACACACCAGGATGTCACCAACACGAACTGCCGACAGCTCATCCATACTGTGCACCAAACGGGTCGGGCCGGCTGCAATACCTGGGCTGCACGGCTCTCCGGACAACCCCACCCCACTGCTCCGGTCAACAACGTTACCAGGTGCGACCGAGGGACGGCGGCGCATACGTTGCTTGGCCCGTTCATATTCCGCTTTGCGGGTCCTCACTGTCCTGGCCAAATCCGACGCTGCCTCAGCACACACCGCCTGAATCTCGGCCCAGGTAAGAAAGAAGATGTCTTCCGGAAAAGATAGTATTTGCCGGGCCACCAGACGTCGTCCCAGTTCGCGGGCGTAACGCTGAATGACCATCACGGCCCAGTAGACGTAGTGGTTGCGGTCTTCCTTGTATGGGAAATATCGCTCGGCACGCTGCTGCAGACAGTCGAATATGTGACGAGAGGGAAACCCCCACAAAGGGCTACTCTGCGCAAGCAAATGGTGAGCCTCCTGTATCACCTGTGTCCTGCGCTTTCTCGCCTCGTCGTGGGCACGCGTCAGGCTGTTGGCTCTTTGTGAGTCAGCCACGCTGACCAGGGAAGCCACGAGTGCATCTGCGTTGAGCCGCCAGGCCGGATCGCGGGGGTAGCGGTCCGCCCACACGTAGCCAAACTCGCGCTGAAATGCCGACAGGTCATCCCAGAAGCCCTGCCCGGATGGGCCACGGTCTTTCAAAGCCAGGAGAGCGGGGTAATCCAGATTCGCCAGTTCGTGGTCGGTCAACAGCGTGCCCAACGACTGCCTCAGGCGCTCCAATTGCGCGTCACGTTCTACGGTCAGATTGTCCAGTCCAGACAGCAGATCACCACTAATCTGCACACCATCCGCTCCAAGAGCCAGTCTACAAAATCGGTTGAGCAAACTGGCTGATGTCATTGCCAGGTTACCCACTGCCAGACTATCGTATTGGAAGGCCAGATATTGCTCGACCGCCTCGTTCAGACCGGCAACCAGAGCTTCCTCGCTCAATTCAGATAGCCTGGCTTGCTCCAGCGTCTTCATCCGCTCCAGAAACGCAGGTAACGCCACACGATTGAAGTGATCGAATATCTGCCGAGCCTGTAGCCAGCGCACCCCCTGCCAAAAGCCCATATACAACCGTAACAATGGCGATGGAGTGCCCCATGGCCAGGTGTAGTACAGGAGACCATTCCTGACCCGCATTTCCGACTTGAAATCAGTACGATAATATGCATTTATCGCTTTGACCCAGCGCCGGTGACGCTGTTGAGCCAGATCGCAGCCGAAAGGAGAGAACGGTTCCGGGTATGCTTGAAGCCAGACATTCTTCTGGGAGGCATCAGGCGAAGCTGTGTTCTCAGCAGTTGTGGTGATCGTACGCGCCTGCAGAATCCAGATTATACCGTCGGAATCGAGGCACCATTCGATATCCTGGGCACGGCCAAAGAATTCCTCCACCGCTTGCCCCAGGCTGACCAATTCATTCAACTGATCGGATGACAGCGGGAGAGATTCAGATGGTTGCAATGGCTCTCCACTCTCTCTATCCACGATGATCCGTTGAGCACGTACGTCTCCTGAGACAAGGGCGTCACCGAAAGTTGATACGAATTCAATCACCATCGCGTTGGCGTGACGGTCTATAGGATGTTGGGTGAAGACAACGCCTGCCAGTTGAGGAGTAGTTTGCTGCTGCACAAGCACTGCCATTCCATGGGACCAATGGGCCACGTCCGCCATCTGGCGGTACTCACCAGCTTCAGGGCTCCAATACGAGCTCCAAACTTGCCGTATCGCATCCATCAGCGCTTCTTCGCTGCGGACATCCAGGGCCGTCTTGTACAGACCGGAGAAGCTGAAATCGTCCAGGTCTTCAGCGGTCGAGGACGAGCGGACGGCCACAGGGACGTCATGGTCTACCCTCAGACGTCGAAACTCTGCCAGAATTTCCTCGGTCAGGGGGACTGGCAACTCCCAGCTCAACAATTGCCGTTGCAGGTCCTTTGGAGAAAGCCCAGAGAGAGGTTTAGCAACTGCAGAGTACGCATCACGTGTCACCACAAATCCAGGGGGAACGGGAAACCCTGCACGACGCAATCGCGCCAGATTTGCTGCCTTGCAACCTACCTTGGGATATACGTCTGGACCTACTTCTGACAACGGAAAGCAAAAGGGCTTATGCTCGTTCATAGTCCTCTGGACGCACCTCTTGCCGCCAACGTTTAATCGCGAACAGACCTGGTTTCGATCTCACCGATTTCCGATCCATGATGCTCGTTAGCCAACCTGTGGATAACGACGATTAGCGCTATAAGCAACCAAAGGAGTTTGTCTGCCTCCGTGGTGGCCAGAATCCCAACCAACAGATAACCCAGCAGGCTGTTCCGGACAGCCGCCAAGAGCCAGGAATGTGCTGGATGCTGCGATTTCGCCAGGCCAAGAGCGGCCCTGGCCTCTCGTACGCGGTGGTACAAAAACCACAATACCCATATCAATGCCAACACACCCATGATTCCCAGCTCTGCCAGGAACTTGACGTACATGCTGTGAACGCTGGCGGGACCCGCCCATAGCCATTCATACCCCATAGGAACCATATACCGATATCGTGCGTATATCTGATAGGGCGCATTTTCAAAACCAACGCCAAGCACCGGGCGATCTACAAAGGCCTGTAGAGCAGCCTGCCAGAGGTAGAAGCGTCCAGTAACCCAACCAGTTTCAGGTGAATACTCAAATGACCTCTGGAATCTGCCGATAACTGCATTGGTGGGCAGTATGGACCATGCGATCATCACACCCACCAGAAACAGCGCAACTGAAACGACTCTATGAGGCAGAGAAATGCGGGGTAACGAAGTCGCCATGGAGAGCACAAACATCAAAATGTAAACAAAATACGCCTGCCGCGAAAAGGAGGCAGCCACGGCCACGAAAGCTGCAATTACGTAGGCAATCGCCAGAAGGCTTTGCGTCTTTGATACTTTCTCTCTTATATAGTAGAAGGCCAGAGGCAACGTCGCTGCTGTCGTGGTAGCGAATTTGTTCACGCCGCCGCTGATCCCTCCTCCCACACGATATAGACCAACGCCTGGGCTGGCGAAGCCAATCGTTGTAGCGTTAATGTAGAACTGATACAGAGCCATCACGATCCCGACTGCCGCGCCCATCAGGAGCAGGATCGTGACAAGCCTCACCTGACGCCAAGATCTCACCGTATCCACCAGAACAATAAAGAACCCGAGGAGTTGGATCATGGTTATGATGCCTTGTGAAGCCAGCGGTTTGTCTGGAGCCCACAGTATCGAGACTGTGATGATCGCTACAAGACTAACCAATGGGGCCGGAGCGTTTCTGGTCAGCAGACGGAGCGATCTCTTCTGCGACAAGTGCTTAAGCATCCAGGACGCAAACACCACCAGACCAGCGACACGTGCCAGGGTGACCCCACCTGTACGCATCACGCCTTCCAGCGGTACCAGAAAAACCAACAGGTATAGCCCCAGGTGAATCCTGCCCAACAAAATGGCCACAGCTACGATCACCGCTCCTGCCATCAGGAGAAAACTGGCCAGGCGACCAGCAGGCGCCATCCAGCCCAGGGCAAAAGCGAGGGCCACGCCAGATGCAACGATCAACCCGAAGCCCAGTCCAGCTCGATAGGATCGCAATCCGTTTATTGTTGTCATTTGACCATGTCTTCCAATGCCCAGAGCCATGGGGCCACGTTCAGGTATTGCCGTACTTCGACCGCAACGTCCTGGCCAGTTCCAGGCCCTGCATGATGCAGTGATCGGAATTGATGTACTCCCAATCCCCAAAGCGCCCCACGGTATAAATGTGATGTTGTGCCATCCAGTCCTTGATCCCCCGAACCAGGGCTGGACGCTGGTGCGTGTAGACCGGGTAGGCATACTCAACGTCCACATGCCCCTGCCAGATGACGTCCTGCGGCGAGTCCAGAATCCCCAATTCGCACAGCAGGGCGATGGTCTCAGGAGCGATCTCCTCCACGTCAACCGGTTTTTCTGGTGAAAGGGAGACTTCGGCCACGATGGCGTGGCGGGGCTGCGCACGCAAGTAGGCCGACGAATTGTGGTTCAAGGTGATCTTGTGGGGGGGGATGTCAGGCTCTGCGACGTAAATGCGCTGGATCGGGGTATCCAGTTGTCGTCCCACCAGGAGAAGCTCAACCCGCAACGAGATATACTCAAGCTGATCGGCCAGGGCTGTGACTTCATCAGGCGTGCCCTCCACAATTCGCGCCAGGACCGGCAACGGGATCGTTGAAACCAGAAACTCCCAGTGGTATTGCCGGCCATCCTGAGTGGTGGCTACTCGAGCGTGAGGGTCAATGTGTACCACGGTGCTATTCAGCTCGATACCGGGCAGGCGGGAAACGAAACTCTGGTAGATCCCCTCATAGCCTCCCTTCTGGGGATAATTAACCTGGGTGTCAGACTGCAACGGCCTGCGCTTGCCATCGCTGGCATCAAAAGCTACATTCTCCCCTTTGGGGGCCGCCACCCGCTCCGACGTCCACTCGCAGGAGATCTTCTTGATATCGCGGGCCCAAAGCTTGCGATTATAGGGCAACATGAAATGCTCGGCAATGCCTGGACCGAACTTGCGGATGACGTAGTCCTCAAAGTTCTCTGCTTCAGCCAGGTTGCTGGCGGCGTTACGCAACCCCTCCTCACAAGCCTGTATCACATTGGGATCCGGTACACGATCGAAGAACTTCTGAAAGGGGTACGGGATCAACGTGCCGTGGGTATAGACCCGGGCATCCCGTTGCTGCATGTACAGTCCGCCATCCAGCAGGTCCTGTACCAGCGCGTACACCTCTGGATGAGGGGTGTGAAAGCTGTGACCACCGATATCGAACACACCGCCATCGTGGTGGATGGAGCGGCACAGGCCACCCACTGTTGCTTCCCTCTCCAAAACCAGGGTATTTCCCTGCAAGCCATAGGCCACAGCCAGGCCTGAAGGCCCACCACCGACTACCAATGCCTGAATTTCTCTCGTCACGCTTGACCTCTTCCCTCCCTAGACCGATCAGCCAACTGGCGATACAGCGATGCATACCGATCCAGGCTCTTTTCCACGTCCATTTGCTTCTCAACCCACTCCCGCGCCTGGCGACCAAGCTGCTGACGCCGCTCAGGATCATCCAGCAATGCAGCAATGGTCGCGGCTAACGCCTGTGGGGTTCTTTCAGCCAAGACGTAGTGCTCTCCGGAATGACCAAATTCGTCTGGGAGCCCCAGGAATGACGTCAAGATGGTGGCCAGGCCGCAGGCCATGGCTTCCGGCACTACGTTTGGCATCCCTTCCCGTCGTGATGGAAAGACCAGCAGATCAGCAGCTTGCAGATAGTCTTCAACGTTGCTGACCGCTCCCGTGAAAATCACCCGATGCCGGGCATTGGCAGCCGCAATCGTATCCTGAAGTCGCTGGCGGAATCCGGCAAGTGTTTCTCTATTCAGGTCATGCCTTGGGCCGACCAAAACCAGGTGGGCGTTGGGATAGTCGTGGCACAAGGACACAAAGGCTTCGACCAGCACGTCGGTGCCCTTGCGAGGAATGATAGGCCCAACAGCCAGGATGATCTCCCAGCCTGGTTTCAGCCCCAGCTTCGCCCGCAGGCGTGCTTTGGCCTCAGCGTTTGCCAAAGGCCGGAACCGCCGCAAGTCCACGCCGTTGGGGATTACCTCAATGAGCGCAGAGACCCCCAGGGCCTCCAGGCGTCGCCGCATGGCGCTGCTGCTGACCACCACGCAGTCAACCAGGTTGAACGGGAATCGCCAGTAGATGCGCCGCAGGGCGCGTTTCCAGGGATTCGTGGACAATTCACCCAGCAGGGTATGCGTGAAGACCGTGCCAATTCCAAGCCGACGGAATTGGCGCATCCACGGGGCCGCCCAAAAGCTCAGGCTCAGGAATTGCACAACGTCAATTTCCCGTCGTCGCTCTTCGCAGTAGCTGGCCAAACGCTGGAAGTACGCGGGCTGATGACGCCATCCCTTGGGAAGCTCAACGCGCTGAACCGGCAGGCCGTCTACCACCTCGAAGAGGGGCCACTCTGCCGCGCTCTCTGATAACGAATCCAGATCAGATTCACCCCTGTTGGCTAGCGAGCCATCACGTGCTATCAGCGCATCGCTAACGGCTTGCGTAAAGACACGCATGTGGACGCCCCTCCGCGCCAGCCCCGGCGCATATCTTTGGAAACGCACGGCGGGGCCAGCGTACAGGGGATAGAAGGCCACGCTGGCCAGACACACTCCAATATTGGTCAAGGCTTCCTGCCCTTTACTCATCAGACTTCTCGACGGCTTTCTGGATCAGTGCGGCGAAGTGCTGGGCGAAGGCTTCACCGCCGGCTGGCGACAAGCTTTCCAGATACCTGTTTTGTCCAGCTTGAGCGATTCTATGGCATGTGGATGGGGATTCTAGCAGCCCAAGTTGCTCAACCTGTTTAGTGAACGCCCTGACTGGGTAGGTGAAACAATGGGCTTTGAACGTTCGCGCACTTAGAAAGTGGATCAGCATAGCGGCTTATCCAGCGGATCCCCCCGGTACACGCAATTGGCTGTCAATAATCCTGGCCACCTTCTCCGCCGTAATGCTGGCCGAGAAGCAAGTTTCCACCCGATGCCTGCCCTCACGTCCCATCTGGGCTCGCAGAGACGGGTTCGCTACCAGTTTCAGAATTGCCTCTGCCATATCGGATATACGGGCCGGGGGGGCCAGATAGCCGGTCTTACCATTTACAACAGTCTCCGCCACGCCATCAACGGCAAACGCAACCACCGGAAGCCCGACTGCCATGGCTTCGAGAACCGACCTGGGATGGGCTTCCTCCAGAGAGGTATGAATGTATATATCTGCGAGCGATAGCAATATCAAGGTATCATCCCTGAACCCGGTCAATCTTACGCGCTCTGCCAGCCCAAGAGTAGTGATCAGTGTTTTTATCCGCCTGACATATTCTTCATCGCGGTTATGGCTGCCCACCAACAGCAAATCGAGGGGACCAGCCCTCTCTATCGCCTGTGCGACTGCTTGCACAGCATAGTGCTGACCTTTCACTGGCTTCAGGTGGCCAACACTGATGAGCATCGGATACTCCCCCGCAAGGTTCAGTTCAGCTTTAACCAGACTGCGAGTGGCCTCCCAGCCATCAAAATCAGCAACTTCAATGCCATTATACACGACGTGCAATTTATGACTGAATACACGCCCACGCAGAGAGTCCGCACAAGCTTGAGAAACAGTAACGACTGCATCCGCAAAATTCAAAAACAAAGAACTAAGCCAGGGCCGCCCGGTGGCCATCGCTCGCACGTGGCAGATGAAAGGCACCCCTGCCAATTTGGCGGCGATGAGCGCGTTGCGTGAGCTGCCATGAGTGCTGTTCCCATATACCAGGTCAAAACGCTCCCGTCGGATGAGGCGGAAAATGGCCGGAATAGATCGCTTTGTCAGATCAGGAAGGCTGAAGAAAGGGATTTGCTCACGAGTCAGTGCTTCCGAGAACAACCCCTGGCCCGGTAACAAAACCGCCACATCGTAGCGGTTACGCAAATATGTTAGCAACAGCAAAAGGCTGTTGGTCGGGCCAGTCCAGTCGGCGGTATACGAAACGAAGAGAACACGTGGCAGATCATTGATCAACATTGCGTCGCCTAATCATCGAGTTGGCCGGGCCACCTAACGGTCAAAGGAACGTCGTTGATGAGCCCTTCATCGTAACTTACCACTACGCAGTCCAGTGTGTCTGGGATCTCATCAATGGTGCCATAGGAGTATACCGCCATCTGCCTCTTGGACTCGTACCCTACCAGCCCTTGCGCATTGCCTCCCCTTAGGAAGCTTCCCTTCGTCGGGAATCCGACCAAACAGACGTCCTCCATCCCACGCATCTGAGCCTCCCGCACGATTTCCCGCATCCTTTCACCAGTTCTCTCACTCGTGGTTAAGCCAGGTGAAAGCGGAGTGCCAGCCGCCAACGCTGCCAAGATCACCACGAGCCCCACCCCCCACATTGAATATCCTCGGCCGCCCTCATGCGATGTGCTGGCCCACGCCTGTAATGCGTCTCCCAGGATCATTCCCCAGAATAGCGTACCCATGGCAAAGGTTGATACCAACATTCGCATTTCAAACCACTTGCCAGGAAGGTATGGAACCAGGAATCCCACTACCAGCAAAGCAACCACCACCCCCAGCCCAAGACGAGCGCGGAGCGCACCAAGGGCCCTCTTCACGTCTCGTCCATATGCCCACCAGAAGAACCATGCAACGCCCAGGATAGCCGAAAGCGTAATAATTACGGAAAGAAAGAAGCTGAGTCCAGTGTTACGCATGGATAAGTAAATGGCACTAAAAGGCGCAGCAAGAGAGATTACTACCCCTTTAAGAATATCCAAAGTCTGTTCGATCGTTAGCGAGGAACTTGCAAGGGTCAAGCTTCTGCCTGAGGAGAAAGCTAAATAAGCTGCCAGGTAACCAGCAAGCAACAGAGCATGGGAGGAGAAAATCCAAATTCTGTGCCTGCTCGAAAGTCTTCTCCAAAAGATCACTGTCAGAAGAAGAACCCCTCCTGAGGCCGCGATGCCGTTTTCTTTGGAAAAAACGGCCAATGCAGCTATCACAAACGTCCACAAGCCAAGCCTTCCTGGCGACCAGCCTTCATTGACTCCCATTATCATGATCAACAATGCACTCAAAGATAAAATGTCGGAGGGTATGAATGCGACATATCTATAGATTGTTTCCCTCGTGACTGTGGAGGCAAAGTACAGAACAACAGTGATTGCTGCGTGCAATCGTGAGCCGCCCAGCAGTCGCGTGCCACGAGCCAAGATCCATCCGAACCCAAGATGGATCAGCGCCAGAATCAGCCGATGAACGAGCGGATGTT
>Ga0194125_10011464_pt1 | contig 11869 bp, 15 predicted proteins | sample TA2KigC250mmetaG_FD_148626 | JGI IMG/M metagenome (GOLD analysis project Ga0194125, IMG submission 148626) | Freshwater microbial communities from Lake Tanganyika, Tanzania - TA2015034 Kigoma Deep Cast 250m | ecosystem: Environmental > Aquatic > Freshwater > Lake | place: Tanzania: Lake... | reverse complement strand
CAACTCTGCACACAAAAAACAACATACTGGCTAAAAAAAACATTCAACGATTTTAACACAGGAAGAAAAATACTAAACCAACACATACTAGTCAAAAACGCAAAAGTTTAGGGTGAAAAACTTTTTGAGGTTTATTGAAAGGGTGGATGTACGGGTGAATGTTCGCAAATTGGCTCGTAAGGATTAATGTATAGTGTTCACAGTTCATCATATTTCTTGTTGGACCCTTTAGATTTTTCTATAGGGTATTTCTTTTCGTTCTTTTCAAGTTTTTTGTTAAGCTCGGTTGTCAAGTCAATGTTATGCCTTTGCGCTAGCCTGACTAAGAAGTATAGTACATCTGCCATCTCTTCGGATATCTCTTGCTTTTTTGAAGGGTTGTTAAACATCTCGCTGACTTCTTTTTCAGACTTGAAGCGGAAATGCTCCAATAGCTCAGAGGCTTCTGTGATTACGCCGATGGCTAATTCTTTGGCATTGTGGTATTGGTCCCAGTCCCTATCATCGCAAAATTTTTTTATCTTTTCTTTTAATTCGCTGATGTTGGTATTATGGTCCATAGGATAATCAAGGTAAGAAATGTGTTTAATAAAATTATTGTTCTCATTTACCATAATTTTTTCTTAAGCACTTGCGAGCCTTTAAAGCTGCAATCACTTTTTTAACGCACTTGCTAGGGTTGCTTTTTATTTCATGCTCCCACAGCCTTATCACTTTCCAGCCGTATTTTTTAAGCTGTTTTGTATATTCTATGTCCCGCGTTATATTCTTTTCGATTTTCTTTTGCCAATATTTCTTCGGCGGGGATTTGTGCAATTTTTTCCAATTATACCCGTGCCAAAAGTCGCCATCGATAAAAATCGCAATTTTCTTTGAAGGGAAAGCTATGTCTGGCTTGCCTAAGATTTTGTAGTTGAGCCGATAGCCCTTAACCTTGCTTTTTGAAAGGTGTTTCCTGAAAGAAAGCTCTAAAGATGTGTTTACTGATTTGATGGAAGACATAATCCTGCTTCTTGTCTTCTTGTCAAAAGTGTCAGCCATTACTTTAAGAAATCTTTTAGGTCTTCTTTAATCTTTCGGGCGATGGCTTCGGCGAATTTTACAGGGACGGCATTCCCTACCATTTTATACCCGTCTGCGACATGGTCATAGTAAAAAATGAAGTCATCTGGAAAAGTCTGTATCCTTGCACATTCCCTTACAGACAGCCTCCTGTATAATTGTTCCTCGCCTTTTACGAATTCCCTTTTGTTTTGCTTAATGAATTTCATCTTCGGGGCTTGCGGGTGTATCGGGGCGTGCCTTCCTCCTGCTTGGATTGTAAACGATTGCTCATCCCAAGACCTTACCCTATTCCTTGACATGTAAATAGTTGAAAACCCGCCGCTCATATATTCATGGTTCGGCACTGGAGAATCCTTATTTGCCTTGTTCTTCTCTTTAGCTGGGACCGGTGTAGGCAAGTCGCCAATAGCCTCTTTAAGAGTAAGTAGCTTCGTGCTTGCTTGCGGGAACTCAAAATTTTTTCCTATCTTTTCATTGTAGCCTACGATAATTACCCTTTTCCTTTCTTGCGGGACACCATAATGCTTGGCGTCTAATAATTTGTAGGACACGTTATAGCCAATTTTTTTGAATGCCTCGACAATCTTCATAAACTCCCCATAATGCTTTGGTGATAATATCCCAGCTACGTTCTCAGCAAGGAAAAAAAGTGGCTTTTTCTCTTTTATCAGGTTAACATAATTATAGAACAGCCGCCCGCGAGAGTCGTTTATTCCTCTCATCGCCCCTGCAAGGCTCCAACTTTGGCATGGCGGCCCGCCTATGAAGCCAACAACTTCTGGTATCTCACCAGGATTTAAGTCAACGATAGACTTCTTGTTTATTGGCAAATTATGGTTTTTCTCAAAAGTTTCCCAGCAGCCCTTCCAATTGTCATTGGCGAAGACTATATTAAACCCGGCGTTAGTAAAGCCTAAATCCAGCCCGCCTGCCCCTGAAAAGAATGACGCTATGTTCATTTTTGCTTATACGAGATTAACTTTGCATCAACCATTTTAGCAGTATTATTAGGGTCGCGGATTTTTATGTTTTGGATAACAATGTTCTTGTTGTTTTCAATTTTGTTTATGTCCGCTTTTGGGTAAGAATCATACTTGTCTTTTCTCATCAAGGCGAATAAGTGAAATTTTTTATCGCCTTCGATTTTGCAGAAATCCTTATAAACTGTCAGGGGGTTTTGGATTTGCCACATTCCTCTTATCCTTAATTCAGTGATCCCTAAAGGGTCAACTTTCTTGACTTTTCCAAGCTCTACTGTTTCGCCTTTTTCCAATCCGAGGCTATCCAAGACCTTGTCAACCTCTTTTTTTATCGGCTCATGCACTTGGTCATAAACCTTATGATCTGCAGCATAGCAAGAGCCTTGTATGAAAAACAAGTAATTTATATTCCCGCCTTTTGCGTTGCCCACAACATAAAACAAGTCTTTTTCAACCCAAGGCTTGCTTTCACAATTCCTGCAAGCATCGGTTATCCTAATGTCAGAAGCACGCAGCTTGTCTTTTGGAGGGGAGCTGTTTAACGCCAATGAAGATGTCGCATTCTCGATTTTCTTAATCTCAAAAGCATCGCCATCCCTTATAATCATATCTGGCGGATTGTTCTGGTTCCCAAGGTAAGAAAATATTTTTGAGTAAGCCACTTGTTTTTTTCCTTGTGAGAGCTTAAAAGAATCAGCAATAGCATCTTTTATGTAAAACTCCAGCTGCTCGCCAACCGCATTGATCCTGATGAGGTATGTTGAGGCATAGCCCTTTAAGTCGCTGCTGCCAAAAGAAACGATGCTTGAAATTGCACTTAAGACATTGTTTGCCATATAATCCCCTTTTAACAATCAAGTAAGTGCTATTGTTTATAAACTTTGCTGAGAAAAAATGAGAAAATTTCCGGAAAGAAAGGTTTAAAAATCAAAAGGTCAATAACAAAATTTTTTAAATTCAAAAGGTGACGTTTACCCACCAGCCCATGGTTTTTTAGGTTTATTGATAAGGTTAATCTTTTACCAATTTTCCCCAACAACAATATTTGAATTTTGAGCCGCTTCCGCAGGGGCAAGGCTGATTTCGATACTTGTTTTTACTTGGGAACCGGGGCAAGTTGCCCAGCTTTTCCGGCCCATATTTTTCGAGACATTCTATACAAAAAGTGGCTCTAAACCCGGTTGGGCTGGTAAAAACAGTACCTTCCAGTTCAGTACCCTCTTCCGAGTCTTCTCCAAAGAATGTTTGCATAAATAGTGAAAATTTTTTGCCGCAGGATAAACATGTGGCCTTTGGCATCTCTATCGCTGGAATAGTATCCTCTATTTCTTGTAATGCACCACATTCTTTGCATCTAACCTTCATAGAGATAACCTTTTATTTAGGACTTGTTAGCATTATGGAATTTAAATAAATTGTTGTAGCCAATTGTAATGATCAACTTGAACTTTCTATTGTTCTAAATAGTGAAGATGGTAAAAAGGATTTCAGAAGATAGGCATCTTAAACAATCTTCCATCGTCTCCCTTATCATGTAACTCTTTGATTATCTCTTCTTTTTTAAAATAAATTTTATTATCGTTATCATCCCTTGGTAAGTCATCTTCGATTAGAGTGATTATATATTGAATTTTACTTTCATTGATAATATTAGTAACTTTAGCTAAAAATTTTTTCTTCTTTCTATTATCCAGCCCTTCTAAAATCCCATCATGGTAAGCAAAATGATAAAAGTTCTCATTACTATACGTTTTAAGCACTGCAAGATCAAATGCTGCACAAAGCAATTTTTTATAACTTGTACCTTCAGACTGACTAGTAACACTTTTTAAATCAGTTTCATTAAGTATACCAAATTCAAAATCGGGATTTCCTTGATTGTTTATCTTTATAGACAATAAGGCTTCACATCCAAGTACACCTCGGACTATATCATTAAATGCTAACCTTATTGAACTCCATAGAGGATTACCTTCTTGTATGTTTTTTTCGATTTCTTCAATTAATTCATCCTTTTGGGTTTCTTTAATTTTTATCTGATTCTCAATTTTAGTTATTTTATCCATATTTTGTAATTGGATTTTTAAGTTAATGATAGTTGCTTCCACCTGAATAGCTTGATTTTGCATTATTTTATATTTTTTAAAAGTATCCTGTTCCTTTAAAAAAGATAATTTTTTCTCTCGTTCTTGATTATTCTCTTCAAGTTGAGATACGATTTCCCCTTCTCTTTTTTGTAATTCTTCTAATCGTTTTTTAAGTCTAATGTTTCTATCAGTGGTAATTTTTTTATTAAAGTTTATTAAATCCTTTAAATCTTTCAACAAATTTTCTTTGAATTGAACATTGATATCAGAAAAAACTTCTTTGACTTTTTCAATATTAAATTCTGTTTCATTTTTAAGTGACTCCATTATCCGATCAGCTTCGAATTTAACATTATACAATTCTTCATTTAAATCGCTTATACTTTTTTCAATCTCCTCAACTAATTTAGTATTCATTTTAATCTCTTCTTTGAAAAAATTGAAATTATCCATTCGATTTCTAATCAGTTTTATTTCATTCTCTTTTATTTCAATATGACCCTTCAATTTATCATATTCGTCAGAATTAATATCTAAATGTGTTTGTAATTCTTCTTTTGTTGTATTTAAATGTTCAATCTCTTCATCAGTATTATACTTCTGAATTACTTTTTTGTCATCAAACCCGAATAGTTTAATTAAGTACGGTTTCCAATAATTGTGTTGACTCCGAATGAACTTTGAAACCATAAATAAATCATTCCAATCATTTTGGTCTCGAAGAAAATAGGTAATCCCTTTACGGTAAGTCCATTGGTCTTCATCTTTCAGTATTTTAAAATCCAACTTTTCATTGAGAATCATCTTTGCCCTTCTTATAGGCAAATCAAACCCATCCCATTGATTGTCAGGAATATTTGAATAATCTTGATTTTTTTGGTCGTGGTATTTAAAAGCCACCTTTGTATTTTTATCCACCGCTCTTCTTATTGTGATATAATTGTTTTCATTTATTTGTATCTCTAGAAAAAAAACAAAATCTTTGAACCTGTTTAAATTCACATATAAAAAGTGTTTTTGATCAAGTTCATCAAGAAGTAAAAAATTGATTAGACTGATTAAAAGAGTTTTACCAAGATTGTGAGAATCTTTATCTGATTTTTTTGGATTGTATACCTTTGCGAATATGACATTTAAAGTATCATTAAATATTATCGGTTCAAATATTTCTTTTTTATTTGAATAAATTTTACTTAGTTTCATTTTCTTTTTTTATAAAATAAATTGCATCTAAGTTTGGATCATAGTTCAAGCAACCAATTGCGAATAGCATAACTAAGGCATTTGTAAAAATAAATCTAGCATTGTTACCTAATTGGTTAGTTACCCTATTTAATAATTCGTCATATAATAATGTTTTATTTTCTTTGATTTGTTCTATAATTATTGAAGAAACATTTAATAGGGATAGATTTAAGTTTGTATATTTTGTGGGTCTTATCATTTAGGTATTTCTCCTATGTCACAGTTGCAATACATAAAATGTAAAAAAACATAAATTAATCTACTATCACCCCTTAGTTCAGGACAACGTTCATAAAGTTGATCATAAAGGACTTCAAAAACTTCTTCAAATTTTGAATATTCTCCCCTGTGAACCTTTAGCTTATTATTAATCTCCTCCACGATATTATAATAATTATTTTGATAGCACTCATTTGCAGGATTATTTAAAAAATGCTTAATCTGAGAAAAATAGGATTGAGACTTTCTTTCAATTAATTCAAAATATTCTTTACTCAAATGATTCATCTCATTTTTTTTGTCTATATTTGGCTCAAAATCATAAGAGTAAGGCGATTTTTCTGCCTCTTTAATAACCCCTATATTGTTTTTAAAAGCAGTGATTAACATTTTTATATTATCAGGGAATATTCTTAAAGGCAATTTATACTTATTTAAAGCAGAATTTTTGATAATTTCGGGATTTGAACTTAAAGTTAGAGTTATCCATTCTTTTGCTAGAATTGAAACATTGACTACACCTGTTTCTTTAATAATATAATCGATTAACTCGGGCTCTTTAATAGCTGATAATTTTCTTGATGTGAATATCAAATAATAGTCAACTTCACCATTTTGTCTTAATTTTTTTATTTTAGGTATCTCTTTTTTAATCTCGATTAGAAAATCATTATCTGAACAACTTGCAAGAGGATTGTTTTTTCGTTTTGCTTGAATAATAAATTTACCTTTCCAGGGATTAGTTTCGCTTGGATATCTTCTGGCAGTCCCTTCAAATCTAGCATCTTTTCCGCTATCTTTTCCTTCAGAAAAATTGATTGTGCCAATACCTAGAATATTTCTTGATATTAATACCACAAGATCTTGAAATTCTTTAGGGTTAAGGTCATGTAATGGAAAATCTACCATTAATTAATTATCAGATATTTGAATTTTAAAAAACTATCGTTAAATTACCTCATGATACTTTTGCAAGTTCTTAATAAAAAAAATAACACGTTCGTGCACTTTGGGTATCGTCAACCTTAACGTTAATGAGTTCCGGTAAACCCCAAAGAATCAGACTTCTCTCATTTTCGTTCTTGTCTTGCAATACGGGCATCTAAAATATTTGTAGTGTCCGTTTGTGGTTGGCCAGTGCGGGCTTATGAAGTCTTTCAGGAGGCTTATCTTGAATTTTTTCCTGCATTTCGGGCATTGGTATACAACCCGTGTTGCATTATCGAGGCTTAACCCATCAAATTCAGCAGTTACAGCCCTTCCAGCAGCAAAATACTACCTTGGCTTCCGTTCCAACAACGAGGCTCGTTTTCGTGTGCATTACCGAGGCTTCTTGTGTCACATTTTCGAGGCTTTTTTGTTTCGTTTTCGAGACATGAGGCTTTTGTCGAACCATAATTTTCCTACGGAAAAATCACATATTCTCCGCAAATTCTTCACAAAATCCGTGCGAGCTAATTTATACCAGTTAATACACCATGCATAGAATGAAAAAGATAACCTCAAAAAACGGATACAATAAAATCCTAAACAGCATAATAATCCATATAGAACAGTCGAAACTGAGAGCATTCTCTGAGGTAAACAAAGCGCTCCTGCAGGCTTACTGGAATATAGGCAAAGAGCTAAGCAAAAACGCAGCTTATGGAGAATCTGTCGTAGAAAAACTATCAAGGGACTTAAGGTTGAAATATCCGGGGACGAGGGGTTATTCTATAAGAAACCTTTGGAACATGAAGCGATTTTATGAGACGTACCGAAAACTCCAACCACTGGCTGGAGAATTCAGAAATAGAAAACTGCAACCGCTAATTGCAGAATCTCAAAAACTCCAACCAGTGGTTAGAGAATTCAAAAACAGAAAACTGCAACCACCGGTTGCAGAATCTCAAAAACTCCAGGCACTGCCTATAGAATTGCTTTTCCAAATTTCATGGGTGAATCATCTGCTTATATTAAATAAAACAAATTCAGATGAAGAAAAAGAATTCTATATAAAAATGTGCATCAAAGAAAAATGGAGTAAAAGAGAGTTAGAAAGGCAGTTAGATTCTTCCCTCTTCGAAAGATACATGCTTGCTGACAAGCCGGAAAAAGTTACAGCATTAATCCCAAAGCACAAATCTGAAGATCTAGCAAGGCATTTCAAGGATGATTACATGCTGGAATTCCTGAACCTTAAAAAAGAATATTCAGAGAAAGAACTTGAACAGGCTATTTTGAATAATCTTAGAGATTTCTTCTTAGAATTCGGGAAATCATTCACTTTTGTAGGCTCTCAGTATAACCTTGACATAGGCGGAAGGGAAAATAAGGTTGACCTGTTATTCTACCACAGGGAACTAAGATGCTTAGTTGCAGTTGAACTGAAAATCGGAGAGTTCAAAGCGGCTTACGTTGGACAGATGCAGAAATACTTGGCTGCCTTGGATGAAAAAGTAAGGCTACCAGATGAAAAAGAAAGCATAGGCTTGATACTCTGCAAGTCTGGTAATCATGAAGAGGTAAGGTTTGCCCTTGCAAAAACATTATCGCCTGTTAAGGTGGCAACATACAAAACAAAACTACCTGATAAAGAGTTGATACTCAAAAGACTAGAACAGTTTAAGATAAGTTATAAGAAAACACGTGCGAACCACTTAGGGAAAAGTTCAAGAATTATATTAAGGAGTTATGTAAACCACAATTTATTTAGAAAGCCTTACTAGTATGTGTTTCTTGTCTGGAATTGCTAGGTAGACTTCTTCTCCGGATTTTAGGTTTAGGCTCCTGATAATATCCTTGTTAAAATACAGCCCTAGCCTATCCTGTGAGAGTTTGATTATCTTCTGCTTTATGGTTAAAGGGCTTTTCAGTTCTTCTATGACTTCTTTGGCTGATTTTTCCTCAAAGCTAAAATAGTCACACTTAGGGCATTGAAGGCTCGTCACTTTCTTCACAGCTCCTTCTACCTTAACCTTGGCTTCTTTCAGTTTTGATCCGCATTTAGGGCAGTTCATTTTGTGTTTATCACCCATAAGGCCTTGTTTTTTAACTCGCAGAGTACGTAATGGCCGTCTTTCTTTATGACTATCTTATCTCCTTTTTTCCTCCGATGCTTTGAGGTGAGTATTATCTCTACTACTTCGTACCACGGAATATTTGAATGATGTTCTATGTAATGCTTTGTCGGCTTTATTTCCTTGAATTGCATCTTTCATTTTGACTACAAAAATGTAGTCTTTTATACTATATAAACCTAGCGGTTCTGCTATAGTCTTCTAGTAAATCTTGGTCTGTTCTTTATTAACCTTGCCGAGAAAAAACGGAAGATTTTCCGGATTCAGACTTCTTCACGAGAATACGAATGAGCACTTAGGGAACAATAAAGCATTATGATAAGAGAGTTACGTAAACCACAAAAAGATTCAGGAAATCCTTCACTTCTTTGATGTTATCGGATGTATTACAATCTCGTTGGTGTCTTTTAGCCCGAATTCTATCTTTTCTCCCTTGCGGAGGCCTAATGCTTCGCTTACCTCTTTCGGTATCCTAAGGATCAGGTTGCTTTTGACCTGGCTTAGCTTCAGGTGGAATACATGCTTCTTCAGCTTATTCAATAATAATATTTTCTCTGCTTTTACCGGGTCATAATAAGTTTCTCCGCAGCTTTCGCATTTCCACCCGTCAATGTCGTAGCCGTTGAATTTCAGGTGCTTGACAGGCTTTGCAGTTTTTCCGCATTTGCATTTCATTCCTTTCATGTTCTTTTGGTGAACCTCCCGACGTGCGTTATCAGGTAAACTTCCTCTTTGTTAGTGAAGTTGTATGATTTTACTATGACAACGTTGTATGTCTTGTCTTTGGAATCCATCCATTTCTCAACCGTGTTTTTGCCTCGTTTCCTTGGAGCGTATCCGTTTTCCAATATGTCTTTACAGTCCTCGATAGTCAGCCCGTAATCTAATAGTTCTTCTGCTGCGCTTTTTGAAGGTATCAGCTTTAATCCCTTGTAGGTTGTTTTGAACATATTCCAATGACATACGTTTTTATAATATGTTTTAGTATATAAGACTTTCTCCCTCCCAGATTTCCCCGAAGTAGATTCCGTAAGGTATAAAAGCTAGTGAGGGGTATTATATTTGATACAATATTATAACAGTTAGGGGGTTACCCTAACCGGTCAATACCATGAGAATGGATATTGACAAAATGAGGAATGAGTTCTTTAAGAAAAGCTTTTCGGTTGGATACCATAACGTAGCGTATACTTGGGCGCAGCTCATGCTGGTGGTCTTGAGCTGCATAAGATGTCTGGAAAGTTTTGAGGAAGGCGCTAAAAGCCCTTCTGCTCAGACTTTGCGGGATCGCCTCCTTCTGGATGGTGGTTGGCTGGAATATTTCCACGAGACAATGCATGAAATAGCTGTTCTCATGTTCAAGCGTTTCCCGAGATATTTATGGTATATCAGCGTCGATGAAACGCATATTCCTTTCTTCGGCAAGAGGAAAAAGCTTAATGCTGAAACCCGGAAGAAAGGTTTAGGAGCGTTCGTGCACGGCTACAGGGCAGACACTCCGGGCGCAACAGGCAGCTTCTGCTTTCTTGTCATAAGCTTGCACTGTTGCAAGATACGCATACTATTAGCTGTGAAAATAGTGAAAGTGAAAGAGAACTACAGGGCTTGGCTGGAACAAGAATTGAAACAAGCGTTAAAGCTTGCACCAAAAGCAGTCATACTTGCGGATCGTGGCTTTGGCAAAGCCACATGGTTCTACAAGATGCTAGAACGATTAGACGCGAAATACGTTGTCAGAATACCATTGAGAAAAAAAGAAAACAAAAACAAAGTAAAGAACGGAGTAACAAAGTTCCAATACTGGATGACCGACAAATCTACAAAAGAAAAAGTACTGCTAACAGTACACGTCGCTAAAGACTCCCAAAACAGGACATACTGCCTCGCAAGCAACATAGAAAACAAGACAAGCAAACAACTCTTAAGAATGTACTCTAACCGTTGGGACTTAGAAAACGTATTCAAAGACGCAGACAGAATACTCTTACCTACCAGCAGCCGCAACCCTTTGATGCGGCTGTTCACCGTCGTAACATCACTCTTCCTGTTCACACTCTGGCAGCTTCAAAAAATACTCCACCCTATAAGACACAGCCTACGAACATTCATCAAAAAAATCATCAACACCCTATGCGACATCCTGAAATGCATAATCACACCACTCGGAGAACTCCTACCAGCATCATAAACCCAGCCTAACCCGCCACCAAAAAAGATAATCCTAACCTAGACAAAGCCATACAACCCTGGCAATAACCTGCTCCTAAAACAAACCACAACCAGCCATTAACCAATCAAAACTATCACCCACAAAACCCGACAACATAAAAATAAAAACTATAGTTCATCTACTTCTGAGAAGTCTGTTTAAGAATAAAATTTATATATTTTCCACACCTTTTATTACACATGGGGATTATACACCTAATCTTAGGGATAATTATCATAATGGTGTGTTTATCAATTATTAAGCATATAATTTTTAAACAAACATCTAAACTTTTAATGACATTATTATTACTTTTGATATTTTTTTTGATTTTTAGTTATGTTTTCAAAAACATTGAATCATTTGAGAATAATAAGTTTGTTCAGACGGGGGCAACAATAGATGGTGAGGTTATCAAACTTTTTCAGGAGAGGATAGGCTCAGAGCAGATAATTAACTCTACGGTGAAGAGCAATAAATTATTTAAATCGTAGAAATCTTTATAAATAAGGATATAATAATCTTAACTTTGAAAAGGAGGAATTAAAATGGCTGAAGACGAGAAAAAATACTCCAAACAAATCATCGGAAAGATGGTAGTTACTAAGTCAGGAAAAAGGTTTGGTGAAGTAGGCAATATCACTTTTGAAACGAGAACCGGGGAGTTACTACAAATAGTGTTGAAAAACCCTACAAGCTATGCAGAAGGTCTCGAATTAGAAAAAGATAAAAGCGGCTTACTGACTATACCTTACTCTGCAGTTATTGCAATAGGTGACTTTGTTGTAGTATCAGAAGAAGATATACTTTAAGACTTTTTAATATCAATTTTTGTATTTTCTATTTTTCTTTAATTATAATTAGAAGGATCTTCTAATAAGCTAATCCAGATTTCCCCGAAGTAGATTCCGTAAGGTATAAAAGCTAGTGAGGGGTATTATATTTGATACAATATTATAACAGTTAGGGGGTTACCCTAACCGGTCAATACCATGAGAATGGATA
>Ga0194125_10011463_pt1 | contig 11869 bp, 9 predicted proteins | sample TA2KigC250mmetaG_FD_148626 | JGI IMG/M metagenome (GOLD analysis project Ga0194125, IMG submission 148626) | Freshwater microbial communities from Lake Tanganyika, Tanzania - TA2015034 Kigoma Deep Cast 250m | ecosystem: Environmental > Aquatic > Freshwater > Lake | place: Tanzania: Lake... | reverse complement strand
CGCTCAGGGTCCGGCCGATGATCTGGCCCTTCTTGAGGCCGAGCAGCTTCTCGAAAGCCGGGTTGCAGCCCAGGTACCGTCCTTCCGGGTCCTTCAAGAAGGCCGGATTGGGCATGATCTCGATGACCTGCATGAGGAAATCGTGCATGTGACGGTTGGCCTGGTCCCATTTCGCTCTTTCGAACGACTCCAGGGACGCCGCCTGACGACGCCAGAACAGGCCGAGGGCCGTGCCGCAGGCGATGACGAAAAGCCCGGCGATCCCGACCAGGAGGCGATAGGGCGCCCTCATTCCCATAGCCATTTCCGCGACGTCGAACTTGGTCACGACCAGCCAGGGCGAATCGGGGACGGACTTGATATAGGCGAAAACGGGTTGCCCCCGATAATCGGCCCCCTCGACGAGGCCTTCTTCGCCAAGGGCTTCCTGGGAGGCCGGGCGGCGGAACGCTGAGATAGGGAGGCGTGCGGGCGGGACCGGGCCGTCGTGGAGTCGGGGGAGGCTGAGATGGACGAAATCGTTCCCGTCCCTTTGGATCAGCAAGGCCTCCGAGGTCTGGCCGCTCATGGACCAGGCGTTCAAGAAGGGGTCGAGCTCTTCGGCGGCGTCGAATGTGAACCGCAGGATGGCGACGAGAGAGAGATCTTTCCCTTCCGGAACGACGAGGGGGGCCAGGAGCTCGAGAGATCTCTTGCCGGTCTCTTGATGAGTTTCGATGGGCCCGAACAGGATCTTCCGGCCCAGCGAAGCCTCGGTTGCCAACCGGAGGGAGGACGGGGGCAGGTCCCCCGTCGAGGTTTCGGGAAGTCCGAACAGGAACTGCCCGCCGGGCAGGAAGACGCCGGCCCCGTCGAAGTGGAAGTTTCTCCGGAGGGCCGCAAGGCCTTCCAGCGCGTCGGCCCGGTGAGTTCCGGCCTGGGCGCTCTCGAGGACGTTCTTCGTCCGGGTCGCGAGGATCCTGTTCTCGACCATGGTCTCGGCCAAGGCCAGGCGCTCTTTCCGCCATTCGCCGATACGCAGGGAAAGGAAGTCGGCGGCGGTGGCCAGCTCGCTCTGCATGAAAGCCCGGGCGTGCTTCATCTGCACCGTGTAAAAGTAGCGGGAAAGCGTGAACAGTCCGGCCGAAAGAAGGACGAACACGGCGATGAGCTGCCAGGGGACTTTGCGAAAGCGCGATGGGGATGATGCAGGACCCTTCATTGAACAACCCTCCCAAACTGCCGGGCGGGACCGGGCAGAGAATTCTTCCTATGGCCGCTTATTAGCATATCGACGTCGAGGTTGTCAATATCTTGTGGATAAATGCCGGGAGGGCACAATAAATTGAGGTCTCTGCCCTGCGGGCCGGCCAGTCAAAGAAAGCACGAAGAATACGAACTTAAACGAAACCCAGCGTTCTAAGGCCCGGGAACGGAGCTGACCAGGAGGACACCCTCAGACGTGTTTTATGGTAAAATCGCTGCCGGAGGAGATGCCATGAAGATCCTGACCTCCCGCGAGATGAGAGAGATCGACCGGACGGCCATCGAGGACCTCGGCATCCCCGGCGTCGTGCTCATGGAGAACGCCGGCCTGCAGGTCGTCCGGACCATACGGGAGTTCTTCCCCGAGCCGGAGCGGATGCGGATCATCGTCGTCGCCGGCAAGGGCAACAACGGCGGGGACGGCTTCGTCGTCGCCCGTCATCTCTTCCTCTCCGGCGCCCGACCCGAAGTCCTCCTCCTGGCCTCGAAGGATGAGGTCACGGGGGACGCCGCGACGAACCTGCGGATCGCCCTCAATATGGGCGTGCCGGTCGAGGAGGTCCGCACGCCGGCCCGATGGAACAAGCTGCGCGCCAAGGTCTTCCAGGCGAGCGTCATCATCGACGCCATCTTCGGCACCGGGCTCCTCAAACCCCTGGACGGGCTGTTCGCCAGGGTCGTTGAGGACATCAACGCCGCCCGGGGCTTCAGACTGTCCGTGGACGTCCCCTCGGGCCTGTCCTCGGACACCTTCCAGACGATCGGGCCCTGTGTCAACGCCGACCTGACCGTGACTTTGGCGGCCCCCAAGATCGCCCACGTCTTCCCGCCCGCGGCCGACTGCGTCGGCGAATTCATCGTCGCCCCGATCGGCATCCCGCCGTTCCTCTTCGACCGCCCGGAGCTCAAGCTCGAATTCGTCGAGGAAGAGGCCGTTCTGCCGTTCTTCAAGCCCAGGGAGAGGGATTCCCACAAAGGGTCCTATGGGCATCTCCTCGCGCTCTGCGGCTCCGTCGGCAAGACGGGGGCCGCGGTCCTGGCCGGCCGGGCCGCCCTGGCGATGGGCGCCGGACTGGTCACCGTGGCCACCGCCGAAAGCGCTCTGCCCGTCGTGGCCCGGTCCATGGCCGAGCTGATGACCGAACCGCTCCCAGAAACCCCGAAACGGACGATCGCCCGGGAGGCCCTGCCGCGGGCCCTGGCGCTTCTCGAGGGAAAGAACGCCGTCCTCGTCGGGCCCGGGATGTCGACGGACGCCTCGACCGCCGATTTCGTCCGGGGGTTTCTGCCTAAGCTGAAGGTCCCGGCCGTCATCGACGCCGACGGCTTGAACATCCTCGCCGCCGACCCCGACATCCTGCTCCGGCTCAAGCGGCCCGCCGTCCTGACCCCTCACCCCGGCGAGTTCGCCCGCCTGACGGGCCGGACCGTTCCCGAGGTCCTCAGCGACCGCCTGACCCTGGCGCCTGCATTCGCCATGAAATACGGCGTCTATCTCGTTCTCAAGGGCTACCGGACCCTGACCGCGGCGCCCGACGGCCGGGTCTTCGTCAACCCGACCGGAAATCCCGGGATGGCCACCGGAGGGACGGGAGATGTCCTCAGCGGCCTGATCGCCTCCCAGATCATCCAACAGAAGGACCTCCTCGGGGCCGTCCTGTCGGCGGTCTACGTCCACGGCCTGGCCGGCGATATCGCCGCCGAGAAAATGGGGGAGAGGCCGCTCCTCGCCGGGCACCTCATACGGTACCTGCCCCGGGCCTTGCTCGAACTGGAAGAGGAATGAGCGCCCGGACGCGGGTGACCCGCTCGGCGGAGGAGACCTTCCGCTTGGCCGAGGAGATGGCCTCGGGCTTCAAAGGGACCGAGGTCGTCCTGATGTCCGGCGAGCTGGGGGCGGGCAAGACGGTCTTCGCCAAGGGACTGGCCGCCGGGGCCGGGGTCGCCGACCCCGACCGGGTCTGCAGCCCGTCCTTCACCCTCATAAACATCTACGAGGGCCGCTACCGCGTTTTCCACATCGATCTCTACCGGCTCGACCGCGAGGCCGACATCCTGGACCTCGGCTGGGAAGACCTCCTGGGGCAGGGGATCGTCGTCGTCGAATGGGCCGAGAAGCTGCCGTTCGCCCTGGACGGCATCCGCGTCCGGATCGAGACCGGTGCCGGGGACGAACGGAAGATCACCGTCGTTCCGCAGAAAGGCTAAAGGCCCGTGGCCGGCCCATTATAAGGCCTATCGGCCGGCGAACGCCTCCCTCAGCTCGCGCGCCGCCCGCCTCGCGTCCGCGGCGCCCAGGATGGCCGAGACCACGGCGATCCCGTCCGCCCCGGCCCGGGCGAGGCTCGGGGCGTTGGCCGCCGTGATGCCGCCGATGGCCACGACGGGGATGGTCAAGGCCGCCTTGAGCCGGGCGACGCCCTCCGGGCCGACGACGGCCAGGCGCGTCTCTTTCGTCGAGGTCGGGAAGACGGGCCCGAGCCCGACGTAATCGGCCCCCGCCCTCTCGGCGCCCAGGGCCTCCTCCAAGGTGTTGACCGACACGCCGATGACGCGCTCCGCGCCCAGGATCAGCCTGGCCTCGGGCAAGGGCAGGTCGTCCTGGCCCAGATGGACGCCGGCCGCCCCGCAGGCCAGGGCGACGTCCGCACGGTCGTTGATCAGCAGGGGCACGCCGGCCTTATCGAGGGGCCCCTTGATCCAGGCGGCCAGCCCGAGGAGGTCGCGAAGCGGGAGCGCCTTGGACCTCAGCTGGACCACGGTCACCCCGCCCTCGACGGCCGAGGCGACGAGCGCCGGCAGGTCGCGGCCGAAGGCGGACGCGGTGTCGGCGACCAGATAGAGCGAATAGTCGATGGCCATGGCGGCGCCTCCAGTATAGCGCATTCGCCGGCGGGAGACGACCGGAGAACCAAATTGACAACCCGGCGCGTTTGCCTGTAAATATTAAGCGGCCCCCATTCCCGGCGCCGCGCCCGAAAGGACTTGCCCATGGCCATCGACCTCAGATCCTTCATCCTCGACGTCCCGAACTTCCCCAAGCCGGGCATCGTCTTCAAGGACATCACGCCCGTCGTCCAGAGCGCCTCGGCCTTCAACTTCGTCATCGACGAGTTGGCCGCCTGGGCCGGGCCGAAAAAGCCCGGCATCATCGCCGGCATCGAGTCCCGGGGCTTCCTGTTCGCGGCCGGCCTGGCCCGGGAGCTGCGGCTGGGCCTGACGGTCATCCGCAAGAAGGGCAAGCTGCCGCGGGAATGCGTCGGCGTCCAGGCCCCCAACGAGTACGCCGTCGAATACTTCGAGATGCATCGGGACGCGGTGGCCCCGGGCCAGCGGGTCCTTATCATAGACGACCTCATCGCCACGGGATCGTCGTCGACGAGCGCCATCGACCTGGTCAAGAAGCTGGCCGGCGAGGTCGTCGGCTTCGGCGCGGTCGTGGAGCTGTCGTTCCTGCGCGGCATGGAGAACATCGCCAGGGCCCACCCCGGAGTGGAGGTCCATGCCCTGGTGCGCTTCTGACATGAAGACCTGGCTCGACAAGCGCTTCAAGCTCAGCGAGAACGGGACGTCCGTCCGCGCCGAGCTCGTCGGCGGGGCCACGACCTTCATGACCATGTCCTACATCATCTTCGTCCAGCCCGCCGTCCTGGGCACGACGGGCATGGACAGGGGGGCGGTCATGGTCGCCACCTGCCTGGCCTCGGCCCTGGCGACGCTCCTCATGGGGCTTCTGGCCCGCTATCCCATCGCCCAGGCCCCGGCCATGGGCCACAACGTCTTTTTCGCCGTCATCGTTTGCGGCACCATGGGCTACACCTGGCAGGTCGCCCTGGGCGCCAACTTCATCTCCGGTTTGCTTTTCGCGGCCCTGGCCTTGGCCGGCGTCTGGGGCCGGGTGGTCGTCGCGGTCCCCGACTCGCTCAAGTACGGGATCGCGGTCGGGATAGGGCTCCTGATCGCCATGGTCGGCCTTCAGTACGGAGGGGTGGTCGTCGACAGCCCCGGGGCCCTCGTGGCGCTCGGCGATCTGACCGGCCAGCCCGTCGTCCTGACCCTTTTCGGGCTGGCCCTGACGGCCGCCCTGATGGTCCTCAAGGTCCCCGGGGCCATCCTGCTGGGCGTCCTGGCCACGGCCGCGGCCGGCGTGCCCCTGGGGATCGTCAAGTACCAGGGCCTGATCGCTCCCGTCCCCAGCCTGGCTCCGACCGCTTTCAAGCTCGACGTCGCCGGCGCTTTCCAAAGCGGCCTGGTGGCCGTCGTCTTCGTTTTCTTCCTGCTCGACGTCTTCGACACCATGGGGACCCTCATCGGCGTCGGGGGCGCGGGAGGGTTCATCGTGCGGGGCCGGCTTCCCCGGGCCGACCGGGCCATGTTCGCCGACGCCGTCGGAACGGTGGGCGGCGTCCTTCTCGGGACGTCCACCGTGACGAGCTACATCGAGAGCGTCACGGGCATCGCCCAGGGCGCCAGGACCGGCTTGGCCAACGTCATGACCTCGGCCCTGTTCCTGGTAGCCCTGTTCTTCAGCCCGCTGGCCGAGATGGTCAGCGGGGAAGTCGCTTACAAGGGCATGACGCTCAGACCGGTGATCGCCCCGGCCCTCATCCTGGTCGGCTGTCTGATGATGAAGTGCGTCAAGTTCATCGACTGGGACGACCTGACCGAGGCCATCCCGGCCTTCCTGTGCGTCGTCGTCATGCCCCTGACTCTGAGCATCACCGAGGGCATCTCGTTCGGGTTCGTTTCCTACGCGCTGCTCAAGCTCGCGAGCGGGAAGGGACGGCAGGTCCACTTATCTCTTCGCCGCGCTATTCGTCCTGAGGTACGTGTTGAGCTAACCGGCGGGACGTTCCCCGGGCAAGGAAGGACACCATGAGGCATCTCCGGACCGCGGCGTCGGCCGCGCTGATGATCGTTTTCGCGGCGGGCTGCGCCCGCGGGCCCGCGCCCGTAACGGAGAAGGTCCCGGCAGGGCCCGAGGCCGGGTGGGTCGAAAGGACCCTCGGAATGATGACCGTCGAGGAAAAGGTCGGCCAGCTCGTGGCCTGCCGCTTTGCCGGGGAGTTCCGGAACAGCGACAGCGATTACCTGGCGGAGCTCAACGACCTCGTCGTCGGCGGCGGGATCGGCGGGCTCATCCTGTTCGGCGGGGAGGTCTACGAGACGGCCCGCCTGGCCAACGATCTCCAGAAGCTGGCCCGCGTCCCGCTCCTCATGGCCTCGGACTTCGAGAGAGGGACGGGCAACCAGATCACGAACGCGACCCTCTTCCCGCCGCTCATGTCGCTCGGGGCCGCGGGCTCCGAGGAGCTGGCCTACGAAATGGGCCGGATCACGGCGCTCGAGGGCCGGGCCATGGGCATCCACATGACCTACGCCCCTGTCCTCGACGTCAACATCAACCCGGACAACCCGATCATCAACACCCGGGCCATCGGCGAGGACCCCGGGCTAGTCGGGCGCATCGGCGCGGCCTTTATCCGGGGCGTCCAGGAGCACGGGATGATGGCCACGGCCAAGCATTTCCCCGGGCACGGCGACACCGACCAGGACTCCCACAGCCTGCTGCCGACCATCGGGGCCGGCCTCGATAGGCTCGAGAGGGTCGAGCTCGAGCCGTTCCGGAAAGCCGTCGAAGCCGGGGTCAAGGCGGTCATGACGGCCCACCTCTACGTCCCGGCCATCGACCCGACGCCGGGCCTTCCGGCGACTCTCTCGGAGCCCATTGTGACGGGGCTCCTGCGCGGGAAAATGGGCTTCAGCGGCCTGGTCGTCACGGACGCCATGGAAATGGCCGGGGTGACGAGCGCTTTCCCGACGGAAGAGGCTTCCCTCAGGGCCCTGCTGGCGGGGGTGGACCTGCTCCTCCTGCCGCCCGAGCCGGCCAAGGTCATCGCCTACCTCGCCGGTGCCGCCCGGGACGGCAGGATCCCGATGCGGCGGATCGACGAGTCGGTCCGCAGGGTCCTCGAGGCCAAGGCCTCCCTCGGGCTCCACCGGGAGCGGTTTGTCGACGTCGATGCGCTCGATCGAAGGATCGCTCCCAAGGCCTTTCTCGAACAGGCCTTCAAGACCTTCGAGAGCTCCGTGACCCTGGTCAAGAACGAGGGCGGTGTTGTTCCTCTGGCGAGAGCGGGCCGCAAGGTCGCCGTCCTGTCGCTGAGCAGCGACCTCGGGGACTATTTCGCCGGCCGGGCCTTCGTCGCCGAGACGCGAAAGAGGTTCCCGGCCGCGTCCGCCTTCTTTGCGGACGGCGATACCGGTCAGGAAGCCCTCGACGAGGCCTTCACGGGCGCTTCGGGCGCGGGGACGGTCGTCGTGGCCCTGTTCTCCCGGGTCAGCGCCGGCAAGGGCAGCGTCGACCTCGCGCCCCGGCACGTCGAGCTGATCAAAAGGCTCGCGGCCTTTGAGAACGGGCCGGCCGTCGCGGTCCTTTCGTTCGGCAGCCCCTATTTCCTGAGGCATTTTCCGGAGGTCGACGCCTATCTTTGTCTCTACAGGAACACGCCGGAGACCCAGAGGATCGCGCCCCGGGCCCTTCTCGGGGAGATCGATATCGGCGGGAGGCTGCCCGTTTCGATCCCCGGGCTCTATCCCGCGGGGCACGGCATCGGGCTCAAGGGGCCCGCGAAATGAAAGCTTCCCCCGGGCGGGCGCCGGCCTCGAGCGACTAACCTAAGGGTGCCGGTTTGACAGGTCGCCCACCCTCACTTATGATGGAGTGGCAAGGGAGCGGAACCATGAACCAAGACCGAAAGAACGCCCGGACGGCCTTGGCCGTCGTATGTCTCCTGGTTTTCGGCGCGGCCACGGCTGTGGCCCTCGAGCCCCCGACCAGGGAGCAGCTCATGAAATACAGGATGGACGGCACGCTGGCCATGCGCAGCGCCCAGGCCAGGGAATACGGGAACCATAAGCTTCCCGTACGGATGCAGGAGCGCCTTGCCCGGAAAGTCAGCGGCCTGTCCCTGAAGCGGAAGGGGATGACGTCTCAACAGATCTCCGAGGTCCTCGCGCCGCCTCCGGCCTGGCGGGGGATGCCGACGAGCGGGAACATCAAGATCTTGGCCCTGCTCATCGCCTTCAACGACTACCCCGGCGTGACGACCCCGGGAACCTTCGAATCCCGGCTGTTCGGGGACGGCTCGGGCACGCTGCCCTACGACAGCCTCCGGAACTTCTACCGCCGGTCCTCCTATGACCAGCTGAACATCGAGGGCAATGTCCTCGGATGGTACACGACGCCCTATGCCCGGTCCACGGTCGCCGAGAACTCTCAGGGTCGTCAGAATTTGATCAAGGAAGCCCTGAATTACTACGACCAGCAGGGCCACGACTTCACCCAGTACGACAACGACGGGGACGGGGACATCGATTATTTCTGCGTCTTCTGGGCCGGCCCCCGCGGGGAGTGGGCCGAGTTCTGGTGGGGGTATTTCACCGGGTTCTGGGATTCGACCTACAGGGTCGACGGCAAGAGGCTGTCGGACTACTCCTGGCAGTGGGAGCTTTCGAACTACCCGAACGGGTCGTTCACCCCCAGGACCATCATCCACGAGACAGGTCACGCCCTCGGCGTCCCCGACTATTACGATTACGACGACACGGTGGGGCCGCGCGGCGGGGTCGGCGGGTTGGACATCATGGACAGCTCGGGCGACCACAACTGCTTCTCGAAGTTCATGCTGGACTGGATCGACCCGACGGTCGCCGCGTCGCCCCTGACGGGGGTCACGCTGAGGAGCTCGGGCCTCTATCCCGAGGCCATGATATTCATGCCGGCGGCCGTTCCGGGGCAGATCTTCGCCGAGTTCTTCATGGTCCAGAACAGGCACCGGACCGGCAACGACACGAACCTCTTCACCGGCTCCGACGGCCTCGTCGTCTGGCACGTCGATTCCCGCCTCACCAGCTCGGGCAACGATTTCCTGTACGACAACTCCTACACGGCCCACAAGCTGCTGAGGCTCGTCCAGGCGGACGGCCTGGAGCAGATCGAGAATTTCGACGCCTGGGCCGACGCGGGCGATTACTACAAGGCCGGGACGGTTCTCGGCCCGCTCACGACGCCGAACACGAACCGCTACGACGGCATGGCGACGGGCATGGGCCTCATCAACATCACGGGGACGACGAGCCCCATGAGCCTGGATGTTTTTGCCAACGACGCGCCCCCGGACTGCAGCATTTCGAGCCCGATCGCCGGGCAGGCCGTCTATGGGACCATTCCGGTCGTGGTTTCCGTGAGCGACGACAACGGGGTCAGCCGGGTCGAACTCTACACGGGCACGACGTTACGGGAGAGCCGGACGGCGCCGCCGTATTCCTTCTCGTTGGACACAAGAATGCTGGCCAACGGGACGAACACGGTCCGGGCCGTCGTGTACGATACGATCGGCCAGGCGTCCTCGAGCTCCGTGGCGATAAGCGTCGATAATATCTACGCCCCGAGCGGTTTCAAGGCCGAAAAGAAGCGCAACCGCAGCCTCCTCCTCTCCGAATACGTCAATGTCCTGAGCTGGGATGACAACGCCCGGAACACGAGCGTCACGGCCTACCGGATCTACATGGACGACGGCTCCGGCCGGGAGCTCGTCACGGAGATCCCCAAGGGGTTGACGGCCGCCTCCTACCGGTACCTGCACCGGGCGGTCGACAACACGCTGACCTACGCCTACGAGGTCGTCGGCGTGGGGACGCTCGGCCGGGAAGGCGACATCGCCGCCGCGACCGCGCGGTGACCAGCTCTTATTCGTAGACCAGGATCTCTACGCGGCGGTTCTGGCTCCGGCCGTCCCGGCTGGAGTTGTCGGCCACGGGCATGGAGCTGCCCAAGCTGACGACGGACATCCGATGGAGCGGGATGCGGTGCTGCTTGTAGAGGTACATCATGACGCCCTCGGCCCGCTTGTGGCCGAGAGGGATGTTGACGGCGTCGGAGCCGGTGTTGTCGGTGTGGCCCTGGATCTCGATGTAGACGCCCTTGTTCTCCTGGATGAGCCTCTGGACGAACTGGTCGACGACGGCCTTGGCCGCGGCGCTCAGCTCGGCGCTCTCGAAGGCGAACTTGGCGTCGCTGTTCTTGACGGTCGCCTGGAGGACGAGGTTGCCGCGGATGAGGGTCTTGACCTCTTCGACCTTCCCGTCGACGGCCTGGATCTTGCCGTCCTGCTGGGTGATCAGCTGCCCGATCGTGGCCAGCTTCTCATCGTGCTCGGAGAGCCGCTTCTGGTTGGCCTCGACCTCGTTGGCGACGCCCTCGACCTTCTGGTCGAGCGTGGCCGTCTCGCCGAGGACGAACTTCTTGGTGGCGCAGGCCGGGGTCAGGGCCAGGGCCGCCACGGCCACAAGACCGATGACAAAGATGATACGACGGTTCATAGAAACCTCCCACGCAATTGGATTCGCGATTTCAGGCCATTTGCGATCTCGAAATGCCTGAGCTTATGCATCGATTATATATCTCTTTTCGGGATTTGTAAAGGGAAACAAGGGGTCGATCAGTACCCCAAGCGGGTCCGGACCTTGTGCTTGTAGTCGGGGGTGGTCACCCGGATGCCCCGGTAAACGTCCGCCGTGTCCCTGTAGGACGTGTATCCGATGATATATTGATGGGTCTGCTCTCTTTTGATCTCCCACAGGATGTCCTCGAGGGCCGAAGCCTCGTCCAGGAAATGGGTTTTGCCGCCAGTGGCCCGGGAGAATCGTTCGAGGGTCTCGGCGATCCCGGCCGCGGTCAGGGCGCTCGAGCGCTTGTGCGATTTGAGTTGGAGCTCGGTCCGGGGGATCTTGTAGCCGATGATGTAGATGGGGACGTCGACCCGTCGGGCGATCTCGAGGGCCTGTTCCGGGGTCGCCTGGCTGTCGTTCTCGATGCCGTCGGTGATCAGGAGCAGGGCCCGTTTTTCGTTGCTGGCCCTCGTGGCGAACTCCGGCGAGACGGCCACGGCGTCGTTGAGGGCGGTCTGGCCCCAGGCCTCGGTCTTTTCGAGGACGCGGAGGAACTCCGTCTTGTCCGTCGAATGCTTGGCCGCCACCTGGACCTGGCCGTCGGCGAAGATGAGCAGGGCGATCTCGTCGCGCGGGCGGAGGATGCGGAGGGCGAGATCGCGCAGAGCCGTCTTGCATTCGTCGAGCCTGCTCAGAAGGGCCATGCTGCCGCTGACGTCGAGCAGGACGGTCAGGCTGAGGGGGGCGCCGAAATCGTGGCTGAAATAGGTCAGAGGCTTCTTGACGTTGTTCTCGAAGACCGTGAAGTCCTTCTCGAGGAGGTTGTTGACGAACCGGCCCCGGGTGTCCTGGACGGTGACGGCCAGGGTGATGGCCCGGACGACGTACTCGTGGGCGGCGGGATCTTTGACCTGGTCCTGGGAGGGAAGGGGGGAGGGAGAGGCTAGGAGGAGGGCGAGGAGGGGCGCGGCCGCGAAGGCGGCCACCATGACCATCCGATACGCGTTTTTCATGGTATCAACGAAGGCTGGACATCCAAAATACCACGCGGTCGGGGGGAAATCAAGGAACGGGCGGCGGGCGCGAAGGGGCACACGGAGTTTTGTCGCGCGGGGAGAGGTAAGGTCGAGCGAAATATGGCCCCTTGCCGGAGCGCGGAGATCGGGCTATA
>Ga0194125_10011458_pt1 | contig 11872 bp, 1 predicted proteins | sample TA2KigC250mmetaG_FD_148626 | JGI IMG/M metagenome (GOLD analysis project Ga0194125, IMG submission 148626) | Freshwater microbial communities from Lake Tanganyika, Tanzania - TA2015034 Kigoma Deep Cast 250m | ecosystem: Environmental > Aquatic > Freshwater > Lake | place: Tanzania: Lake... | reverse complement strand
GCCAGAGAACCCTCTTGGGCTGGAACCCAGATGCCCCGCATCCTCTGCTTCCTTTCCTGCCTTCCTGCATTCCTTATAGTCTGGTTTGGTTGAGGCCGAGGGCGGAACGCCCGAGGCCCCGCTGGGGTCTCTGTATCTCCGTGGCCGATGCAACATCAGGGAGATAGGAATGGCTGAGGGGAGAGGGGGTTGGGGCAAACATTGCGCTTGACAACGGGGGGCGGGGCTTGTATAGTTTGTGCGCGTCTGATTCGGGGTTGACGGGGAGGGTATGGGCCGGCAGGAGGCCCGGACCTGCATCACCTCGCAGGAGAGATCCTCGGATGAAGCGAGCCACGACGGGGGCGCAACGCGGCGGGACGTGGCATGGGCTGCCGCTGCTGCGCGGGCGTGCGGTGTTGCTTGTCCTGATGGGGGTGTTCGCCCTGTCCTGGGGGGGCGAGGGGGCGCCGCCCGCGGCGGGGCCGCCGGCCGGGGAGCCGGGGGCGGCGGTGGAGGTGAGCGAGTTCAAGCTCCTCTATCCCAGCGTGGAGTACGCGCCGCACAAGCTGTACGAGAAGCACCCCGGCCTGCCGAAGCTGGAGGATGCGGCGAGGGCCGTGGTGCGCCTGGGGAAGGTGGCGGACGGGTATGTGAAGCGGCAAGCCGGGGCGGAGGAGGTGGCGTTCGCCCTGTGCGACCTGCCGAAGCAGCCGCTGAAGAAGTTCTACGCGAGCGCGCTAGTGAGCGTCGAGGAGCAGCTCGTCGAGTGGTTCAATGCGCGCAAGGTGGTGGGCGTGTTCGTGGCGACGCATCCGAAGGACATGGTGGTGCAGTTCGACCGCGCGCGCAAGGTGGTCGGGCTTGAGGACCTGCGGGGCACCGTGAAGGAGCTTCGCCTAGTCATCTGGGTGGGGCTGGTGACGAAGGTGCGGACCGTGGCGTCGGGCGACCGAGTGCCGAAGGACAAGCGGATGGACCACCCTGTGCACGCGCGGCTGCGGGAGCGTTCGCCCCTTCAGCCGGCGGTGGAGGGTGCGGCGGAGCGGCGCGACCTGCTGGACAAGGATGCGCTGGAGCGGCAGGCGGCGTTCCTGAGCCGGCACCCCGGGCGGCGGGTGGACGTGGCGCTGTCGTCGGACGACAAGCCTGGGGGGGTGGTGCTGGACTACCTTGTGAGCGAGAGCAGGCCGCGCTACGTGTACTTCCAGGTGTCGAACACGGGGACGGAGTACACGCGCCCCTGGCGCGAGCGGTTTGGGTTCGTGCACAACCAGTTGACGAACCACGACGACATTCTGACGCTGGACTACTCGGTGGCAGGGGACCGGGACGTGGCGGAGGCCCTCGCGCTGTCGTACGAGGTGCCCGTCTTCAACTTCCTCGACGGCCGTCTGCGCTCGCGCACGTATGCCTCGTTGAGCCGCTACACGGCGTCGGACGTGGGGATTGCGAACGCCGAGTACGATGGCCGCTCGTGCAGCGTGGGGACGGAGCTGATCTGGAACTTCCTCCAGCTCAAGTCGTTCTTCGTGGACGCGGTGGTTGGGGCTCGGTGCGAGCACATCCGCGTGGAGGACAAGCTGGCGGGCCAGACGGGCGACGAGCGGCTGCTGGTCACCTACTGCGGGATGCGCTTCCAGCGGCTGACCGAGCTGTCGAGCCTCTACGGCTCGCTCATCCTCGAGAAGAACCACCCCGGCATCGCGGGGACCCACGCGGACGAGTTGGAGAAACTGGGGCGCACGGACCCCGACCGGACGTTCCGCGTGTTGAAGTACGACCTGGCGTGGTCGTTCTACCTCGAGCCGCTGCTGAATCGGAAGGCGTGGGAAGACCCGACGACGTGGCGGAGCTCGACCCTCGCGCACGAGGTGGCGCTCTCGGTGCGGGGCCAGCGGGCGCTGGGCTCGCGCCTGATCCCCCAGTATGAGATGGTCGTGGGCGGGGCCTACACGGTCCGGGGCTACCCGGAGTCGGTCACGGTGGGCGACTCGGCGTGCGTGGCCTCGGCCGAGTACCGCTTCCACCTCCCGCGCGTGTTCAAGCCGAACGCCCAGCCCGTAGCCAAGTTCCCTGGGTTCACCCAGCCGTTCCGCTGGGCGCCGCAGCAGGTGTATGGGCGGCCGGACTGGGACCTCGTGTTCCGCGCGTTCTACGACGTGGGGCGGGTGGAGAACACCCACAGGAAGACGTTCGAGGTTGACCGCACGATCCACGGTGCTGGGGTGGGCGTGGAGGTGCGGATCAAGGATAACTTCAGCCTCCGCTGCGACTACGGGGTCGCGCTGGATGATATCACGGACCCCGTGACCGACGAGAAGCGCGTGAGGTCAGGCGACCACCGCATCCACACGGTCTGCACCCTCTCCTTCTGAGTGCCCTCGGGGGGCGGGGGAGAGGCAACACTGGACTGGAGGACCACTCGATGCTGTCCCACGGTTCTGGTTCCACGGCCACGGCGCGGAAGGTGCCCGGCGTGTTCCTGTTGGCTGCGCTCCTGGCTGCCGCGCTAGGTGTCGCGTCGGCAGGCCCCATTGGCGAGCAGGTGGTGCGCGGCGACGTGGCGCTTCAGCGCCAGGACGGCCTGACCACGATCACGGCGAGCCACAACAGCATCATCAACTACCAGAGCTTCAACATCGGGGCCGCGGAGACCGTGCGCTTCATCCAGCCCGGCGCCACCGCGCGGGTCCTCAACCGCATCCTCACCCCCAGCCCCACCCAGATTGACGGCCAGCTCCTGGCCAACGGCCATATATACCTCATTAATCCCGCAGGCATCTACTTCGGGCAGAATGCCTTCGTGGACGTGGGCGGCATCCACGCCGCCGCGGGGCACATGAGCGACGGGGACTTCCTGGCGGGGATGGACCGCTTCACGGCCCTGGCGGGCGAGGTGGCCAACCGCGGGACGATCATCGGCAACTCCATCGCCCTGGTGGGCAGCCGCGTGGCCAACTACGGCTCCATCACGGCGGAGCAGGGCACCGTGATCATGGCCGCGGGCGAGGACGTTTACATCGGCCGCCGCGACGGCCGCATCTTCGTCAAGATCGAGGGCGGCGCCCCGAGCGGCGACGCGCCCCGCGTCGAGAACGCCGGCACCATGCAGGCCGAGGGCGGCGCCGCAGTCCTCGGCGCGGGCGACGCCTACTCGCTCGCCATCCGCACGACGGGCGTCCTCAAGGCCGCCGACGTGACGGTCGAGGGCCAGGGCAAGGGCGCCGTCCAGGTCGGCGGCACGGTGGACGCCTCCAACCCCAGCGGCCAAGGCGGCAGCGTGAAGCTCCTGGGCGAACAGGTGGGCCTCGTCGGCGCCACGGTGGATGCCTCCGGCGCCACGGGCGGCGGCACCATCCTCGTCGGCGGGAACTACCAGGGCAGCGGCCCCGAGCGCAATTCTCTGTTCACCTACGTGGGCGCCGACAGCGTGCTCCGCGCGGACGCGCGCCTGAGCGGCAACGGCGGCCGCGTGATTGTGTGGAGCGACGGCTCGACCGGCTTCTACGGCAGCCTTTCGGCCCGCGGCGGCGCCCTCGGCGGCAACGGCGGCTTCGCCGAGGTCTCCGGCAAGGCATACCTCCAGTTCGCCGGCACAGCCGACCTCCGCGCGCCGGCCGGGGTCGTGGGGAGCATCCTGCTCGACCCGACCGACATTTTCATCGGCGGGGCCGACTCGCCGACCTTGGTCTTCGTCCCGGGCATTGGCGCGCCTCCGCCGCCTCCCCCCCCATACCCGCCAACTCCCCCTGGATATACGATTACTGACGTGGGAGCCGCTGCCTCCAACATAAGCACTGCCACCCTGGCGCTGCTCCTATCCGGGGCCGATGTGACGATCTCGACATCCTCGCCTGGCCCCGCCTTGGGCATCATTACGGTCGGCGTCCCATTCGACCCCCCTGCCGGCTATGTCACTCCGTTCCGCCTCACACTCAATGCCGACAACACGATCGCGGTCGGGTTCCCGCTCATAAACGGCGGGGCGGGCAGCGTGACGATGAACGCGCCGACGGTCAACATCGCCATCGCCGCGCCGGTGACTCTGACCGGCGGCGGACTGGCCATCACGACCGACAACCTGACGGCGAGTGCGCCGGTCTCCGCGCCCGGCGGCATCACGATTGCGCCCTTCACGCCAGGCCAGGGCTTCGCTCTGAACGCTGCCGGGCCGCCGCCCGCGGGCGACCTTTCCCCTCTCACATTGAACAACCTCTTCACCGCAGGTGGCACGGTCTCGATCGGCGACGCCAACACTGGCGCCATCACCGTCAACCCCGGCCCCATCGCCACGGACTGGGGCGGGCTGACCCTTCGGGGCACCAGCGTCACCTTCACAGGCCAGCTCACGCTGCCGAGCAACGCCACAATGACCTTTGACCAGGTCGCCGGCGCCATCACAGGCAGCGGCGTGGGCATGGACATCGTTATCCCCGGCGGGGCCGGAACCCTCGTGTTCAACAATGTGGGGGGGGCAGCTAACCTGATGACCACCGTCAACCAGTTGAGTGCCAGCACCGTTTCGGGGCTGACCCTCAACAACTCCACCAACACCCTCACGGTCACAGGGGCGCTGGTCTCCAACAACCAGCCCATTTCCATAGATGCCGGCAGCTTCACGAACAACGTGGGCGCCACCATCAACGCGGGAACGAGCACCTTCGCTCTGCGAACTGACAACGTCAGCATTGGCGCCACGATCACTGGCGACAGCGGAATCACGATTGCGCCACAGTCGGGCGGCACGTCCGTTGGCCTCAACGGCGCAGGAGGGACGCTGAACCTCACCCTGGCTGAGCTGGGCCTGCTGTCGAGCAATGGCGGCACGGTTACGCTCGGCTCCACGGCTGCCGGCGCGGTCAACGTCGGCACGGGGGACCTCAGCGGCAGGAACTGGGCGGGGCTGACGCTTCACGGCGCCAGCGTAGCCTTCAGTGGCCAACTGACCCTGCCGAACGACGCGCTGATGACCTTCGGCACGGTCGCGGGCAGCATCACCGGCAGCGGCGGCACCGACCTGGTCGTCGGCGGCGCGACCGGAACCCTCGCATTCACCAACGTGGGGGGCAGCGCGAGCCTGATCACTGACGTTGACCAATTGGCCGCCAGCGCCGTCGCCGGCCTGACCCTCGACAACGGCAACAACAGCCTCACCCTCACCGGGGGACTGGACTCCAGCAGCCAGCCGATCTCCATCAGCGTGGGCACCGGCACATTCACGAACAACGCGGGCGCAACCGTCAACGCCGGAACGAGCACCTTCACCCTCAGTGCCGACGACGCGAGCATCGGCGCCACCATCACCGCCAACGGCGGCATCACCATCTACACGGCCACGGGCGGGCGGAAGATATGCCTCGAGTCGCCCGGCGCCTCGCTCAGCCTCGGCGCCACAGAACTCGGCTTCCTCAGCTCCACCACCGGCGTCACCATCGGCCGCAACGACAGCGCCAGCGACATTGACATCGCGAAGTCCGCCGCCATCGGCAGTCCCACCCCCCTCGCCTACAACCTCGCCCTCATCGGTGACAAATACGACCAGCCGACCAACACCGTCTCCGTCGGCGCCAACGCCCTGACCCTCCAGGTGGATACCATCACGAACCTCTCGACCACGTTGACGGCCAACGGCGGCATCACGATCGCCCCCAGGACGGCCAACCGGACGATCGCCGTCGGCGACAATGCCACGGGCAACCTGGCCATCTCCGAAGCACAGATCGAGACCTACCTCGTCAGCTCCACGGGACTCACCATCGGCTCCCTGGCCGCCGGCAACCTCGACGTGCAGGACAACCAGACTCTCACCTTCCCTTACCTCACCACCCTGCGCACGGGCGGCAACCTCACGTTCGACAGCGCCATCACGGCGAGCAACGGCCTCGCCGCCACGGCCACCGGCACGATCACCATCGGCTCCGGCAACAAGCTCACGGTCTCGGCCGGAAACCTCAACTTCGCCGCCGGCGGCAACATTGCCATCAACGCCGCCATTGACCCGCCCGCGCAGGTCCTGATCGACTCCGACAATGACATCAACGTAGCGGCGGCCATCACGGCTGACGACCTCATCCGCCTCCGAGCCGGCCAGGACGGCACGGGCAGCGTCAACGTCAATGCCGGCGGCAGCCTCGCCACCGACAACCTGGCTAACAACAGCGCCATCTGGCTCGAAGCCGGCACGTCCGGCGGCACGAGCGGCAACATCGCCTTCGGCGGCGGAAACGTCACCACCGAAGACCTACTCACCGTCATCTCCCACAAGGGCACCATCAACCGCACCGCCGGCAGCGTCACCGCCGGCCGCGCCTACCTCTACGGCGACACCGGCATCAGCATCGCCACCCTCAACGTTGCCGCCCTCGACGCCGTGACCAACGGCCTCGTCGGCAGCGACATCTCGATCACCGACACCGCCGGCGGCCTGATCGCCCGCGACATCGCTGGCACGAGCGTCGGAGTCAACGCCGGCGCCGCGAACGTCAGCCTCACCGTCCAGAACGGCTCCCTCACCAGCGCTAGCTCGGACGGCTCGACCGCCGATGTAGTAGGCAACACCGTCACCTTGGCCGTCACAGGCGCAGGCAGCACGATTGGCACCGGCACGGCCACTCGCCTCCAGCTCAATGCGGCCACCCTGAACGCCACCACGAACGGCTCCGCGGGCGACGACATCTTCATTCTCGACACGGCTGGAGGACTGGTCGTTGGCAGTGGCGCAGCGGTGACAGGGGGTGTCAAGGCAGGCTCGGGCAACGTGGACCTCCGTGTTCTCGCGGGCTCCCTTACCGGCACCAGCACGAATGAGACGACCGCCGACGTCGTGGGCAACATCGTCACCCTGGCCGTCACTGATCCCGCCGTCATCCCGCCGTGCAGCACAATTGGCACCGGCCCTGCTGACGGTAGTCGCCTGCAGCTCAATGCGGCCACCCTCAACGCCAGCACGAGCGGCGCGGTGGCCGGCGACAACATCTACATCCTCGACACGGCCGGCGGGCTGGCCATTGGCGACGGCACTACGGGGGGCGTAATGGCCGGCCTCGGCATGGTGAACCTCAAAGTGATGAGCGGGAGCCTGTCGAGTTCTACGGTAGACGGCACGCCCGATGTTGTCGGCGATGGCGTCGTACTCAGGGTCACTGGCGCAGGCAACACGATTGGGGCCGGCAGTGGCAGCCGCCTGGAAATCAACGCGGTCTCGCTGCAAGCGTACACGAATGGTGCGGCGGGCGACGACATCTTCATCCTCGACACGGCAGGGGGCCTGACCACCCCTGCCATCGGCGCCAGTCCCTCGGGCAACATTGACATCCGTGTCCTCGGCGGTCCCTTCACCAGCCAGATCATAGATGGCACAGCCGACCTTGCGGGTAACGTGGTGACCCTGGCTGTCACAGGCGCGGGCAGCACGATCGGCACCAACGCCGCCAGCCGCATGGAACTCAACGCAGCCACACTTAACCTCTCCACCAACGGCGCCGTGGGCGACGACATCTTCATCCTCGACGTCGCCGGGGGCCTCACCACCGGCACCATCTCGGCCGGCTCTGCGAACGTGGACCTCAGTGTCGCCGGCGGCTCCCTCACTATCGGCAGCAAGATCACCATGTCGGGTGGCATACTGACGCTTGCCGCGGCGACCGGCGTGGGCACACTCAGTGTCAACATCAATGCCGCCATTGACCCGCCGGCCCAGGTGCTCGTGGACGCCAACGACGACATCAACGTTACTGCCGCGGTCAACGCGGATAACCTCATTCGCCTGCGAGCCGGCCTCGACGGTTCGGGGAGTGTGAACCTCAGCGGCGCGGGCGCCCTGACCACCAACCTGGCCGGCAGCGATGTCCTGCTCTCAGCAGGCGCCGGCAGCGGCGGGATCGCCTTCGGCGGCGGAAGCGTGACAGCAGTGGACCTCCTGAGCGCCGATGCTCCGGCCGGCCTTGTCAATCTCACTGCCGGCTCCCTCGCGGCGGCCAGGGCCTACCTGCGCGGCGCCACGGGCATCACCAATCTCTCGGTGGACTTCGGCGCTCTCGACGCCGTGACCACCAACGCCACGATCAGCATAACGGACACACTCGGCGGCCTGGCCATCGGCGACACGCTGGGCGCAAACGTCGGCGTCAACGCCGGCGCGGGCACCGTGACCCTCAGCGTCAACAATGGCTCCCTGACAAGCAGCACCGTGGACCTGCTGCCTGATGTCGTGGGCAGCACCGTGACCCTGAACGCCTCTGGCGTCGTCCTCTCCAACATTGGCGCAGGCCCAGGCATCCCTCTCGAGGTTGATGCGACAACGCTTGTCGCCACCACGACGGGCGTCCCGCCCCACGGCATCTTCCTGCTCGACACGGCCACCGGCTTCACCGTCGGAGCCACCGGCATTACTTCCTCAGGCGGCCCCATCGAGATCCTCATCAACCCGCTAGGCCCCCCAGGTCCTATCTTCCTTGGGGGCGACATCAATGCGGGCGCAGGCACCCTCACTCTTGGCTCTCCAGGGCCTCTGCCCATCCCGCCGTTTCCGCCGCCCATCCCTGTCCAACTCATCGTCCCTGACACCAGCACCGCTCGCGCCCTGACAGGCGCTACCGTCACTTTGCATGGCCAGTTGTCGCTCGGCAGCACCGGGGCATCCCCCAGTGAGACGCTCACCATCAACGGCAACTTCGCCTTCGGCGCCGGCGGCGCCCTCATCGCCCAGATCGGCTCCGCCGCTGCCAGCAATGACCAGCTCATCGTCAACGGCACCGTGACACTGAACAACGCCATGTTGATCCCGAGCCTGGCCTTCCCCGCCAGCCCGCCCCCTGCCAACACACCGTTTACGCTCGTTGACAACAGGCCGCCGATAGAGCCAGCCCCTGACCCCATTGCCGGCCTCTTCAACGATGTCACCAACGTTCCCATCCCCGAGGGCGGCATCGTGAACCTGAGCGGCCGCCCATTCGTGGCCAGCTACGTGGGCGGCGACGGCAACGACTTCACCCTCACAAGCCAGGCAATCACCAGCATCTGGGACGGCGGCGGAGTCGCCAATAACTGGTCCGATCCCATCAACTGGGTCGGCGACATCGCAATCGCCGTCGGCGACGCCCTGGTCTTCCCCGGTGTTGGGGTTGACCCAACGTCGCTCTCGAACACAAACGATGTTGGCGCCGCCTTCGCGTCGTTCACGTTCACTGGCGGCGGCTACACCCTGGGTGGCACGGGTGTGACACTGTCGTCGAGCGGGAATGCGATCAGCAACACCGTCGGCAGCAACATTGTGGACATGGACCTCACGGTGGGCACCGCGCAGACGTTCGATGTCTCCGGCGGCGTACTGACCCTCAACGCCGGCCGCACCGTCGCCGTGAGCAACCCCCTCACCCTCAATGCCGCGGGCCTCACCACCCTCAACGTCAACGGCACCGCCAACCTCAACGCATCCCTCACGCTGGCGGGTGCCGGGACCATCGTTACTGGTGCCGCCAGCGCCATCGAAGGCCCGGGCGGCCTCACAATCAACATGCCCGGCGGCACCGCCACCTTCAACGGCACTGTCGGCGCTACCACCACGCTCGGCTCCCTGACCATCGCCGCCCAGCCCTTCAACGTTGCCTTCAACGGCACCACCAACACCATCGACGGCGCAACCAGCTTCCTCAACACCGGCACCGTGACCCTCGGCGACGGCGCGGGCGACACGTGCAACTTCACCGGCGGCGTGGACACCAGCGGCGGCCCCAGCCTCACCAACCTCGCCGGCAACCTCAACACGACCACCGGCTCAATCAACCTCGGCGCCACCACGCTCATCGCCGATGCCACCCTGAGTTCGGGGGCCGTGACCTTTGCAGGCACGCTCGACAGCGACCCGACGCCGCGGGCACTGGTGGTCAACACCTCAGGCGGCGGCCTGACGGCTTTCCTCGGTCCCGTCGGCTTGGGCGCGAACCTGGCGTATGATGGCGGAGGTGTTGACGACCGGCCGCTGTCGAGCCTGACGACGAATGGCGATGGCCGGACGGACCTGAATGCCGGCGTGGTGTTCACGACCGGGCTCCAGAACTACAACGACCCTGTTGTCCTGACCCTGGACACGACGCTGTATGCTTCGGGCGTGACGTTCGCCGGGACTGTAGACAGCGATGCCCTTGCGACCCCGCGGTCGCTGGTGGTCAACACATCAGGCGGTGGCGTGACGGCCTTCTTCTGGCCAGTCGGGTTGGGTGCGAACGCCACGTATGACGGCGGCGCGGGGGACGACCGGCCGCTTGCGAGCCTGACGACGAATGCCGATGGCGGGACCGACCTGGTCGGCGGCGTGGTGTTCACGACCGGACTGCAGACGTACAACGACCCCGTGGTCCTGTATCAGAACACGACGCTGTATGGTTCGGGCGTGACGTTCGCCGGGAGGGTAGACAGCGACGCCCTTGCGACGCCGCGGAGTCTGGTGGTGAACACGTCGGGAGGTGGCGTGACGGCGTTCCAGGCCCTGGTCGGCCTTGGTGCGAACGGGCTGTACGAGGGTGGCGCAGGGGACGACCGTCCGCTTGCGAGCCTGACGACGAACGCCGATGGCCGCACCGACCTCAACGCCGGTGTGGTGTTCACGACCGGGGTCCAAACCTACAACGACCCCGTTGTCCTGACCCTGGACACGACTCTGTATGGCTCGAGCGTGACATTTGGTGGTACCGTGGACAGCGACGCCCTTGCTACGCCGCGGTCCCTGGTGGTCAACACGTCCGGCGGCGGCCTGACAGCCTTCCTCGGCCCCGTGGGCCTGGGCGCGAACCTGGCGTATGATGGCGGCGTTGGCGACGACCGTCCGCTGTCGAGCCTGACGACGGATGCCGATGGCCGGACGGACCTGAATGCCGGCGTAGTGTTCACGACCGGGGTCCAGAACTACAACGACGCCGTTGTCCTGACCCTGGACACGACGCTGTACGCTTCGGGCGTGACGTTTGCCGGGACGGTAGACAGCGACGCGCTTGGGACGCCGCGGTCCCTGGCTGTCAACACGTCGGGCGGCGGCGTGACGGCTTTCCTCGGCCCAGTCGGGTTGGGTGCCAACGCCACGTACGACGGCGGCGCGGGCGACGACCGGCCGCTTGCCAGCCTTACGACGAATGCCGATGGTGGGACCGACCTGAACGGCGGCGTGGTGTTCACGACCGGACTACAGACGTATAACGATGCCGTAGTCCTGTTCCAGAACACGACGCTGTACGGTTCGGGCGTGACGTTCGCCGGGAGGGTAGACAGCGACGCGCTTGGGACGCCGCGGAGTCTGGTCGTCAACACGTCGGGCGGTGGCGTGACGGCGTTCCAGGCTCTGGTCGGCCTTGGTGCGAACGGGCTGTACGACGGCGGGGCAGGGGACGACCGTCCGCTGGCGAGCCTGACGACGAATGCAGACGGGCGGACAGACCTCAACGGGGGCGTGGTCTTCACGACCGGGGTCCAGACCTACAACGACCCCGTGGTCCTGACCCAGAACACGACGCTGTATGGCGGCGGCGTGACGTTCGCCGGGACGCTCGATAGCAACGCTCTGGCGACGCCGCGGTCTCTGGCCGTCAACACGTCGGGCGGCGGCCTCACGGCGTTCCTGGGCCTGGTCGGCCTTGGGGCTAACGGGACGTATGACGGCGGTGCGGGCGACGACCAGCCGCTGTCGAGCCTGACGACGAATGGCGATGGCCGGACGGACCTGAATGCCGGCGTGGTGTTCACGACCGGGCTCCAGAACTACCACGACCCTGTCGTCCTGACCCTGGACACGACGCTGTATGCTTCGGGCGTGACGTTTGCCGGGACGGTAGACAGCGACGCGCTTGGGACGCCGCGGTCCCTGGCTGTCAACACGTCGGGCGGCGGCGTGACGGCTTTC
>Ga0194125_10011456_pt1 | contig 11874 bp, 6 predicted proteins | sample TA2KigC250mmetaG_FD_148626 | JGI IMG/M metagenome (GOLD analysis project Ga0194125, IMG submission 148626) | Freshwater microbial communities from Lake Tanganyika, Tanzania - TA2015034 Kigoma Deep Cast 250m | ecosystem: Environmental > Aquatic > Freshwater > Lake | place: Tanzania: Lake... | reverse complement strand
TACAGCAGCGGGCCGGCGCGCCGCGCCGCTCCATCGGTTTCCCACTCCGGCCGGTACACGTGCAGTTTCCAGCGCCCGCTGCGCACGGCCTGCAAGCGCTCGTCACGGTAATAGTAGAAGGCTTCGTGCGGGCTTCTGGCGCCCCGCTCTCCCAGGATCAGTGGCCGGATGTCTCGGCCGTCGATGATCCGGTCCGCGGGCGGGCTGGCGCCCGCCAGCCGGGCGAAGCTGGGTAGGATGTCCATGGCCGTCACCAGCGCGTGGCAGACGCGCCCTCTCGGAATCCGCCCCGGCCAGCGCATGATGCACGGCACCCGGTGACCGCCCTCCCAAGTCGTGTTTTTCGAGCCGCGCAGCGGCCCCGCCGAGCCGCCGCGCAGACCAGGCCGGATGACCGGGCCGTTGTCAGAGCTAAACATCACCAGCGTGTTCTCATCGAGGCCCAGCTTCCGGAGCCTGGCCAGGATCTGCCCGATGCTCCAATCCAGCTCTTCAATCACGTCTCCGTATAGCCCGTGCGCCGACTTCCCCTGGAACTTCTCGGAGGCCGCCAGTGGAAGGTGCGGCATGTGGTGAGCCAGGTAGAGAAAGAACGGCCGGTCTTTGTTCGTGGCGAGGAAGTGGAGAGCGTCCTCGGTGTAGCGCCGGGTGAAGTAGCGCTGATCGGGGGCCTCTTCGATCTGCTCTTCACCGCGCAGCAGCGGCAGCGGCGGGGCCTGGAAGTTCTGCGCCTTGTAGTTCACCCCTCCCATGTCGTTCGAGTAGGGAACGCCGAGGTAGTAGTCAAAGCCCTGGCGCGTGGGCAGGAACTTCGGGTGATGGCCCAGGTGCCATTTGCCGATGCAGCCGGTGGCGTAGCCGCGCCCGCGCAGGATCTCCGCCAGCGTGATCTCGTCTGGATTGAGGCCGGTGGTCGAGTAGGGGAAAAGCACGCGATGGCCCAGGCCCAGCCGCATGGGGTAACAGCCCGTCAGCAGCGCCGCCCGCGAGGGCGTGCACACGCCCGCGGCCACGTAGAAGCTGGTGAAGCGCACACCCTCCTGCGCCATGCGGTCCACGTGCGGCGTGCGGATGTTCTGCGCCCCGTAAGCGCCCAGGTCCCCGTAGCCCTGATCATCCGCGAAGATGATTACCAGATTCGGAGGACGCCTCTCGGCGGCGCCGGCGGCCAGGGGATAGGCCGCGGCCCCGGTCAGAAACCCCCGTCTGCTGATCATCATTCCAGCCTCCTTAGAATTCAACTTTCAACCCCAACTGCATCACCCGCGCGGCTCGCGCCCCGCTGACCACGCCGAAGGCGGCCGCTCCCAGCGCCCGCCCGGGCTCCTCGAAGTCCGGGTGATTGGGCAGGTTGAAGGATTCGAAGCGGAACTGGACGTTGCGGCGCTCGCCCCAGCGGTGGTTCTTCAACAGCGACAGGTCCAGGTTCGCGATGCCGTCTCCCGTCAGCAGCGCCCGGCCGGAGTTGCCGAAAGTGTATGGGGCCGGCGCCGCCACGGCGGCGGTGTCGAAGTAGCGCTCCAAGGTCCTCTCCGACTTCGGGAGGGCGGGATGGCGGAGTACGTCCACCCGCTGCGAGCCCGACGGGAACGCGTTGGTGCTGTTCACCTGGGTCACCAGGCCGTACGGGCTGCCGGCCTGGAACAACGCGATGGCGCCCACGTTCCAGCCGCCCAGAATCATCGACGCCACACCCTGACTGAGCCAGCGCCGCCCCTTGCCCGCCGGCAGCTCGTACACCGAGCTCAACACGAAACGGTTGCGGACGTCGTTGCCGGACAGCGCTTTCTCGGCGCGGCGGTTGTACAGGTTCTGGATGCCCCCGCCCACCTGCCCGATTTCCTGCGCCGCCGTCACATCGTCGATGAACTTCGCGAAGGTGTAGTTGGCCAGGAAGTTCAGTCCGTGGGAGAAACGCTTCTCCCCCTTCAGGTTGAGCCCGTGGTAGCTGGAATTGCCCCACATGGGAGTGCTGAGGATGACATTGCCGAATTGCGGGAAGGGCCGGCGCACCTGGGCGTTCCCCGGCCCCATCAGGGCCAGCGGCACCTGGTTAATGCTCGTGTTGGGGCCGTTGAGCTTGTGGCCCACGCTGCCCAGGTAACTGGCTTCCAACAGCGTGCTCCAGCCCAAGTCGTGCTGGAGGCCGAAGTTCCACTGCTGCATGTAGCCGAGACGGCGATGCACCTCGATGAATTCCGGCGCGAACCTCACGGGCTGCCCCACCCGCACCGCGCCGAAGCCCGGTCCCAGGGCCGTGCGGCTGGTGTCGGGCATCCCGTCCCGCAGCAGGAACGGCGGCGTGACGCCATTGTCCGGCGAGGTAAAACTCCCGCTGGTTTCAAAGCCCGCACTGTTGTTGTTAGTGCCAGGCAAGGGCACGCCGAAGAACACCCCGTAGCCGGTGCGCAGCACGGTGGCCTTGCTGCCGAGCACTCTCCAGGCCAGCCCCACGCGCGGCGCGACGTTGTTGTAGTCTCCGTTATATACGTTACGCCCCAGCCCGTCCCGGCCGGCGAAAGTCACCACACCGGGCGTGCCGGAAACCGGGTTGAGGGCGCTCACGTCGAAGCCGTTTTGCCGGTCGTGGGCGTCGAAGCGCGGCGTATGCGCCTCCCAGCGCAACCCCAGGTTCAAAGTTAAATCGGACGTGACCTTCCAGTCGTCCTGGACGAACAACGCGAAGTACTTGGCCCGGCGGTCCAGCAAGTCGGAGTCCAGCACCGATCCGGAGTTGGGGACGCCCAGCAGCAGGCTGGCGATCGACAGACCCGTGTTGGCCACGTTGGGCAGCGCTGTGGGCTGAGGGCCAAACCCAAACTGGCCGGAGACGGCGCTGTTGAGGTCGTCCACGTTGCGCGCCAGGCGCACCTCCCCGCCGAGCTTCCAGGCGTGTTTCCCCCGGAACCAGGACAGCGTGTCCACCAAGTGAGTGTCGTGGATGGGCGTTTGTATGCGCTCTTGAGTGCCGGCCCCCAGGTTGACGAAGCCGGCCGCGGTGATCTGGGGAAAGGCCCGGTCCGAAACACCCTTCAGGCCCAGCTTCTTGGGCCAGCCCTCGTCCAGGCCGCGGGACAGGTTGCGGAAGAAGCGCGGTTGCCAGTTGAACCGTGCGTCGTTGATGACGGTGGGCGAGAAGCTGTGGATCTCGTTCAGCAGCAGGCTATAGGCCCGGCGCTCGCTGCGGTTGCCGTTGGGATCGGCGGCTGGCTCGTCGAACACCACGCCATTCCTGGTGGGGAAATCGTGGAGAATGAAGCGCCCGGAGAGGCGGTCGCGCCCGGTGAGCACGTAGTCCACCTTGCTGGTCCAGGTGGTGATGTCCAGAATATTGACCGTGTTGCGGCTGAAGTTGTTGGCCCCCGCCAGGTTGGAGGGCGGACGGTTGGGCCCCGGATATAGCGGCACGATCCTGGCAGCCGCGGCGTCGAGGCGGCTGGCAGGAAGGAGGTTGCCGGGGAAGGGATCGCGGAGCGTACGGGCCGGGCTGGCCGGATCGGCCCGCGTGGTGGCGGGGTCGTAAATGCGAATCAGCGCGCCGGCGGCGGTGAGGGTCTGCGAGAAATCGCCGCGCCGCTGCTCCTGGGTGGGCACGGTCTGCACGCGGGTCAGGCCCACTCTCTGTTTCTGCCATTCGTTCGAGCTGAACACGAACAGGCGGTTCTTGAGCACCGGCCCCCCCGCCGAGGCGCCGAACACGTTCCACCGCAGCGGCGCCTTGGTGGCGGCGAAGAAACCCCGGGCATCCAGCTTGTCGTTACGCAAGAACTCGTACAGGCCGCCGTGCCACTGGTTGGTGCCCGACTTGGTGGAGATGGTGACCACGCCGCTGGAGGAGTTGCCGAACTCGGCCGAGTAGTTGTTCTGCTGGATACGGATTTCCTGCACCGCCTCGACGGGCGGGTTGAACAAGGCCTGCGGCACCTCCAGGGCGATGTTGGACGAATTGACCCCGTCGATCATCCACTGCTGCTGGTCACCGCGGCCGCCCGCCACGGACACCCGCGGACGGATCACGTCTCCGGTGATGAACACCGCATGCCCCATCAGGCCCAGCAGCTCCCCCACCCGCCGCGCATTCAGGGGCATGTCGATAATCGTCTTGTTCTCGATGAACTGGCCCACCGTAGCGCTCTCGGATTCGAGCAGCGGGGCGCTGCCCGTCACCTCCACGGTTTCGGCCACCGCCCCGAGCGGCAAGGTCACATCCAGCCGGAACACCCGTCCCATCTCCAGCACGATGCCGACGCGAGAGTAGCGGCGGAAGCCCGGTGCTTCCACCGCCAGCCGGTAGGTTCCCGGGGGCAGCAGCGGCAGGGTGTACTCACCCTCCGCATTGGCCGAGGCTTTCCAACTCACGCCGGTATCCTGGCTCACCAGCTCTACGGCCGCGCCCGGAATGCGCCCCTGCGAGGGATCCGTCACGATCCCAGTCAGGGTCGCGGTGGTGACCTGCGCCCTCACGGAACACACCAACCCCAGGGCGGCCACCACCATGGACAGCACAACTGACCGATCACGCTGTTTCATGCGCGGTATTCTACACCCGCGCTCCGAGCCGTGTAAAATCATTGGTTGCACCTGAATCGACGTTTCCTCCCCCTGGTGGCGCTCCTCAGCGCGCTCCCGCTGGCCGCCGGCACTCGCCGGGCGCGCGCCTACCCGGTCGAGACTCCGCCCGTGTTGGACGGCCGCGTAGACGAGCCCGCTTGGCGGCGGATGGAGCCGCTGACCGGCTTCATCCAGCAGGAGCCTAGCGAGGGAGCGCCGGCCACCGAGCAGACCGAGGTCCGCATCGGCTTCGATCACAACCACCTCTACATCGGCATCATCTGCTTCGACTCCCAGCCCGACCGCATCGTGGTGACCCAGAACCGCCGCGACGCTTCACTGACCGACACCGACTCGGTACAGATCCTGCTGGACACTTTCCACGACCACCAGGCCGCCTTCATCTTCGGCACCAGCCCGACCGGCATCGAGTACGACGGGCAGGTGTCCAAGGCCGGACAGGGACGCGGCGGCTCCGGCATGCCGGCGCGCGCCGGGGGCCAGGGCAGCCGCACCGGGGGCGTCCAGCGCGGCGGCGCGTCCTCGTTCAACCTCAACTGGGACGGCGTGTGGCGCGTGCGCTCGCAGATCACCGAGCGGGGCTGGGAGAGCGAAATGGTCATTCCCTTCAAGACCCTGCGCTACCAGCCTGGCGGCGGGCAGGTGTGGGGACTGAATGTGAGCCGCAACCTGCGCCGCCGCAACGAGCAGTCCTTCTGGGCGCCGCTGACGCGCGCCTTCCACTTCACCCAACTGGAGCTGGCGGGCGAACTGGAGGGCCTGGAGCTGAAGGTGCACCGCAACCTGCAACTCCTGCCTTACGTAATGGGAGGCCTCAAGCAGGACTATCAGCGCGCCGGAGACCAGTCCAGGATGGCGCACACCGGCGGCCTGGACGCCAAGTACAGCCTTACCCCCTCGCTGACTCTGGATGCCACCTTCAATACTGACTTCGCCCAGGTCGAAGTGGATGAGGAGCAGGTCAACCTCACCCGCTTCGATCTGTTCTTCCCCGAGAAACGGCCCTTCTTCCTGGAGAACTCCGGCATCTTCGAATTCGGCACCCCGCGGGAGGTGGAGATCTTCTTTTCCCGGCGCATCGGCATCGACCAGGAGACCGGGGAGGAGATCCCCATCGACGCCGGACTGCGTCTGAGCGGTAAAGTAGGCTCCTACCAGGTCGGGACGCTGAACATGAAGACGCGGCGGTTAGGCGACCTCGCGCCGTCGAACAACTTCAGCGTGGTGCGGGTGAGCCGCGAGCTGCCCAACCGCTCCTCGGTGGGCGTGATCGGAGTGAACCGCCAGTCGCTGACCCGCGCCGGAACCGTCGCGGCCTTCAATCGCACCTTCGGCGCGGACGCCAACATCGGCATCGGCCGCTACACCAACTGGTTCAGCTACGCCGCCAAGACCCAGACCCCGGGCCTGAAGGGCAGTACCCATGCCGCGGTTTCCATTCTCGAGTTCGACAACCAGCACCACCGCGTGGATGCCGGATACATGGAGGTGGGCCACCATTTCAACCCCGAAGTGGGCTTCGTCCGGAGGGCCGGCTACCGCAAGCCGAATTTCGGCTACCGTTACACGCATAGCCCCGAGGGCCGCTACGTGCGCAGCATCTCACCGCACTTCCAGTGGAACCGGTGGTACACGCTGGGCACCAACCAGAAGGAATCCGGCTTCGAGCACTACCACTTCGACACTCGCTGGCAGAATGGCGGCCGGTTGGGCATCGCCTTGAACCGTAACTTCGAGCGCCTGGACGAGCCCTTCGAGATCGCCTCGAACGTCAAGATCGCCCCCGGAGGCTACGGCTTCAGCGAGATGGTGGCCAACTACATCACCGACCCGACGGCGCCGCTGTTCGCCGATGGCAACTTCGCCGTGGGCAACTTCTACGCCGGCACGATCCGCACCGTCAACCTCGGCGGCGGCTACCGGCGCGGCCAGAACCTGACCTGGACGGGCGGCTGGGTGCGCAACTACATCCGCGTGCCCGAGGGCCGCTTCAACACCGACCTGTTCGGCCTGCGTTTCAACTGGTCTTTCACCCCCAAGAGCTACTTGCAGGCTTTCACCCAATACAGCAACCAGACCAGGGAAATCAGCGCCAACATCCGTCTGGCGATCCTTTCAACTTCGAGCACGGGCCTTTTCGTGGTGTACAACACACGCGGCGCCACCGAGGATTTCCTGGATCCTCACTCCATCCGCCGGCGCACTCTCAGCCGCGCCCTTCTGATCAAATTCAACTACCTGCTGGATTTCTGACGGGGACAGACGGAACGTTCCCCGCGATTCCGCGTGCCCCTGGTTTCCGCGAGTCCCAGCCCGCTGTGCGCCCAAGTCGCGGAGCGCTCCGGCCGCCCGACGCAACCCCTTAGACGCTGCGGCGAGAGACTGCCCGGCGGGGGCGATGTTTCTGGATGATTCCCGCCAATGCGCGCAGGGCCTCGTTGGCCTCTTCCGCACTCGAGAACATGGCTGCCACATCAGGCTCAAGCACAACCACGATGCTGCCCGCGGCGTACCGGGAGGCATACTTGTTCGGCCGGGCACGACTGAAGTCGTACTCTGGGAGTATCTCGTCGAGATCAACCCGACCGGCTGCCCCCGCCTTAGCGTGGCCTCTGTTCATAATCCCTCCGCTCCCGGCGTGTCGCCCGCCACTTCACCGCACCCGCAGCACCAGCACCGTAGCCTGCTGGTCCGGCATCTGCGCCGGCACCTGGATGCTGAGCCGGTCGCCTTGTTGTTCGAACTTGAGCGCCTGGCCGCTGGCCACAAGCGACACCCGCCGCACCCGCGCGCGCAAGCCCGGCACTTCCAGGGCGCCCTTGGGCCAGTCGAACACGTGCACGTAGATGTCCTTCCCCTTGGACGTGGTGCGACCGAAGGGCAGATCGTGCAGCGGCCCGGCCGTGGTCCCGTAAATGGCCTCGCCGTTCACCTTCAACCAGGCCCCGATGCCGCGCAGCCGCTCCTGGAACTCCGGCTGGATGGTCCCCTCCGGCGTCGGCCCCACATTGAGCAGGAAGTTGCCGCCCTTGCTCGCCACCTCGATCAGCATGCGGATCAACTGGGTGGTGGACTTGTAGTTGGTGTCGTTCTGGTTGTAGGCCCAGGTACGGTTGATGGTCATGCAGGTCTCCCAGGGCCGCGCCGGCGGCGTCTTGGGGATGAACTGCTCGGGGGTCTCGAAGTCGCCCGGGATGCCTATGCGGTTGTTGACCACCGCCTTCGGCTGGTATTCGCGGATCATCTTCTCGAAGCGCAGGCCGTCGTAGAACTTCCCGCCCAGGCCGTCGAACCACACCACCGCCAGCTCGCCGTAGCGCGTCAGCAGCTCGCGCACCTGGATTTCCATGTAGTCCAGGTAGGTCACCCACTCCGCCCGCGCAGGCTCGCCACGCCAGTTGACGCTGGAAGGCTTTGTAGTGTCGCGGTAGCCCGGATGGTTCATATCCGGCGGCGAGTAATAGAAACCCAGCGGCATGCCCGCCTCGCGACAGGCCGCGGCCAGCTCCGCCACGATGTCCTTCTTATAGGGCGTGTTAGTGATCTTGTAGTCGGTATATGCCGTATCGAACATCACGAAGCCGTCGTGGTGCTTGCTGGTGAATACCATGTAACGCTGCCCCGCTTCCTGGGCCAGCCGCACCCAGGCCTTGGGATCGTACTTCACCGGGTTGAACCGCGAGGGCAGCAGGCGGTATTCGGCTTCACTGATGACTCCCCGCTCCTTGCGCTCGGGCCGCATGATGGGCCAGGAGGCTTCCACGCTGGCCAGCGAATACGGCCCCCAGTGAATGAACATCCCGAACTTGTAGTTCATGTAGCGCCGCACCCGCTCGTCCGGCGCCTCGGCGGCGAACGCCACCGCCGCCAGACACAACACCACCACTCCGAGTCGGACTCCAATGACAGTCATACCAGGCTGATCGTATCACCGGGAGAGGCGCCGCGTCATCCAGGTCAGCGCCGCCGCCATCACGGTGAAAACCACCGCCACCGTAAGCGCGGCGCCCCAGGCTTGGACGATACTCGCTCCAGGCCCCGCCTGGAGTGCCCGCGCGCTCAGCAGCGTCTTGAAGTGGGAGAGCAACGTGGTGGACCACATCAGCGCCAGGAACGCCCCGCGCACGGTCCTCTTGTCGTCGCGCGCCGCGCGAGCCACCCACCAGGCCGCCGCCACGGTAGTCAACGCCGCCAGCGTCCACACCACGACTGGCTCGAAGATCTTCTGATTCCCCAGCCAGTGCCGCGCCACGTTGGCCGCCGTGGCGCAGTAGACCAGGCTCACCCCGATGTGCCAGGCCAGCCGCTCGAAGGCGAACGCCGCGATCAGCAGAGCGCCTCCCAGCAGCGTAAACGGGAATCGCGGGTGGAGCCCACCCCAGTAGTACAACCCGACCGCGGCCACCGATACGGCCACGCCCCACATCAGGCCGGCAGCGGTGACGGCGGGCGCCTTCCCTTGCGCCAGGCGGCGGCGATTCAGCCAGGCGCAGCAGCCCAGGCCCACGCCGAACAGCAGCCCCAGCGTCATCTCCATCAGCTTCCACCAGTCGTACCAGGGGCCGCGCCAGGACGTGCCGAGACCGCCGGCCATCAGCCCGGCGCCGAGCGGAAAACCCGCACCGGCGCCCAGCGCGCCCCAGGCCGCGAAACGCCACGGCATCGACGTCCGTCCGCGCCAACTCGCCCACCCCGCCAGCAGCAGGCCGCCCAGGATGAATCCCGCCCACACTTCCGGACGGTTGACCGAGAAGTTCACCCGCGGTGGCTCGTGCACCAGCCGCCAGCCGGCCCAGGTGCCCGCGATCATCAGCGCCACGCCCACGGAGATGTCCTTCCAGGTGAAACGTTCCCGGCGGAGCGCGATGCCGATGGCCGCGCCTCCCAGCAGGCCCCACAAGGCGCCCTTCACGGCCAGACCGGCGTAACCCAGTGTCAGTTGGAAGGGCGCGCGGGCGACGAACCCGACCGTCTGCCCGTAGGTCTCCTGCCCACCAAAGCCCACTCCCACGGCGCCGAAAGCCACGATCAGCCCGTAGGAGAAATCCTCGCGATCAAGCAGCAGGCAGATGGCCATCACTACCAGCGCTCCGGCGATGGCCGCGCCCATGGGATGTCCGAAGTTGCCGCGCAGTCCCCAACCCAGCGACATAGCCAGCCCGGGGAACACCACGTACCACCAGAGCGAGCGGGATCCGTTTCCTACCATGGCGGGGATTGTACTACGCTCCGCGCCTCCGCCGGCACAAGCTCCAGGGCGGGCGGCGCACGCGCACGGTAACGGCTGGCGGATGATGATCCCTGAAATGCTGCAAGGCCTTTCTCAAGAAGTCGTTCTCCATGGTCAGTGGGCCCACCTTGCGCTCCAGCTCCGCAATCCGTTGTAGTTCCGTCAGGGCGCGGCTGACACCCCGCCGGCCCAGGCCGGGAAACGCCAGCTCACCCCGAGCCTGCCACTCCCCCCGCCGCCGCTGCAACAGGTTCGGGCTCAACTCCAGCAGGCGGGCGACCTCGCCCATCGTCCGCCCCCCATCGATCTCTCGCATCGCCGCCACCTTCAGGTCGCGGCTGTAGACTCGTCGGGCCAAGTCCATACCTCTCTCCATTCAATGCACTTGGCCCCTTGACTCCCTGTCTCACTTCTGGGGTGCACTCCGCTGCCCTCCGGCGTTGACTGGCACCACGAAGTAGGGCGTGGCGGTGGCCGGAGCGGGGTGGAACCAGCCGCTGCCGCCGCGGCGGTGAGGACCTCGAAGTAGTACATCAGGTCCCAGCTTGGGGAGATGTCCTCACCGGGAATGGTGAAGACGCGCCGGGTGGCGGGCGCCTCCAGGGGGCCCTGGGTCCCACAAATGCTTTCGCCGCATTCGGCGGACCGGCACGGTTGCGGCACCCCGCTGGCCAAGGCAGGCGACGTGGTGGTGTATTGACTCAAGAAGGGAAGGGCGACTCAGTGGCGCCGAATCCTGCAAACGGCAAATTGCGCGAAGCAGAGTTCTTCTCTATTCTCATGGGGAAGCACTTCGATTTGTACGAGTTCAGGTACTTCCTGAGCGCCTTTCTGTCGGCCCTCTGTAGCCGTACGGAGCACAACCGGCTCCACTCCGCAGACCCGAGGTTCCAGGATTGGTGGTAGAAGCTCCCGGTTCAGGAACGGTGGGTTTGGAGCACAGACGATGAGCCAGACGTGATGGAGCTTTGCCTGAAGGGCCTCGAGATCGTCCGCGAAATCTTCAAGAGAGCAGGGTACACCTACTGGCTGCCCGCTGACCGAATCTCCAGACCGGGGACGTGTCGGAAGTGCCGCACGTTGCCGGTCACCAGCGGCGCCGCAAGCTGGAGGGCGGTCGCGGCTATCCAGGCGTCCTGGGGGCCAATGGGACGGCCTGCCCGCAGGCCATGGGCCATGACCTCTGTTCACAAGTCGCACAGCGCGCTATCCGGGTGACAGATCCCGAAGCGGGCCAGGTACCGTTCCAGGGAGGCCAATCTGGCGGGTCCCCACTTCCGCAGCCGCGCGCCAAGCTGCATCTCGGCCCGCGTCATAAGCACTTGCCGAGCCGCGAGCGTGAGCGAGCGGTCCGGGCGCTGCTGAGTGAACAGTATTGAGTGTGGCTCAAGGTTCACCGCAGACTGGCGTTGACCGTCACTACGTAGTAGGGCGTGGCGGTGGCCGGGTCGGGGTGGAACCAGCCGGAGCCGCCGGCGGTGAGGACCTCGAAGTAGTACATCAGGTCCCAGCTTGGGGAGATGTCCTCACCGGGGATGGTGAAGACACGCCGGGCGGCGGGCGCTTCCAGGCTCTTGAAGGGCACGAGCTGATTCACCGGGCGGTAGTGCAGCCGCACGGTCTTGGCCGCGGTCGCCGGCGCCACGCTCAGGCTGAGCTGGAGCGGCCTTCCGGCCACCACCGCCTTGGGCGGAACGTGACTGATTCTCGGCTGCGGCACAGGCCGCGCGCGCTTGGTTGCGGGGGGATCCGGCGCCTCGCCCGCCGCCTTGATCACCAGGCCGCTTGTTGTCCACTCGCCCGCCGGGAAGACGATATCGAGGTGACCGTCACGCGCGTGCAGCTTCTGGGGGGTGGTGGAGCCATCCGGGTGCAGCAAGAGCGCTGTGAAATCGCCTTCGCCCGTGCGCACGCGGAAGGTCTGCGCGCCGCGGCCGCGAATCGAGTCTCCGAACAGGACGTTCCGCGGCAGGTTCCTGGGATTGCGCGCCACGGCGCGCACCTCGTGATAGGGCGTGAGCGACAGCGCACGGGCCTCGCGCTCACCGTCGCTGATCCAGCCGTAGCCCGCG
>Ga0194125_10011455_pt1 | contig 11875 bp, 11 predicted proteins | sample TA2KigC250mmetaG_FD_148626 | JGI IMG/M metagenome (GOLD analysis project Ga0194125, IMG submission 148626) | Freshwater microbial communities from Lake Tanganyika, Tanzania - TA2015034 Kigoma Deep Cast 250m | ecosystem: Environmental > Aquatic > Freshwater > Lake | place: Tanzania: Lake... | reverse complement strand
TGTGGACGGCGGTAGCGGATTCGAGCGACTCCCCGGATTCGAGCGACTCCCCGGATTCGAGCGACTCCTCGGATTCGAGCGACTCCTCTGATTCGCTCGAATCGAGCAGTGGCAGCAGTGAGAGTACTGGATGCGCAGGCGGTTGCAACTGGCAGAACTATGCCAGCTATCCATTCGGACCTCATGTTAGCGGCCGCTCTGGCGATTGCGTACTACCTGCGCCGAATTGTGAATGCGAAGCACCTGAAGCGCTCGTGTGGGGTGCCAACCGTCAATACGCGGCCGTGGGCTGTGTTCCCAAGAATGAGGAGGCATGTACCGGTACCTGTCTCTGGTCTGCACATTGGTCTGGTGTGGGCCTGCAATGGTGGCTAGATTCGCATTCGTGTTCCAAGTGGGTGGAATCGTGCATGTGTGAGTTTCCGCCGGAACTTCCGGAATACATAGGCCAGACGTACTACGTACCTTGTGGGTGAACGATGCACTGGGAAAAGACAACCCCGTGTCCTGACGTGCCGGACTGCGATTGCCCGGAGCCGGTCGATCTGCCAGCGTATCTTGGCCAGACAACGACGACGGCCTGCGGCGGCAGTGCGTCCAGCAGCAGCCAGAGCAGCCAGAGCAGCCAGAGCAGCCCGTCCAGCCCGTCCAGTCCGAGCAGCCAGAGCGAACCGTCCAGCGGATGGTCCGAGCCGCTGGGCTGGTGTAACACGGGCTGGGGCGGGATATACGGCGGCTGCCGCGTGCCCGCAACCGGAGGCACGTGTTGCCAGTGCGCCGACGCGCCGGCGCTGCCCCCGGCATACGAAGGTGAATTCGTGATGACGGCCTGCCAGGGTGGCGATTGCGCGTTGCCCGGCACAGAGCACTGCGCGTGGGAAGGCCGGACGCTTTACCAGTGTGGAGATAATCTATGGTGTCCATAGTGTGCGAGCATTTGCGCGACAACACCTGCCACCTGGCCGATCGCTTAGCAGGCGGCCATAGCACGGCGGCGACGGCCGAGTCCTGCGCGGTGTGCGACCAGCAGAGTGAGCCGCGAGCCCTCAATTCGGTCACCGTCAGTCTGGCCGTATCCGGACTGGGGCGGGCCGGCCGCAAGGACGAGGCCGCCGCCCTGCTGGCTTCGCACGGGCATCTATTGCAGCGCGTCGCCGCGGCGCCCTCGACTTCGGCCCAGGAGCGCCTGCAGGCCATCTTGGCCGGCCACGGCGTGGGCTCCCAACTCTGGAAGCTGCTGGGCTCGCTGGGCATCGAGCACAAAACAACGTGTACCTGCCTGAGTCTCGCCGAGCGCATGAACGCCCTCGGGCCGTCCGGCTGCCGGGAAAAGTCCGCCGAGCTGCTGGAGCAAATGCGGAAGAACCAAGAGCAATACGACTGGACCACCTGGCTGAAGGCCGGGACGCTGGCCGTCGTCACGGGCCTGGCGTTCCGGCTCAATCCGCTAGATCCGCTGCCCGGTTTGCTGGACGAAGCCATCCGCTTGGCCGAGTTGGCTGGCGCCGGGGTGGCTGACGATTCCACTGGGGCTTCGAAGACTCAGCCCCAGCCACCCCAGGGCATTCCCAAGCTGATCCTCCGCTGCAACCTCTGCCCCGGCGACATTCTCACCCTTACCGCCGCCGTCGAATCACTACACCAGACCTACCCCGGCCAATACCTGACCGACGTCCGCACGCCACACCGCGAGATCTGGCAGCACAATCCGCGACTGACGCCGATCGCGGACGACGATCCCGCGGCCCGGATCGAGATGCACTACCCGTCGATCAACCGGTGCAACCAGGAGGCCCGTCCGTTTCTCGGCGCGTATACGGAGTATCTCGCTGAGCAGCTTGGCCGGCCGCTCGGGCTGAAGGTCAATCGGCCCTTCGTGTATCTGTCGGCCGAGGAGCGGGCCTGGCCGTGGGCGCGCATTCATCCGATGTTGGCGTGGCTGGATCAGCCATCGGGCGATGGCGCCCGTCCGCTATGGATCATCGACGCTGGCGTCAAGCCGGACTACACGACCAAGCAGTGGCCGATCGAGTACTACCAAGACGTCGTCGATCGCACGCGGGACCGCATTACCTGGCTACAAGTTGGCCTGCGTCGCAAGCACTTGCACACCACGCTCTGCAACGTGATCGACCTGACGGACACCGGCCCGCCGATGCGGGAGATGATCGTCCTCGCCTCCCGGATCGCGGGCGGCCTCGGGCCTATCACGTTTTTCCAGCATCTCCTGGCCGCGCATCAGAAGCCGTACGTCTGCCTCGCCGGAGGCCGGGAGCCGGCCACGTGGATTCAATACCCGTACCAGCACACGCTGCACACGGTTGGCCAACTCGACTGCTGCCGGCCCAATAGCTGCTGGAAGGCCCGCGTTGTGAAGCTCAGCGACGGCGACAAGAAGGACGAGAACCTCTGCCGAGATCCCGTCACGAGCTTGGACCACGCGGACGAGCTGCTCGCGCGCCCGGTCGGGCGCTGCATGTTACAAATCAAGCCGCACGAGGTCCTGCACTTGTTGGAGCGGCTATGCCCTTGACTCTACCTCACAAGCCCCGCATGGTTGCGGTGACGATCGGCGTCGGAGATCGCTCGTTGCGCATGGCGGAGCGGGCGGGCGAGTCGATCTGCCGGCGCACGGGCCTGCCCGTAATCGTCTTGCGGGAGTCGATTGACGGGCGGCATCCGTCGTATACCCGGTTGTGGCTGTGGGATCTGATCGGCGACGAGTGGGATGCGGTGCTGTACTTCGACGCTGATACGTACTGCTGCCGGCCGTGGGATCCGACAGCGTTGGAGCTTGGTCCGTTTCATGCGGTGCTGGATTTTGCGAGCGTCCAAGTCGATCGAGAGTGCCGGGCCTACGGGCTGGACGCAGCGCGGTACTTCAACGCGGGCGTATTCGTGGCGGCCCGAGCGTTGCGGCCGGTGTTCGAGTTGGCTCAACGAATCGTGGCCAGTCCAGACTACCGCAGTCCGTATTGGGAGCAATCCGCGCTGAACGCGGCCGTGCAGCGGAGCGGTGTGGAGTTGCGGCTGCTGCCGCGCGAATACAACGCGATTTGCCGGCCCGGCCGCGTGCCGGAGAATGCAGTCATCCTGCACCGCGCCGGCAACGGCCGGCGGCGCAACAGCGTGCTGTTCGAGCGACTGATCCGGGAGGTTGCATGAGCGTTCCGCTGTTGATTTACGGCTTGCAGCGCACGTGTACCAACCTGGTCAAGCGGCTGCTGGATTGCGCGGAGTGCTACGAGGCCAACGGCGAGCACGCCGGCCGCGGCTGGAAACACGCGCCGATCGACGCGGACCTCGCGCGGCAGCCGATCGACGGCCAGCATCCGCGGCTGGTGCTGTGCGTGCGCCAGCCGGCCGACTGGCTGCGAAGCTGCTACAGGTATTTTGGGAGCGAAAAGGGCAAGGACCGGACGGTCTGCCCGCACTTCCTGCGCGCCTGGACGTTCGATCAGTTTTGCCGGAAGCCGTCGTACACCTGGCCGCATCCGGTGGCCAGGTGGAACGAATACTACGCGGCCGGCTGGACGGTGGTGCAGGATTGGATTCGTCAGGGCCGGCCCGCCGCGATCGTGCGGGCCGAGGATCTGCAGACGGCCGCCGGGCAACTGGAGGAGGTCGCCAGGCTGGTCGATCGCCTGGGCCTGGACCTCCGGCGATCGCCGCAAGCGATTGCCCGCCGCGTGGACAACCGCGGGCATTTGACGCGGGTGCTGTTCGACCCGGAGGAATACGCGCGGCGGATCGCGCAGGATTGGACGCCGGAGCTGCAAGCCTGGGTCCGGCAGGCGGTGGATTGTGACGTGGCGCGGCAGTTCGGGTATGGGACGGATAAGACGGATAGGACCTGATGCGAGGCAGGGCATGCACCCCAGAGCACGAGCGTTGATGGCGGAATTCGTGGAGCGCTGGGCTTCGGCGATCGCCGAGCCGCGGGCACTGCTGGACGTGGGAAGCTGGAACCAGAACGGCACGTACCGCGACCTATTCGCGGGCTGGGAGTACACCGGCCTGGACATTCACCGCGGCGACGGCGTTGACTACGTGCCCGAAGATCCGTACCGCTGGACGCAGTTGCCCGCCCGGCATTTCGCGCTGGTGATCTCGGGGAGCTGCTTGGAGCACATGGAGTACCCCTGGCTCACGTTCGAGGAGATCGCCCGCGTGTTGCGGCCGGGCGGTCTGTTGTGCGCCATCGCGCCGTCCAAGGGCGTGCAGCATCGGGTACCGCTGGACTGCTGGCGGTATTATCCGGACGGCATGCGGGCGCTGGCCACGTGGGCCGGGCTGGACGTGATCGACGTCACCTGGGACCGGAACCGCGCGTGGAAATGGGACGACGTGCGGTTGGTGGCGCAAAAACCCGTCAAACAGGTCAAACAGGTCAGACAGGTCAAACAGAACCGGGCTAGCCGGCTGATAAACGAGGAGCCAATCATGTGCCGAGGATGCAAGGACGATCCGGAAGCCGCCGCAAAAGCGATCGTGGCGGACCTGACACCCCAGACCGCGCCGGCCAAGGCGGCGGAGTTCATCGCCGGCGAGCTGCCGCAACGCGTATTTCCGGAAAGCCAATTCGCCGGCCGCGGTATCGTGCTGGCGGCAGGCGGCGTCAAGTACGGCGTGTGCGCCTGGGTCTGCGTCCGGGCCTTGCGGCACGTCGGCTGCACGCTTCCGATTGAGATCTGGTACCGGGGCAACGGCGAGCGGCAGCGGGGACTGGAGGACGCGCTATCACCTTACAACGTGTCGTGGGTCGATGCCTTTGCGGTGCGCGACGCCGGCCATGCCCACGCGCGGCTCAACGGTTGGGAATTGAAGCCGTTCGCAATTCAGTGGAGCCGGTTCGCCGAGACACTTTTCATCGACGCGGATAACGTCGCCGTCCGCGATCCGGCGTACCTGTTTGACGCGCCGGAATACGCCGAGGCCGGCACGGTCCTGTGGCCAGACTACGCACGGATGGCTCCGTCCCGCGAGGCGTGGGACGTCTTCGGGCTGCGCGAGTACAGCGAATCCCTGGCGGGAAAATCAGAGCGCTGCGTCGAGTCTGGCCAGGTGCTGTTGGACAAGCGGCGGACCTGGCACTGTCTGACGCTGGCCAACTGGTATGGCGAGCGAAGCCGGTTTTTCTTTCGCTACGTCTACGGCGACAAGGAGCTGTTCCACCTGGCCTGGCGACGACTACAGCAGCCCTACGCCATGCCGGCCAAAGGCATCCACACGCTCCAGGGCACGATGTGCCAACACGACTTTGCCGGCGAGCGAGTGTTCCAGCACCGCAACTTCAACAAATGGAATCTGACGCAGAACAACCGGCGGCCGGGATTCCTTTTGGAAAACGAATGCCTAGGCTGGATCGACGAGCTGAAGGCCGGCTGGAGTCCCGCCGCCGACAGCTTCGCGACGTCCGAGGATCGGACGGCGATCGCCGCGCAGGACGGCCGGCGGTATCGCTACGTGCGCGAGGGCAAGGGCCATCGGGACGTGGAGCTGCGCGGGGGCACCTTCGTGGAGGGCGGCGCGCGGTGTGAGCGTTACTGGACGATCCGGGACGGCCGGCTGCGGATCGCCCAACAGGACGGCCAGCTCATCATGGACCTCGAGCCGGACGGCACCGGCTGGACTGGCCGCTGGCTCCTCCACGAAAAGATGCCAGTGAGACTGGAGAGAGCCTGATGTTTTCTGGAAAACAGCGGCGGCGGACAGGGACACGTCCGCCGCGTCCGACAGGTCCGACACGTCCGCCACCTCAGCCGACGGCGATGGGGTGTTCGGCCGGAGGGATCTCCGGCCGCGGGATCGACGGCCGGATGCGAGCCACGGCGGCGCGCAGCGACTCCAGGCAGAGCTGATTGAGCGACACGCCGCAGAACTCGGCACACGCGTCCAGGTCGGCCTTGACTGCCGCAGGCAGGCGGACCGTGATCACGACGGGGTGCGGCCGTTTCGGCCGCGGCTGAGGGAATGGCGGGCTATCCGTCGCCGCCTGGACCTCCGGGGCCGGGGGAAGTTGCGAGCACATCGGGGCCTCCGTGCTGGCTAGTGGGTGCTGTCACTTCCTTGTCCGCAATCCATTATGCCAGCATGATTTGCCCCGTCCAAGCGAGATTTCGCTTGGACGGCGGATAATCGGCGGATAAGATCTAGACGTTGGGAACCAACGGGCTCAGTGGCCGCAGGGATCGCTGGCCAGCCTGGGCCGCCTTTTCTCCTTGTCCACACGGCCCGGCGACTGCCAACGCCGGGCCGTTCGGTCATAGACCCCATTCGTCCTTCTCGTCCTTCTCGTCCTCGTTCGGCGCCGGCAGCCGCGGGGCCTCGTACTCGCTGAAGGCCCGCTGGCGGCTCTGGGCCGCGAAGGCCCGCGCGGTCTGCTCGCTGCAGGGCGTGATGGCATAGATCGAGCCGGCGCCCAGCAGCTTCGTGAAGGGCGGCAGGGCGACGGTCCCAGACCAAACCTCCGGCACGTCGAGCCGCACGAACGACACACCGCCGATGGCCTGCTCGGTCACCAGGCCGGCGAACAGCCGATGCCCCATCACTTCCACCACAGCCCACGTTTCAAACTTCTCGCTGGTGCTCACTTGGATTTAGCTTTCTTGGGTTTGGGTTTGTCAAGCCTCAGACACTCCGGGGACGGGTACCTGAAGCTGCCGCTGTGCGCCCGCAGCAGCCGCTCGATCTCTTCGCCGTGCGTCTTGGCGCCGGCAATCTCGTGGCCGGCGTCGATCGACTCGGCCAGCGCGGCGAGCTGCCGGCGATTGTGCGCCTTCAGGAACGCCGCCAGCCAGGTCCGGGCCGGTCCGGGTTTCGTCGCCGCTTCCCACGTCGTTTGCGGACTGCCACCGATCACCGTGGACCAGTCGGTCAGTACGGACGCGACGATCGCCGGCAGCCGGTCGGGCAGCTCGCCAGGCTTCGCCAGCCGGTCCGAGTCGCAGGAGCCCTGCTGGACCGGCCACAGGATCAGACTGGCGGTGATTACGCGGAGCTGCTGCAGGTCGTCCAGTGGATCGCCGTCGGGATCGAGGCTGTCGAACGAGTAGCGGGCGTAACCTTCGCACTGCCTGCCCCACGGAAGGTGCGCGCGCGGCGGCGAGTGGCCCGCCGGCAGCCGCCGCGCGCGCAAGATCCGCTGGGCCTCGTACCGCCAGGCTTTGAGGTCGAAGTACATGCTCGCCTCGGACTCGCGCGTGGTGGCGATCAGATCCTCGTACAGGCCCTCGGTCGGCCAGTCGCCGGGCTTCAGGGCCTCGGCCAGTGCCAGACGCAGGGCCTGTTCCCGCCAGCCGGCCGGGCGGGCGATGCGGTCCGCCAGTTCCTTGTCCTGGTCGGCGTGCTTCTTGCGCTCTTCGGCGGCGGTCAGCTTGGGTTTTGACCGGGGGCTAGCGCCCGCCGGCTCACCGGACGAACGGCCGCCGTGCTTGGCTTTGGCGGCGGCGATCGCCAGGGCCTGCAGCTCGTCGTAGCGCTCGACGGCCGTGGCGACCTCCACCCACTTGCCGTTCGGGCCGAGGGGCAGCTTTTCGATCGCCAGTTCCTCCTTGACCTTCGGAGTCAATTCAAACGAGCAGGCCAGTCGCCCACCCTGCTGATAGCCGTAATCGTGCTTTTCGCCGCGATCGACGGGCCGCGTGCCGGCGCGGGCCGCCTGCTGCACGATCTGCCGGATGCCCTCCTTGTCACGGAACTCGGTGCGCTCCCAACTGTCCTGCCAGATGGATTCGACGGCAGCCATGACGGCGGCCAGGTGCGCGTAGGGCAGCAGGGCCTTGGCGTAGGTCCAAGCCAGTCCGTCTTCGTCGGACGGATCGCGCTCGAAGCGCAGCACGCGGTCGCGCCAGGCCTTGGGCAGCTCGTCGAACCGCAGGAGTTGGTTGATTTCCGGCCGGTCCAAGCCCATCCGCTCGGCAACGGCCTGTTCGATCTGCGCCTTGGGCTTGCCGGCCGGCTCGCAGGCAGCGAGGGCCGCGGCATAGCCGGCCTTTTCGGCGGTGCCCACGGTCCGGCGATCCACGTTGTTTCGGAAGGCGAAGGCCAGGACGTCCGCGTGCGTCGGCCGGTCCGTCCGCTCGCGGGCCTGGATCGTGCCCCACATCAGCCTCCTGGCCGCCGCCAGCCGCGTCGCCCCGGCCAGGACCAGGTACCGCTTGTCCGGCTGCAGCTCGATCTCCCGCGGCAGCCGCTTCGCCGGCAGCACGATGATCGGCTCGTCCTGCCCGCGCTGTCGGAACGATTCGGCGATCCGTTCGACCTCGGCCGGATCCGGCGCGGGGTTCGCGTCCAGGGTCTGCAGGTCCTGCAGGGCGATCGTCAGCAGGCCTGTTTTCTGGAAAACAGCCTGTTCGGCGCTGGCTGGCAACCGGGGGCTAGCGCCCGCCGGCTCACGCTCTCCCCGTCTCACGCTCTCACGCTCTTCCCCGTCGGGCGCTCGCGGCGGGAAATCGTCCAGGCCCGGCAGGTCCAGGTTGTCGATCGTTGCGGCGTGCGTCTCCAGTAGGCCGATCAGTTCCTGCGCCTGGTCCGGTTGCAGCTCGTCGCTCTCGTGTGCCCGGTCCACCAGGTCTGCCTGATCCTCGTTCAGATCGATTTCGCCGGCCTGCCAGCCTTTCCAGAGCCAGTCCAGCCGCTCACGAAAGCTCCGCTGATACTCCGCTTTCCACTTCGGATCCAGCTTGCCCGTCACCGCTAAACCCCGGCCGAACATGCCCGGCCCGCTCTTCCCGTTCTGGCTCTGCGACTTTGCGACTTTGCGACTTTGCGACTTAGTGACTGTGGTCATGCTCACTCCTGCTCCTTCGCGGCGGCGAGGCATCCCGGCCTCGCCGGCCGCACCTTGAAGCCGCGCGTCCCTCGCGCGGAAATCCCCTGCTGCTATTCCTGGTGCTCCTCCGCGTATCGCCCGCACGCCGCGCACCGCGGGCGATCGCCCGCCAGCTGATCGCCCAGCGGCTCCCAGCACGCCTGGCAGACCTCCAGCGGTCGGCCCAGCAGCCGGCACAGTTCGACCAGTTCCGCCCGATCGGCTGGCGTCGGGATCGGCTCGGTAAACGGTCCGAGGCCGATGTACCATGCGAGTTCGACATTCCAAGCCTGGACCGCGTGCACGTCGGCCTGCACGTAGCCGTAACACAGACAGCCGCTCGCGTTCAGCCTGAAGCCCACCCGCCGCAGCCACCCCTCGTCGATCGCCGTGCTCGGCACCGCGCACTGAGTACTCTGTACTGAGAACTCCGCTTGGGTTTGCAGACGCTTCACGGGCGCGCCCTCCGCCGCGACGACGTCAGCCGGGCGGCCTGCTCGACGTCCGTAAAGTGATTCTCAATCGTCACGGATTTCGGCGCCGTCTTGGCGCCGAGCACGTAATCCATCATCTGCTGGATCGCCACCTTGTCGCCCCGCTTGGCTCGCTCGACAATGCCCTTGATCACTTCCGTCACGTCGGCTTCCGTCACGCCGTCGTAGATCGCTTCGCGCAGGCGAGCCTGGTAGCTCTGCTCCTCCGGCAGTTGCTCCGGGATGTCCCGGAGCAACAGGCTACGATTCCCGTTGATCCCGACCATTTGAAAAGCCTCCTCGCCGCACGTGCGGCGGTATGAAGTACGTGTACACGCTTCGGCCTTGGCCCCGGCCGAAGTTGATTCGCCGGGCCGACCGAGCGACAAGCCCGGCAGCCATCAGGTTGGCGACGTAATTGCCTCGCCCGTACTTGCAGGCCAGGTACGCACGCTGGCCGCGTTCGATTCGCCAGCCGATCGCCACGGCGATCTCCTCCCGCGTCTTGGGTCCCTGCTCGTACAGGAGATCCAAGATCTGCACCTCGCGCGGCCGCAGGTGCTCCGGCCAGCCGCGCCGGCGAGCGAAGGCGCGGTACGCCTTCGCGCGCACCTCAGCCAGCGACCGCACGCCGGCCTGCACGCATTGCTCGCGCGTCTTGTCAGCCACGCGGCGCCGATACCGGGCCGAGTACGGGCCGTGCGACGGCAGGCCCATTTTCCCCCGGATCTCGCTCACCGTGCGGCGATCGATCGGCCGGCTGGGGTGCTCGTGGTTCCACGCGGCCGCAATTTCCGAGTCGGAGTACTGCTGGCCGTGCAGGTGCCGAATCAGGATCAGCAGCCCGACGTCCTGCCGCAGGGGATCGACCGGCGGCGAACGAACGTGATAGTTGTTGGCACGCCTCACACCGTCACCTCCTCCGCCTCGGCCCGCTGCCGCGACCAGGCCCGCCGGGTCTCACTGGCCCAGTCGTCAGCCTCATTGGTCAGCCCGCGCCGCTGCTCGCCGTCGGCAGCCTCGCGCAGGAAGCGACGCACCAACAGATTCAACAGCCCCATCGGCGAACTGTCCGCCGACGCAACCGCCTGCCAGCAGCACGCCAAAAACTGCTGCCGGTACGCCTCACAATCCTCCCACCAGCCCGCCTCGACCCCGGACCAGTACAGCCGGTGCAGTACCTGGGCGGACCGCTCGCGCACGGCAGTTGCCAGATCCTCGCCGGTCAGCCCGTCGCGCCGGTGCCACGGCCTGACCAGCCGCCCACGGCACGGCACACGGTCCACGGAAGACACGGGTTTTTGTTGTCTCGGGAATACACGTGGGGGACCCTGACCGGGCCTGACCGCGGTCTGACCGCCCCCCTCGGCACCCCCGCCGCGGGACGCCTCCAGCTCGTCCCGCAGGCGTTGCTCGGCCGTGGGCCTCGGTGCCAGCCGCCACACGGCCTGCCAGTCCACGAGCAGCTCGTGACCGGCCGCAGAAATCTCGTACACCAGGACGCCCCGCGCCGCCAGTCGGTCCAGCGCGGCACGGCCGGCGTTGGGCGAATGGCGCGACGCAAGTCCCAGCTCCCGCTTGGTCTTGCGCGCGAAGGTGGTACTACCCGCCGGACGCCTCTGGCGGTCCGCCGTCTCCCGGTCTTCGCGAGCAATCGTCAGCAAAAGCTGCACGTCCGAATCCTCTCTCAGCACCGTGCGCAAGTGCGTCTCCAGGCTACTCAAGTCCCAGTCGATCGGCTGCTGTACGTCCATGTCCGCTGGTCAGGGCTGGTCAGGGCTGGTCAGGGCTGGTCAGGGCTGGTCAGGGCGCGCTGCGCACGGGTTAATTAGTAGTTATGCGGCAAACACGTCTTGCCGCGCGTCCACGGTTTCGGATACGATTCTGACATGACACGGACACGGAAGTACCGCACGGTCGTAATCGATCCGCCTTGGCCTGGTCCTGGTTCCGTTCCCGCTTTCGACGGCACAGCGGCCCCTGGTAGCCCGATGGCTATCAACCTGATCCCATACGCCACCATGACCGGCGTGCAAGTCGCCGCGATGCAAATTGACGAAATCGCGACGGACGACGCCCAGCTCTTCATCTGGTGTACGTCGAGGTCTGTCGGCGATGGCTTCTTGCTTGCGCAGCTTTGGGCCTTCAAGTTCCGCGGTCTTTTTGTGTGGACCAAGCGCCCTGGCCTCGGACGACACGTCCGCAGCGGTGCAGAGTTTCTGTTGTGGGCTGGCCGGCGTGGGGCGCCTCTCGTCAAACCGAAGGATTGCCCCTACCAGCTTCAAGCGTGGCCCAAGCCGCGCCGCCACAGCGAAAAGCCGGCCGAGGCTTACGACCTGATCCGGCGGCTTTCTCTTCCGCCACGGATCGACATCTTTGCACGTCAACAGCGTCAAGGCTTCACTCCTTGGGGCAACCAGGTCCCCGAAACACGGGCCGCATAACTAAGGGGATGCAGGCGAGCGGGGGTAACTCGCGAGCCAAATCGGCTGCGCCGTCCACCAAAGACGTAATCTTGTCGATCGTCTCGGTCCACTCACGATCACGGCATTGCCCGCGCTGCCGCGCCATCACGATCTGGTGGCGCACG
>Ga0194125_10011454_pt1 | contig 11875 bp, 5 predicted proteins | sample TA2KigC250mmetaG_FD_148626 | JGI IMG/M metagenome (GOLD analysis project Ga0194125, IMG submission 148626) | Freshwater microbial communities from Lake Tanganyika, Tanzania - TA2015034 Kigoma Deep Cast 250m | ecosystem: Environmental > Aquatic > Freshwater > Lake | place: Tanzania: Lake... | reverse complement strand
CGGCCCACGCCGAGGCCGCCAGAAGCCCGATCAGCGCCGCCGTGCTTCCTGCCTTCATGGTCAGCCCTTCCCGGAGGTTCTCGAGCTACTTCGCGACTACGTCCTCGGCCTCGCCGAGGCAGTTGAGCTCCCATCTCGACCACGGCGCCGGGCCGCCTTCACCTGTGTAGTCCACGACCAGCTCGCTCTCGCCTGTTGGCACGACGAGCGGAGCGCCGGTCATCGTAGCCTCGCCCAGGAGCCGGTAGCTCGGATCACGCACCTCAGCCTTGTCGCCGCCCTCGTAGATCAGATACCCGCCTGTGGGCACGCTCCCCTCGAGCTCGACCCGCCGGTCGCCCAACTGCACGGAGGGCCTGCGAAGAGGGACCGCGCGCTCCTTGAGGGCCTTGATGCCCGCGACGGCACAGCGCACGGTGGTCTTCGGCGGGATGGCGTTGAAGCCGACGGTCATCTGCTCGACATGGCCGTAGTCGAACCCCTTCAGCGTGACCCACCAGGACGCGAAGCCGCTCCAGTGGTTCCAGTCATACGCGTAGTAGCGACCCAGCGACATCTCCCCGAGCGGGAACTCGAAGTAGCGCTCTCCGGTGAAGTCGGTGGGCACGTAGTACTGCCGCTTGCAGTCGCGCGCGACCAGCTCGATGAAGAGCAGCTCCCCCTGACCGTCGCCGCGGACCCAGAGGCCGACGCCGCGATGCGCGCGCAGGTCGAGGGGCTGCGAGAAGTGCGCGATCGTCCGCGTGGCCCACGACTTCCGGTCGGCGCCCGCGTACTCGGTACTAACCTCGTAGCCCGCGAGGCCGTTCACGGTCGTGTCTTGCACCCGCAACCGCGGTGCCTCGTCGTGGAGGTCCTTCTGCCAACCGAACTCCGCCGCCGGCATGGTGGAAAGCAGCACGTTCTCGGGGTCGTCGTAGTCGAGGCTCCCCAGTGCTCGCAGCTCGAACCGGAGCGGCTGCGGTGCGAAGGGGTTCTTCACGCGGCAGGTGCGCCCCAGGTGCTCCTCACTCGCCGTCGTGAAGCTCAGAACGTCGCGTTGAGGGTCCGTGGGCGCCTGGCGGCCGGTACCGGGGCAGAGCCAGTGGAACGGGGAGTAGGCGACCTCGGTCAGTTCCCACCGGCCTTCGCCCGTCTGCTTCAGGTGGAAGTCACGGCCCTTCTCGCGCAGCTTCGCGCGTTGCTCGGAAGTGAAGGCGCCGAGGCGCTTCGCCTCCCCCCAATCACGCACCATCCTCAGGCATTCGTCACCATACCCATGCCCGGCGATGGCGCCGGGGCTGGTCTCCATTCCGTGCGTCGCGTCCCAGCCGGCGGCCTTCGCGAGCAGGTACTCCACGTCCTCAAGCCTTGTTGCTTCCCAATCGGCGCCCGGCCCGCCGAACCGCCACCAGCCGAGGGCCTTCGGGAAGAGGTTCTCCTCGAAGTACCGGCAGTTGTTGCTGCGGTACACGTCCACATCGACCTTCGCCGACTGCGTCAGTTCCCCCCAGTTCATGCGCGAGTGCACATGCCACGCGTAGTGCAAGAGCCCGCTCGCGTCCGACATGACCTCAGGCTGCCAGCCGTCGTAGCACTGCTTGATGAACCGCACCCCTGCCCACGTCCCATGTCCGTACGACCAGAGCCCTTCGAGGCCATCGAACGAGAGCTGGTAGAGGGGCGCGCCGTTCACCAGCTCCACGAGCCGTGCGGTCATCCCGTCCATCATCCCGTTGTCGATGCCGGGGTACACCGTGCGGTAGCTGTGCGTCGCGAGGCGGCCGATGTCAGCGTCGACCTCGTGCCCAGAGGCCGTCGTTCCGAATGCGCCCCGCGTGCAGCCGGTCAGCGCACCCGCTTCGGAGACCCCGCCGTACATCACGATCTCGCTGCCGATGATCGCGAGCTTCTGGCTCCAGCCCCACTGCTGGTCGGCCCGCATGGCGGCCGGATCGGTGACGAGAATCTCGGTCGCCTGCGCGTCGATGGCCGCCGAGAGCGTCGTCGAGCCGAGTCTCCCCAACCGCGGGTCGGGGACGGGCGTGACGTATGGGTCGTTCGTGGTGATGAAGCTCGTGAGCGTGTGCACGCCGAGCCGCACGCCGACCTTGGCCGCCTTCTCCGCGCAGCGCCGCAGGCTCGCGTCGCCGTCCGGGAACTGCGCCGGGTTCAGCCTGAAGTGCCCCCAGGTCTCGAAGGGCCCCGGGTGGTAGACATACCTGAACCCTCCGCGCTGAGCCACGGACAGGACCTCGTCGATGTTGCCCTCGCCGTACGAGCAGATCAGGTACGGCATCCGCGCGGTCGGCGAGACCTTGCCCCACACGCCGTCCAGCATGGGGTGGGGGAGACCCTCGGCGACCTCGATCCTCCCGATCGTGTCTAGGGCCTGCTCCGCCGGACAGCCGAACAGCGCGATCCTCGAGCCCATCACGCCGCCATCATGCTCGATGGCCTGCCCGAACAGCACGCTGATATCGCCCTGCCGACCCGCGCCGGCGTTGGTCGCGATGTTCAGCCCCTGGATGCCGATGGCGAAGTCGCCGTCCCGCACGACGCCGACCGTGCCACCTACGGTCTGCGTAATCGTGGTCTGAAGCGGCCCCCAGTCGATCTGAGTCGGCTCTACACCCTCCACCGACACGAGAACCAACCGCAGGTGCGTCGGCGTCTCGGCGAACTCGACCTCAGCCGTCGGACCGCCTTCTCCATACACGAGTCGCAGACGCCCCGCTGCCTTGTCGCACGCCATCGCGGTGGGTGCGACGCTCTTGCCGTCCACGGTGAGTCTGAGCAGCGTGCCCGGCCTGCCCTGCGGGGCGCACTCGACCCCGCGAGTTGCGTCCACGAGGCTGACCACGCGGCCCGCGGAGTCGAGTCCAATCTGCAGCGCACCCGCCTTCAGAACCGTCATGTTGGCCTCCTGTGGCGAAGCCATCGAGGCGCCGATCCCAGCCGTCACCAGCAGCGCGATCCGGAGCATCACGCACCTCGGGAACTGGCCGATCCCCTACGCCCGGCTCTTCGCCATCTCTGCTGGCAGCCCTCCCAGGCAGGGCTGCCGCTCCTCGTTGCGGAATGCGGACGCCATGCCCCTGACCTCCGACTGGCACATCCACTCGCGCAACTCGTGCGACGAGGCTTCGCTCCCGATCGCCGACCTGATCTCCCAGGCCGCCGAACTCGGAGTCACCGACTTCGGCGTGACCGACCACATCCATACGCCCTACAACCTGCCGGATCTGGAAGCCTCGCGGAAGGAGTTCTTGGCGAGCGATCCCTCGCCACGCGTTCACTTCGGCGTCGAGGTGAGTGTGGTTTCGGGGTGGGAGCTGGGCGAGATCGCGCGGGGCGGCCACGACAACCCCGTGTACGGGCTGCGCTCGGGCGGCCCGCCCGGCGCCCCGCCGGCCATCGGTATCGCGGAGGACCACCTCCGCCGGCTCGGCGTGGAGTACGTCATCGGCGGCGCGCACTGGCCGTTGTACGTGCCGCTGGAGCGCGAGGCGGTGATCCGCGACTATCACCGCCAGAACCTGTTCCTGGCGACTCACCCGCTGGTGGACATCGTGGCCCACCCGTGGTGGTGGATGGGTCACTGGCAGAGCGCCGACGGCCGCTATCTCGGCGACCCGTGGCTGGACGACTTCGGCAAGATCCCCGCCTCGATGCATGACGAGTTCGCGGCAGCGGTGCTGGAGCACAGCAAGGTGGTTGAGGTCAACCTGGAGGCCATCTTGCTCAACCGAAGCTACCCGCCCACCTTCGCGCCGCAGTACCTGGAGTACCTCGCCTCGCTGAAGGCCCGGGGGGTGCGCTTCAGCCTGGGCTCGGATTGCCACTCACCGCGCTACCACGCCGACTTCGCGACCGCGGAGGCGATGCTGGCCGCCGTCGGTATCCACGACCAGGACTTGTGGCGACTGCCGGCTCGCTAGGGAGGCGGGCGGGATCCCGCTTCACTTCGCCCCGCGGCTCTTGAGCAGGCGTTCCATGTCGATGCCGCCCCACTTCTGAGCACACGTGAGGGGCGTCTCGCCGCAGGAGTCCTTCAGGTTCAGCTTCGCGCCGTGGTCGAGGAGTAACTCCGCGAACTCGACGTAGTTGCGCGCGGCCGCAGAACTGAGCGCGGGGTGGTTGTCGCCGTCAACGGCGTTCGGGTCGGCGCCGTGGGCCAGCAGCACCGCCGCCACCTCGTGCCCGGCGTACGCGGCAGCGAGGAGTAGTGGCGTATCGGCGCTCGCAGTGCGCGCGTCCACCTTGGCGCCATGCTGCAGCAGGAACTCCGCCGCCTCCGGCTGCCCACAGCGAGCCGCCCAGTGCAGCGGGGTCCAGCCATCGGCGTCGATCGCCTTGCTCACCGTGTCGACGCTCACCCCTTGGTCCAGGAACTCCCGAAGCTTCTCGAGCCTGCCCATGCCCGCCGCGAGGTGGACCGTCCACGGCGCCCCGCCGTCGACGAGCACCTGCGCGACCTCCGGCTCCCCGTAGAACCACAACGAGGTCAGCGCGGGTGCGAGGCCGTACTCGTCTACCGGCGCAGGATCTGCGCCGCGCTCCAGCAGCACCTTGGCGACCTCGGGCCGGAACTCGATGGCGGCCTGGTGCAGCGCCGTCCTGCCATGCGAATCCCGGGCGTTGACATCCGTCCCCAGGTCCAGCAGGGCCTGAACGGTCTCCATGTGGCCGGATCCGGCCGCCACCAGAAGAGGGATGTCGGTCGGCGCGCTGTCGGGGGCCGGCGGCTGGCCTCCCTGCACGTCCGCGCCATGCTCGATCAGGAGACGACACATCTCCGTGTGTCCCCACCGCGCGGCAATGCTCAGCGGTGTGGTTGAGTCCGCGCCATCGACCGGCGCCCCGCGCTCTAGCAGCAACCGCGCCGAGTCGATCCGGTCGAGGAACGCGGCCTGGTGAAGGGCGGTCCAGCCCGAGCGCGGGAAGGGGCCGGTCGCGTCGATCTGAGCGCCGGCGCCCAGGACCATGCGCAGGGGTGCCGGGTCCTCGGCGCACGCGGCCCACACGGTCAGGGGGTAGCCCGCCGGCCCGATGCGCTTTGCGATCGTCCCGGTCTTGAGCGCCGCAGCCAGGCGCTCGACGTCCCCCAGAGCCGCCGCGAGGAAGGGCGATAGCTGGGCTCCGTGTTTCACCAGCAGGCGCGCGAGGTCGGCCTTGCCCTGGTAGAGCGCCCACGCGAGGGGCGTTGCCTCCGAGCTGTCGAGGGCGTCCACGCGTGCGCCGTGCTCAAGCAGGAGCCGCACCAACTCAGGCGACCCGTTGTGCTCGATCGCCTTGTGGAGGGGCGTCCTGCCGTCAGCGTCGGCTGGACTGGCCTTAGCCCCCGCCTCCAGGAGCACCCGCGCAATCTCGGTCTCACCGTGAAACGCCGCCGCGTGCAGGGGCGTGTACCCCTGTTCGTCCGCCTCGTTGACGTCCGCCCCGTGGGCGATGCGCGCCCGTACATCCGCCACCCAGCCGTTCCGCACGTCGTTCACCAGGTCGGTGACGCCCGCGACCGGGTGAGTCGCCAGTGCCAGACCCACAACGACGCCGTGCCACGCCCGCATGGCCATCCCTCCCCGAGGCTCGCGCGGCGGGGGGGTTCCGGGCCGTTCGCGGGCAGACCTGCCGACGCGCGGAGGATACCGGCCCTCCGTGGTTGAAGCTGCGGGCCGGACGCTCGGTACTCGGAGGCGGACATGGACGATGAGAGGTCTCGGCCGGTCGCGCCGAGCTTGCTCCCGACGCTGGGGTTGGCCTCGCTGGTCCTTTACGGCATCGGGGACATGCTCGGCTCAGGGATCTACGCCCTGACGGGCAAGGTCGCCGGCACGATGGGGAACGCAGCCTGGCTCGCCTTCCTGGTGAGCATGGTCGCGGCCCTGCTCACCGCGCTGTCCTACGCCTCGCTTGGGTCCCGCTACCCGCGCGCCGCCGGGGCCGCGTACATCACTCAGCGTGCGTTCAACTGGCGGTTCCTGTCCTACGTGGTCGGGCTGGCGGTCATGGCCTCGGGGCTGACCTCCATGGCGACCCAGTCCCGAGCCTTCTCGGATTACGCCTCAGGGCTGCTCCATGGTGCGCCCCTTCCAATCCTCATCCTGGGCTTCATCGGCATCCTGACGGTCGTCAACCTCTGGGGCATCAAGGAGTCCTCGTGGCTGAACCTGGTGTGCACGACCGTCGAGGTCTCGGGTCTGGTCATCATCATCCTGATTGGCCTGCGGTACTGGGGGAGCGTGGACTACCTGCAGACCCCCGCGCCGGGTCCGGGCCAACTGCCCCTCGGTGCGCCGCTGGTCCTCCAGGGCGCGGTGCTGACCTTCTACTCGTTCATCGGCTTTGAGGACATGATCAACGTGGTGGAAGAGGTCAAAGACCCTCGCCGCACCTTCCCGCGCGCGGTCGTGATCGCGATGGGCGTCGTCACGCTGCTGTACATGGCAGTGAGCATCTCCGCGGTCTCTGTCGTCCCGTACGCGGAGTTGGCGGCCTCCAAGGAGCCGCTGGTTGAAGTCGTGAGGCGCGCGGCGCCCGCCTTCCCTCCGGTGATCTTCTCCGGGATCGCGCTGTTCGCGATCACCAACACCGCGCTGCTCAACTACATCATGGGCTCCCGCCTGGCCTACGGGATGGCTCGCCAGGGCCTCCTGCCTCGCTTCCTGGGAGTCGTGGATGCGGCGCGGCGGACGCCCCACCTCGCGATTCTCGCCCTGATGGTCATCGTGTGCGCCTTGGCCTTCGTCGGTGACATCAAGTCACTGGCCAAGGCGACGAGCGTGCTCCTCATGAGCGTGTTCATCGTGATCAACGGCGCGCTCATCGTGCTCAAGCGTCGCCCGGGCGAACCTCCGGGCCACTTCGAGGTCCCGCTGTTCGTGCCGATCGGCGGCATCCTGGTGTGCGGGGCCTTGCTGGCGCACGCCGGCCGCCGGGAGGTCCTGATGGCTATCGCGCTGGTTGCCGTGATCCTCGTGCTGTACGCCGCCATGCGGCCCCGTAACATGACGGAGGACACGCTGGCCGAGCTTGGGGCCGATGGGCCCGAGCCTCCGGGCCACGCGCCGGAAGGAGCTGCAGACGATGTCGATCGCTCTGGCTCTACTCATCAGCCTTAGTGCGCGGCCGCCGGCGCACGCGGCTGACCTCGGCGACGAGCTGCTCGTCAACGGCTCCTTCGAGACTCTGGCTGTGCAGGACGTCCGTCCGGCCGAGTGGAGTTGGGATGGCACCTCGCAATGGGTGGCCGAGGGCGGCAACCACTGGGTCGTTCAGGAAACCACAACGCCCGCGACGCGGAGCATCGGTCAGACGGTGCCGCTGGAGGAGCGGTATTGGAAGCTGCGGGTCTCGTGTCGCGTGAGGGTCACGGATGTGAAGCTGGGCCAGGAGGGGTGGCATGACGCGCGGATCGCGATGCAGTTCCAGGATGCCGACGGCAAGATGGTCGGCGCCTGGCCGAACGTGCTGCACTTCACCGGCTCCACAGATGGTTGGGAGGCGCAGCAGCGCGACTACCTCATCCCCGACGGCGCGAGGAAGCTCAGCCTGTCGTGCTCGCTCTTCTCGACCACCGGCAAGGTCGAGTGGGATGACGTGTCAGTGAAGCTGCTGAGGTTCGATCCCGTGCCCGAGGATGCGGCGCTCCCTGAGGGCGTCGCCGCGCGCTGGGACCTGCCAAGCGCGTACCGCGAGGCGACGCCGACCCGCGGGCGCGTGTGCATCAATGGCCTGTGGCGCTTCCATCCGGTGGGGCTCAAGGAGAGCGGACTGCCCGCCCCCGGGACCGGCTGGGGGTATCTGAAGGTGCCCGGCACGTGGGCGCCCGGCGTCTCGCGGCAGACGCCCATCGGCCCGGATATCTGGGAGCAGAGCCTGGAGCTGAACGCGATCGATGCCGCGTGGTACCAGCGCACGATCTCGGTACCGGCGGAGTGGCAGGGGCGGCGCATCTTGCTGAACCTCGACAACCCGAAGCACTCGGCGAAGGTGCTGATCGACGGGAAGGAGACCGGCCTGATCGACTGGCCGGGGGGCACGCTGGACATCACGCGCCTCGTGACCCCCGGTGAGACACACGAGCTGTCGATCTACACGCTGGCTCTGCCCGTGGCGCAGGAGCAGATCGTCGTGATGGGGCCCGACCAGATCGAGAAGGCGCGCGCCGAGGTGCGCTTCAAGGGGCTGTGCGGGGACTGCTGGCTGGAGAGCGAGCCGCCGGGCGCGCGCATCACCGACGTGTTCGTCAAACCCTCGGTCCGCAACAAGGAACTCCGGGTACAGTGCGAGACCACTGGTCTGGAGCCAACGCGCGAGTACCGTTTCAGCGCCGCCGTGCTGGACGGCGACGAGGTCGCGAAGGAGTTCCCGAGCGGGCCGCTCAGCGGGGCCGATGCGATCGAGTTCGCCGGCGCATGGGAAGACCCGAAGCTCTGGGACATCGACCAACCCAACCTCTACACGCTCCACGTGATGCTCTCCGATGAGGACGGGAAGCTCATCGACCAGACCACGCCGCTCACTTTCGGCTTCCGCGAGTTCCGAATCGAGGGCAGGGACTTCCTCCTGAACGGGACGCCGGTGCACCTGCGCTGCCTCGACTACTTCAACGCGGGGAACGACTTCGGGCTCGCGAGCTACGACCAGGCGCGTCATACCTTCGCGCAGGCGCGCAAGCTGGGCTTCAACTACGTGATCCACGGCAACTACGACTACGAGCCGCAGAGCGTGGCATACATCGACGACACCGTGCGCGCGGGGGATGAAGCGGGCTTCCCGATGAGCTTCTCGATCCGCCACGTCAAAGACATCTACCGGGACTTCGAGAACCCCGAGAAGCGCGCCTACTGGGACCGCGTCGTCGACTACGAGGTCCGCCGCTTCCGCAACCATCCCTCGGTCTTCATGTGGGCGATGAACCACAACTTCACCGGCTGGGCCGACGACCAGAACCCGGGGCAGCTCGATGGCAGGTTCGAGCCGAAGCGCGAGGACAACCCCTGGCTCAGCGACGTCCGCCACGCGGCGACGCTGGCCGAGCAGTTCGTGATGGGCCTGGACGGCACGCGCCCGTGCTATCACCACCAGAGCGGGTCGTTCAACCAGATGATCACGCTGAACTGCTACCTGTGCTGGACGCCCTTGCAGGAGCGGATGGAGTGGATCTCGCGCTGGCGCGAGCAGGGCGTCAAGCCCCTCTTCTTCGTCGAGTTCGGCCTCCCGCACCAGGCCTCGTGGGGCGGCCATCGCGAGGGCCCGTTCATCTGGACCAACAACGTGAACTCCGAGCCCCTCGCGACCGAGTTCGGGGCCATCTACAACGGCGATACCGCCTACGAGCTTACCGAAGACGAGGTCAAGCACTATGAGACCATCGAGCGCGTGTACGCGAGCGGCAACCCCTTCCACATCTCACAGGTCCTCGGCGCGTACTGGGGCGGCCGCTGGGAGCACAGCTTCCTGGAGATCAAGAGCCTGTTCACGGAACACACCTGGCCCGCGTTCCGCACCTACGGCGTCTCGGCGATCCTCCCGTGGGACCAGGCCGACCTCTTCAGGCCCGTGCCTGGAGCGCGGGGCGAGGACATGCAGCTGAAGACCGATTGGGACCACCTCCAGCGGCCGGGCCTCGCGCCGGACGTCGTCACATGGAACACCGACTGGCTCACCTGTCCCGAACCCGAGGGCCACATCGTCCCGACGTCCCTCGGCGAGACATTCGCGAAGGTCAACCGGGAGACGCTCGCCTACATCGCCGGCCCGCCGGAGCGCTTCACCGCGCAGGACCATGTCTTCGCGAGCGGCGAGCCGATCACCAAGCAAGTCGTGTTCGTCAACGACCTGCGCCGCGAGGCGGCGTTCACGTATACGTGCTCGGTTGAGGTGCAGACACGGGCCGACCAGGGCATGAAGCCGATCCAGGAGTTCAGGGGCGAGGCGAAGGTGCCACCCGGCAGCAAGTTCGTGGCGCCGATCCGTTTCGCCGCACCTGCCGTCAAGGCCGACACGGGCGCACGCATTCGGCTCTTCGGTGAGGTGGATGGAGGAACCGACGAGACGCTGTACGATGGGTTTGCGCTGACCGTCCTGCCTTCCCGCCCGCCTGTCAAGCTCCCCGCCGGAACGAAGATCGCGTGCTTCGATCCCAAAGGCCTTACCCGGCAGACGCTCAAGGCTCTCGGCGTGCCCGTCACCGCCGTGGACAAGCCGGTCTGCCCGCCGGGCTGCACACTCTTCATCATCGGTCGCGAGGCCATCGGGAGGGGCGGGCCCGCCATCGACCTTCCCGCGATCATGCGGACCGGCGCGACGGTTCTGATCTTCGAGCAGACGGAGGAGGTCCTGCAGAAGCTCTGGGGCCTCCGCACCGCGAGCCCGGGCACGCGCCGCGTCTTTGCGCGGCAGCCGGGACACCCGGTGTGCCAGGGCCTGACCGACGAGCTGCTGCGCGACTGGCGGGGTGGCGGGACGCTCATGGAGGCCTACCCCAGCCGCACCGGCTACCACGACAGCTACCCGCGCGAGGACTGGTGCGGCTTCGCCAACAGCCGCACGTGGCAGTGGGGGAACTACGGCACCCTCGCGAGCGTGGTGGTTGAGAAGCCGCAGCGCGGGAACTACTCGTTCATCCTGGACTGCGAGTTCGACCAGCAGTACACCCCGCTGTTAGAGTGGTTGCCCGGGAACGGAGAACGGGCCGTCTTCTGCCAGCTCGACCTCAGCGGCCGCGATGCCGAAGACCCGGTCGCTCGTCGTCTGTTGTACAACCTCCTTCTGTACGGGTGCGACCCACCCGCCCCGGCTCTCGCCGGCGCGCGCTACGTCGGCAACGAGGCGACCCACAGGCTGTTGGCCGATCTGGGCGTGAATCTGGACGGCGAGACCGCCCTGATCGTCGGCCCAGGCGCGGACCCGGCGCAGGCCAAGGCGGCGCTCGCGAGCACGCGCAACGTCATCTGCCTCGGGCTGTCGGGCGAGGAACTCAGCGCGATCCTGCCCTTCGAGGCGAAGACGGAGGAACGGCTGATCACGCACACGCTGATCGGGCGTCCGCACGAGGGCGCGCTCGTGGGCCTGGGTGACTCGGACCTGCACTGGCGGGGCCGGATGGAGACGGATGCGATCACCGCGGCTCCGGCGGACTTCTCCGTCACCGACACCGGCACGCTCGCGGAGGGGACCGTCGGCCGCACGCACTACACCCTCGTCCAGTTCCTGCCCTCCGACTTCGACTACGCGGCGAAGCCCTACCTGAAGCTCTCCCATCGACGCGCCGTGATCGCCCTGGCGCGCATCCTCACCAACTGCGGCGTCGCCATCGACTCGCGCATCCCGGACCGTGTGGGCAAGATGCCGCCCCCCGACCTCGACCTCGCGGGCGAGTGGCGCTTCACCACGGACCCGGAGGGGAAGCTGACAGCCGCGGGGGTCTCCGCTTCCGACTTCGACGCCTCAGCCTGGCGCAAGATCCGGGTGCCGGGGATGTGGGAGAACCAGCTCCCCGACCTCGCGCAGTACAACGGCGTCGCGTGGTACCGCAGGGAGTTCACGCTGCCTGCCGTGCCGGACAGGCCGGTCACCCTCTCGCTGGCCGCGATCGACGACGAGGACTGGGCCTACCTCAACGGCAAGCTGATCGGCCACGTCGGCCAGGACACGAACCCGGACAACTACTGGTCCGCGCCGAGGGAGTACGCGCTTGCTCCGGGGGACCTGCGCGAGGGCCGCAACATCCTCGTGGTGCGGGTCAACGACCTGCGCCAGAGCGGGGGCTTCGGAGAGGGCCGCGTGGGCATCTTCCGGCCCGGCGCGTGGCTCGATTCCTACTACCTGGATACGCCGACCGCCCTCGACGACCCCTACCGCTACAACCGCTGGTAGCGTCGTGGGTTGT
>Ga0194125_10011451_pt1 | contig 11878 bp, 10 predicted proteins | sample TA2KigC250mmetaG_FD_148626 | JGI IMG/M metagenome (GOLD analysis project Ga0194125, IMG submission 148626) | Freshwater microbial communities from Lake Tanganyika, Tanzania - TA2015034 Kigoma Deep Cast 250m | ecosystem: Environmental > Aquatic > Freshwater > Lake | place: Tanzania: Lake... | reverse complement strand
GAAGGCCCCTTTGACGTGTCCGAAAAGCTCGCTTTCCAACAGCGATTCGTTTAAGGCGGCGCTGTTCACCCGGATGAAAGGACCCGGGGACCGGGGACTGAGGCGGTGGAGGGCCGAGGCCGCCAGTTCCTTGCCGGTGCCGCTCTCGCCATAGAGGACCACCGGGGCGTCGGAGTGGGCCGCGCCGGTCAATAATTCAAAAAGCTGGAGCATGGCCGGAGAGCGTCCCAGGAGGCCGTGGAAGCCCTCCGCTTTTTTATCCAACTCCTGGCGCAGATAGGAGATCACCTGGTCTCTGCTCAGAATCTCGGTGAGGTCGGTGAAGGTTTCCACCCCGCCGACGATGCGCCCGCTCCCATCCCGGATGACGCTGGCATTTTTGAGAAAGGGCAGGGGGCGACCGTCCTTGCGGATCAGGACGCATTTGATGCGTTTAAAGGAGCCCCGGGTGAACAGGTCGCAGCGCTTGTCCGGACTCCGGGGCCTCAGCCCCCGGCAGGTGTCGCACTTCAGGAGCTGACAGGACTGTCCCACCAATTCCTCCCGGGCGTAGCCGGTGATCTCTTCCAATGACTGGTTGGCATAGACGATCTTGCCTTCCGGGTCCACAATCATGAGCCCGTCGGCTAAGTTTTCCACCACCGTTTCCCAGTACCGTTCCCGCTCAGGGACTCGCATGCCTGTCCGCACCTCCCGTTTGCCTTGGATAAAGGTTTCTGCAAGGAAGAAGGTAAGGGGTTGCGCCCCTGGGTGGCCTCCCCTACAACAAAGTTTTCCAGGCATGGATTAACATTATGTAAACGAATGTTAAAGGAGTAATTAACGAAGGGCAAGGGAATTTTTCCAAGAAATTCAAAAAAATGAAGAGGATGCTGTCCTCGACCATGTTGGCAGCTTCTTTGCACAGAAATGCCCTGTGAAGAAGGTTTCCCGCCCCGGCGCGGTTATTTGCGCGTATTGTGTGGACCGGAAGAATTTGGTTTTAATCTATGGTGAATTAAGGGAAGATCTCCACGTCGATTGTCGAAGGAGAAAGATCAAGGAGGAACGCATGATCGCCACGACCAAGAAGCCTTTGGCGGAAGTGTTGGCGGCCCTGGAGGGCCACCGTCGGGTGGCGCTGGTGGGCTGCGACGGCTGCGCCAAGATTTGTCTGACGGGCGGCGCCGACGAGGTGGCCGCGCTGGCCCAGGAACTGAAGCAAAACGGATTGGAGGTGATCCTGGAAGTCACCCCGGAGCGCACCTGCAATGTGGCCAAGGCCAAGCCGGCGCTGGAGCCGCTGACGGAGCAGATGCAGCAGGCCGACGCCCTGATGGTGCTGGGCTGCGGCGGCGCGGTGCAGATCACCCGCCACCTGACGGAACAGTTCGGCCTCACCAAACCCGTCAAGGTGGGCCTCAACTCCGTGGGCCACATGGACACCGTGGTGCCGGGCAGCATGGCCATGGAGGAGTGCTCCGACTGCGGCGAGTGCATCCTGAACGAAACCGGCGGCATCTGCCCGGTGACCCGCTGCGCCAAGAGTCTGCTCAACGGGCCCTGCGGCGGCGCGGAGCACGGCAAGTGCGAGGTGGACCCGGAGCGGGACTGCGCCTGGGTGCTGATCTACAGCCGCCTGGCGGCCCTGGGGGAACTGGATCGCCTGAAAAAATACCTGGAGCCCAAGGACTACGGCAAGGCCGCCCGTCCCCGGACCTTGCTCTTCAAGGAAGGGAGGGTGGCATGAAGCTCACGGAACTCTTTCGTCAGGGCAAATTCGTCATCACCAGCGAAGTGGGGCCGGTGAAAGGCTGCAGCCGGGTGAACGGCGGCCCGCCCCCGGAGTTTATCCAGGAGGCGCTGAACATCAAGGATTATGTGCATGCAGTGAACGTCACGGACAACCAGAGCGCGGTGATGCGCCTGGGCTCCCTGGCGGCCAGTCTGCTGTTGAAGCAGTACGGCCTGGAGCCCATCTACCAGCTCACCTGCCGGGACCGGAACCGCATCGCCCTGCAGAGCGACCTCATGAGCGCCTGCACCCTGGGTATCGACAACGTGTTGTGCCTCACCGGGGACCATATCAAGCTGGGCGACCACGTGGCCGCCAAGGCCGTCTTCGACGTGGATTCGGTGCAGCTTCTGCGCATCGCCCGGGGGCTGAATCAAGGCCGGGACATGGTGGGCAACGCCCTCACCCAGCCCACCAACCTGGCCCTGGGCGCGGTGGTCAACCCCGGCTTTGAGCCCCTGGATTTGCAGCTCCTGAAGATGGAAAAGAAGATCGAACAGGGGGCGGAATTCTTCCAGACCCAGGCGGTGTACGACCCCAAGCTCTTTGAAACCTTCGCCCGCCGGGTGGAATCCTTCAGCGTTCCTATACAATACGGCCTGGTGGTGATCAAATCGCCCAAGATGGCGAAATACATGAACGAACACGTCTCCGGCATCACCGTGCCCGAGTCCCTTATCAAGGAGCTGGAGAGCGCCCCCCAGGGGGGCCTCAAGGCCAAGGCCGCGGAGATCACCCTGCGCCTGGCCCGACAGATGGGGCCCATGGTCCAGGGCATCCACTTCATGCCCCTGGGCTGGTCCGACATCATCCCACAGGTGTTGGAAGGACTGCGGGGGGTGGTCAACTAAGGTTCCGGCAGACGGTTGCTGCGGGGGAGGGGGCCAAGGGGTCACCGCCCCCGGCCTCCTTCCTCACACTCTATTCCGCAACACCAGAACGCTGTTATAAGGACCAAGCCGGGGCCAGGCCCTGGTTCTCTGTTTGAATAAATTTCTTGAATAAACCGAAAAAGTTCGTATAAAAATCTTCAGGCCATCTGAAAAATTTGATATTGGAAGCCTGGTTATAGGTGAGGTTGAACCGGTCGATCCCCGTCTGGTCTTTTATGTGTAATAGGTTTTTACTACTAGGTTAAGTCTTTATTGACATTATTCCATTTTTGAGCGCAAGATGCGCTCATGAAAGCCCAACAACTCAAGGTCTTGGAGCGTCGGTTGAGCTGTTTCCTTCAAGACCTTCAGGAGCCCATGGGTCGAAAAGAACGGCGTCATTGGGCCAGGGTCTACGTGGAGGGATTGCTACTCGATGGTGAACGGAAATCTATTGAACCCTTGGCGGCGCGCCTGGCGGGGGCGGATGTCCAGGCTTTGCCCCAGTTCGTGGGCCAGACTCCCTGGGCCGTGGAAGAGGTGGGGCGACGCCCGGCCCTGAAGATGGTGGACCTGCCGGCCGAGGCGGAGGTGTGGATGGTGGACGACACCTCTTCCCCCAAGGCCCGCAAGCATTCGGTGGGGGTGGCCTGGCTTCCGGCAGTATGTCTGGAGCGCCGTGGTGTCTTACAATGTTCTGGTTCTGGGGATGTTGCTGCCGGTTCAATAGGGCAGGCCTTTCCCAAGCTTTCCGGCCAGGGGAGAGGTCTGCCCGGCAGAGGCGAAAATCAGGCGCCAAGGCCCCGCTAACCGGCAAATTGGCTTTCATAGATCCTGATTAACCCGAGCGCCGGCTGAAAATGCCCTGCCGACGCTATACATAACGTCATAAGTAATTGGACATAATGCTCTTTTTTAGTGCCCCAGTTGTCACCCTGAGCCGCAGGGGAGGCATCTCTTAATCACTGGTAATTTCGAGATTTTTCGCCGCCTGGGCGGCTCAGAATGACAAAAAGAGGCTATCATGGCATATGTTCAGACATTAATGACGCTGCGTATAAAACACCAACCTGAAATCACGACTTTCTGGATGAGAACTAGTTATACAAAGCGTCATAAATAATTGCGCATTATTAGTGGTTTTTTCTTTACTATCACTGCATTTTGTCACACTGAGGCGCAGGCGAAGGGTCTCTTCTCTTTATGAAAAAGGAGATTCTTCGCCGGCCCTGGCGTCTCAGAATGACAAGATGGAAGCAGGCAAGATTCATGCGCATAAACTAATGTCGCTGTGTATAGTTCTAATCCGGAAACTCCCCCTCCCCTGGTGGGAGTGGGTTGGGGCATTGGCGCTAACTTAATGCATTTTTGCATTTGCAACTGATTGATATTATTGATGGTTCCATTTTAAATAACACACAAAAAGTCTTCTTAAGTTAGCGCTTATGGGGGGTTGGGGGGAGGGGGATCAGTCGACCAACCGGTAGGCATATTTACCTTTTTCCACCCCCACCCTAGCCCTCCCCCATCAAGGGAGAGGGAACAAAACGACTTTCCGGATGAACACTAGTTAGGAAGAATAATCATCCATTCAAGAGTTCGAATAAGTGGTGCCGATCCCATAGCACAATGCCACGATCCCTGCCAAAGGCAATGGTGTCAGCCGTAAAACCGCTGGGACAAACCAATACACCCCGCGTCCCGGGCAATTGTCTCGGTAGTACACCATTCAGTTCACGGACTACATCCACTCCAACTGGATAAGCATGATTTTTACATTGTACATAAAGAACCGATTCTAAGTCCATTTCGTCATGTCGTCGCGCGATTAAATCCACACCCCCATCTCTGGTCGGCGGAGTTGCTTCCACTTCCCACCCTTTGCTCTCCAACAGCTTCTTTACATACTCTTCGAACTCGATACCGCTCATTTCTGTGAAGTTTGTTGAGAATCTCTCTGGCTGCCGAGGGGTTTTCGCATGCTCAGGCGGCTTTAAACCGAACAGGCCAAAAAGTTCTTCGCTAGATAGTAAGGACTTTAAATCTATGGATACATCGTCGACCAGTTCATCAAAAAGAAGTTGTTTTTCTCTCAGAATATTATCGATCCGCTCTTCTAAAGTGCCTTCAAGTACGTACCGATATACATGAACGGGAAAAGTTTGACCGAGACGATGAGCTCGGTCCTCCGCCTGTCGCTCAACCGCAGGATTCCACCATCGGTCGAAATGAAAGACATACGATGCATCTTGCAAATTTAACCCCTGTCCTCCAGCGCGTAATGAAAGTATCAAAGCCTTATGTGATTTATTTTCTTTAAATTCTTTAATTATAACCTCCTTTTCAAAAGCGGAAAGGTCACCAGTATAAAGTAACGGCTGCGACGATCGGAGTCTGGTGACAATTGCCCTGGCGCCATGTTTTTCGTCAGTGAACTGTGAAAATATTAGAGCGCGATGTCCCTCAGATTCAAGAGTTCGCAGGCGCTCACTGACATCTTGAAGTTTAGCCGATTGTCCAGTCGTGGGGCAGAAGTTGCAAATTTGCTTTAATTTCAAGATTAGCTCTAAAACGTTTTCTATGCGGACAGCTTCACCGCGTTCCTGTAGTTGAACGATGCCTTCCTTTTCGGCTCGCTCATAGCTTTGAAGCTGGGAACCACAGAGGGGAAGCACAATTTGGCTGATAATTTTGGGGGGGAGATGGGGCAGCACATCCGCCTTCTTACGGCGGAGTTGTAGTTCTTGGTGTCTTTCTCGAAGAGATGGACCAAGGCTAAGTCTTAAAGGGGGTTCACCTTCTTTAAGGGGCGTGACAAATTCAAGGATAGAAGCGAGGTCGTCCACCCTGTTTTCCAGGGGAGTGCCGGTCAGGACCCAGGCCCGCCGCCGTAAGAGTTGTTTGCACTTTCTGCTGACCTCCACATCCCTGTTCTTGATTTTCTGTGCTTCATCGAGGATAACCACGTCCCAGGTCCGGCGGCGGGGTGGTGATTGAGGATTTTCCGTGAAGTCGGCGCGAAGAGTTTCATAACTGGTAATATACACATGCGCTGGTGTAATCCACTGCCATGATCGGTCCGTTACCGGTCCGTGAACTGTTGAAACTCGCAGCTCAGGAGCCCAAAAGCGCAGTTCCCGACGCCATTGGCTGATGAGCCCGGCTGGGACAATTATTAAACTTGACTCGATTAGACGCTGAAGGGTTAGAATCCTAAGGGCGCCAATTGCCTGGACGGTTTTTCCCAGTCCCATGTCATCGGCGAGGAGGAGTGCCTCATGCGACAGCAGGGCTTTAATTCCTTCCATTTGGTATTCAAACAATGGTCGAGGCCACTCCAAAGGGCCGGTGACGGAAAGGAGAAGGTCCGTAGGCGGTTGCAGCAAATAGGCAAGGCGCTTGGCCAAGGAAAGCTCAGTTTCGGATTCCCGAGACATCTCCTTGTTGAAATCTCTGGGTTCACCTTTTGTTCTTCGGGAAGACAAGGTAGCTATTGTTTCATCCGTTAATAAGACTTCTGCCAGAGCAATGGTGCCACTATTAACCTCTGTAGATAAAGATTGGAATTCCAATAGATTTTTAGGGTTTTTTAGAAATGGTTCTAAAATCAGGTATTGTGGCGCTGCGAGGCGCTCTCTCTCCAAGAACCCTAAATTGTGAGGTCCAAAAAGTTTTACGGCAGGAATGGTTAATTTCCTGACAGAGCTTTCCCTCATTCGCACCTGGCGGCGAAAAATTCCCAACCACCGCGCCCGCGGCACCCGATCTGCATTGGTCTCTCGCCACCATTCGGCTTCTTCTTTCATGTTACCTCGCCAACCTCTAAGCCAGAGACCTCTTTTAACCCGATGGTTGCTCTGCTGAAGGGCTCTGTCACCAGTCCCCGGTAAGTCAATTCGCGAAGAAGCCTGTACTCTATAGATTCTTCGTGCGGTTTACTGGGATACCAAAATAGATTCATCGGTTCGGCAGATTCTATGGTATCCTGAATCTCGGCCCCCGAGTAAGAGACTGCTTTGATGGCAGGAGCAATGCGGCAAACCGGTATCGCCACCTGAATGTCCTGGCAGAAAAGTTCACTGCCCACCTCTTCAGCCAGACAAAGTATCAGGCGGGGCGTTCTGGGGCAGAGAGAGAGTAGCGAGGCCGTAAGTTTCCTGGCGGCATGCCGACAAATGTCATCTTGCCGCCAAAGAAAGGTATGGGGGGTCTCGATGCGGTTGTAGGTGAACTCGATGGGCTCACCCCGGGCATTGATCAAGAAGAGTGCGCCCAAAAAACCAGAACCTGCGGATAATGACTCGATCTTGAGATAGCCGGCGGCGCCCAATTCCTCCAGTTCGTCTGCATTTCGATAGGGAATGGGCATTGGGTTACTCCTCGCTTTCCCCCTCAGGAGCAATTTGCAGGTCCCTGTCCTCTGAATAACCCGGTCCCAAGTCCTCTCCCTTTATTATGGGCTCATAATCCGGATACTTGCGCTTCAGGTCCCATTCTGTAATCCACCCCTTCACATAATGACGCATACGGGTAGTGATGGTTTTCTCAACTCCCGTTACGTCCGGTGAACTCTTGTTGTATGCATGATCATAGATATATTTGACATTGCCATAAACAGCCTGGAGCAAAGAGTCGTCGGGAGATGCCAGTGGAATTGCCTCCCGCTCGATGACTCGCATGCCTCGTTCAGCCTGGCTTGCCCACAGAAGGTCCGCTTCTGTTCCCCTGGCCCTTATCCTTCCAGGGACCCTCTCCAAGTCGTTTCTGTCTTCCAGTACTTCACGAGCAAAATCATCAGTAATTGAAAATACGGATGTAAGCCCAATGGAATTCCATCCTTCGAGTCTTCCCATCCATCTGGCCAGTTCGGCATAAGACTTAGCCCGTTGTAAAAGAGAATAACGCCCGATTAGCTCGAGCTCATCGATAAATAAAACCCAACCTGCATAACCAGCAGCCATCATAAGACGCGCCGCAAACTTGAACCTCTGCAGGGCAAGCTCCTTCGGTGGGACATTACTTAGGTTAAATGTTACTCTTTCTCTTAGATCTCTAAGCCATCTTCTTATTTCGTTTAACCCGATTCTGTCACCGGACCAGAAACGAGTAATACGATTACGGACCTCACCGTTATAGGCCCCCGGCATCCGCTCGTATATGAAAAGGGTTGCCGCGAAAATTTGACTCAGGTCAGTACTGCGGTTGGCCCATTGAAAAAAATCGGCATAGGCCTGGCTATTGGTATCCATTTTGGTCATTATTTCTGTAAGAGCATCACCCATCCTTCTCGGTACAACAGCGGCTTCCGCAGCTGCACGATACAATTTAGCTGGATCATATAATGGAGTCTCTTTGCTTATAACAATTTTACTGCACACAAAATTTTCTCTCAATGCGGTTTGTTGAAGCGATTCAAGCAAGTGGGACTTGCCGGCCCCAAAGCCGCCCTGCACCAACATTCCCTGGAGCTGCCCCCCCACGCCCTGAAGTTGTTCTCTGAATCTGTTTTCGATATCGGGCTGGGTGCTCCCCAAGGCTAATACTGCATCCCGGTTAGGGACGCCGGCACGAAGAGCCTCAATGGCTCGCCGATTTTTTATTCGCTCAACCTCAGGCATCGTAACATCTCCATAATGGACTGCGTTTGATGTTCAGAGACATAATGACACACTGACCAGGGGGGCACAAGGGTTATCCCTTTGCCGGTCACGGACTTCATCCCATATGCGCATCTTAAGGGCTTGGTAACGTGCTACGCCGCGTCTCTCATCCTCTAAAAATTCGGGCGGAGCAATGACGAGAATGACACAATATTCAAGATTATCTGTTGCATCAATGAACTGGCGGAGCACTTCATAGGCATCAAGTACTGCACCAATGCCATAATAGAAACTATCATCAGGAGTCCTCGGCCTCCTGGCCACCATATATCGGGAAATATCCAAGCATAAAACAAGGCCGTTGACGCCCACCAACTTCAACCAATGGGTCAATGATAAAAACATATGGCGGGCGTTATGTCGCCCCACTTTTTGAAAGATTTGTGCTTCTTTGAGAATGGAGATTGCTCTTAATTCTCCAGTAAGCCATTCTTGGATCGAGGAGCATATATTTCTTCTAACAGCTTGTGATTCGAGTTCCGCCAAACATAACTGCATCATAGCGATTCTGAACTCCTGACTCATTTTAAAGTCCTTAAAAATTTTCTCTGTTAGCCATTTATTAATCTCTCTTCTAAGAAGTCTCTCTTCAATTTCATTCAGAGTAGCTAATGCTTGCATATTAAACTCACTACGCTCAGAAGGAACTTGATATTCGTTTTCCCTGATTAATCCTACGAGAAATTTGTAAGCGTAATCATCCCAAGCGACTTGTCGAGCTACTTCATGAAAAAGCCTATCAATCATATGAATCTTAGTTGTCGCAGCATCCACCATAGCGAATGAATACCCTTCCTCTTCTGCGACCCTCTGTAATTCTTGCCGGCATCTATCATATTGATAATCCTCAAGAGGGACGAGAAACTTTACTGCCGCCCCACCCAGGCCGATAAAATCTTGTAGATATTCACTGCGGAAAATATCCAAATATTCTTGGAAGGGAATGGTCATGACGGAAGACTCCTATGGGTGCTTGAAAGAAATGCCATAATATGATTTTTCCTGCCCTTCCTCGGTAATCACCCTTAAGCTTTTCCTTTGAGTTTTTCCGGCTGTACTAGGAGGGACAAGAGTTAAAACTAATCCCTTATTCGTTGTAGCAACACCACTTCTGTCAAGCAAGTAAATATCCCGGGCGAATTCCTCGGCAGTATACTCCCTAGATTGCCCTGGCAAGAGCGTGAGTAAATGGTAGATGTCAAGAAGTTTAATAACCCTAGACCTTTCCAGAGCTTCATTTATCTGGTGTGAAAGGACCTTGGAGTAAGCTGAAAATAGGCACTCCAAGAAAGGTTGTGATCTAAACCGAACAGGGCGGTTTTGTAATTCCTTGAGATGCCTGGCCAGGATTGAGGGACGAAGCCTTCTCTCGATGATCTTGTCGATCTGTATGGATCGTTCCTGGGGCCTAATGCGGATGAGAAAAGGGTAACAATAAATCGTTCGGTCTCGTTCAAAAATCTTCACCCCGGCTTGCCTGGCTGCCTCGAGAACTTCCGAGTGGAAGCCTGTCCCGGAAAAATACGATTCCTCATCGAAGTCCCAGCCATCTCTCGCATTAGTAAATTGTTGCCTCAAGGCAGCGATGGCTTGTTCTGCAGCTTCCATCGTTCTGCGGAGTTCCCGTAAGTTTCCTTTTTTCGCTGCATCCCGAAACTTCTTGACTGAGGACACCACGGTAGTCGCAGCCCTCAAGGTTGCATCAGCGTCTGATTCGGTCCTGGCAAGTGATTGCTCCAGACTGGCAGAATTTTTAAACTCCATATACCCTCCCGATTCAATGACCGCCTGATTAGTCAGGACCTTGAAGCTCAGGCGGTTACTCTATGCGGATATCAGCACAGTAGCACAATCCGCGCAGAATTTGCAAAGGGAATTGAAATAGAGATTTATGGGTGCAGCTCAACAAGCTAGCTTGCCACTGGAAAAACTTATTGAAATTACTTACAACTGGTTGATTTCCTGTGGTTAACCCCATCCACCTCCTGAATCCTGCATGGACTGAGATTATGCGGCAATCTGAGTCCCCGCAGTCAAAAAATGATTTTGAAAGCCTTTTTGCCTAAAGAACATACGCCCAGGTTTCTTTTTCGAAAGCCGACTCCTCTCTTTGACCGCCTGGCGGCATAATTTTCTCTGAAAGTGTGCTTTTTCTCCGGATTCAGGGCGCACCTCTCCCTCGGGAGAAAGGCGTCCGGTCTATTTGCGGCCTATGAACCTCTGGCCAGCACCGCCCGGTAATGGTGGGCCAGCGGAAAGGCTGAGGCGATTTGGACATACCACCGGGCATGATAAGCAATCCTGGCCCCCACCTTGATTAAGCGCTTGATCAGCCAACCCATGGACCGCTTTACCTCTTCGCCCCAGACATAGAACTGGCGGAGCAGGTGGAGAAGGTTGTAAGCCAGAACTCCCATGGTCAGCCGGGCTTGGTAGGCCTCGAACTTTCAGCAACTGGTTTTGTCCCACCGAAGCGTGTTCTTACCTTCTTTGATCCGGTTGTCGATCTCGGCCCGGCCGTTATAGACCTTGATCACCATGAAAACAGTTCCTGGCGAAATGGCCATTGTAGGCCACTACTTCCTGCTTGAAGTGGGCCGGGTCCTCGGTGGAATCCAGCTCGATGATGAGCCGCTTTTTGTTCTTCCGTTTTAACAGGGTATCCGCGGACCGGGTTAAAGCGGTGTCCAATGCTTCTAACCCCGTGGCATTACCCAGGACGTCGTTTTCCAACCGGGAAAGCCTGGACTGGCTGGCTCCAGCCTCATGGCCCTTATCCAACGCCAGCCTCAGCGCGGGATCTATCCGCAGATAGTCGGCGTCATTGCAGTCTTCTTAGGCGGCGGCAATCTGATAGACCTGTTGCCGAACCAAGTGTAGCAAAGAATGTGTCGTATGCGCCGGTGACCGCAAATCTTCCAGGCAATCTTGCAGGGGTGCCAGTGCTGTCCGGCACGATTTTTTCTCCCAAGGCGTCTCTGACCAGGATATTGCCTTCCAGCTTTGATGTTTCGGCCCTGAGAGAAAAGGAGGCGCAGATCAAAAAGGCCTCCGGACATGCAACAGCTTTCGTCTCAGGCTCCCTCCCCCTTGATGGGGGAGGGCTAGGGTGGGGGTGAAATAAGTTAGTAATACAGACCAGTTGCCCTATTGGTCCCCCTCACCCCAACCCCCTCCCACCAAGGGAGGGGGAGTTTCCGGATGAGGAGTAAGTAAGATTCCGGTAGACGGTTGCTGCGGGGGAGGGGGCCAAGGGGTCACCGCCCCCGGCCTCCTTCCTCACACTCTATTCCGCAACACCAGAACGCTGTTATAAGGACCAAGCCGGGGCCAGGCCCGGGTTCTCTGTTTGAATAAATTTCTTGAATAAACCGAAAAAGTTCGTATAAAAATCTTCAGGCCATCTGAAAAATTTGATATTGGAAGCCTGGTTATAGGTGAGGTTGAACCGGTCGATCCCCGTCTGGTCTTTTCCCGAATTATGCGGCAAAAATCGCTGGAAATCAAGTTAACTATATGATATAAGGAGGTATATTTAGCAATTTGGGGGTCGCCAAGATGCTCGATAATGG
>Ga0194125_10011448_pt1 | contig 11878 bp, 8 predicted proteins | sample TA2KigC250mmetaG_FD_148626 | JGI IMG/M metagenome (GOLD analysis project Ga0194125, IMG submission 148626) | Freshwater microbial communities from Lake Tanganyika, Tanzania - TA2015034 Kigoma Deep Cast 250m | ecosystem: Environmental > Aquatic > Freshwater > Lake | place: Tanzania: Lake... | reverse complement strand
TCACGCAGCCATCGGCCAGCAGCGCCTCCACGAAGAGGGGCCGGCTGCCGGTCAGCGCGGCCTCGACCGTCAGCTCCTGGCTAGCGATCACGCGGCCCAACGTTGCGGCGAGGAGAGGCGGGAAATCTGGCGCGGCCAGCGGCTGCAGGCCCCGGCCGGTTGCCGCGCAGGTCGTTTCGAGCACGGCGTCGTGGGGCAGGTTGGGGATCGCGCCGCGGTTGGGCAGGTTGGCGCTGTAGGTGCGGCGCTTGTCGCCGGCGATAGAGTCCAGGATTTCGACCAATTGCTCATGTTCGCCGGCCGCCCGGCTGAAGATCGCCTCGTCGAGGGGCGCCTCGCCGTGCGCCTGCGCGCGCATCCGCTCGTAGATCGCGTCGCCGTTGGCGATGGTTCTCTCGACCGAGAAGACGTCAACGCCCAGGGTCTTGCCGTGATACTGGCCGTTCGGAAACCGTGCGGGGAAGAACTCGGTCACGTGGCGATCGTTCACCGCAGGATAGGCGCCGTAGGCTGTGAAGAGGGACCAGGAGAAGGGATTGGTCGCCGGCGGCTCGGCAGCAAGCCGGTCGCGCACGGCCGGCCAGGCATCCTCTCCGCGCCAGCGCAGGTCGTAGATCCAGGTGAAATGATTGACGCCCGCGGCCAGGCAGGTCGTCTCCTCGGGCTGCGCGGCCATGAGCTGGGCCAGCTCGCGCTGGACGTGAAAGACGCCGTGACACAGCCCGACGATGTCCGCGCCTGTGGCTCGCCGCACCGCGCGGCAGATGACCGTCATCGGGTTGGCGTAGTTGAAGAAACGGGCCTGTGGACAAAGCTCGAGCAGATCGCGAGCGACCGCGACCATGACCGGGATCATGCGCATGGCGCGCGAGATGCCGCCAGCCATTACCGTGTCGCCCACCGGTTGAAAGACGCCGAACTGTCGCGGGGTGAAGACGTCCGCTTCCCACGCGCGGCGGCCGCCGACCCCGATGGTCGTCACCACGGCGTCGGCCTGGGGCAGCACGTCGCGGCGGTCGAGTGAGACTTCGATCGTGATGTCTGCGTCTTTCGCCTCGACCATCCGCCGGCCCAGGCGCTCGGCCACGGCCAGCGCGGCCGGATCAATATCCACCAGCCCCAGCCGCCACGGCCGGCCGCTCTGGATCAGATCCGCGGCCAGGCCCTGGGTGAACATGGCGCTTCCTGCGCCGATGATGACCAGTTTTTGTCGCTTCACAACAGCCGATCTCCTTGTTCGTCCACTGAATCCTGGCGATAGTGGCAGCCGCGGCTCTGGCGGTTGTGCCGCGCGGCCTGGGCGACGAGGAGCGCCACTTCGACCGCGTTGCGCAGGCCGATCAGCCCGTCGCTGAGTCTGGTCCTGCGGTAGAAGGTCTCGATCTCGTTCCACAGGTGACGCAGCTCGCGGATGGCGCGCGAGAGACGATCGCCGCTGCGCACCAGACCCACATAGTGCCACATGATGTTTTGGATCGTTTGCATGTCGCCCTGGATCAGGGCTGGGTCTGCGTCGGCCACCAGGCCGCTTTCGTCCCAGGACGGCACGTCATCGCGACCCGGTGTGCTCAGCGTGGATTGGTCGCCAAGCCAGGCCTCCAGGCGTTGCGCCGCGCGGCTGCCCCACACCAGCCCCTCCAGCAGCGAGCTGGAAGCCAGGCGGTTGGCGCCGTGCAGCCCCGTGCAACTGACCTCGCCCACGGCATAGAGGCCCTCGATGCTCGAACGCCCCCATTCATCCACCCACACGCCGCCGCACGAGTAGTGCGCGGCCGGCACGACGGGAATCGGCTCGCGTGTGATGTCTATGCCGGCCTTCCAGCAGGTGGCGTAGATGTTGGGGAAGCGTTCACGGAGCGCATCGGCCGCCATGTGCGAAGCGATATCGAGCAGCACGTGGGAATAGCCGTGCGTTTCCATTTCGTGGTGGATGGCGCGCGCCACCACATCGCGCGGGGCCAGGTCTCGCCATTCGGGCGCATAGTCGGCCATGAACGGCCGGCCTTCAGGCGTGAGCAACACCCCCCCTTCGCCCCGCACGGCCTCGCTGATGAGGAAGCCCTCGGCGCCCGGCGTGGCCAACGCGGTAGGATGGAACTGGATGTATTCGGCGTTGATGATGCGCGCGCCTGCGCGGTGCGCCAGCGCCAGCCCATCCCCGCGCGAACCCGGCGGGTTGGTGGTATTGCGGTAGATGCGTCCTAACCCGCCCGTGGCCAGCACGGTGGCGGCCGCCAGATAGCGATGGACCGTGCGTCCCGTGCGGTCGAACGCATACGCGCCATGACAGGTGATCGGTCGGTAGGTGTCCTGTGGGTCGCGCGAATGGTGCGGGAAGGTGATTAGGTCCACCGCGGTGGTGTTCGCCGCGATGACCACATTCGGGCAACGACGGAGCGCGGCGATCAGCCCGACCATGATCGCCCGGCCTGTGCCGTCGCCCACGTGCAGGATACGTCGCCGCGAGTGAGCCGCCTCGCGGCCCCATACCAGTTCGCCATCCGCATCCCGATCGAACGCAATGCCGGCCATCTCCACCAGGATCTCCCGGAGCAGCCCCGGCCCTTCCTCGGCCAGGAGGCGGGCGGCCGGCGGCGAGCTCGCGCCCGCGCCGGCCCGCAGGATGTCGGTTGCGCACAGCTCGGCGCTGTCATCTGGGCCCCGGCCGATGATGCCCCCTTGCGCGTAGCGCGTGTTCGACTCGTGCGGATCAGGGTCGCGGGTGATGATGATGATGCGGCGCTGTGGATTACGCGCCAGGCGCAGCGCGGCGGTCGCGCCCGCGATCCCGCTGCCGATGATGAGGACTTCGGTTTGGATCAAGGGTGAGCTCCGTGTTGGTAACTTGGTACGTATCTTTTCAATAAGTGGGGGCCGACGGGGGTCGCAGACCCCCTGAAAGCAGGCTCGTAGGCGGTCTGTGACCGCCGTTTCCCCGGATTATTGAGAGGATACCCAAGTTACCAATCTACCAGTCAACCAAGTTACCAAGTTACCAATCTACCAATCTACCCGATCGCGATCATTCGTTCGACCGCACGCGCGGCGCGCACACGGATTTCCTCCGGCACTTCGACCACGTAGCGGTTGAGCTGGAGCGATTTGAGCGTGTCTTCCAGCGTGATCTCGTTCATGTGCGGGCAACGGACGCTGCACAGCCGCAGCATCTCTTTGGCAGGGTTAGCGGCCGCGACGTTCTCGCCCATGGCGCACTCGGTCAGGAGCAGGTAGCGCGGCGCAACCGTCTGTTCCACGTAGCGGATCATGGCGGCGGTGCTGCCGGCGAAGTCGGCCGCCTCCACGACCTCGGGGCTGCACTCCGGGTGGGCCAGGATCACCACGTCCGGGAACTGGGCCCGCACGCGGCGGATGTCATCCACGGTGAACTTCTCGTGCACCTCGCAGCGGCCGCGCCAGCCGATCATGAGGTTAGGGCCGAGGTTGAGGTTGAGGTTGGGGGTTGGGAAGATGATGCGCTTGCCCGTCTCGCGCGCCACGTTGCGGGCCAGGTATTCATCGGGCAGGAAGATGATCGTCTCGCTAGCGAGCGAGCGCACCACCGCGGCCGCATTGCCAGAGGTGCAGCAGATGTCGGACTCCGCCTTGACGTCGGCGTAGGTGTTGACGTAGGTGACGACCGGCGCGACGGGGAAGCGTTCTTTCAGCGCCCGCACGTCCGCGGCGGTGATGCTCTCAGCCAGCGAGCAGCCAGCTTTCTCGGCGGGCAGCAGCACCGTCTTGCCCGGATTCAAGATCTTGGCCGTCTCGGCCATGAAGCGCACGCCGCAGAAGACGATAATGTCTTTGTCGGTGCTGGCAGCTTTGCGGCTCAATTCCAGCGAGTCGCCGACGAAGTCGGGGATGGAGTGGTAGAGCGCCGGCTCCATGTAGTTGTGGCCGAGGATCACGGCGTTCTTCTCGACCTTCAGCCGGTTGATCTCGACGGCCAGCTCGGCTTTGTAGCGCAGCTCGAAATCGGGGATGTAGTCGCCGAGCATGCGCTTGAGTTTAAGATACATTTCATGGACGGACATGTTCGTGTTATCCTCGATCATGACCACTGGCATGTCAGGACCCTGCCAGACACCCGTGCTCTCTCTTGGTGGGGGAACACTGCCATGATTCATACATCACCTGCCACGATCCCCTTGCCTCTCATTGCGATCTTTCCACATCAAGACTCACATCCAACACCGGCGCCGAGTGGGTCAGCGCGCCGCTGGAGATGAAATCCACGCCGGTCTCGGCGATAGCGCGCACGGTGGCCAGGGTGACGTTGCCGGATGCCTCCAGTTTGGCGCGGCCGCCGGCCATTACGACGGCTGAGTGCATCTCTGGAAGCGTCATATTGTCGAGCAATATGCGTTCCACATGCAATTCGAGCGCGGCGCGCACATCGTCCAGGGTGCGCGCTTCCACCTCGATTTCCAGCCCGGTGGCCGCGGCGCGGGCCAGGCGCACCGCCTCGGCCAGTGAGCCGGCGTAGTCAATGTGGTTGTCCTTGATCAGGATCATGTCGTAGAGGCCGATGCGGTGGTTCTGTCCGCCCCCGCGCGTCACGGCCAGCTTGTCCAGCAAGCGCAGGCCGGGCGCGGTCTTGCGCGTGTCGAGGATCACCGCGGCCGTGCCCGCGACGGCATCCACGAAGCGCCGCGTGAGGGTGGCGATGCCCGACATGCGGCCCAGGAAGTTGAGCGCGGTGCGTTCAGCGGTGAGCAGGCCGCGCGCGGGGCCGGCCACATCCGCCAACGGCTGGCGGTTGGTCACGGCTGCGCCTTCGGCCACCAGCGGCGTGAAGACGATCCCCTCATCCACCAGGCGATAGGCTGCGGCCGCCACATCCAGCCCCGCGACGATGCCGGGCTGTTTGGCGATGATCTGGCCGCGCAACACCGCGTCGGCCGGCACGATGGCGTCGGTCGTGACGTCGGCCGGCCCGATGTCCTCTTCTAGCGCTCGTCTGATGCAGGCGACGATTTCAGGCGACAGGTTTTTCATGGGGCCATTATGACACCACAGGGGGCATCCGGTCAAGTCGGTCGGGGAAGTGAAAATGACGCTTGACAGGATTGTGCAATGAGCACTTCGCCCGCAGAGGCGCGGCGCTCATTGCACAACGGTCAGGCTAGTAGAGGTCCTTCACCGTGTTGTAGACGTTGAACTTGCCCGTCGGCGTCACCAGGTTCGGCACGCGGGCGACCTCTTTCAGCGACTCGTCGTCGTAGATCACGATCTCGCCGGTCTTGCCCGGTTGATCGGCCCGGCCCCACACACTGACCCACACCTGCGTGCCCTCGCGGTTGTACTCGAAGTGCACGGCGCGGCCGTAGTCGGCCACTTCCCAGCACCTGGCGGTCTTCGTTGGATCGGCTTTCTCCACCACACAGATGGTGCGCTGGATCTTCTCGTCTGAGTTCAGCGAGTGATCCACCCAAATCCACGGGCTGTTGGGATGCGACTTGACGAACAGGCTGCCGCCGCCAGGGAGCGGGATCGTGCGCACGACCTTCCACGCCTGGCCCGGATGCCCGGCCGGGTCGGTTCCGATGGCGACCAGCGCCCCCTCGCCCAGATGGGCTGTGCTCCACACCGGGCCATATTGCGGATCCACCCAGTTGGCCCCGCGGCCAGGATGGGGGGTCTTCGGGGTTTCCACCAGGGCGATCAGCTTGCTCTCCTGCGCATCAATCACCGCGACCTTGTTGGCCTGGTTCGCCGCCACCAGGAAATAACGCCGCGTGGCATCCCAACCGCCGTCGTGCAAGAAGCGTTCCGCTTCGAGCATCTTGATGCTGGGCGCCTTCGGATCGGTGTAGTTCACCAGCCACACCTGTCCCGTCTCCTTGACATTGACGATCCACTCTGGCTTGAAGTGCGAGGCGACGATGGCCGCCACGCGCGGCTCCGGGTGGTACTCCTCGGTGTCGTAGGTGTAGCTGCGCGTGCTGACGATCTTGAACGGCTCCAGGGTCAGGCCATCCAGTATGACGAAGTGCGGCGGCCAGTAGCAGCCGATGATCGCGTACTTGTCGGAGAAATCGCCTTCCGGCCCTTTGTACTTGCTGCTTTCGATGGAGCGCGCGTCGTAGCACGTCTTGACCTCGGCGACCTTGTCCGGCTTCGCCAGCCACAGGTCAATGATCGTCGCCCGGCCATCGCGTCCGATCACGTAGACATAACGGCCGGTCGCCGACATGCGCGAGATGTGCACCGCGTAGCCGGTGTCCACCTTGTTGAGAACCTCGAATGTGTCCCCGTCAATGATCGCCACCTGGCCGGCATCGCGCAGCGTGACCGCAAAGAAATCCTCCCAATCGCGCGTGTGCTGCGGCGCGACCGGTCGCTTGTCTGGCGCTGCGAAAACTTTCCATGTTTCCTTCATCTGGGCTAACGACATCTCCGGCGGCACGGGCGGCTCGTTCTGCAGGAACCTGGCCATCGTCTCGGCCTGCGCTTGCGTCAGCACCCCTTGTTTGCCCCAGTCGGGCATCCCGCGCGGGGTGCCGTGGAAGATGATCGCGGCCAACGCGGCCGTGCCCTTGGGCTGCGTCTTGTCGGGGGTCAAGGCCGAACCGGTGGCGCCCTTGCGCAATGTGCCGTGACAGCCCGCGCAGCGATCGAAGAAGATCTGCTTGATGCTGGCGAACTCCGCGTCGCTGAGGGTGGGCGCAGTCATCACCGTCGTGGTCACGGCCTGGGCTGGCGCGGTCAGGCTCTTGCCGGGCAGGCTGGCCAGATAGCGCACGATGCCGTTGAGCTCCTGGTCGCTCAGCGATTTCGCCAGCGCGGGCGTCATCAGCCCCTTTGGACAGATGCCGCCGGGGCATTGGGTGGACAGGAAGACGTCTGGCTCCAGGATGGATTCGCGTACGAAGGCCGCGACCGTCTTGGCCTTACCGGTGTAAGATTTGGCCGTCAGGATCGTCGTCGCCGCCTCGCCCATGCGCGAGAGATCGGGCCCGATCGTGCCAATGGCGGTGGGGATGCCAGGGATGATGTGGCAGGCGCCGCAGCCCCCCTTCTGGAAGGCGGCCGCCACGGCCTGGGGTGAAGGAGGGGCAGCCTCGACCGCCGCAGGCGGCGCTGAGCGCCGGCATCCTCCGAGCGCGAACGTCAACGCGAGCGCCAGCGCAAGCAGGAATACGCCCTTCTTCATCATCGCAGCAGTTCTCCTCTCTGTGTGCCGGGTCAGAGGTCGAGGCGCACTCGCAACTCGCCGTGACCTCCTGGAGCAGGTGGATAGCATGTGCAGCACAGCCATTATACAGGCCTGCAGCGCATATCGCTACGACAAAAGTCACGCGGCCTTCCAGGAGGCGGCTGTGAAGGAGATCCGGGTAGAGGGTTTGCTGGCGGAGGTTGCGGTTGGGCTGGCGGACCGCGCCTGGGCGATGGGCTGCCCGATCGAGACTCAGCAGGTCACAATTGCTCAGGCCGGATCCGTGATCCGGCGGGTCACGGACCCGCTTGGAGCATGAGGCCGAGCGGCCAGCCGGCGCGACTGAGACTGACTTGACGCTGACCCTGGATGCGGCGGCGGCGGCGCCAGCGTTGTCAACGGAGGCCCATCAGGTTTCTGGGCCCTGACAAGTCGCGGACGCTATTGGAGGGGCAGGCTGCGCGGTTCGGCTGAGCTCACGACGCAGCCGGGCCTGGGGGAGTGCGAGGGAGCCACTATGGGCCGAGCATCACGCTCGGCCCATGCGTTTTCGTACTTCGTCACGTTCAGCCAACCACACGACGGTGCTACTTCTTGGGCGTGTGATAGTCTTTGGCTACCGCTTTGAGTTGATCGTCGGTCTTGACTGTCGCCCGACCGCCCTGGACATGGCATTGCTTACACGCGAAGTCGAGGCCGATCTGCGAGTTGGCGGTCTTGCCATCCGCGCTGAACGAGGTCAGCGAGTCAGGATCAATCGCCATCAGATGCGCGCGGATGTCGCCGGTGAACTTCGCCGCGTCGCCCCAAGCCGTCTTGACGATGCGCGGCATATGGCACTCGATACAGTCCACCTTCACCGCGGTATGCGCCGCTGTTTGCACCTTGGCCTGCTCGAAGTGGCAGTTCTCGCACTTGGTGCGTGTCGTCGGCTGCTTGGCCTGGCGCAACTGGATGACGCCCCGGTGCGGGTTGTGGCACGTCACGCAGTTGATCGTCACGTGCTTGCTCTGGAACAGCTCCTCGTACTGCTCGTGGTGCTCGATGAAGCCGTCCTTGGCCTCCACCACCTCGATCGGGCCGCGGATGTGGCACTTGCCGCACAGCTCGCTGTCGCGCTCGATCTTGGGCGCAAAGCCGCGAGGATTGCTCGCGTGCAGGCTGCCGGGGCCGTGGCACTCCTCACACTGGATGCCCGGTTCGGCCCAGGTGCCGACGATGCCGGGGAGCTTGTCCTGGTTGCCCTGCGTGCTGTAGCCGGTGGTGTGGCACGCGCCGCAGTCGTACTTCATCTGCTTGCGGCCTGAATTGTACGTCACCCAACCGGCATCTTTGCCCACGATCGGGTTGGCGAAGTTGTATTGGTTGAGGAACTTCGTATCGCTGATGGTCGCGGTGGTGGTAATCCAATCGGTGATGATGTAGCCCTGTTTGTCCATGAAGCGGACCTTCCAACCGTAGCCGCCGATGACATAGGAGATGTCCTTCCAGTCATAGCTGGCGGGCAGTTTGGCCACTTCGCTGAACGGATACTTGGGCGCTTTGGCGTCCACAACCTTGTTGAGCTTGTAGGGATGGCCCGATTTCATGAAGACGTCGTAGAGCGCCTTGTGGCATGCGCCGCACTTGGCAGAGCCGATGTACTCGGCGCCTACGGGCGCGGCGGCCGCAGCCGCAGCGCCGGCGGGGCCAGCAGGACCAGCGGGACCCGCTGCGCCAGCAGGACCAGCAGGGCCAGGGGGACCGGCCGGTCCGACTGCGCCGGCTGGACCAGCAGGACCGGGGGGACCTGCGGAACCGGCCGGCCCGGCCGGCCCTGTACACGCGGCGACCAGCAAGACCGACAACGCCAGAGCCGCCATCAGCAGTAGTTTGCGAGACATGATTTCCTCCTCGAACAGGTGTAGATGCTGGCAGGGATTACTTGACGCACGTGTTGGCCATAGGACGCGCGACGCATTGGTCTACCTGCGATGAGGCAGCTAAGTCGCTCATCAGCACGGTGGTGGTGCGCCAGACCGCTTCGTAGATGCGCCCATTATACATGCCCGTCGTTTCGTGTCAAATGTCGCATTATAGAGGAGGGTAGCTACATCCCCAGCCAGCGTGCAGCGCGATAGAGCGTCAGGCCCAGGACAAGAGACAGCACGAGAGGCAGGGCGATGCTGAGCGCTGTCCAGCGCCAACTCTTCGTCTCCTGGCGGATGGCGGCGACCGTCGCCACACATGGCACGAAGACCATCTGCACGGCCAGAAAAGCGAGCGCGGCCGCTGGCGTCAGTGTGGCGCGCAGCGCCTGGGCCAGCCCGACCCCTTCGTGGCCAGAGCCGTAGAGCACGCCAAGCGTGGCGATGACATTCTCTTTGCGCACGAAACTGGTCAGCAGCGCTACCATCATCTGCCAGTCCAGCCCCATCAGCGCGCCCACAGGCGCCACCAGCCGGCCCAGGCCGGCCAGATAGCTCGTCTCGACGTCGCCGGTTGGCAGCGCCAGCGTGGCCCACAGCGCCACCGAGACGATCAAGATGATGCTGCCGGCCACCTTTAGAAAGTCCACCATCCGATCGCGCACCGATAGTGCGATAGAGCGAAGATCGGGCGCGTGATAAAGCGGCAGCTCCATGATGAAGGCCGTGTGCTCGCCGCCCAGCCACAACTCATGCAGCGCCAGCCCGACCAGGGCCAGGGTCGCCAGGCTCAGGCCCATCAGACCGACCGCCGCCCATGCCGCAGACGGGCCGAAGAAGACCGGCGCCAACACGACGACCACGGTCATGCGGGCCGGGCACGGCACAAAGGGGGCCAGCAAGATGGTCAAGACCCGCGCCTTGGCGGAGTCAATGACCCGGCTGGCCATCACCGCCGGCACGTTGCAGCCAAAGCCCAGAAAGAGGGGCAAAAAGCTCTTGCCGTGCAGACCCATCAGGTGCATGAAGCGATCGGTGACGTAGGCCGCACGCGCGATGTAGCCCACCTCTTCGAGCACCGCCAGCACGACGAAAAAGACCAGCAGGATGGGCAGGAAGGTCAGCACAAGTCCAACCCCTGCGATTACACCATCCGCAAGAAGTCCAGCCAGCCACGGTGAACCTGCGGCCAGGCTGCGCCGCGCCCATTCGGCGCCGCCCTGCACCAGATGGCGGTCCAGCAGCTCCTGCAGCGGCGTTCCGATAGCATAGGTCAGGGCAAAAGCCAGGCCGAGCAGGGCGAAGAGGATTGCCAGGCCCCACAGTGGATGAGTCGCCGGGCGATCGAGCCGCTCGGTCAGCGATACCTGGCCCGTTCTGGGACGCGTGATCGCGGCGCGTACCATGCGGCCAATCCACTCGTAGCGGCCGCCGGCCACGGCCAGCACAGCATCTTCGTGTCGCCGCAGGATCAAGTGGACCTGCTCCCAGTTCTCGCCCATTCGTTCGCGCATCGCCGCGGTGATCTCGGCATCCCCTTCCAGGAGCTTCAGGGCTACCCAGCCGGGCGGGTACGGTTCAGGCGTCCGGCCGGCAATCAGGCGTTCCGTCTCGGCCAGCACTACGCGATGGTCTTCTCGGATTTCTGGGCGTTTGGGGAGATAGCTGGCGGGTTGGCTGCTGACGCGAGCTGCGGCCTCCATCAGCTCACGCACCCCGCGGTGCTTCGTCGCCACCATCGGCACGACGGGCAGCCCAAGGGCCGCCTCCAGCACGTGCGGCTCGATCTGGATGCCTTGCTGCTCGGCCACGTCCAGCATGTTGAGTCCGAGCACCACGGGCACAGGCAGGTGGAGCAGCTCAGCCAGCAGGTAGAGGTTGCGCTCGAGGGCTGTTGCATCGGCGATGAGCGCGACCACGTCGGGGCGCTCACGGATGATGTAATCGCGCGCAAGCCGTTCCTCGGCGGAGTTGGCGGTCAGGCTGTACGCGCCCGGCAGATCCACGATGCGCACGAGCTCGCCGTTGCGGCGATAGGCGCCTAGCCGCGGTTCGCTGGTCTTCCCAGGCCAGTTGGCCACATGCTGCGAGAGCCCTGTCAGCGCATTGAAGACGACCGATTTGCCTACGTTGGGCTGGCCCGCCAGGGCCACGGTGATAGACGGTTCCTCTGGCTGTTTCCGCGTCATCGCTGCCCTCCGCGTCCATGGGGGTCAGGGTATTGCTTCTGGAAAGCATTTGCAGTATCGCAGCGCAAGAAAAGCGGCGCCAGGCCGCGAAACTGGCGCCGTCTCAGATTACGACTGCGGGTTGGCGGCCTCGCCGCGGCGCCGAGCCGCACGGCAGTCAGCGCAATAGCCCGTCAGGTCAATACTCGCTTCGGTGATCTCGAAATTATGCTCACGCGCTACGGCGGCCGTGAGTTTCTCGGTCAACGAGCTGCCGAACTCTACGATCTTCCCACAACTCGCGCAGACCAGATGATGGTGCGCCGCCGCGGGGGCGATCTCATAATGATGGTGTTCTTCGCCCAGGTGCAGCTCGTTCACCAGGCCCAGCTCATGCAACAGACCCAGCGTCCGGTAGATGGTCGAGAGACTGAGGCGCGGATCGCGCTCGCGTGCGAGGCGGTACAACTCGTGTGCGTCCAGGTGGCCCGAGTGGATCTGCATCAGCTCGAGCAGCAGCTTGCGCTGCCCGGTGATGCGACACCCGGCGGTGCGCAAGACGCTCCTCAGATTCCTGGTTTGACCCGACACGCAGACCCTCCGTATTGGGTTGCTTTAGGAGACCTGTCAGATTTCTCGAACCT
>Ga0194125_10011445_pt1 | contig 11882 bp, 14 predicted proteins | sample TA2KigC250mmetaG_FD_148626 | JGI IMG/M metagenome (GOLD analysis project Ga0194125, IMG submission 148626) | Freshwater microbial communities from Lake Tanganyika, Tanzania - TA2015034 Kigoma Deep Cast 250m | ecosystem: Environmental > Aquatic > Freshwater > Lake | place: Tanzania: Lake... | reverse complement strand
CGTCCGATTGTCAAGCGCCAAAAGCCGGCTGGCGGCGTCATAACTGTAATCCGCGTAGGCCCCGTTGAGGCAATCGAGATCCGTCCGCCTTACCGCGTGCTGCCCCGAAGGAATCCCGCCCACGTCCCTCCAGAAAAAGTGCCTGACCCCTTTCTCCCGTAGGGACACGATCCCTGTTCCTCCCGCGTGAATCGGCTTCACGGCGGGGAACGACGAGGAAAGTGGATTGGAGGGGGCCGGCTGTGTGCATGCCATTGGCGTGAGGCGACGAATCTCAGAGGGTTTTGGGGAGGGAATCCCGTTAGCCTTCGATTTGGGCCAGTTCCGTCAGGGGGATCACCCGGACGTTCTTGGCCAGGTGGTAGGATTCCTTGCCCGGGTACCATGAAAATTCGGTGTCTACAAAGAAATTTTCATGGTTCGGAAAAGACCGCCGACGAACGTTTTTGGACCAGCCGAGCTTGCGCAGGTGCCGGCTGCCACAGACGCCACTGCCGATCCGCAAGATCCGGGCGACCTGCCGCGGTGTCAGGCCGCTGTGATCGCGCAGCTTCCCGGACGCCACCACCCGAGCGGAACCGGTCGGATTTCACGATTGCACTCCTCGAGTGGATTCGCCACAATGGGGCATGGAGTTGCAACTGAGTGGAGTTGTCGGGCGTTGAAGGAGGTCATCGTGATGCGCAGCCGCTTATGTGCTTTCGGGGCCGTTGTCCTGTTGGCGGCGATGCCGTTGGCGTCGGTCCGGGCCCAGGAGCCGGCACGGCCGGACCATGCCAAGGTGCCGGGTGTGGTCATCGCCCATTCGCCGGCCGCCTCGGGCATCTACCTCGGGTCGCCGGGCATCGTCGTCCTCCCCGACGGGGTGTATCTGGCCAAGCACGACGAATTCGGTCCGCGCAGCACCGAAGGGACCAACGCGATCACCCATGTCTACCGCTCGACGGACCGGGGCCGGTTCTGGGGCCATCTGGCCCGCGTGGAGGGCCTGTTCTGGGCCAACATCTTCTGTCATGAAGGCGCGCTCTACATGATGGGGACCAGCGCCGGCCATCGCCAGGGGCACTGCGTGATTCGCAGATCCGCCGACGGCGGGCGCACCTGGACCCGGGCGAAGGACAAAAACAGCGGCCTGCTGTTCCCCGACCTGTCCTATCACACCGCGCCGGTGCCCGTGGTGGTCCACCACGGGCGGATCTGGCGGGCGATGGAGGACGAGAAGACGGGCGGGGGCTGGGGCCACATGTTCCGCGCCTTCATCCTGTCCGCCCCGGTCGATGCCGACCTGTTGCAGGCCTCGAGCTGGACGGCCTCGAACGCCTTGCCGCGCGACCCGGGCTATCTGGAGAACCAGTTCCGCGGCTGGCTGGAGGGAAATGCGGTGGTGGACCCGGACGGGCGGATCGTCAATCTCCTGCGCGTCAACGTCGAGCAGGACAGCCGCGTGGCGGGCAAAGCGGCCCTCGTACGCCTCAGCGCCGACGGCCGGACCGCCTCCTTCGACCCGCAGACCGGATTCCTCGACTTTCCCGGCGGGGCGAAGAAGTTCACCATCCGCTACGATCCCAAATCCCAGGCGTACTGGTCGCTCACCAACCCGGTCCTGGGCCGGATCGACCGCAACGCCGGCTCGATCCGCAACACGCTGGCCCTGCTGCGGTCGAAGGATCTGCGGACCTGGGAAATCCGCTGCATCCTGCTGCATCACCCCGACGTGGCCCGCCACGGCTTCCAGTATCCCGACTGGGTGTTCGACGGCGACGACGTGATCGCGGCGATTCGGACCGCCTATGACGACGGCCTGGGCGGGGCCCATAACGCCAACTACCTGACCTTCCACCGCTTCGCGGGCTTCCGCGATCTGACCATGGCCGCTTCGGTCATCGACCCTGTCCAGGGGAACTGACAGCGGCTCGGCGGGGCTGCTTCACGGACGGTGCCTGTGCCGGCCGGTCGCTCCGAACGTCGCGGAGTTGCGCGAGGACGTATGAAAAGGAAGAAAGAAGCCAACCACACGAGCGGTCGCAAGGACAAGCCGAGCCGCTACGTTACGCCTAAAGGGGCCGAAGCAGAGTTCGAGCCAGGTTCACGTGGGTGGGTACTGAGAAACCGACTCCATATCCAGCGCAAGCTGGAAATGGATCGTGTGGAATTTGAGGCTTTACTGGCGGCCCAGAGTCTATATTTGCGCCGGATGTCAGATGTGATGGCCTTTCAGGCGGGCTTGCTCGCCCCAGACTACGGTTTCACGAGTCGTAATACCAGAGAGAGGCGCGCCGTGTACTTGGACGCGGTGAGACAAGGCTATGCTCAGGATTATGAATCCTTGACCACTTTTTTCGTGGAGGCCTTGGCACGCCGATTGCGCAAGCGTCCGCGGGGCTGAGCAGGAATGCCACGGGCGCCCTCGAACATGGACGACTGCCGGGCATTATCATAAAGGATCTCTTTGCGAAGCTGCGGATCGGCCAAGTACGGATTACTCTCAAGCAGCGATTTCTTCATGGTATCAATCATACCAACGTCGGTCACAGAAAGGAAGTCCTTTCTCCCATCCCGTTGTGGACTCTCGGTGGTACAGTGGAAAACTATGGCAGAATCGTAACGGTTGGCGTGGCGCCGGCGTGGGATATCGTGTGCCGGGGCCGGGACTTGGATTGGGGGCGCCATGCCCAGATTGACGACCAGACCATCCGGCCGGCGGGCAAGGCCCTCAATGTCTCGTATGCCCTGGCCTGGATGGGGCGGCCCAGCGTCGCCGCGGGTCTGTGGGGGCGGGAGGACTATGACCAGATGCACCGGGCCGTCGAACGGTGGGGCGGGCTGGTCGAGGTGCGGATGACCGCCGCCGAGGGCAGCACGCGGCAGAATTTCACGATTGTCGATACGCTCCACCACCGCGAGATGCACCTGCGCCGAAGCAGCGACCTGGTTTCCGAACGGAGTCTCCGACAGCTTGAGGCCGATCTGGCTGAGATCGTCCGTCCGGGCGATACCTGCGTGTTCGCGGGCGCGATGCCCCAGCAGGCGACCGATCCCGTGCGGGCGTGCCGGCGTCTGGGGGCGCGGATCGCCGTCGATACGTACGGGCCGGCTCTCAGGAGTATCGTCGGAGCCGGCCTGCCTTGGCTGATTTCTCCTAATGTCGAGGAGTTGCGCGAACTGCTCGGGTCGGCCATGGAGGATACGCCCGAAAGACTGGCAGAGGCGGGTCGGGGCCTGTTGGACAAGATAGAGGTGGTCTTGATCAGCCGGGGCGAGAAGGGCGCTCTGATTGTCACCGAAGAGGGCGCTTGGACCGGCCACTGCCCGACACCAGGAGAAGTGCTGTCCACCGTAGGTTGCGGCGACTACCTGTTGGCCGGCTTTCTGGCCGGTTTTCAGGAGACGGGAGATCCTTCGGCCGCTTTGGCGCGGGGCCTGAAAGCGGCCACGGCCCGGGCCTGGGGTTGGGCCCAGACGAGATGCTGGGCGGACGTCCACAAAGAGATAGCGGTGGTCGTCGAGCCGGTGTAGAATCTCCCATAAAGCGTGGATGTCTCTCAACTCGTCACGGCATCCAGCGTGCGGCTTGACGGAACTGGGATGATCTGGAGGTGTAGAAATGGCGGTAAGACAGGGATATGGGACGTTCCTCGTGGCGGCGCTCTGCCTCGCAACATGGATGCTTTGCGGCCACGCCGCAGCGGCCGTCCGACTGGAGCTGAAGCTCGACAAGGGCAAGACCTACTACGAGCGGTCGCTCATCGAGCAGAAGATCACCCAGGAAGTGATGGGCCAGCAGCAGGTAATCAACCTCGCCATAGGAATAGGAGAGAAGCTGGACGTGCTGGAGGTGGATCAGCAGGGCAACATGCGGGTGCGGCACACGTATATCCGGTCGAAATTCAAGCAGACCGGGCCCATGATGGCGGTCGACTACGACTCCGCGCAACATGCGACCGCGCCCGCCGGAGCGGAGGCGTTCGCCGCCTTGCTCGGGCTGAGTTATACCATGCGGATTACCCCCAGGGGCGAGGTCCTCGACATCACGGGCATTGAGGAGTTGGCCAAGACGGTGCGTGAGAAGGCGCCGAATGCGGATCTGTCGGCGCAGGGGAATCCTGTGGCGGCTCTCCTGGACGCGCAGACGGTCAAGAGTATGACGGAGAACTCCCTGGGTGTCTATCCTGATAGACCGGTGGCGCCGGGCGATTCCTGGACCCGGACCCGCCTGACGAAGCAGGGCACGGCGATGATCACCCAGCACCAATGGACTCTGCAGAAGCTGGAGGGTGGAGTTGCCACGGTCAGCTCGACGTCCACGCTCAAGCCCGACCCGAATGGGCCGCCCATGGAGATGCAGGGTATGGCGATGAAGCTGGACCTCTCCGGCACCCAGGAAAGCACGATCCAGATGGCGGAGAAAACCGGGTTGATGAAGACGAACGAGGGCCACCAGATGCTCAAAGGCCAGATTCGAATCGGGTCCTCCCCCCAAGGTCCGTTCGATATGATGGCCATCCCGATGACGATCGAGACCAAGTTCATGATGGAGATGGGCGATCGGATGTGGGAGAAGGAGGCCAAGTAGGCAGGACGGCCGCTCGTCATAAGTTCCGAAAAGCAAACAGCTTACGCGTTCTCTGGTCGGGAGCGACGGGAGGTGGCGCCCCGGGCAGGGATGCGTTTCGGCTTTTCGTGCATTTCCCGACAAAATAGTTGACGGTGGGGTTCGGAACGAGTATAGTGCGGACGTTAGGACACCCTTTGTCGCATGGGGTAGCCGTTCGGATATATGATTTATGAATGGCGATTTATGAATTGGGGCATCGCCTCTTCAAATCATAAATCGAAAATCATAAATCGTAAATTCCTTGGGGTCAGCAGGATCACGGCATGGCTGACTCAAGCCTCCGACAAAGTCCTACCCGACCGCCCTCGGGCGGTCTCCGTGACAGCGTGTTCGATTTATGATTTATTATTGATGATTTATGATTTGGCGCCGCGCCGGGTTGAGATCAAGCTCGGGCGCTGCTTCTTCAAATCATAAATCGAAAATCGTAATTTATAAATCTCGATACCCGGTGGTGTAATTGGCAACACAGGAGGTTTTGGTCCTCCTATTCCAGGTTCGAGTCCTGGCCGGGTAGCGTGCTTGATTTATTATTTACGAGTTATGATTTATGATTTGAAGACAGGCTCCCGACGGCTCTGCCGTCGCGTGAGGCCAAATCATAAAGCGTAAATCATAATTCACAATTCACAGGGTTTTTATGGCAGAACGAGTGGCGGTCTTGTTGGCGGCGGGGGTGAGCAGCCGGATGAACACCCACATGCCCAAGGTGTTGCACGAGGTAACCGGCCGGCCGATGCTGGCGTACGTCCTCGATGCCTGCCGCAGTGTCGGGGTGGACAAGATCTACGTCGTCGTGGGTTTCGGTGCGGATCAGGTGAGGGAGCGATTTGCGGAGGAGTCCGCGGATATCGTCTGGGTGCAACAGCCCCAGCAGAAGGGAACGGCTCACGCGGTCATGTGCTGCAAGGAGCATCTGGCCGATTTCGCCGGCCAGACGCTCGTCCTCTGCGGCGACGGCCCCCTGATCCGGGCCAAGACGCTCAAGACGCTGATCGAGAAGCACGAGGCCGAGCACTCGGCGGTGACGCTGGCCACCGCGGTCCTCGACGACCCCACGGGCTACGGGCGGATCATCCGCGACGCCTACGGCAACATCCAAGGCATTGTCGAGGACAGCGATTGCACCGCGGCGCAGCGGGCCGTGAACGAGGTCAATCCGAGCTACTACCTGTTCAACAACCAGGTCCTGTTGCGGGCCTTGGAGCAGGTCAAGCCGGACAACGTCAAGCAGGAGTACTACCTGACGGATGCCCTGTCGGTGATCATTGCGACCGGCCACAAGGTGGTGGCGATCACGGCGGTGCGGCCGGAGGAGGCCGTCGGCGTCAACAGCCGCGCCCAGTTGAGCGTGGCCAGCAAGATCATGCAGCAGCGCATCCAGCAGGAGCTGATGGAGCACGGCGTGACGATCGTGGACCCCGACAACACGTGGATCGACGCCCGCGCCAAGATCGGGCAGGATACGGTCATCGAGCCGTTCGTCTACATTCATGGCGCGGTGAAAATCGGTCGCGACTGCCGGATCGGCCCGTTCGCCTTTCTCCGGCACGGGACGGTGATCGGCGACGATGTCGTGCTCGGCGTCTTCACGGAGCTCAAGAATACGACGCTGGCCGACGGGGTCCGGGCCCGGCATCACAGCTATTTGGGCGATGCCGTCATCGGCCGCAACGTGAACATCGGGGCCGGATCGATCACCGCCAACTTCGACGGCGAAAACGTGAATCGGACCTGTGTCGGGGATGACTGCTACATCGGGTCCGGCGCCGTGCTGGTGGCTCCCCTGGTGTTGCAGCCGGGCGCGAACGTCGGCGCCGGCAAGGTCGTCTCGCAGAAGAACGTCGATCGGCTCAACGAAGAGCCGGGGCAGTAGGAGTGGCAAGGGGCACTGGGATGTTTCTGAATGACAATCTGAAGATCTTCTCCGGGAGCAGCAATCCGGCCCTGACCCTGGAGGTCTGCAAGTACCTGGGCCTGCCCATCGGGGGCGCGCGGATCAGCACGTTCCCGGATGGGGAGAAGATGATCCGGATCGAGGACGATGTGCGTGGTCGGGATTGTTTCGTGGTTCAATCCACGTGCCGGCCGCAGGATGAGCACCTGGTGGAGCTGCTGATCTATCTCGATTGTCTGCGCCGGGCCAGCGCCAAACGGATCACGGCGGTGATTCCCTACTATGGGTATGCCCGCCAGGATCGCAAAGATGAGGGCCGCGTGCCGATCACGGCCAAGCTGGTGGCCAATCTCATCGCGACCGCCGGGGCGGATCGGGTCCTGGCGATCGATCTGCACGCTCACCAGTTGCAGGGATTCTTCGATGTCCCGGTGGATCATCTGACCGGCGAGTTGGTGCTGAGCCGGTACTTCAAAGACAAGAAGATCGCGGATCTCTCGGTGGTCTCGCCGGACGTGGGCAACATCAAGACGGCCTCCCGGTACGTCAGCCACCTGAACGGCGACCTGGCGATCGTGCACAAGAAGCGGATCAGCGGCTCGCAGGTTCAGGCCGGCGAGTTGATCGGCTCGGTCGAGGGCTGCAACGTCCTGATGTGCGACGACATCATCGCCACCGCCGGCACGATCTGCACGGCCGCCGAGCTGGTCAAGCAGCGCGGGGCCAAGGCGGTGTACGTGGGAGTCACCCACGGAGTCTTTGCGCCGCCGGCGCTGGAGCGGCTGGCCAAGGCGCCCATCGACGAGGTCGTGGTGACCAACACGATCCCGTTGGCCGAGGAAGCGAAGCAAGTGAAGAAGATCAAGGTCCTGAGCGTGGCGGTGATGCTCGGCGAGGCGATCAAACGCATTCACCGGGATGAATCCATCAGCGCCCTGTTCGGACAGGAAGTGTGGTAGAGGACGAGGTGGTCGGGTGGGGCTGGCCCCGCCGGAAATCGCCTCGGCAGTTGGAGCGGTGGGGCAAGCCCCACCCTACAGGAAGGATTAGCTATGATCGAAGCACTGTCATTGCAGGCCGAGCTGCGGGAGCAGAGCGGCTCCAAAGCGGCGGCCGCGGTCCGTCGCAACGGCCGCATCCCGGCCATTGTGTACGGGCACAAGCAGGAGGCCATGGCCATCTCGCTGGACGCCCACGATTTCGTGGAGGGCCTCCGCCACGGCCACCGCCTGATGGAGGTGGCGATCGGCGGGAACGCCGAGAAGATGATCATCAAGGAGCTGCAGTACGACCATCTCGGCCGCACGATCCTCCACGCCGATCTGATGCGCGTGGATGTCACCGAGCGGATCACGATGGACGTGCCGCTGGAGCTCAAGGGCGTCCCCAAAGGGGCCCAGGAAGGCGGCGTGCTCGAATCGCACCTGGACCACCTCGAAGTGGAGTGCCTGGCGGTCGATATTCCGGAATCGATCGTGGTGTCGGTGAAGGACCTCGATGTCGGCCAGTCCATCTTTGCCCGCGACGTCAAGCTGCCGGAAGGCGTCACGCTGGTCGACCTGCCGGATCAGATCGTGGCGACCTGTCGCATTCTCGCCGAGGCCAAGACGACCGAGCAGATCGAGGCGGAGACCCCGGTCGCGCCGGAAGTCATCCGCGAGAGAGCGCCGGCGGAAGAAGAAGCGGGCGAGTAGTGAAGAAGCCGGCGCAGGGATCCCCGGCGCAAGAGTTCCCGGTGGGCCGCAGCGCCTGCCGAGGGGCTGCCGCGAGCGGGCACCCGGGGCCGATACCGTGCTGAGGACCCGATGGCGGAGGTCAGACTCGTTGTTGGTCTGGGCAATCCCGGGGCCGAATACGCCGAAACCCGGCACAACCTGGGTTTCAAGGTGGTCGAGGCCCTGGAAAAGGCGCTCGGGATCGAGGTCAGGCAGCGGAAGTTCAGTGCCCGGATCGGCGAAGGACGGCACGCCGGCCGGAAGGTGATTCTGATGAAGCCATGGACGTTCATGAATCGCAGCGGTCAGTCGGTGGCGGCCGCGGTTGGGTTCTACCAGTTGGATCTTGGCGATCTGATGGTGGTCCTGGACGACATGGCGCTCGAGACGGGGACGCTGCGCGTCCGGGCCGGCGGCTCGGCGGGCGGGCACAACGGCCTGGCCGACATCATCGAGAAGCTCGGAACGAATGCCTTCGCCCGCTGCCGGGTCGGCATCGGGGCGCGGCCGGGCGACCAGGCGGTCGGACACGTGCTGGGCCGGCCGCCGTCCGAGGAGAAATCGCTCCTGAATCAGGCGATTCTCCGGGCCCGGGACGCCGTCCTGTGCTGGCTCGATCTCGGCGTGGAAAAAACGATGAATGAGTTCAATAAGACGCAACGATAACGGAAATCTCCAGTTCTCAATTATGCTCGGGAGGTAATCAGTTCAGAAATGGCAAAGCGACTATACGAAGGGGTGTTTCTGGTGGATTCGGCCCTGGCGACCGCCGACTGGGAAGGGACGCTGGGCGTCGTCGGGAACATCCTCAAGCGCGCGGACGCCGAGGTCGTGGCGATCCGGAAATGGGGCGAACGCAAGCTCGCCTATGACATCGACCGCAAGACGCGCGGGACGTACATCCTGGCCTATTTCAAGGCCGACGGGCGGCGCATCGGGGGCATCGAGAAGGACGTGCTGTTGTCGGAGAAGATCATGCGCGTCCTGATGGCGGGCACCGAGAAGCGGCCGCCGGAGATGATTGAGGCGGATATCAAGGGCGAGCCGCGCGTCGAGCCGGAAGGGCTGCCCGAGCGGGAAGAGCCCGAGCCGCGCCGCGAGCGGCGGGAGTACGATCCGCTGGGCATGTTCGATTCCGAGCCGGGCGCCGGCCGGAGAGACTACGGCGACCGCAGGTCCTGACGACAGTTGGCCGGCTGGGGTGAATCCCGCCCGGCCCAGAAAAGCCCCGCGCGGGTCCTGCAAGGCCCGCGATGTGGAATGAGTCAAGCTATGGCAAGTTACAACAAAGTGCTGCTGATGGGAAACCTGACACGGGATCCCCAACTTTCGTATACGCCGAACCAGACGGCGGTCGTGGACTTCGGCGTGGCGACGAATCGCAGGTGGACCGGCCAGGATGGAAGTCAGCGGGAAGAGACCTGTTTTGTGGATTGCCGGGCGTTCGGTCGCACGGCGGAGAACATCAACAAGTTCTTCAGCAAAGGCAAGCCGATTCTCATTGAGGGGAGGCTGACCTTCGAGTCCTGGACGGCCCAGGATGGGTCGAAAAAGAGCAAGCACCGGATCACGGTCGAGAGTTTCCACTTCCTTCCGGGTACTGGCGGAACTGGACCTGGCCCCACCTCCGGTGCTGAGCACTTCGATCCGGGCTACGAAGACGCCGGGCCGCCCCAGCGCGGACGCGGGAACGAGCCGATCCCGGATTCGGATATACCGTTTTAATGAGGTAATCTATGGCATTTCGACAGAAGACACAACGGACACAAAGGACGACGAGACGACGAACGGCGTTTGCGGGCGCCCGCGACCAGACCCAGTGCCGGTTCTGCCGGGGCGGCATCAAGTACATCGACTACAAGGATATCGATACCCTGCAGAAGCTGTTGACGAACCGGGGCAAGATCTACTCGCGGAAGCGCAGCGGCAACTGCGCCGGCTGTCAGCGGAAGGCCAAAACGGCCATCAAGCGAGCCCGTTTCATGGCGCTGCTGCCTTACTCGACATAACTCGGATCTGTGATTCTTGATTTTTGATGTATGGTTTGGGCCCGCGCGACGGTGCGACCCGTTCCGAGCGCCCTTTCGGCAAATCAGAAATCATAAATCGTAATTCATCAATTCCCAAGGGGTATGGATTATGAAAGTACTGCTGTGCGAAGATATCAGGGGCTTGGGCTGGCTGGGCGATATTGTCGAGGTCAACACGGGCTACGCCCGCAATTACCTCCTGCCGCAGCGCCTGGCCACGGTGGCGACGGAAGGCAACGTCCGGGCCCTCGCGAAAGAGAAGGCCAAGCGGGCGGAGCAGCGCTTGCAGGAGCGCCGGCGGATCGAGAAGGCCGTCGAAGCGGTCCGCGGCGCCGAAGCCGTGCTGGCGGCCCGCGCCAACGAGCAGGGCGTCCTGTTCGGCTCGATCACGGAACACATGATCGCCGCCAACCTGCGGGCGCAGGGCTTCGAGGTTGCCGACGAGATCGTGAAACTCCCCGAGCATATCAAGCAACTCGGCACGCACGAGGTGACACTTCGCTTCGCCGAGGAATTGACGGCCACGGTCCGCGTGGTGGTTGTCCCCGAGCAGCTCGAGGAGCCGCCGGCGGAGCAGAAGAAGCGGGAGGAACAGGAGCAGGAAGCCTGAGTTGAACCCCGGGACGGCGGGCGGAAGGCCGCGAGGGCCGGCATCGGCGGCCTTCCGCCCACCGTCTTTTCTGCTTCGCCGGAACCCTCCCGTCCCGCGGTCGTGGAGCGGCTTTTAAGGGAATCCCCTATCCCGCCGCACGCCGGTTTCGGGGGATAGCCGCTCGACCGCGACCTTTGCACCCCTTCTTTCCCACGCCCATTCCGCACCCGGTCCGGCCGAAAGACGCGGTTGGACCTTGATCCCCACGAGCATGTCCCCGTCGCGGCGCGAGAGATTCGCCCCGAGGCCGGCAGAGATGTCACGGCGCGGCGCGTGCATATAACTCTCGGCGTGACAAGAGGTTGCCTCCCATCTCGGCGGGCTTGCCGGCGGCTCCTGGACCCAAGCTGCGCCCCCTATTCCCGTTGTCCGGGGTCCTGTTCTTGCGGCGGCGCCCCGCGGCGGCCTCACGACGGTTGCGTGACCTGCTGCTCGTGCGGCACGGAGGGGAGAAGGGGGATCGTGACATGCGCCGGAGGCCTCCGGAAAATCTGATCGCCATCCGGCACAATTCAGGATCTTCCGGACTGGTCGCGCTCGGGGACATGTCGTGAAGTACTCTCAGGCCAAACGGAAGAACGGTCAGCGTTGGAACGTTGGTGTGGCCGACAGGGTCGATGGGTGTGGAAGTATGAGACATCACCTCGGCCCGGCACATTGAAAAGAAAAGAGATCGAGAGCAGATGATTCAGGGCTGCTGCAGGAAGAACTGATACCTTGTCAAACCCTACCCTTGGATCCGGCTTGCATTCCAAAATTACGCCTCTCCTTTTGAGACGGCTGCCACGGCGCCTTCGCCGGCGGCAGTGACAAAGCCATCCACAGGGCCTCCAACCAAAAGGCCGCACGTTGCACAGGCGTGCGGCCTTTTATACCCATCCTAAATGAGATTTCGGTGTCACGCTGTGATGACCTGGAAGTTCTCGGTCAGTAGACTACGCAGAGCAGTCACATGCTCGTCGATGCCCGCGAA
>Ga0194125_10011431_pt1 | contig 11891 bp, 5 predicted proteins | sample TA2KigC250mmetaG_FD_148626 | JGI IMG/M metagenome (GOLD analysis project Ga0194125, IMG submission 148626) | Freshwater microbial communities from Lake Tanganyika, Tanzania - TA2015034 Kigoma Deep Cast 250m | ecosystem: Environmental > Aquatic > Freshwater > Lake | place: Tanzania: Lake... | reverse complement strand
ATTTTGAGCGACTCTGAGCGACTCTGAGCGACACTGAGCCACATTGGGGGGAGCGCGGAGGGGCGTTTGACACTGTTTCGGGGCCGGCCTATAATCCGCCGTCACTCGTCATCTGTCAATGCCCTCTGCTGAGGAGAGTGGGATGCGTAGCGATGTGTTGATCAAGGGGCTCGAGGCGGCGCCGCACCGGGCGCTGCTGTATGGCTGCGGGCTGAGGCGCACCGACTTGGGCAAGCCGCTCATCGGGCTGGCGTCGAGCGCCACCGACCTCATCCCCGGCCACATCCACCTGCCGCGCCTCGAGCGGGCCATCGAGAAGGGCATCCACGCCGCAGGCGGCATCGCACTCAAGTTCCAGGTCGCAGGCATCTGCGATGGCATCTCGATGGGCCACAGCGGGATGCACTACTCCCTGCCGTCCCGCGAGCTGATCGCGGACATGGTCGAGAGCATCATGCTCGCCCACTCGCTGGACGGGATGGTGCTGCTGACGAACTGCGACAAGATAACGCCAGGGATGCTGATGGCTGCGGCGCGGCTGGACGTGCCGGCCATCGTGGTCACAGGCGGGCCGATGCTGGCCGGGCTATGGGGCGGGCGGCGGATTGACATCGTGAACGGGGTGTTCGAGGCGATGGGCCGCCGGTCGAAGGGGGAGATGACGGACTCCGAGTTGGACGCGCTGGAGATGGCGGCGTGCCCCGGCGCTGGGTCGTGCGCCGGCCTGTTCACGGCCAACACGATGGCCTGCTGCACCGAGGCGATGGGCATGTCGCTGCCCTACTGCGGCACGGCGCTCGCCGTGTCGAGCGAGAAGGACCGCATCGCCTACACGAGCGGGGAGCGGATCGTGGCACTCGTCCGCAAGGGCATCACGGCACGGAAGATCATGACGAAGGAGGCCATCGAGAATGCCCTGTGCGTGGACATGGCGCTGGGCGGCTCGACCAACACGTGCCTCCACATCCCCGCCATCGCCCACGAGGCCGGGCTGAACGTGCCGTTCAAGACCATTGACGAGGTGAGCAAGGCCACGCCCACGCTGACGCGCATCAGCCCCGCGGGCGACCATTTCATGGAGGACCTGCACGCCGCGGGCGGCATCCCGGCCGTGATGCAGCGGCTGGGGACGCGCATCAACGACTGCCTGACGGTGAGCGGGCTGCGGACGCGGCAGATCGCCCGGAAGGCCGTGGTGCTCGACGAAAACGTCATCCGCACGGAAGAGACGGCGTATCGCAAGGAGGGCGGGATCGCGGTGCTGTGGGGCAACCTGGCGCCCGAGGGGTGCGTGGTGAAGCAGAGCGCCATCGCGCCCGAGGCCCTGTGCATGACGGGCACGGCTAAGGTGTTCGACGACGAGCCTGCCGCGATGAAGGCCATTCTGGCGGGCGAGATCGAGAAGGGGATGATGGTCGTCATCCGCTACGAGGGGCCGAAGGGCGGCCCGGGGATGCGCGAGATGCTCCACCCGACCTCGGCCCTGGCGGGCATGGGGCTCCTGACCGGCGTGGGGCTGATCACGGACGGGCGGTTCAGCGGCGGCACGAGGGGGCCGTGCGTGGGCCACGTGTCGCCCGAGGCGGCGGCGGGTGGCCCGCTCGGGCTGGTCAGGAACGGCGACCAGATCACGGCGGACATCCCGAGCCGCAGGATCGAGCTGCACGTCTCGAAGGCGGAGCTGGCGAGGCGGAAGAAGACGTGGAGGGCGCCGAGGCCCAAGATCACAAGCGGCTGGCTCACCCGCTACGCTGAGCTTGTCACCTCGGGCGCCCAGGGCGCTGTGCTGCGCGACCCGACGAAGGGCAGGTGACGTGGCGAGGCACCGCGCGAACGAGGGCGCAGAGAGGACTGCCTGAAGGCAGGACTCCAAACGGCATGTGCCCGGTTCGGAGTCCTGGCTTCAGCCAGTCTTCGGATTGGCTGCTTCGGCACCAGTGGCGGCCGCTTCGAGCTCTGGCCGCAGGCGGGCCAGGCTGGCCTGTGCGACGATGGCTCGGACGGGGGAGCCCGGCTGCATGGCCGCCTGGCAGAACGCGGCCAGGCCCTGCAGGTGTTCGGCCTGGGGCAGGGCCTTCTCGGTTGCCTCCGCGGCCTCGGCGGCCAGCTCCTCGGTGAACCTGCGGAACGCGGGGTCGTTCGCGGGATCGGCCAGGAAAGCCTGCATCGCCGCCAGGAGGTCGGGCGGCGAGGGGGCGACGTGGGCGAGGGCCTGCCGCAGGAGGGCGGTGAGGGGGCTGAGTTCCTCGGCGGTGAGGTGGGCGCGGACGACGCCGCGCTCGACATAGCTGAGGAGGCGACTGCCCAGGCGGAAGGCCCGCCGCTCGGCGTCCACCTGGAACGCCGGGTGCTTTGCGATGGCCTCCTGGATGCGCTTCTGGCGGTCTGGGTCGTCGGCTGGGGCCTCGCCCTCGGACGGCTTCTCAGCGGCTTCTACCTCCTTGATCGCCCGGCCCAGCTCGTGGAAGTCGTCGAATGCGACTTCGAGCAGGACGACGAGGAGGGGGTTCGCCTCGGGAGCAACGGAGTTGTTGGCCCACGCCCTGAGCGAGTGCATGGCCAGCGCGAGCGCCCCGGCGTCGTCGGGCGAGCCGGCGCGCTCGACCGCCTCAGTGAGCGCGGGGAGGAACTGCTCGGCCAGTTCCGCGTCGAAGACCTGCTGGAACAGGTGTGCCCGCGCCCGCCGGGAACGGCGCTGCCCCTTGGCGGGGTCCAGGAGCGCATGGAACTCGTCCTCGGGCAGGCTTCGGAGCGCGCGTTGGAGCACCAGCATGTCGGGGCGGATGAGGCGGAACTCACGCCAGTCCCGCAGCATCTTGCCCAAGCGGTCCATATAGCGGGCGAACTCTTCGTCGGGGACGCTTTGGGTTGCGAGGCGGCGGGCGATGCGGCGGATGGCCTCGTGCTGGCCTCGCGGGGCGGCCGCCTCGTGGCCGACGGGCCAACCTGGCTTCTTCGCGTGGTGCTTCTTCGACATACGGTTCTCCGTGGGATGCGTCAGGGCGCCTTGCGGAAGGTGAGCGCGGTGACGGAGCAGGGGTCGAAGGAGAAGGGCTGGCCCCCGAGGCGGCGGGTCTCGTCGTGCAGGCGGACGCGCTCGGGCTCCTGCCACGTGTTGCGGTCGCGGTAGCCCGTGCCGCGAATGGTCTGGACGCCCGCCTCGGGCCGTGCGGCGAAGGCGTTGAGGCGAATCGTCGCCGGGATGGCCTTGTCGGGGTGGCGGTTGACCACCAGGAGCACCAGGGCGTCGCCCGCCTCGGCGAGGAGGGCGATGGCGTCGAGGTAGGGCGATTGCGGCACGGCGGGGAGGCCGCCGCGGGCCGGCACGTCGGCCGTGGGCGTCGTCACGCGGATGCCCACGGGCCACACGCCCGGCTGCGTGGCGTAGAGCTTGCTGGTGAAGTAGACGGGGTTCGGGTAGACGATCTCGCGGTTCTTCCGGAGGCCGCCGCCGTGGTTCATGTTGGCCGTGTGGGTGATCAGCTCGACGAGGCCGCCCGTGCGAATCGCCGTGTGGATGATGCCGGCGAGGAAAAGGGCCTCGGCAATCTCGGAGTTGTTCGGCAACTGCGGCTGGTTGGTGAAGAGCTGGAGTTCGGTGATGGCAATCGTGGGCTTCGCCACGTGGGGCGCCATTTGCTTTCTCAGGGCGTCGAGCACCGCCTCGTACGCGGTCGGGTAGGCCATGAGCGACTCGAAGGCGCCGAGCGCATCGTTGGTGTTCCGCAGGCCCCCGCCCATGAGGCTGTGGATGGAGACCGACTCGACGAGCTTGCCCTTCCGCGTGACGAGTGGCTCGTTCCAGTTGAGGTCCTGGCCGCAGGCGATGATGTGGATGGTGGGGTCGGCGGCTTTCATCGCCTTGTGGAAGCGTTCGTAGCGCTCGGCGTACTCCTCGCGGGAGCAGTGGCCGATCTGCCAGTTGCCCCAGATTTCGTTGCCGACCTGCCACACGCGGACGCCGTAGGGCTCGGGGTGGCCGTTGTCGGCGCGCAGGCGCCCGTAGCGGGTGGTGGGCGCCCCGTTGCAGTACTCGACCCAGGCGGCGGCTTCCTCGGGCGTGCCGTCGCCGGCGTTGACGCAGATGAACGGCTCGCAGCCGACGGCCCGGCAGTAGGCCATGAACTCGTCGGTGCCCACGTGGTTCGGCTCGGGCTGGTTCCAGGCGCGGTTGAACGTGGTCCGCCGCTTCTCGCGGGGGCCGACGCCGTCCTGCCAGTGGTAGCCCGAGGCGAAGTTGCCGCCGGGGTAGCGAAGGATGGGCAGGCGGCCCTCGCGCCACAGGCGCACCGCGTCGGGGTCGAACCCACCAACGTGGTCGGCTGGGAACAACTCGGCCTCGTCGAGCCACACCGTGCCAGGGGAGGGCAGTGCGATGGTGAGGAAGAACACCTCGCCTCGCTCGTAGCGCCCCTCGGGGATCACCAGGCGGGCCTTCGATCTCAGCCACCGGTTCGGCAATTCGCGGAAGATCACGCCGTCCAGCCGTTCGCCGTCTGGTGTCCCGCGGCGGAGCGCCACGACGAGGTCCTCGCCGCCTCTCCTGCCGCGGAACGCGATGCGGAACTCATAGTCGCGCGTGCGGTGGAGGGGCAGGCAGAGCGGCTGGGCGACGCCCGCGGTGGCGTCCTTCGGCAGGCTGGTGACCTCGATGCGCTGCGAGGTCTCGGAGTTGAACGGCTCCTGCTTGTCCTGCTCGAACGTGGCTTCGCCCTGGCCGCAGGGGGCCCAGGGGAAGGCGACGCCGCGCTTCTGGCTGGCCGCGAGGCCCTTCACCTGGAACTCGCGTTCCAGCCCCGCCACCTTGTGGGCGATCTGGGCGTCGTTGCCGAAGAGGCGCCACGGCTCGAAGCCGGGGTTGCGGAGCACCTGTGCCCAGATGCCGTTGTAGATGTTGCTGCCGAGGTGCTCGCAGAACTTGCCGTAGAGGAGGCGGCTCACGCGCTCGGCCGCGCGGCGGGCGGCGAACACCTCGATCTCTGCCGTCCAGCCTGCTGAACGCCGCGTCTCGAACAGCTTCTCTGGTTTCGCCATGCCAGCATCTCCTTCGCCTGCCTCCGCCAGCGCGCAGGCCAGCAACGCAACCGCGAGGCGGACGGTCCGTAGTGCGGGCTTCAGCCCGTATGCTGGCAGCCACGAGCCACGAGCCGCGAGCGCCGAGCCAGGAAGAGGAAAGGCGCTCTCTGCTCTTGCTCCAGGCTCTTGGCTCGCCGCTCGAAGCTCGGAGCTCCTCCGACCTGAAGGCCACACTGCGAACTCCCGTTGCGTCGGGTTGAGGGGTCAAACATCGGCGAGTGATTCTATCCTCTCTTCCGCCGGGCCTCAAGCTCGGTTGCGGGGCATGGCCGGCCCACCTATAATCGGGGGTTGTATGCACCACATGGTTCCTGTTGCGGAGAGCCTTCTCCTGTGGGGCCACAGGCGACCCGTGCCGGAAGGACTGCCTGAAGGCAGGACTCCAAGCGGGTTCTTCCCCTGTTCGGAGTCCTGGCTTTAGCCAGTCCTGGCTTTCCGCAACAGGAACTCCATGCTGATAGGCAGGAGACGATTGACCGATGCGAACGAGGATAGTTGCGACGCTGGGGCCGGCGACCAGTTCACCCGAGCGGCTGCGCCAGTTGCTCGAGGCGGGCGTGGACGTGTTCCGGCTGAACTTCTCCCACGGCACCCACGCGGAGCACGGGGGGCGGATCAGGGGGATCCGCCGCATCGCCGAGCGGTTGCGGGCCAATGTGTGCATCCTCCAGGACCTTCAGGGGCCGAAGATACGCACCGGCCGCCTCGAGGGGGGCGGACCCGTGCCGCTCAAGCCTTGCGGCCGCCTCACGATTACCACGAGGCCCATCGTCGGGAACGCCGAATGCGTCTCGACCTCCTACCGCGCGCTGCCGAGGGACGTGAAGCCCGGCGACAGGATTCTGCTGGACGACGGTCTGCTGGAGCTGCGGGTGCTATCGAAGGGGAAGGACAGCGTGACCTGCGAGGTGGTCGTGGGCGGGCCGCTGGGCGAGCACAAGGGGATCAACCTGCCCGGGGTGCTCGTGAGCGCGCCCGCGATGACGCGGAAGGACCGCGAGGACCTGGCGTTCGGGCTGAAGCAGGGGGTGGACGCGGTGGCCATGTCGTTCGTCCGCAGGGCGACGGACGTGTTGGCGGTGAAACGCCTCATCCGCCGCCACGGGGCCGACACGCCGGTCATCGCCAAGATCGAGCAGCCGGAGGCGGTGGACGACCTGTCGGCGATCCTGAAGGCTTCGGACGGCGTGATGGTGGCCCGCGGGGACCTGGGGGTGGAGATGCCGCCCGAGCAGGTGCCGGTGCTCCAGAAACGCATCATCCGCGAGGCCAACCGCCGCGGCAAGCCCGTCATCGTGGCCACCCAGATGCTCGAGTCCATGGTCCGCAACCCGCGTCCCACGCGGGCCGAGGCCTCGGACGTGGCGAACGCAATCTTCGACGGCGCGGACGCGGTGATGCTCTCCGCCGAGACCTCTGTGGGCCGCTACCCGGTGGAGGCTGTGGCGATGATGACACGGATCGCGATGGCAGCCGAAACCGTGTTCCGCCCCGACCGCTCGGCCCTCGCCCACTGGGAGGCGCTACCCATCCCCGCGGCCGTGGCGGACGCAGCGGTGAGGGCGGCGGAGGACGTGCGGGCCTCGGCCATCGTGGTCTTCACCATCTCGGGCGCCACGGCGCGGCTCGTGGCCCAGAGGCGGCCCGCCTGCCCCATCCACGCGTTCTGCCCCGTGGCGGCCAACCGCCGGCGGCTGGCCCTCGTGTGGGGGGTCGAGGCCCACGCCGCGCCGATGGCTGGCTCCACCGATGCCCTCGTCGCAGGGGCGCAGCGCCGCCTCTTGGGCCTCCGCGTGGTCGAGAGGGGCCAAGCCATCGTCCTCGTGGGCGGCGCCACGCCGCTACCCGGCGCGACCAATGTCGTGAAGGTGCTGGCCGTGTAGGGTGTGCATACTTGCACACCACTCTCACCATCCCGCGTGCATGTATGCACGCCCTACGGCTGCTTCGGCGGCGGCGTGTCCTTCGCCTTGGGCTCTTCCTTGGCTTTGGCCTTGGGGTCCACGGTGCGCTTGGGGGGCTTGGCGGGGCCTGTGGGGATTTCGCCGCGGATGACGGGGTTGCCGATCAGCTCGTACTCGCCCTTGTTGGGCAGGAAGATGATGGTATCGGCCTCGCCGTTGCCCTGTGCGCGGCGGAGCTGGGGCCGCGGCTTGCCCTCGGCGGAAGTCATGATGATTCTGCCCGCGCGTAGGTCGTAGTCGGCCTTCGTGCACGTGGCCCGCCAGGCGTCGGGCGCCTCGCTCTTGGTCACTGGCCGCTCGCCGCCGGGGCTGATCTTGATCGTGTCCACCGTCGAGAGGCTGACGTCGCCCGTCGCAATGATTCTCACGATCTCGCGGGTCTTCGGGTCCACCGCGCCCTCCATCGCCGAGCAGTCCACGCGCAGCTCGCCCTTGAGGACCAGGACCTTGCCGGTGAAGGTGAACTTGCCCGTGTCGTCGTGGTAGAGAATCTTGTCGGCCCAGGCCTGGAGGCGTTCGACCGCCTCGCCCTCTCTCGGTGGGGGCGGCTCGGGCGCGCCGGCGAGGCCTGCTCCGCACAGGGCGGCGAGGAGAAGGGCAGATGCGGGCGGTCGGCTCATCGAACGACTCCTCGGGGACGTGCAGGGGCCTTCCTGGGCGCGTTGCCCAAACGGTGAACCCGTTCGGAGTCCCGCCTTCAGGCGGTCCTCTCCCGCACGAATCCGCCTAAAGGCGGGACTCCGAGCGGGGTTGACCCCCTGAATAGGGTTTGGGCAACACGCCCTCCTGAGTTGTCGGCTGGCTATTGTAAACGATGGCCCGCGGAAATTCCAGTGTAGCCGCAACCGCCCCTGTTGCGGTCACAGGAAAGGCAAAGGGGCACGGCCCTTCGGGGGCCGTGCCCCTGGTGCGCGACTGCGATGGGTCAGGGGCTACTTCCAGTAGTAGAAGACCACGGGGCCGAGGTAGGTGACGGTCACGTCCTCCACGACGGGGGTCTGGCGGCCTTTGAGGAGGCCGGTTTTGTTGTCGGCCGCATCAGCGCCGTGGCCCACCTTGAGGAGAACCTTGTACTGGAGTTTGAGGGAGGCGCCGGTCTTGGTGATGGGCGACTTGTCTGTCTTGACGAGCGGACCGCCGCCGAGAAGCGAGGGGTAGCCGTGCCGTGGGTCGGGCGAGGGGTCATCGAGGAGGGCGCCAGTCTGGTGCGGTATGTTCCGGCTCCAGGCATCTCCAGAGAAGTGCGCCGCCACGCGAATGGGGTAGGAGTCGGCGCTGCTGCTCGCGCCGCCCCACCGCTCGGTCTCCTTGATCCAGGGGAAGAAGCCGGTGAAGGCGATCGTGCCGAGCGTGATCTGGTCGCTTGCCGTGGTGTTCAGGGTGATTTCGGGGGAGACGTACTCGGCGTATTTCGCGCTGGCCAGGCTGCCGGAGTACCCGGCGTAGCGGGCCGGCATGGAGGCGGGACCCGCGGCGAGGCCAAAGGTGCCGGCGGCGAGGAACTTGTCCGTGTGGCGGAAGGCGATCAGGCTGGCAATGGTCCCGTGGGCATCGCCGCTCAGGCGGATCATGGGCGCCCCGGCGGCGTTGACGAAGTTGAAGGCCGGCTTCTCGTGGTCGTTCGGGATCGTCGCCGGGGGGTCCGAGCCGTTGTAGTCCACCCACATGCGCAGGCGGCAGGCCACCTCGTCGTCCAGGACGTAGTCGGGCGGCTGGCCGGCGCCGCCGCTCTGGTCGTCGTCGCGCCAGTCCGTGGTCGCCACCCCGTCGCTGTTGTAGCCCGGATCGTCATTGTGGGGGTCACCGTCGTTGGCGCACTCGAACCAGGCGAAGGCGATGAGGTGCCACTCGCCGGGCCGCCAGCCCGTGGCCGTGGCGGGGTCGTAGATGACCTTGTAGGTCGGGTCCTGGTGTGAGGGGCTGTTGGGGACCTTGAACTTGACGTCGGGCTTGCCGACGCCGTGGTTCGTGTCGGTGGGGAGGAACGCCGGGTCCGGGGGCTTATAGAGGCGATCCTTGGTGGCCGTGATCTGGAGTTCCAGGACACGGGTGCCCGAGCCGCCGTCCTTGGCGACGAGGGCGATTGACTCGGTGGCCTCGGAGTCGCCGACGATCTTGAGGATGGTGCGGGTGCCGGTGAAGAAGGCCTCGTCGGGGCGGAACCAGAAGCTGATGAAGCCGCCCTCCTTCCAATCGCTGGTGCACAGGTCGCTATCGAGGCGGAAGTCCACGTACTTGGCGGCGCCACCGGTCAGGTGGATGCCGTCGGAGAGGAACCGGCCGTCCGTGTTCTTGAGGCAATCCTGGACGATGTTGACGGCGGCGGGGGCGGATCCGAGGTATATGCCGCCAGAGTCCGGCGCGAGGTCGCTGCTGTTGAGGTTGTGGACGAACGGGCTGGGGGCGCCGGCGGGGGGGGCGAGCGGGGCGGGCCGGGCGGTGACGAAGCCGTCAATGTCCGAGGCAAGGTCCGCTACGCCCATCTGTGTCCCGTCGGCCTTGCGGAAGTTGTTCGGCCCCGTGGCGGCGTAGGTGCAGTTGGCGTCGAGGACGGTGGTGGGCCGGCCGGTCTCGAAGTCCTTCTGCGTCGTGTGGTGCACCACGTCGTATGCCTTGATTGCCCCGCCGTGCTCGACCACGCCGTCGCAGCCGGGGATGAAGTAGCCGATGCTGCGCCCAGACACGAACAGGTTCTGGTCGAGGTCGGGCGCCAGCATGAGGCGCTTCGTCGCCTTGTCGGTGCCGATGATCGTGCGTTCCTGGATCGAGGTCTCGTCAATGGTCTCGGTCCCGCCGCTCACGGTGCCGCTGTAGACGACGATGCGGTGGCCGTTCCACTGGTCGTCCTCCCAGGTCGCCGCCGTGTCGTGCACCATGTAGCGGCGGGTCGGGTCCACCGGGTTTGGGTCGGGTTGGGTGGTGATGGCCGCGGCGGGCGGGCGGTCGAGGAAGGAGCCTGGGCCGGCGATGTAGTACTTGGACGTGGCGTCGGGTTCGACGCTCCAGCGGTCGGTGACGAGGGTGTAGCCCTTGTTGTCGGAGGCGGGGTCCACGTCGTTCCTGACGTAGACGATGCCGCGCATCTGGCCTTTGCCCTTGCCCGCATAGATGACGACGGTGTAACCGCGCCACTGGCAGGGCCTGGCGAACCACTTCTTGCTGGTGTCGCGCAGCAGGTTCATGTAGGTCCTGTAGTCCTTCCTGGGGTCGCCGGGGTCCGTGGTTTTCTCGGGGGTGGTGAAGGGGACGGCGGTGCCGCTGTCGGCCTTCACGAAGGTGTAGGTGCGGGTGTAGACCTCGTGGCGGCCCATCGAGGAGAAGCAGAGGGGATAGGAGTAGCCATTGGCGGCGAGGTCGTTCTTGCCGGTCACTTGGGGTTCGAGCCTGGGGCTCGTGGCGTCGCGGTCGCGCGGGATCTGGTCGCGGAAGTCGGCCCACGTGGGGTCGCGGCGCACGCGCGAGTGGGCGATGTGCCAGGCGTTGTAGCCGGCCAGGTCGGCGGCGTAGACGTTGTGAGAGGTGCCCCCGAGGATGGCCTCAACCTTCTTCTCGCCGTCGGTGGAGAGGATATAGGGTGAGCTGGGGAAGGGGCTGTCGTTGACGGCGGAGCCCGACTTGTAGGGGTGGTCCGCCGGGTTCGTCCGGGCCGTCAGGCTGTAGAGGAAGTCGATCACCTCGTTCCAGTTGTCGAAGGGGCCCATTGGGTACATGGACCAGCCGTCGAACTTGCGCTGGAGGTATTCGTTGTACTTAGCCGCGGCGTCGGTGCCTACGGGCATGGGGAGCCAGGCCCTCCAGTCGGTGCTCCCTGCGCCGCTGATGATGCCGCCGGGCCAGTGGTCGCCGCGTTCGGGCGCGCGCTTGCGGACCATCCAGGTCGCCACGTCGTCCGGCTCGGTCCCTGTGAGCGCGGTGCCGTCGCTGGCCAGGACGACGCTGAGGAGGGCGGCGAGGAGTTCCTTGCCCGCGGTGTTGATGTTGATGGGGCTGCGGTAGTAATACCTCCTGGATGCCTGGTCGCTGCTTTTGCGCGTGAGGGCGGTGCCCGTGGGATTGACCACGTAGGGGAAGGAGTCGGTCACGGCGAGGCGGTGGGGCCAGGAGTAGATGGTGACGTAGTGCCTGAGCAGCTCGAAGACGTGGGGGTCCATGCCGCTGATCTTGTAGGTGCCGTCGGAGTTGCGGGCGCGGAGGTCATCGAGTGTGGAGAAGACCTTGCCGGAGGCGGTGAGGCTATCCCTGTAGGCGAGGATGCCGTCGGCCAGCGACGTGGCATCGGCGCTGGTGAGGCCGAGGGGCCTCTGGAGCTTGCGGAGGAGGGCCACCAGGATGGCTTTCAGGCGCGTGCTGTCCGTGTCCTCGCGGTCGTTGAGGTTGAGCTTGCCGGCGCAGTCGAGGACCTTGATGTTGGAGACGCCGAGGCGGGCGCCCAGGTCGTCGTGGACCACGGCAAAGGAGTTGCACCGGAGGTTGCAGTAGTGCCGATAGCCGTCGGTGGCCGTGTGGCCCTGGGAGGCGACGGTGGGGTCCACGAACCAGGTGCACTGCGGCCCACTGGTAGGGTTGGCGATGGCGCCGACCTGGTAGCTGCGGAATTCGTTGGGGCCGTAGGAGCTGCCGTCTGGTTTCAGTGGCACGTTGCCCCAGCAGTAGCGGATTTCGGCGACGGCGTACTGGAGTGCGGCGCTGGCGATGAGGTCGTTCTGGGCCGAGGCACGGTAGGTGGCCGAGATGTCGTGGTGGAGCCGCGCGAGGACGGCGAAGCCGAAGCCGATGACGGCCAGGACGGCCAGGAGGCCCACCGTGATGATGAGGGCCGCGCCGCGCTGGCGCCGGGTGTGGTGGAGGGAG
>Ga0194125_10011429_pt1 | contig 11893 bp, 7 predicted proteins | sample TA2KigC250mmetaG_FD_148626 | JGI IMG/M metagenome (GOLD analysis project Ga0194125, IMG submission 148626) | Freshwater microbial communities from Lake Tanganyika, Tanzania - TA2015034 Kigoma Deep Cast 250m | ecosystem: Environmental > Aquatic > Freshwater > Lake | place: Tanzania: Lake... | reverse complement strand
GCGACCAGTTGTCGTACCAGTAGAATTGTCCGATCTTGAGGGAGACGGCCTCGAGGTCAGGCTCGAAGCGCGCGATCTGCCCCCATGCCTGCGAGTAGATCCGTCCCTGCGGATCGATGGCGACCGGGTGCCGTAGTTCGCTCCCATCGCCGGCGCGGCGCCAGGTCCCACCGCCGATTCCCGCGATGAGCTTCCCTGTCGAATCGAACTGGTAGAGCTGGTTGACCTCGGCCAAGGCGTAGATGTATCCGCGCGCATCCGTCGCGATGTCCATGACGCCGGCGATCCCGCGACTCAGATGCACGGGCTCGATCCGCTCGCCGCGCCGAGGATCGATGACCTCGAGCCGATCGAAGGGGGCATACCGGTTTTGCGCGTAGGCATTGGGCAAGACGATGATCCGGTCCTCGACTTCGACCTTCCACGGCGATACGGCGAAGGCCCGCGGGATCGCATACGTTCGGCGGAGGGCCCACCCGTCGCCTCGGCGAAACTCGAGGACGGCGCCGCTCGCCGGCTCGGTGACGAAGACCCCTCCGTCCGCGCTGACGGCGATCCGGGAGGGGTCCTTCTCGGCGGCGAGGTCCGGCGCTTCGATGGCGAACTTTTCGATATACGTCCCGGCGGCATCGAAAACCTGTACCCGGCAGTTTCCGACCCATTCCTTCTTCTCGTGGTCGAGCCGGCGCCCCTCGAGCACATACAGCTTGTTTCCAGAGCCGAATGTGATATCCCGGAGTTCCAGGAACTCGCCCGGCCCAATGCCGGGCCCTCCGATCTCGATGTCCGTGCTCTCGCCATGCCCTCCCTCGGAGGCGAGGGTCAGGCCGGCGCAAGCGAGGAACGATGCGAGGCACGCGAGACGCATGGGCGACTCCTCCATCCTGTCGAGCGAGAACGCCACGAAAGCCACTGTACCCCCGCGGCGCAACACGGACAAGCGTCGCTGGCGGCGAATATGCGAGGACCCTTGGAGCCCGGCAGATCGAGCGGTAGGATATCGGGCATGGTGCGACTCATCCGGACAAGGGGCGGTCACGGTCGCCCATGACCGAGAATGTGCCCGTGGTGCCGGCGTGTCCGCCGGCACCGCTGCGATGGCTTCCGGCGCTGATACTGCTCTTCATCGGCAGCGGCTGCGCCGCCCTGATCTACGAGATCGTGTGGTTCCATCTCCTGCAGATGGTGATCGGCTCCTCCGCGGTGTCCCTGGGCGTGCTTCTGGGGACCTTCATGGGCGGGATGTGCCTCGGCAGCCTGGCCCTCCCTCGTCTCGTCTCGTCTCGCCGGCATCCGCTGCGCGTCTATGCCATCCTCGAGCTGGGGATCGGCGCTCTGGGAGTCCTCGTCTTCTTCGGCATGCCCTGGCTCGCCGGCGTCTACGCGGCGCGCTTCACGGGCGGACTCCCGGGGACCTTGTTGCGAGGGGCGGTCTGCGCTGTCTGCCTCCTGCCCCCGACGCTCTTGATGGGGGCGACGCTTCCGGCGATGGCCCGATGGGTCGAGAGCACCCCTCGAGGGATTTCCTGGCTGGGGTTCTTCTATGCCGGGAACACCGCCGGCGCCGTAACCGGATGCCTCCTGGCGGGTTTCCATCTTCTGCGGGTCCACGACCTCGCGACGGCGACGTTCTGGGCCGCTTCGATCAACCTGGCGGTGGGAGCCATCGGCCTGGCGCTGGCGACGCACGCGGTCCACCGGGCGCCCGCTGCGGACCGGAAGCAGGATCCCGAAGTCCGGACACAGGGCGCTCGAATTGTGCTGGTGGCCATCGGGCTCTCGGGACTGAGCGCCCTGGGTGCCGAGGTGATCTGGACGCGCCTCCTCTCGCTCCTCCTCGGCGGGACGGTCTACACATTCTCCATCATTCTGGCCGTGTTCCTGGTCGGCCTGGGCATCGGCAGCGGAGCGGGTGCACTCCTGTCCCGCCGCCTCGCGCGGCCGCGGATCGCCCTCGGTTGGTGCCAGATGATTCTGGCGGCCGGGATCGCCTGGACGGCGTTCTCGATCGCCGGGTCCCTTCCCTACTGGCCGATCAATCCGATGCTCTCCCGGAGCCCCTGGGTAACATTCCAGATCGACCTGGCCCGCTGCCTCTGGGCGATCCTCCCGCCGGCTTGTCTATGGGGCGCGAGCTTCCCCCTGGCCCTGGCCGCAGCCGCCCCGGGCGGGAGGGACACGGGGAAGGTGGTCGGCGCGGTCTATGCGGCGAACACGCTGGGTGCCATCGCGGGCGCGATCGGATTCAGCGTGTTGGTGATCCCCTGGATCGGCACCCAGCATGCCCAGCGGCTCCTGATCGGCCTCTCGACCCTTTCGGCGATCCTGATGCTCGCCTCGGGAATCCGCGGGACCCGGACGCCGGGCCCGTCGAGTCGGCGTGCCGCTCTCCGGGTCGCCGCGGCGGCCCCCATCGCGGCGTCGGCGGTGGCCGCCGGCCTCCTGGCTTGGAGCGTGGCCCCGATCCCTCCCGGGGTGGTCGGGTTCGGACGCTTCTTCCCGACCTACACGTACATGCCGAGGTTCCTCTATGTCGGAGAGGGGATGAACGCCTCCGTTGCGGTCTCGGAGATGGACGACGGAGTGCGGAACTTCCACGTCAGCGGCAAGGTCGAAGCCTCGACGGAAGCGCAGGACATGCGGCTCCAGAAGATGCTCGGGAACCTCCCCGCCCTGTTCCACCCGTGGCCTCGTTCCGTGCTCGTCGTCGGATTCGGAGCCGGCGTCACCGCGGGCTCCTTCGTCCCCTATCCGGAGATCGAAAGGATCGTGATCTGCGAGATCGAGCCGCTGATCCCCCGGGTCGTGTCTCTCTACTTCTTCGAGGAGAACAACGACGTCTTGAACGACCCTCGGGTCGAGCTGGTCGAGGACGATGCGAGGCATTACCTTCTGACAACCCAGGAGAGATTCGACATCATCACCTCCGACCCGATCCACCCCTGGGTCAAGGGCGCCGCGACCCTCTACACGAGGGAGTACTTCGACCTCGTCAAGCGGCACCTGAACCCGGGGGGGCTGGTGAGCCAGTGGGTGCCCCTGTACGAGAGCGATTCGCAAGTCGTGAAGAGCGAGATGGCCACCTTCTTCGAGGCGTTTCCCGGCGGAACGGTATGGGGCAACACCGCCGACGGAGAGGGATACGACACGGTTTTGCTGGGTCAGCCGGAGGGCGCCTGGATCGATCTCGACAACCTGCGGGACGTGATGGACCGGGAGGAGTACCTCTGGGTGGGGAAGCTGCTATGCGAGGCCGGCTTCGCCTCGCCGCTCGATCTCCTGTCGACGTATGCCGGGCATGCGCGGGACCTGAAGCCGTGGCTCGAGGGCGCCGAGATCAACAGGGACCGGGACCTTCGGCTCCAGTACCTGGCCGGAATGGGCCTGAATCTCTACCGCAGTGGGCCGATCTACAGGGAGATCCTGAGATACAGGACGTTTCCCGAAGGGCTGTTCGCGCTCTCCGGCACGTCGGGGGAAGAGCTGAGAGAGATGCTCGGCCTTCCGGCGGACGACAGTCGTTGAGGGGGGGATGCACCAGCCCTACGCGCCCGGATCGTCACTCCGCGCCCCAGAGGGGGATCGTCTGGAGGGCAATCCCCGGTCCCTCGTAGCGGACCGATAGCTCCTCGCCGCCGGCGGCCTCGAAGAAGGTGACGACGATCTTGTGGAATCCCGGCTCGAGGTTGATCGTCCCCCGCTTGCTCGCGACCGGATGGATGCCATCGTTGCTTGCCACCTTCCGATCGTCGACGTAGATCTCGCTGCCATCGTCGCTGTCGGTCTGAAAGGTATAGGTCCCCGCCGCGGTGATCTCGACGTAGCCCGTGAAGCGGAAGGCGAACTGGTCGTCCCGCTGTCGCGCCGCGAGAGAGATCTCGTCGAGGAGGCCTGACTTGACGGGTTTGAGCGATGCGAAATCAGGCAGGCTTTGCCACGATCCCTCGTAGTACTCGTATCGCACGCCGGGAACCAGTGTCTCACCGGCGTGCCGTCGCGCCGTGACCTTCCTGAATGTCGCCTCCGCGATGGTGCTCTCAGCGCCGCGCGACCGGAAGAACCGCGCCCGCACCGTCGTCGTGTCGCGGAGCACGATCGGCTTCGCGTACGCCGGCGACACCGGTGTCGGCGCCGACCCATCGAGGGTGTAGCGGATGACGCCATCGGACTCGAGACAGGTGAGTTCCGCCGAACTCGTCTTGACGAAGAGTTTCTTCCCCGAGATCGCCGGCGCCGTGCTGTACGTCCGGAACGGACAGGCCGGCAGGCCTTCCTTGTTCTGGAGGTTCGGCTCGGCGCGCTGATGCCAGGCGAAGCGGACCATCGTCGGCTCCTTGACGCTCTCGCTCTCGACGACGACGCACGCGCCATCGAGACCCGCCCGGGCGGGCGCGAAGGCCCCATCCTCCCCGGCGACCTCGAACCCGGTGAGCGCCTGTCCATCGCGCGATTGAAGACCCGACTCGACGTGATCGAACGTGACGCGGATCCGGCCGCCATCGATCGCCATCGAGCGGTAGATCGGGCCGGAGTGGACCAGGGTGCGCCCGTAGTCCTTGGCAAGCGCCCAGAGGGCCAGACGCCTGCCGACCTCCTGCTTGTTGCGCGGGTGGATATCGCTCAGGTTGCCGATATCGGTGATGACCGCCATCCCCGTGCGCGGGATCGACATCGCCTCGCGCTGCGCCTCCCAGATCCGAGGCAGGCGCTCGGGATCCCCGCCGTAGTCGAAGGGTGCGAGCTGTGCCCAGTAGAACGAGAGCTCGTCATTGCCCCAGACCTTCCGCCAGCCCTCGACGAGGGCCCGCATCTTGCAGGCGTAGAGCATCCCCTCGGCGAGATTCGACTCGCCCTGATACCAGATGGCCCCGCGCACGGTGAAGGGGACCAGCGGGTGGATCATCGCATTGAACATGCTGGTCGGCGAGGCCCAGCCGGCGAGAGGGTGCGCAGGGAAGGAGGACTCGGGCGCCGGCGGGACGAGTGCGTCCTTCCGCGCCGCACCGACCGCCGACCGGAGCCAGGCCACCAGATCGGGCCGCGAGCCGGCCTCGCCGCGCACCTTCTCCGCGATCCCCTCCAGGTAGGCGACCTGGGTGGTCCGGATCTCTCCGGCGATGTCCGACAACCGGTCCACCCCGGCGAATCCGGCGGGTGGTATCCAGGGCTCGATCCGCGACCCGCCCCAGGCGGACGCGATCAATCCGATGGGAATGTCCAGCTCCCGGTGGAGGTGGCGGCCGAAGTAGTACAGGACGGCGGAGAACGGAGGGATGCTGGCGGGCGTGCACTCCTTCCAGTTCGCATTCACATCGCGGTTCGGGATCCCGCTCAGGACATTCGGCACGAGGAAGAGGCGGATCTTCGGGAACGCCGCCGCCGGGATCTCCGCGCCCGCATTCGCCGACGCGGAGACGCTCCATTGCATGTTCGACTGTCCGGATCCGATCCAGACCTCGCCGACGAGGATATCGGTCAGGGTGATCGTGTTCTTCCCCTGGATCGTCATGGTATGCGGGCCGCCGGCCTCCACGGGAGGGAGCGTCACGGACCATTCCCCGCGCGCGTTCGCACGCGCCGTCTGCCTCTCGCCGGCGAACTCGACGACGACCCTCTCCCCGCCATCCGCAAGGCCCCAGATCGCGAGCGGCCGATCGCGCTGGAGCACCATGTGGTCGCCGATGACATGCGGAAGCCGGATATCGGCGACGGCGGCCGATCCCAGCGAGAGCCCCAGGACGATGGCGGCGAAGACCGGCTGGCGATGTCTCATGAATGCACTCCTTCCCTCGCGGGTCGCAAGAATTCCGGTGACGCGGCGCACACATCGCCTGCATTGTGCGCCGCCCGACGGGGCTGTCAATGGTCGACGCCGAGAAGCGCCAACGCGAGCTGTTGCTGGACTCGACGATTGCGCTGGGTATGATGCCGTGAGCGAGAGGAGGGATGGCGATGCCGCTTGAGGGTACGAACCGTGGCAATCGGGCGAGGAAGACTTCACCGGCCGCACTTGGCTCCGTGGCGCTTCTCGGCTTTGCTCTGGGAGTCGTCGTCGGCTTGTATCTGGCCCGCGATGGAGGGCCGGGCGAGAAGGAAGACGCAGGAGGCATGAGCCTACGTGCAGTGAGCGAGGCGGAGAAGCACGGCCTCGATGAGGCGCCGGTTTCAAAGCCGGCACCCGGGCAGGGCGGCGATATCCAGCGCGTGGCAGGTCATCATGATGGAGAGACACAAGAAGGAGAGGCAAGAGGCGATGGAGCCTCTCAGGATTCGGAAAGGGAGGAGCGAGCGGAGGAGCGCTCACGGGACGGTCGGATCGTTCGATTCCGTGGTCTGAGCGATGATGTACGAAACGACAAGCGGACAAGCGAGGTGTACGATCATGTGCTCGGCAGATTCGATGTGGCGCGAAAGGCGACGAACCCTCATTTGATGACGAACTTCGAGGGATATTTCATCGAATCCCTCTGGTTCGGCAAGAAGCCGGAGAAGGCGCATGGCGATGCCTTTGTAGCCTTACTGAGAGGCATAGGCATAGAGGATCTGGATGAGGCGCAAGTCGAATGGCTTGGACAGACCGTGAACAAGTATGTGGGTCTGGTCGGTGAACACATCAAAGAGGTTGATGAAATGTACGGTCTCCAAGAGTTGCCGCTCTCACATCCGGTTTTCAGAGAGGCCTGGGAGGAACGAATCAGGCGTTGTGCCGAGGTATATCATCTTTTCATCGACGACCTACGACGCGAACTCCGTCCGCAGGATTTCGAGAAGCTAGCCAGGTTCCTTTCGTACTCACAACTCCCCACAGGCCAAGAAGAGTAGAAACAGCTAGCCTGGATTCCCACACGAGAAGGAGTCATCGGCCATGAGCATCGACAATCGTCTGAGGTTGACCGGCCGCCTCTTCGTACTGCCAATCGCCTTGGTGGCGGCGTTGGTCCGCGGCGAAGATGGGGCTGCCACCTGGAGTCTCTCCGCCGGCGAGCACGGGACATGCCCGAACACGATCACGCGGAAAGATGACACCATCGTGATCGATCTCTCCCCTTTGCCCGAAGGCGCGCATGTCTTTCGGGCCGTATTGAGGTGCCGCCGGGATCACATGCCGGGCTGGCGGTTCGAGGACGATGCCGTGGTCGTTGTTCCGGCCGGGACGGCCGAGGGGCCTCTGCCGCTGCTGGCGCCGCGCTACAGGAGCCTGGACGCCACCGGGGCAGTCGCCGCGGCCCTCAAGGCGCGGCGAGGGCGGCTCGATCTGCTCGTGAAGTCGTTCCGCGGGTGGAAGCCGGAGACGGTTCGGCTGGATGTCTCCTTCTCCGGCGGCAAGGCGAGGAACCCGATCCCGCGGGCGACGGCCTTGACCGCCCGGCATCGGAGCGGGCAGACGATTCTGACCTTCCGGGAGCCGAGCCCTCCCACGGCTGCCACCGAGTTGTCTGCGCGGCAGTTCCGGACGCTGCGCAAGAGCCTCCAGGACGACCCTCGCGAGCTGACGTTTCGCATCTACCGCTCGGCGGCTCCCATCACGGCGGCGACGATCGCCGGCGCCACATGGGTCGACGAGATCGAGCCGCTGACGTGCTACAACCCGGACTACTTCGGCATCGATCCGCAGGACGACGACAAGCTGCCTCGCTACGTGGTGGAGGACGGCTCCGAGCCGGTCCCGCCGGGCACGGGCATCTACGCCCATTGTCCAGTGTCGCCGGGCAAGGCGCACTACGCCGTGTCCATCGCCGTTGCCGGGGAAGAGGACTTCACGGCCCTGGGCATGGGGGACACGCTCCGGGAAGCGGTGGAGGAGACGCCCGGCCCCGGGCGGCCGATCTTGCAGAAGACCGTGAAGCCCGAGACGTTCTTCTACACCGAAGGTGTGACGCTCGAGTTCTACGTCCGCTGGGAGGCCCCGCCGCGGTGCAACCTGCCGAGCCAACCGTACGACTACGTTGTGATCGTCGGTCCCGACCTGGTCGAACCGGCGCCGCTGAACCTCGTGATGCACTGCTGGGGCTCGAACTTCCTGGGAAAGGGTGGCGCCTATAGCTGGTTCTCCTGGAAGGACCGGCGCATCGGCATCGGCGTAGCATCGAATCAGAAACCCTACGACTGGTGGACCTGTTACCACGAGAACCGCGAGACCTGGAAGCCATGGACCGGCGGGGTGACGCGCGATTTCACGGCCAAGCGATTGCTGAGTTTCGTGGACTTCGTCATCTCGAAGCGGAAGATCGACGAGGGGCGCCTGTGCGTCAGCGGCGAGTCCATGGGCGGGGCCGGGTCGGCCTTCATGGGAATCCGCTACCCCGACCGGTTCGCGTACCTGTATTCGTCGGTGGGTGTGCACAGCCCCGCGGCCATCGAGGGCGGAGGGTTCTACGAATCGTACGCCCGGGTGTGCGGGGCGATGCAGGCCGAGATCAAACACGAGAGCGATCTCCTCACCTACGACTATCTCAGCGATCCGCTCTGGGTTCGCAAACATCCCGAGGTCGATCTGCCGTTCGTCGGGTTCGGCAACGGGAAGAACGACCACGGCATCGGCTGGACGCATGCGGTGGATCTCGTCAGAGCCCTGCAGGAGACGCGCCAGCCGCATGCGATGATCTGGAACCTCCGCGGGCATGGGGCCGGCACACTCCACGCCCAGGACCTCGATCTCCGCCGCGACCGGTCGTTGCCGGCGTTTTCACGCGGCTCGCTCGACGATCGCATCGGCACAGCCACGAAGCTGCCGAGCCCCACACCCTTCACCCACCCCTGGGGCGAGAAGGTGGAGGACATCTACGACGGAGATCCGGAAGGGCAAATCAACGGCCACCTGCGATGGAAGACCGAGGACATCGTCGATCGGCCGGCCGAGTGGGCCGTGACGCTCTATCTCGTCGAGAAGGCCCCGGCGGACCGATGCAGCGTCGATGTCACACCCCGGCGGTTGCAGGCGTTCCGTGTCAGGCCCGGCATGCGATTCCGCTGGACCAACACGAGCGCGAGCGAAAGAAAGAGGGTCCAGATGGGCGAAGCCATCGCTGACGATTTCGGTCTGCTGACGGCGGAAGGAGTGTCGGTCACCAAGAGCGGCAATCGCGTTCAGTTTCTGGGTTTGTTGGAATCCAAGACTACGGATTGACCCTTCGAGGTCCCACACCTTCACGCCGATCGAGTGGATGCCTTGGCTCTTCTCCCTCAGGAGTATACGCGGTTGTGTACACAACATCATCGCCCTCACCACCATCATCCTCTCCGTTCGGGCCAAGCGACGTCAGCACGATTGCCCTGTTCAAGGCATCGACAACGAGGTGCATCGGCCGCCCCCATTCATCGAGGAAGCTCCCATCCGCATCGAACCAGCGGCCCACTTCTTTGCCTGTCAGATCACCCAGGAGCGAATGCCCCTCCGGGTTGAAATCACACGGCGGAGGATTCAGAAGCGCTCCGGTTACCTGACGTGTATTCCCAGCAGGGTATTCACCATAGGAGTAGCGGTAGATGTCCATCGCCGTGAAGAACATCCTCATCCTGACCCCGGTACTTGGCTGAATCTCAACCATGAATAGTGGAGCAACCAAAAACGCCAGCGCAGCCACTACCGCCATTGAACAGACGAAGTGCACCACAATCCTTCGTCGCCTGTGATTGCGAGTACTTTTGGTCCCAAGGAGCAGACGTCGCAATAGAGAACACATTCCATCCTCCATGATAATGGACCGCTGCTGGAGACGCCTCGTAACTCAAGGGATACGGCGGAGCCCCATCGTCCTCGATCCTGGCCCTGTGGCGAGCACCACATGATGGTGACCCGGGCGTTCTGGCCGGGGATACCCAGCTCGCCCAAAACGACCGGCCGCGTGGCGGACCAAAGCGGTTCGTCGAGCCGGCCATCGAGGTTCGGCGCCGCATCGACTCGGGCGACCCACGCCTGAGGAAGCCTGCCGCCGGGATCCGCAGGGGGCAGGCCCGTCCCCAACCGCACGGTGACCACCGCGGCCGCCGCGGGGATGACGTAGCCCCCGCCGAGAATGGCCGGACCACAAGCCGAAAGGAGCGCGAATCGGAGTCTGGTCCGATACATGGCTGTCTCCCTCTCCGACCGGTCAGACGCCACGGTGTCACGGAGTATAATCCTTTCCGAGACCCTCAGTACAGTGCCTCCAGCCTGCCATGAGAGCCCGTCAACCCCATCCCCCGGAGCAGTTGCGGAGGGCCGCCAGGCGGCGCGATAATAAGGCCGGAGAGTTTCGGCAGGGGTTTCTTGACCCACGGAGAGGAGTCAGAGCTATGGCGAGAACGAGCCTGCTTGCCCGAGCGCGGCGGACGACATGGACCGCTCCGATGTCCTTCGTGGTGGCTTTCCTGGCGATGATCTTGTCCTGCGCGGGGGCGAATGCGCAGGCCCAGACCGCGGGTCCCCGCGCCGACGCCTGGATCCCGGCCATGAAAGAAGTGGACGCCAAGTTCAAGGGAGAGCAGGGAGTCCTCGCCCTCTTCGGCGACTCGATCACGGTCTCGCGGGCGTTCTGGTTCGGGCTACAGCACAGCCGCAAGAACGCTTCCGAGGAGATGATCAAGGCCTACGAACTGGTCAAGAACTACATGTTGGAGGATTGCTGGGACCGGAGGGGATCCGAATACGGCAACGAGGGCATGATGACGATCCGGTGGGCCCACCAGAACGTGGATACCTGGCTGAAGGATCTCCGTCCGGAGGTGGCGCTGATCATGTTCGGCACCAATGATCTGAGTAGCCTCGAGGTCGAGGAATATGAGACCAAGACGCGGGAGGTCGTCGCGAAGTGTCTGGCCAACGGCACGATCGTCATTCTGAGCACGGCGCCGCCCAGGCACGGCCTCGCCGAGAAAGCCGCCGCATTCGCCGAAGCGGTCCGCCGGATCGCTCGCGATCTGAAGGTCCCCCTGACCGACTACCACGCCGAGATCCTCAAGCGCCGTCCCCACGACTGGGATGGAGCCTTGGAGAAGTTCAGCGAGTACGAGGGCTATGACGTGCCCACCCTGATTTCTCGGGATGGCGGACACCCGTCCAATCCCCAGAAATACGCGAACGACTATTCGACCGAGGGACTCAGCAGTAACGGGTACGTGTTGCGGAGCTACCTCGCCTTGATGAAATACGCCGAAGTGATCGAAAAGGTGTTGCCCGCCAAGCCCGTTCGGCCGGACCCGCCCCGCCGGGCCATCTTCTCCCAGGATTTCGAGGGGAAAGGCGACTGGGACGGGACGGTGACGGACAGGGACACGCCGCCATCGAACAAACGTGTAGTGGAAGGCCACACTCGCGACGAGTACTACGGCCGGAAGATTCGCGTGGGCATCGGAAAGCCTCCCGCGGCCATGGCCAAGACCACCTACCTCAGCTTCGATTGCTACCTGAAAGGCTCGGATTTCCTGATGGTCTTTCTCTTCGACCTGGACATCGATGACAACTGCCGCTACCCGATCGATCATCCCACGACCGGCAAGTGGGTCTCACACACCATCAAGGTCACGCGCGGCGGGTCGCTCAAGAAGGGCCACAGGGTGGACGACATCTTCTTCTTCGCAGGCCCACCGGGCAGCAAGACGACCCGGCTCCTGGTGGACAATGTCCGCCTGGAGGGTAGCGACGAGTGACCACGGTTTCACCGTGCGCCCGACGGCCAGGAGCGCGGGTCAAGTGCGTGGAGGACGAATCGCCATGGCTCTTTTCTTCTTGCTCTGGCTGGCTGCGCCCGGCGGCGAGTGGACGCTCGAGGAAGCGCGGGGCCGCTGGCAGCCCATGATCCGCCCGGTGGCGCATGTCGGCGTCCCCGGGTACCCGTTCCAGGCCGCGGTCTTGTGGGATGGCGGGATCGTCTTCGGGCCCCTCGGCTTCCGCGAGCTGAAGGTCATGCAGGCC
>Ga0194125_10011425_pt1 | contig 11895 bp, 8 predicted proteins | sample TA2KigC250mmetaG_FD_148626 | JGI IMG/M metagenome (GOLD analysis project Ga0194125, IMG submission 148626) | Freshwater microbial communities from Lake Tanganyika, Tanzania - TA2015034 Kigoma Deep Cast 250m | ecosystem: Environmental > Aquatic > Freshwater > Lake | place: Tanzania: Lake... | reverse complement strand
GTCCTTTCTGTTTAAAATGGCCCTGTGTATGCTGTCTCCAATCGTGACCTGACCGGTTCCATAAATATTGCCTCCAATTGCTTTTCTAATTTCTTTCTCGATAGTTTTTAAATTTTTTTCACAGGTCTTTAAACTCATTGCCTTGGCAATTATTATTATTTTAATAAGACCTGGTTCTGCTGTTACTCCAATAATAACATTTAATTCATCTGCATACTGTTTAATCTCTTTAATAGAATATTCTATCTGGCTTTCACTTATATCTGTTGTGAGAAGAACCCTCTTTTTTATTATCTGATTTTTTTCTGATTTATAATTTTTGCCTTCCTCTAAAATGCTCTTTATGTAAGGGATAACACTGCTTTCAAACATGTCCCTCATTTCCCTTGGAACTCCCGGGACTGTAAATATAAATTTTCCATTATCATTAATAATAAACCCTGATGCACTTCCTATTCTCGGTTTTATAGGTATGGAACCATCTGGAATATATGACTGGCGCATTAAAGCCTGTGTAATTTTATCATTTCTTAAATATTTCAAAAAACGCAGCGATGTGTTATCAAGTGAATTATCTTTTATGAGCTTGCGGTTCAGCAGTTTTGCGACTGCAAGCCTTGTTAAATCATCATCAGTGGGTCCAAGACCACCGGTGATAATTACAATATCACTATAATTAAGACATACCTTAAGTGCGTTGGAAATGTCTTCTTCATTATCCTTTACAGTAATCATATAATTGCACTCCAGCCCCATTTCAGAAAGGATTTCTGCAATATATTTCGAATTTGTATTTAAGATAAGACCCAGATTAAGCTCTGTTCCTATGCTAACTATAGAAAATCTCAATGCGCTTTTCCTTTCAGAATTTCACCCAGTTCTTCTTTAGTGATGAGAACCTCACGAGGTTTGCTTCCATCATAACCACTTATAAACCCTTTTTCTTCAAGCTGGTCTATAATTCTTGCAGCCCTTGAATAACCAAGCCTTAATTTTCTCTGCAGAAGTGATGCTGAAGCATGGCCAAAATCTATAACCACTATTAATGCATCATACAGTAATTCATCATCATCCAGAACTCTTTCTTCTTTTTTTATAACCCTGTCTTTAATTTCAGGATTATAATCAGCCTTCATCTGGTTTTTAATATAATTTGTTATAAGGCTTATTTCTTTAGTTGTTACAAAAGCACCCTGAAGTCTTTCAGGTCTGTTATAATGAGGAGAAAGATACAGCATATCACCTTTTCCAATTAGTTTTTCAGCACCCCCATGTTCAAGTATGACCCTGGAATCTGTAAAATCAGTGACCTTAAAAGCTATTCTTGCAGGAATATTGGTCTTGATGAGACCCGTTAAAATTTTTACAATAGGCTTCTGTGTTGAAATAATTAAATGAATGCCTACAGCCCTGGCCATCTGTGCTATTCTGCAAATACTATCCTCAACTTCTGCAGCAGCAATCATCATTAAATCCGCCAGTTCATCTATTATAACTAAAATATATGGAATCGGCTTAAGCTCTGAACTTTCCTTAATATCACTTTGCACCATGAAATTGTATTCCACAAGGGTTTTACAGTTGTAATCAAGAAGAAGCTGAAATCTATTTTTCATCTCGTCTAAAACCCATGAAATTACTGAAGCTGATTTTCTTGGATCAACTATAACAGGAGCAAGAAGATGCGGAATACCGTTATATAAGCTCAACTCTACCATTTTTGGATCAATCATGATAAATTTTACCTGGCTTGGTTTAACTTTCATAAGAAGTGAAACAATAATTGAATTGAGACACACACTTTTACCTGAATTTGTTGCACCGGCAATCAGGATATGCGGCATATTGTTTATTGACATATGAACAACCTCACCAGAAAAATTTTTACCCAGAGGAACTGTTAGTAAATCATTCATTAGAATTTTATCATCCGGAGAGTATATATCACCCAGAGTTACCAGACTTCTAACCTTGTTTGGCACTTCAATGCCAATTGCAGATTTTCCTGGTATAGGTGTTAAAAACCTTAAGTCCGGTGAACCAAGTGCTACACAAAAATCATCTTCAAGACTGAGGAGTTTTGAAACTTTTACTCCCTGGGAAAGTGCCACCTCATATAGAGTAACTGATGGACCCCGTGTTACCGATGTTATTCTTGCAGGCAGATTGAAGTAATAAAACAACTGATTTAAAGTGTTTACATTCTCAGAGACGCTCTGCTTGTAAAGCTTGGGAGAAAGTATATCGGATTTCTTTAAAATACTCAGGGGTGGGAGCTTATAGTTCTGGTCAAATTCTTTTTCCTCTGATAAAGGTATGCTTAACTGCTTTATAACATTTATATCTAGATTAGAACCCTTTGTTTTAACAGATTCTTTTATTTCACGTTCGGGTAAAAAACCATCAGTGGATAACTTTTCCAGATCATAAACTTTTTTTTCCTTTTGCCTGTCTTCAAAGTTTATTATTTCTGGTTTAGCGGGAATTGATTTTAAAGCCAGCTTTTCTTTACTGTTTACAGACTCAGCTGGCCTACATGCTATTTTTTTGCTTTCAATATGTTCCCTGCCAAATGTATTGTCTTTATATAAAACTTCTTCACCTGATTGACTTAGAGTTTTTGATGATGATCTTGCCGCTATCTTTTTACCTATATCCACAATTGATGCTCGCGTTATTATCAAAATACCACACACGCATATGACTGCCAGTATTGTAAGAGCTCCTGCTTTTCCAACAAGCCTGTATAATCCATAAAAAATACCCGCACCTATTATTCCGCCCCTTGCCCTGACAACAAGTGGATCAAGGATATCGCTGTATCGAAAATTATTACTTATAAGGCCTGAAATAGATAAATATAAAAGTATAAAACCCCAGCCAAACCTTGAAGGAAGATATTTCACTCTTTTTATAAAGAAACTTACCCCCCATATAAATAACAGGAGTGCAAAGAAATATTTTGTCATGCCAAAAACATAGGAGAGTAGATCGTTTATATAAGTTGTTACTATACCCGGCCTGCCAAAATTAAAAAAACTTAAAAACAGAAGTACTGATATCATTATTAAAATAATACCATAAACTTCTGTTCTCCTATTAACATAATGTTTTCTATATTTATCTTCTTTTCTGGTCATTTTTCTGGTGTTATTAATTACTTTTCCCCTTTTAATATTTGCTTTAATGATTTTAATTTTAGCCCTGTTTTGATTTCCGCTTTTTTTCCTAAACATATTACCTTAAATTGCCTCTTTTTTATTTTGCCTGTTCTATTATTTTACAAAATACCTGTTTTGTAAATCCACTGCGGCGTAATCAAGAACCTTTGATATTATTATAGGCTTAATATGTATTTTTTTTAAAAAATATTTTTCAAGAGCTTCACTAAGATTGGATTCAATCATAGGTGTATTGATTAAATTCTCATTAATGCACCTTTTTATAGTTTCTTTAACAAGCTGTTTGGCTTCCTCAATTATTTCATTGAAGTTATTTATAAAAATAATTCCCTTAGAAATAAATTCAGGGCTGCCGTAAATTTCTTTATCATTAGAATTTATGGATATAAGCATAAAAATTATTCCATTCCTGGATAGGTTTTTCCTGTCTTTTAAGACAATATCTTCAGTATTACCTGATCCAGAGCCATCTATATAAATATTCTGAAGATTTAAGTTTTTTGAAATTCTGCATGTATTATCATTTAATTTTATAACATCACCATTCTGTGCAATCACTATATTACTTTCTATTATTCCAATACTCTGTGCAAGTTTCGCATTCTGTTTCCTATGCTTATATTCACCATGAATGGGAATAAAATATTTCGGTTTTACAAGATTTATAAGCATTTTTATCTCTTCCCTTTGAGCATGACCTGAAACATGTACGCCTGCAATGGATTCATAAAATACATCTGCTCCCTGTTTTAAAAGCAGATTAATGGTGCTTGATACAGCATTTTCATTTCCAGGTATTGGTGATGCCGAAATAATTACCATATCTCCTTTCATTATTTTAACCCTTGGGTGTTCACCCATTGCCATTTTTCTAAGTGCTGAAAGCGGCTCACCCTGTGTGCCGGTAGATAAAAGTACTATTTTTTTAATCGGGAATTCATCTATTTTTGTAATTGGTATGATCGTTTCTAAAGGAATTTTTAAAAACCCGAGCTCTGAAGCTATTCTTACAGTTTTTAGCATTGTTTTACCTGTAATTGCAACTTTTTTATCAAGACTCTTTGCGGTATCAAAAACCTGCTGTATCCGGTGTATGTGTGATGAAAATGTGGCAACAACTATTCTTTTATCTGCCTGAATAAATTTCTCATAAAGAGTTTTTCCTACCTCTCTTTCCGGCAGGGAAAACCCTTCCTCTTCAGCATTCGTGCTGTCACACAACAGTGCTAAAACTTTTTCCTGTCCTGCTTTTGATATTTTAGAAAATTCAGTTGCTACACCATCAACAGGATACTGGTCAAACTTGAAATCACCTGAATGAACGATTGTTCCAATATCGGTTCTGATAATTAAACCAATATTATCGGGTATGCTGTGATTTACTCTGAAAAACTCAAATTCGAATGGGCCAATTATTAATTTTTTATCAGTATTTATCTCATTATAAAAAAAATCAAGACTTCCAAAATTTTCTTCAAGTTTTGATTTGAGAAGCCCAAGTGTTAATTTTGTTGCATAAATTGGCGCTGTAGAAGATTTGATCTCTTTAAAAAGATAGGGAAGAGCACCAATATGATCTTCGTGTCCGTGAGTCATTATAATGGCTTTAATCTTTGATTCATTGCTTTTAAGAAATGAAAAATCAGGGATTAAAAAATCAATACCTGGCAAATAATCATCCGGAAACATTACACCGCAATCAATTACAAAAATATTGTTGTCCTTCTCAAAAATAGTCATATTTCTGCCAACTTCATTCAGTCCGCCCAGAAATATTATTCTTAGACTACTTTTTTTGGTCATAACTCCTTTTTTTGCTTTTGTTTTAAAAAACTATTTAATCAAATTATACTTTAAAAGAATTTTTTTAAATATTTGCAGTTCTTCCTCTGTCATCTCGCAAAGTGGGGGCCTTGTAGGACCTGCGGAAATTCCAGACAGATTCAAAGCTTCTTTTATCGGAACCGGACTGGTAGTGATAAATATCCCATAAAAAATATCAAGAAGCCAGTTGTGAATCCTTGCAGCTTCAGCAATATTTCCTGATTTAAAATTTTTTATCATATTTTTAATATCTTTTCCTACAACATGAGAAGCAACACTTATAACACCATGTGCCCCGAGTGACAGCATTGGAAGGGTATCTCCATCATTTCCGCTGTAAACTAAAAACCCGTCTTTTGTACCCCTGATTATTTCAGCAATCTGCCTGAAATCACTGCTTGCTTCTTTTATACCAATTATATTGTCAATTTTTGACAGCTCTATGCATGTTTTTGAAGTAATATTACATGAAGTCCTGGAAGGTACATTGTACAGAATCACAGGAATTTTTACCTGTTCTGCAATAGCTTCAAAATGCTTGACCATGCCAGCCTGGCTTGGTTTATTATAGTAAGGAGTTACAAGAAGAACAGCATCAACACCAATTCTTTCAGCTTCTTTGGAAAGCTCAATTGAATGTTTTGTATCATAAGAACCAGTTCCTGCGATAATCTTTACCTTACCTTTGAATTTATCCACTCCGAGTTTAAATAATTTTATTTTTTCTTCATCTTTTAAAGTCGGTGATTCACCGGTTGTACCAGAAAGCAGGATGGATTCGCTGTCATTTTTTACAAGATGCTCAATGAGCTGTTCTGCTGCTTCAATATTTAAATTATAATCCCTGTCAAAAGGAGTTATCATTGCAGTTATAAGCTCACCTAAATCCATGTCTTCCCTCCCTTTTTATCATATTTTATAAATTATATACTATAAGTTTTATTCTATAAATTATTTTACACTTGAAGCTTGCATTTTATCTTTCATCTTCAAAAAATTATAAATCTATTATTTTATCCAATCCATATGTAAAAGGCTGGAGTTTATCAATTTTCCTTACTGCAAGTATTACTCCGGGATAGAAAGAGAGCCTGTCAATGCTGTCATGCTTCAGGGTCAGGGTCTGGCCCACAGTGCCAAAAATAACTTCCTGGTGAGCCAATAAGCCAGGAAGCCTTATACTGTGAATATGAACACCATCTGAAAATGCACCCCTGCTTGCTTCTATAGTCTCAATTTCTTCTTTATTTAATCTATTTCTATTAAAAACTTTACTTTTAGAAATCTGCCCGGCAGTAAAAATTGAAGTCCCTGAAGGTGCATCTTTCTTTTTATCGTGATGAAGCTCAATTATCTCACAGTTATCAAAGTATTTTGCAATCATACCTGATATTTTTATCATTAAAACAGCACCTATGGAAAAATTTGGAGCAATAAAAACCCTGCTTTTTGATCCAGCCACTTTCTTCTCGATATCTGATATTTCTTCTTTTTTTAAACCAGTGGTTCCGACGATGATGCTGATTTCATTATCAATAGCCCAGTTTATGGTTCTATAAACGATTTCCGCGCCTGTAAAATCTATTATCAATTCCGGATTTAATTTTTTAATTTCAACATAGGTGCCATAAACTTTTTTCCCTGTTTCAGAGGTACCAAGAACTTTACCAATATCTTCACCAATATTAAATCTATCAAAACCACCAACCAGCTCCAGGTCTTTTTCTTTTAAAAGCTTTCCTGTAATTGAAGTACCCATCTTACCGCAAATTCCAAATACAGCAATTTTTTTCATCTTATCCTCCCATTTACGGTTTTATCAATTATTACAATACTCATTTTCTCAGGTTGAAAATATTTTTCTGCAATATAATTCACATCTTTCAGTTTTACTGCATCAATTTTTCCTAAAATCTCATCAATTGTCATTACACTGCCATCAATCAGAAGTGCTTTACCAAGGCGAAACATTCTCGAGCTAATGTCTTCGACTCCAAGAACAATATTTCCTTTTGTATTCTCTTTTGCAATTTCAAGTTCTTCCAGTTTAATTCCATTCTTCTTTATATCAGCTATTTCCAGATTAATAAAATTAATAACCTTATTTACATTTCCCGGGGATGTGGCTGCATAAATTACAACAATTCCGGTATCGGTGTACTGATTGTTACTTGCAAATATGTTATATGACAGACCCTTTTCCTCCCTGATTTTCTGGAATAACCTGCTGCTCATACTTCCACCAAGTATATTTGTAAATATTGATAGCGGATATCTGTCCTTACTCTGTCTGTTACACCCAAGCCCTCCATAGCATATATGGCTGGCCTCAGTCTTACCTTTATAAAAACACTTTTTTACTCTATAAGCTGAACTATCTATACTTTTATGATATTTTTTATTCTTTGACTTGCATTCGGTTCCATCCAGATTTGCCTTTACTTTTTCAACTAATCCACCGTGTTCAATATTTCCTGCTGCTGAAAGAACTATGCCACTTAAATTGAAGTTGGTATTGAAATAATTTCTTATATCCTCAGCATTAAGTCCACTCAAAGATTTTTTTGTTCCAAGAATTGACAGGCTTAAAGGATGGCCATTAAAAATAATTTTGTAGAAGTTATTGAAAATATTATCTGCAGGATTGTCGTTTACCATTTTTATCTCTTCAGAAATAACCTTTTTTTCCAGCCTGATATTCTCAAATAAAAACGACGGATTTTTTATAACATCAAAAAGAATTTCCAGGCACTTTTCAAGATGGGTATCCACAAAGTCAGCATAAACGCAGCTGTTTTCCTTATCTGTAAATGCATTATATTCCGCACCCAGTGAATCAAAGGAAATTGCTATGTCCCTGTAAGTTCTCTTATTGGTACCTTTAAATAGAAGATGTTCTATTAAGTGTGTTATTCCATTGTTTAGCGGAGTTTCATTTCTTGATCCAGTTGGTATCCAGAAACCTAGTGATATGGATCTAAAATGAGGTATACATTCACTTATAACGCGAAGCCCGTTTTCAATTTCAGTAATCTGGTAACTTTCAAATTTATAATTATTTGATGATACTATTTTACTTCTTACCTCTTTTATAATTATCTTTCAAATTCTTTATAAAATTCTTTATAATTTATAATCCAAAAATAATCAAAAGCTGACTCTTTCAAGAGAAATTTTTCTTTCTCTTTTATCAATGTTTATTACTCTTACCTCTATTTTATCGCCAAGTTTTAAAAATTCTTCCACCCTGTTTATTCTTCTGTCAGCAATTTTAGATATGTGCAGAAGACCATCAACACCGGGAATAATGTTAATAAAAGCTCCATATGCAGTTATGCCGACAACAGTTCCAATAAATTCATCCCCTAATTTTATATCTTCCACTGTTCTCAACATGGCTTCAATTCTTTTTCTTGCCATTTTAATACTATTTTCATCCCTGCAGGTTATTAAAACCAGGCCTTCGCCGTTGGAATCAGCAATATCAATTTCATCAAGATTGAATTCTTCTTTTATGCTTTTTATGACCTTTCCTCCAGGACCAATGATTTCACCAATCTTGTCTTTAGGAATTTTAAAAGAAGTTATTTTCGGGGCCACTTTGGAAAGTGTTTCCCTTGATGAAGGAATTACCTCTAACATTTTACTTAAAATAAACAGCCTGCCCTCTTTTGCCTGATGAAGCGCTTTTCTTAAAATTTCAATGTTTACACCCTTTATTTTTATATCCATTTGAAGAGCGGTTATGCCATTTTTTGTCCCTGCAACTTTAAAATCCATGTCTCCATAAAAATCTTCAATGCCCTGTATATCGGAAAGCACAACAAAATCATTATCTTCCCCGATTATAAGTCCCATGGCTATGCCTGAAACAGGATTTAATATTGGTACCCCGCCATCCATCAGCGCCAGAGTACTGCCGCAAACACTTGCCATGGAAGTTGAACCATTGGATTCAAGAATTTCTGAAACGAGTCTTATTGCATAGGGAAATTTATCTTCATCAGGTATCATTGGCTCAAGTGCTTTTTCTGCAAGAGCACCGTGTCCGATTTCTCTTCTTCTTGGCCCCCTTAGTGGTGCAGTATCACCGGTGGAAAATGGAGGAAAATTATAATGATGCATATATCTTTTAAACTCTAATTCCTCAAGATTGTCTAGCTTCTGGGCTTCCCTGATGGAGCCAAGTGCAAGTATGCTTAATGCCTGTGTCCTTCCTCTTGTAAAAAGACCTGTCCCGTGAGTGGTTTCAGGAAACAACCCCACTTCACACTCAATATTTCTTATTTCTTCAGGTCTTCTGCCATCAGGTCTTATACCCTTTTGCAGAATCATTTTTCTTACAAGTTCTCTTTCAAGTTCCTTCAGAGACATATCAATTGCAATGGAATCATCAGGAAATTCCTCAATCAGTTTTTCTTTAACCTCTCTGTTTATTATTTCAAACTCTTCAGATATATAACCTCTTCTGCCTGTATTTAAAAGTTCATATTTATTATCTTTTGATGCATAAATTAAAACATTATCTAATTTTTCCTGCATTCTTTTTCCTGCAAGCTCAACTACACTATTATAAACCTGTTCATTAAGGATAAACCTTTCCAGATCTTTTTTGTCTATGTTAAGCTTTTTCCTGAATTCTCTCTGGGCATCAACTAATTTTTTAATTTCTGGTATTGATTTTTCTATTGCTTCAATTACAGTTTCTTCATCGGCTTCTTTTCCTTTTGCCTCAACCATAAGCAATGCACTCTCTGTACCTGCGACAATAATATCTATAATACTTCTTTTAATTTCATCATAGCTTGGATTAATAATCCAGCCTCCATCCACCTTTGCCACTCTTACAGCACCAACTGGCTCATCAAATGGAATATCAGAAACATAAAGCGCACATGATGCACCGTTCATCACCAGAATATCATAAGGATATATCTGGTCCACTGAAAGAACCGTAGCAATTACCTGCACTTCATTTCTAAGATTTTTATCAAAAATAGGTCTTAAAGGTCTATCAGCCAGTCTTGAATTTAAAATTGCTTTATCGGTTGCTTTTCCTTCCCTTCTAAAAAAACTCCCTGGAATCCTGCCTGCAGCATACATTCTTTCTTCCACATCAACCACGAATGGAAAGAAATCTAGATCTTTTTTAAATACTTCGTCCATTGTAGCTGTAATAAGAACACCATTACTGCCGCATTCAACCAGTACAGAAGCATTTGACTGCTTTGCCATCTTACCCGTAGTAAACCTTATTACCTTAGAATTTACTTCAACATCCTGAAATTTTTCATCACTACCTATACTTTGCAATTACTTAAATTACCCCCCTGACATAAAAACTTTTTAAATTTTAACCTTTTAATAAATAGATGGATTTATATAGAATTGGATAAATAAAAAAATATATTTATTTTCTTAATCCTAAATCTTTTATAAGTTTTCTGTAACCATCAAGATCATTGTTTTTAACATATTCAAGCAATCTTTTTCTTTTACCTACAAGCATAACCAGACCACGCCTTGAATGATGGTCTTTTTTATTGATCTTCAGATGCTCATTCAGAGTATTAATCCTTGATGTAAGAATAGCAATCTGAACTGCTGCAGAACCGGTATCATTCTCATGTATTCGGAATTTTTCAATAATATCCTTTTTCTCTTCTTTTATCAGCGTCAACTTTCTTTAACACCTCCACTTTAAATTTTCCTAATTGATTTATTATAACTATATCTTGATTACAATTCAATTCGGCAAACTCATTGAAGTTATAAAATAATTAATGCGATTCAAAATATTTCCTTGCCCTGCTTAAATCTAACTTTATCTGGTTTACAAGTTCTTCCTTATTTTTAAATTCTTTCTCTTCCCTCAACATTCTAAAAAAATAAACTTTTATTTTTTCATTATATATATCACCATTAAAATCAATTATATGAGCTTCAATCCATCTTCTTCTGCCTTTAAAAGTTGGATTGCTGCCTATATTTATCAGCGACGGCAATTTTTCCTCAGTCTGCACGCAGGACTTTCCGGTAGTTTTATTTTTTTTGAGTATGGTAGTCCAGCCAAAGTAAACACCGTCCTTTGGAACTACAAATTTTTCAAAAACATCAATATTTGCAGTTGGAAAACCGATAATTCTTCCCCTGCTGTCACCTCTTATAACTTTTCCTGTTATAAATGGAATTCGCCCTAAAAAAGAAATTATGTTCTCAATGTCACCATTGCTGTAGAATTTTCTTATAATTGTACTTGACACAGGCATATTTTTTATTTTCAAAATTGGCACTTCGTTTACTTTAATTTTATAGTTTTTGAGTAACATTTTAAGATAATTGACATCTCCTTTTGCATCCCTTCCAAATCTAAAACCTTTACCGATAAATAATTCCTTTATATTCAGGTTATTAATTAAAATTTTTCTGCAAAACTCTTCCGGTTCTAAATCTGCAAAACTGCTGTCAAACTTTGCAACAATAACATAATCAATACCCGTCTGGCTTATCAGGCAAAGTTTATCAGAATATGAGGTGATCAACTTTTTAAAATACCCGCCTCTTATTATATTTGATGGAGGTTTATCAAAAGTGAAAACAACACTTGTTCCCCCAATTGCTTCTGCCCTGTCAATACAATCCTTTATAATTTTTTGATGACCTATATGAATACCATCAAAAAACCCCATTACAGCAATTACCTTGCTCTTATTAAAATAACCCTTCTTTAAATTTTCAAGTCTTATTGTTTTGCTCAAATTATTTCCTGCCGGAAATTATTTTATGAAAAATTATTATATTTTACTGAAATGATTAAAAATCTCAATGATATTTAACCCATCTTTTTTCCCTATAACAGAATAATGATGCTTTCTAATCTGTCCTTAAT
>Ga0194125_10011422_pt1 | contig 11896 bp, 15 predicted proteins | sample TA2KigC250mmetaG_FD_148626 | JGI IMG/M metagenome (GOLD analysis project Ga0194125, IMG submission 148626) | Freshwater microbial communities from Lake Tanganyika, Tanzania - TA2015034 Kigoma Deep Cast 250m | ecosystem: Environmental > Aquatic > Freshwater > Lake | place: Tanzania: Lake... | reverse complement strand
CGCGTAGCAAATCATTTTAACCACACTGTATGGCTTAATCCTATTCCTGCTCCATTTTGGGAGCGGGGCTTGGGCAATTATACAATCCACGTAATCCGCGAAATCTTTCCCATGTTTGAACTATCCCTGGAAGGCCTCGAAGCTGCTATAAAAAAGCTGAAAGGGCCAAGGCAAATCTAACAGTAAAACAATTGGGGTCAGGGCTTCTTCTTACGGGCTGACCGCACGATCAAGAAAATGATCAGCAGAAGCAGCACCCCTGCGCCGGTGTAGTATGCCCAGTTCAAACCCCAATCAGCCTGGCGCTCGTCTTCCATGTTCAAGTCCGCACAGTCCTGGTTTCCATCTTCAACGTTCACTTCCGAGATTGCTTGGTGACCATATTCCACTAAATCCTTCCAGATAGCCGCACTGCCGTCTACCTGCTGTGAGGTCAGGCCGATAAACTCTACGGGGTAGTACTGGTGGCCGCTGGGCCAGGTATGCCCGCCGCCCTCGACTGTGTAAAGGATAACTGCGGTGCCGTCAATACCCTCTGTCCACGATGTCCGTTTGATCCGGGTGGGGTCATCCTTGGTCTGGTCAAGGTATACCACTTCAGGTTCGTTATTGATCCCGTTGATCTCAACCCAAAAAGCGGCTGTTGCTTCAGCTGACATAAAAGAACCTTCCCTGCCTTCATAAGGCACGATCGGATCTTCGGTTCCCATGATGATGATCACCGGCACCGGTTTGAGCTCGTCTTTCATCTCCGCGAGATTAAGAGGCGTCCCGGCGCCAACCGCCCCGATTCCGGCAATTTTATCCGGTATTTTTGCGGCCAGGTAGTAGGAGAACATGGCCCCGTTTGAAAACCCCGTGGCAAAAACTTGGGTTTTATCGATATTGTATTTGCCTGTAAGATAGTCGATGATTGCCTCGACAAAACCCACATCGTCAACGTCTTCAAAATACTGCAGCGATCTGGGCAACCCGATATTCCACTGTTTATTGGCGTTGGGTAGTGCAGGCAGGGCCTCGTGGTCCCCCTCCAGAGTGGTGCTGGCAGGGAAGACAGCGATGAAGCCCTCAATTTCCGCCAGAAACGCCAGCCGGGTTAGCAGCTGGTGCCCGGCAGGATCCCCGCCCAGCCCGTGAAAGGATAACACTACCGGAACCGCTTCTGAACCGTCATAGGAAGGTGGAACGTAATAATCAAAGGTGCGCTCGTACCCGCCGTGCTCAATATTAACAGTAGTGACCTGGCTTGCGTAAGTGACGCTGCCAAAACCTAATACCACTGACAGTATTAAAAACAGAAGTGTAAGCAGGGTTAATCTCTGTTTAGGCATTTCAGATCTCCTCGTTACTTATCTTTTTGTCTGTCAAATATGAACTGAAGGGGTTCATTATCATCAGGTCGTAAATGTTCTGGCCACTGTTTAGATCTTCAGTCCACAATATATTATAGCCCATCTGCAAAGCGCTGCTGACTATCATGATATCCCAAAATGGGACCCGATAAGCTTTCTCCAGTACGTTCGATCTTTGTTTAGAACTCAGGGGGAACACAGGGGGACGGTTCTTTTGTGTTGAATTTAAGATTACCTTTCTATAATTATCGAATAAGGTGATCACATGTCAATCAGACAAATTAAAAGGTTAAATAGCGTAAGCTCGGGGTTATAAGGGGTATAAGATTTTTAAGCTGATAAATAAAGCAACATAGAAGAACCGTCCCCCTGTGTTGCCCGTCGTTAATTCACCGTCGGAATACGCAATAACCTGGAAAACATTTATTCACGGTCCGGTAAAAATCTGTAATGTATCTGCGGTTTGCGCCGCTCAACGACCTGTTCGGCTGCGTGAGCCAGCCTCAGCAAAAGATGTTCTTCCCATGCCCGGCCAATTGCCTGGCAGCCGATGGGAAGACCGGATGTAGTATACCCGGCCGGAAAAGAGATCGCCGGCAGGCCGGTCATATTGGCTGCAGGTGTAAAGCGCATAATTTCGGTTAGCGTTGTGAGGTCAGATTCGCCTTTCTCCAGGGCATCTGCCGGTATCGGCGGTGCGGGGCATCCGGTGGTCGGGGAAAGGATCAGGTCTACAGCATCTAAGGCACGCTTAAAATTGTTAATTGTTCGAGTGCGAACACGCTGGGCCCGTACGTAATCAGCCGCAGTAAAATTGCTGATTAGCGCCAGGTTTGTGCGGACATCCAGGCCGAAATCAGGACGTTGTGCAGAATATTCCCGGGAAAGCGCGGCATGCATTTCAGTTCCAATGGTTATGATCAGTGAGATACGGTTAGCTTCAAGATCGGGGATTTCAATTTCTGAAACTTTTGCGCCCATATCTTTAAAAGATTCTACCAGGCTTCTGCAGGCAGCAACAGTTTCCGGGCAGGCATGTTCGAACCAGGGTGTGAAAATACCGATTTTCAGATCGCTCAGCTTCAAGTTGTCAAATCCGTTAAGAGTTACCGGTGGTTGATTCAGGGTATGAGGATCTTTAGGGTCTGGTCCGGCAAGAATTGCATACGTCAGGGCGGCATCTTCAGCTGTTGCTGCTATCGGGCCGTTGTGAGCAACTGTCCAACAGAGGGCCCTTGAATTGTAATCGCTGATTCGTCCAAAGGTAGCCTTGATGCCAACGGCTCCGCAGAAGCTGGCTGGGATGCGGATTGATCCCCCGCCGTCGGCGCTGATCGCTGCGGGACAAAGCCCTGCTGCAACGGAAACTCCTGAGCCACTGGAACTGCCCCCGGAAAAATGTCCAGGATTATATGGGTTGCGTGGTGTGCCATGGTGAACGTTCAATCCTGTGACACCGATGCCAATTTCATTCATATTCACCTTGCCAAGCAGCATGGCACCCCCTGCGCGCATGCGTGCAACCACGGTTGAGTCTTCACTGACCTGCGTTTTGCCAAGGAAGCCGGTTCCGAAAGTGGTGCCATAGGGAATCATATCCATTTCATCTTTCACGGCAACCGGAACTCCGTCAAAGATGCTCAGCGGTTTACCTGCTTTCCAGCGCTCTGTTGAAGCCCTGGCCTGGGCGAGAACATCATCGTGTTGACAGGCGATAAAAGCATTTATCCCTGTACCGCCGATATTTCTGTCTTCGATAGCATCCAGTGTCAGTTCGGCTACTTTAATTGGGGTTGTCGTGCCGCTGCGGTAGGCATCTGCATAATCGCGTGTTGATGCAAAATGAAAGCCTTTGCCGTTAGGGCGTTTAGTCTGAACCCAGCTGTCCAGGTCAAGCTTGGCTGATTTGCTCACCTGATTTCCCCAGTGTGGGTAAAAGGTTGGAAGTTCCGCCAATTTTAGTTCGCGAAAATCAATAATTCCAGCATCACGAATCAGCTTTGGCAACAGAAGTTTACCAAACACTTTACTCTCTATCATTTTTACAAAAATCTTAAGCATACTTCCGGATAATCGAGGCATTCTTACCGACTTTAAATCATACACCTTTTCTGTCATTGCTTTCCCCCATTTCCTATATGCAAGTTTTGTATTAAGGCTGCTTATCCGCCATATAACTAAAAGGAGCATCTCCAAACCTTCGCTCAATTTTGCAAAGGTCGGCAGCTCCTTCAACTGGCGTTCCTATAATCAGAATAGAGAATGAAAAAACCAAGACCGCCAGAAGGATAATGACAGGGACCTGCATCAAGCAAACAGGCCTCACATTAATCCCTTCTTTATGACTGACTAATTATCTATTTGCCTGGCTGAATTGTAACATTATTCGAAATGCAAGTCAATATTAAGAAAGTATTAGGGTTAAGAAAGCATTAGGGGACAAATTACAGGGGGCGGTTTTAAGCCGCCCCGCTTGTTGGTGCGCCCGACATGGGCGTTAACTTGGCGGTGAAAGTCCCCTGTGGGCTTGGCAGTGGGAACCACTAGCCGATGGCAAGGGTGTCCGCCTCGAGGCGGAATCTGAAGGAAGCCTAAGGCAAAATCCCGGCCCGATGAACAAGAACCGCATACAAGGCTGAACAGGGGTGAACACAGGGGGACGGTTCTTTTGGAACACAGGGGGACGGTTCTTTTGTGTTTGGAATAGTAAAAGAGCAATCAGGAAGATTAAGTAAGTTGGTTTGTAGATTGGAATAGTAGCCCTGAACAATAAGCACCAGGGAGAATGCATATTCCGGTCCAAACCGAACGGTGATTCCAGTGTAAACCGAACAGCAATTCCGTAAATTTTCATCCAAAAGTGTTGACCGCTTAAAGAGACTAACAAAATTCTTAAATCGGGTGGTATTTTCATTCAAAACCTTTCATCAACTGCAGCTATAGCGATAATTATCCGGGCAGTGTAGAGTTGAAATTATTGAAGTGTGGTGGTGTACAGTGTATCGATTTGAGTTCGACGATAGACATTTAGATGACCTTGGCAAAGCTATAGAAACAACCAAATCAGCCCATGAAGTGACAACAGATTAAAACCTTCCGTTTGAAATAGGTCTTCCTGGCTGCAAAATTTTAAAACTGCCCGAAATGTGATAATGAAATTATCGTTCAGTTATCCATATGCGTCGGTATATGAAAAATCTGAAAAGAAGGAAATTTTGATTTGGCGTGGAATGTAGGCATTATATAAATAAAACATTTACTCTGGAGGGTTTATCATGAATAGAGTTTTAGTGTTATTCTTATTTATATTGGTTGTTATTGCTTCACCTGCCTTGGCAAATAGTGATAGTGTTTGGTTTAATAATTGGGAGGAATCGCCTTCAGGTTTTGGAAATGGTAGTTCTTTAGGTTCCGGATCAGGTTCAGTTTCATCATCAGTCCCCCCTTGGGTTACTGATGTATTTTCAAGTAACGGTTTGGATAGTTTTAAAAATCAAGCAAATCAAGCATTCGAATCATTTGAGGTTCCTTGGTGGATTAAGGTAATGGAAGTTGAGATCCATGGGAAGGCAAGCCCCTTTTATGATGAGGTAATGAAAAGATAAATAGCATATTGAACCCCTGAAGTAGGTTCAAGAAAGTAAAGACATTATCTGCAAAATTTACGAAGATATATACTTTGTTGATAGGCATCAAAAGTATAACTACTCCCTCTTTCATCTTTCAGCCGATGTATAATTGAACACAGGGGGACGGTTCTTTAGTGTTGTATTAACGACTGGGTATTGCTATGTTGTAGTAAGATGAATAAATACCAAATGTATTCAGAGGTCAATCCGCTGTGTGCCTTACCTTCTGCAAATAGAGACCTATCAAGGGTGGCTTTATCACGGTTTTTGGAATTAAAATTATCCTTTCAAAAAAGCTGATTATTATCTTCCCAAAAAAATTCAATTACCGATTGACAGCTGTTAGCTTATGTTATATTATATAACAAGCGTTAGGTAACATTAGTTTTCTAAAGGAGGATTGATGATGCCGCCAAAAAACAAATTTAACAGGCAAGAGATCATAGAAGCGGCTTTCGAGATTGCCAAAGAAGAAGGGTTTTCAAAAATAACTGCCCGCAGTGTGGCCAGTCGCCTCAATGCATCAGTTGCGCCAATCTACGTTAACTTTAAAACTATTGAGGAGTTGACCCAGGTTGTGATTCAGCGGGTTTTTGCCCTGTCGGAAGAGCTGCTTGCAAAGCAAAAGGGGCAAAACCTGTTTGAAAATATCGGAAAAGCCAGCCTATCTTTCGCCCGGGATTATCCGGTATTGTTCAGGGAGCTGGTTCTAAAGCCCAATCCATACATGACATCATATGAGGAAACTGAGAAGGCTATGGTCGATGCTTTAAAGAAAAATGTGGAGATGAAAGACTGGACCATGGAAGAGCGTAGAAGGCTGTTACTGAAGATGCGGATCTTTCAGCTTGGACTTTCGACCATGATAGCCAATGGACATGTGCCGTCGTGGCTCGATGACAAGGAGTCTGAAAAGCTGTTAATGGAAACAGGGGAACAATTAATGCTGGCAGAGCAGATTAGAAGAAAGGAAGTTAAATGATGAATAAGATCGTAATTATAGGTGGAGGCGTTGCCGGTTTAAGCGCGGGTATTTTTGCTCAAAAAAATGGTTTTAAAAGCACTATCATAGAGAAGCATCATACTGCAGGTGGTGAATGCACCGGCTGGGATCGTCAGGGCTATCACATCGATGGTTGTATTCACTGGTTGGTGGGGACGAAAGAAGGAACTCCTCTCCGCGAATTGTGGGATACAGTGGGTGCCCTTGAGGGGGTGGAAATTCATGAACCTGAAAGTTTTATAGCTGTTGAACACGAAGGGATTACGGTGTACTTTTACCGTGATCTTGACAGGTTAAAGTCGAGCTGGCTGGAGATATCACCGCAGGATAAAGAAGCAATTGAAGAGTTTTGTGGTGACATCCGCAAATTGCATAAATTTACTTTTACAGTTGGGAAACCGCTTGATATGATGAGTATTATTGAAAAATTTAAATATATGCTTACCATGAACGATATCGGTCCGGTCATGCAGAAATACAGCAAACTTCGGGTGCAGGATCTGGCCGGGAAGTTTAAGCATCCGGCGCTTAAAGAAGCCCTGGCCTCGTTTATGCCGAAAGGTGATTACAGTGCTGTATCGATAATTTTTCCGCTCGGAACCTTTACCGGAGGTCAGTCTTCTATTCCCTTGGGGGGCTCAAGGTCCCTGGCCAGGCGGATGGAAGAAAAGTATCTTGCCTTGGGCGGAAACATTGAGACTTCCTGTGAAGTGATGGAGCTGGAAATCAATAAAGATTCGGTACGGCGGGTAACCTGCAGTAACGGTAAATCCTTTGCGGCCGATTACTTTATTGCCGCCTGTGATGCTAATATGCTTTATGAAAAGCTGCTTAAGGGGCAGTATCCCGACCCGGAATTTAAAAAGAGATTCAGCGATCCGGGCACCTACCCCCTGGCTTCAAACATTTATGTGGGTGTCGGTTACGCGGGCAGCATGCGAGATATTCCCCGGACTCTTAAATTCCCTGTAGGTTCAATTGACATAGAGCAGAACCAGGCGCCGACTGAGTATTTGCAGATGACTCATTACAGTTACGAACCGGATTTTGCTCCGAAAGGTCATACCGCGGTTACCTTTGCCATTAATCAGTTTCAGCCGGAGCTGGAGAAATGGGAAGCGCTGGTTCAAGACAGGGAAGCCTATAACAAGGAAAAGAACCGCATTGGTGAAGAGGTAGTCAGCGCTCTGGAAACTCGTTTTCCAGAAATGACCGGCAAACTTAAGCTGCTTGACGTGGCCAGCCCGCAAACCTATGAGCGGTACTGTAACGCTTATCGTGGAGCTTTTATGGCTTTTTGGCCCACACTGAAAGGTAAACAGTTGGCTCACGACGGCCAAATCAGAGGCCTTGATAATCTTGTTTTGAGCGGTCAGTGGCTGCAGCCTCCGGGAGGTTTGCCTGTTGCGTTGATTACCGGTAAAGATACAATCTTGCGGCTATGCAGGAAAGTAAAAAAGGAGTTGCCATATCGTAAAAAAGGCCTGGCAAGGTGGTATTGAAAGTTAAGGTAAGGAGTTTATCATATGGACCAGTTGGGGAAAGGGTGCTTATCTCACATGCTGGTGGACGGAGGGGGCGGTTTGAGCCGCCCCGCTTTTTTATTAATGCTAGTTATCATATAAGGACATGATCTTCTTCAGGCGCTCAGCCCTGACCTGATCATTTTCGGTCAACAGCTCGTAGAGGATGCGGTTGATACTGACCAGGGTATCCAGGGCGTCATGCTTCGCTTTTTCCATCACCATGAGCCGGCTGTGATCGGCTTCACGCTGCTGCAGGGCACAGAAGTAATCCCGGATTAGCATTCCGTGTTTTAGTTTCTTTTCTGTGGCTTTAAGCGAGATGAAGCTGGGTACACTGGAGCCGCCTTCACAGTTAACGTAGCACTTGGGTTTTTTATTATCGCTACAGTCATCCGCTGCTGTTACAGCTTTTACAGTTTTGAGATTGACGTAACCGGTGGCAGAGTCTTTGCCGAAGTCTGGCAAGCGCATTTTGAGCGGGACCAGCACCAGGTAGGGGGCAAAGGGGAGCGGCACGCTCTGGCCGCAGTCTAAGTGGTCGCTGCAGTTTTTGCGCAACCTGACCAGGTCAACTCCATAGTGGCGGGCCGTTCTCTGTAAGAGTGTAATCGTTCTGCAATTTTCTGTTATTACCCCCGGCCGTGCCGGTCATGGATACGCGTAGCATTGCCCCCAGCTATTCCATAGCAGGGCTCTAGGGCGACAATATCGGCAAGATTGTAGTGTTTGCTTTTGATGCGATTACCTCCGTTCATAGCATGGTCGTTACCAGTTGTTGTTGATTGTTTTTATCTAATCGTTAGCTGGAGAGCCGATTGTAGACTACCGCACAGCGGGTCGGATTTTGCTTTAGCACCATCTCCTTTATGCTATATTCTCGTTAAACGAAAAAATAGAGTCTTAATCCGAGAAGTATTATACTCTAGATTCCGACAAATATTGCGATCTGTTCTGAAATTGGGGAAGTAGTGGGTACTCGATGCACGGGGATCATAAAAGGGGGCATGATTATGTGTTCCGGCAAGGTTCGGCCAATCTTTTCGGAAATATCCGGCCACTTAACACTTAAAATGATCACTTCCACCCCGGAACAAAGGGGGTCATCTTAAACCGTTCCTTTGTATATCCATGTACACAAAGCAGGGCCATAAATATTTAACCAATATTTTACTTTGACACATATGTGTCAGTGCCATGGGATAAAAGTACTATAACGGCATAGTGGCAAAGACAAATTACCGTATGCCGTAAAGAGAAGGAGTATCTAGATGACTGATACCAAGATGTGTCCGCATTGCGGGAAAGACATTAAGTTGGAAGCTATTAAGTGCAAGCATTGCCAATCCATGCTCAGTGAGGAAGACAAGCACTGGTAGGCGCAGCTGCACCAGCGCCGGCCAGGCCGTGGCAGGCAGCGCCCAAGACAAAGAAGCCGATCTGGAAACGCTGGTGGGCCTGGGCTACGGTTATTATTATCTTATTTTCTTTATTGCTACATCAGGTGGTGAAGACAACAACTCTTCTTCCACAACCCCCAGCTCTTTCACTTCAACAGCGCAAGGTGAAACACCTGCGCCTGCTGTTGTTCCCATGGTTATTACAACAGACGATCTGATCGATGATCTAAGAGAAAATGCTTTAAAAGCTTCCAACACCTACAAAGAGCAATATGTTGAATTAACTGGGGAGCTCTCCAATATCGATAGCAGCGGCAAGTACTTTTCTTTAAGCAAGCTGTCTGATGATTTTTCCCTTGACAGTGTTTTATGTAGGATAGATGAAAATCACCTTGATACTGTAATGAATTTTTCAATGGGCCTAAAGGTTACGGTTACCGGCACGATCACTGATGTCGGTGAAGTGCTGGGCTATACCATGAAGGTAGAAACTATCAAGTAATTAGCGAAGTTAATCATGTGTAACCCTATTAGTTACGGCAAGGTTTTAAAGCATTGTGGCGGCTAGTCCATGTGTCCGTTTGCAGAAACGTTTGTGTATACGTTTGTGTTAACGTTTAAGTAAATTTAGATTGCCTTCCTGGCGGCTCCCGGGGAGCCGCAGGAGGGCAAGCAGGCCGGATGCGGCCAGCCAACTTGCACCGGTATATCGGTAAGCACAAAGATAGTTGTTACAGATAAATAAAATATGTTACACGGGTGGATCCAGTATGACTGACGGAAGTGATACAAAAAATGTCCTTATTGTGCCGAAGAAATAAAACCTGACGCGTTAAAATGTAAGCAATGCAAATCTGATTTAAAGCCCGCCGCTAATCCTGCAACAATAACCTTACAAAAAACCAGTATAGCGCTCAGCAAATTTGGCACCGAGCAATGGGGATCTGACAAAGGGATATTAGGGAATATAACGAATAAAGGTGATTGACATATAAATCTTTCGGAGTGGGTTGATATGAGCGAACAAGGAAAAATCAAATCCCTTAAGTGCCCGGTTTGCGGGGACGCAGCCTCCGAGTATGAATCTACGAAGTGGCAGTGTTTAAAGTGCGGAAGGAAGTTCGTTTATGAGGTGGAAAAACAGCCGGATGTTTACCATAAGATCGAGAATACTAACATCACAAAATTAGATGACTCCTCATTTTTTACTTGTTGTAAATGCTTCGGTAAGTTTCCTCGACAATCATTTGCCGAATACATATGTACCAAATGTAAAAAATCATATTGCGGCGAACATATGGGAAAAGGTACAACAATTTGTCAGGATTGTTCTTCGAAAGCTGGGTGCATCGGTTGTCTGGTAGTAGCGGTAATTCTCTTTATTATTCTATTAATAATTGTGTGACAGCTCAATCATAGGCTGGAAAACACCAAACTGTTTTTTGGTTTGGAACGAAAGGGAGATAAAATGATAACAGTAGCTAAGAGAACCATAATTTGCTTTATCTTTATCATGATGTGCGCATTAGTAGTGGGATGTTCTAATCAGGGAACAGAAGCCTCTTTAATTGCCACTGTTTTAGAAAATAACCAATCTAGCCTGCTGGTAGAACCTGCTGAGGGTTCAATCGAACTAAGCAGCTCAGACCGATTTGTAGCTCATGTAGATGATGCGCTTATTACTGACGAGCAAGGAAACGAAGTAGATGTTTCAGCTGTTGCCGTTGGTGATCAGGTAATGATTATTTACAGTGGTGAGATTGCAGAAAGCTATCCAGCACAAATTTGGTGTATTCGGGTCCAGTTAATCGATTAAGACATGAATTTACTTAAGGTTATTAATGATAGAGCGTAAGCCCGGGGACCCGGCCGAGGAGGAATGACAATGTCGAAAAAGATAATGATTATAACCGAAAAAGTTCAGATGGAGGCAGAACTAAATGACTCAAAGACTGCAGCCCTGATCTGGGAAGCGCTGCCGCTAAGTGCTGCGGCAAGTACCTGGGGCGATGAAATCTATTTTGCCATTCCGGTGAAGACTGATCTTGAAAATGCAGTCAATGTTGTCCGGAAGGGTGATCTGGCCTACTGGCCTGAAGGCAGCTGCTTCTGCATATTTTTTGGTAAAACTCCCGCCTCGACTGATAAGGAAATTAAACCGGCCAGCCCGGTTAACTTAGTTGGGCGTTTTAGCGGAGCTCCGGAACTGTGGAAGAAAGTATCTGCCGGCAGCGCGATCAGATTGGAAGCAGTAAGGGGTTAAACTGGTAGTAAAAGCATGTTCGATCAGATATTGTAATATAAAGCAATAACCGGCCAGGTATTAATAATGCTGCTTTTGATAAAACCAGGGGATGGATCTTTTGTGAAATGCATGAAATGTAAAAGCGAAATGAAAGAAACAACCACAACCTTTAATTCTAGATGGGGAACTGTTTCCAAAATGGAAACTGCTCAACAACAAAGTGATCTTGCCGGAAAGATTGTAAGAAGGATTTTTAGCATGATTTAAGAAATTACCAATTTATCATTGTTGCAGTGAAGAGAAGGCCACAGGGGGGCGCTTTGATGATAATAGAGAATAAGCGTGATATCTATGCAGTGCTGACAGGCGATATAGTAAAATCGGCTAAGCTTGATCCTGTTAATCTTAAGGTGGTTATTCAAAGCATCAAAGATGGGCAGGCAAGGTTTAACGAGGCTTATCAGGGTGCGATCATTGGACAAGTGGACATTTTTAGTGGTGACAGCTGGCAGGTGCTCATGGAACATGAGCATTTATCTGTTAGAGCAGTGCTTTATTTCAGAGCCGTGGTAAAAGCGGTTAAAGGTTTAAATGCCGATACCCGCGTTGCTCTGGCCTGGGGCCTTATAGATGAGAGTACAATTAATCCTGAGAGAATATCTGAATCAACTGGGGAAGCCTTTACACTCTCGGGTAGGGCTTTGGCTGAAATGGATAAATATAGGTATCTTTCTATGAATATAG
>Ga0194125_10011421_pt1 | contig 11896 bp, 8 predicted proteins | sample TA2KigC250mmetaG_FD_148626 | JGI IMG/M metagenome (GOLD analysis project Ga0194125, IMG submission 148626) | Freshwater microbial communities from Lake Tanganyika, Tanzania - TA2015034 Kigoma Deep Cast 250m | ecosystem: Environmental > Aquatic > Freshwater > Lake | place: Tanzania: Lake... | reverse complement strand
CGCCGGAACATCCCCACCCTGACGCAGGTGACGAGCGATTATCGTGAGCTGCTGGGCAATCCCGCCGTCGAGGCGGTTTACATCGCCGTGCCGCACAATCTGCACGAGGAGTCCTATGTCGCCGCGTTGGAGGCGGGCAAGCACCTGATGGGCGAGAAGCCTTTTGGCATCGACCTGGAGGCGAATCAGGCGATCCTGGCCGCGCTCCGGAAGCACCCGAATTGCTTCGTGCGCTGCGCCTCGCAGTTCGTCTTCTTTCCGGCCGTCCAGAGGATCGGACGGATGATCGAAGCGGGGGCCTTCGGACGCATCCTTGAGGTCCATGCGGGCTTCCTCCACAGCAGCGATTTGAACCCGCAGAAGCCCATCAACTGGAAGCGCATGGTCACGTATAACGGCGCGTACGGCGTGATGGGCGACCTTGGCCCGCACGTCTGCGCCCTGCCGTTCCGCGCCGGCTGGACGCCCAGAAATGTCCGGGCCATCCTCTCCAATGTCATCCGGGAGCGGCCGGACGGCAAAGGCGGGATGGCGCCCTGCGATACCTGGGACAACGCCACCCTCCTGTGCGAGACGCACGATCCGGCTTCCGACAGCACTTTCCCCTTCACGCTACGGACCCAGCGGATCGCGCCGGGCCAGAAGAACAACTGGTACATTGAGATTTATGGGACGCGGGCCTCCACGCGCTATAGCCTCAACGAGGCCAACACGCTCGAACTGCTCGAATACACCGGCGGCGAGCAGACCTGGCAAAGGATCAGTCTGGGCCATGAGGTGACGTACAAGTCGATCACCAGCGAGATCTTCCAGATGGGCGTCGGGGATGCGATTTTGCAGATGTGGGCGGCCTTTTTGTACGAATGGGAGCGGGGCGAGACGCCCGGCCGGTTCACCGGGTGCGCCACCCCCCAAGAGAGCGTGCGCTGGCACCAGTTGTTCACCGCCGCCCTTGAATCGCAGGCACAGAATTCCGTCGTAGCCGTGGATGGCATGTAGCTCAATCGCTCTCGGCGGGGGGTGAGGGGGCGCTGCCTCCTTCCAGCCCATGCATCATCGGTAGAGCCTGCCCCCCGCGCAAGAGTGCCGCCCCTGCGAAGGCCGGGGCGGGGGACGCCGATGCCACAAGAGGTGGGCGCACGCTTCCCCGCGCGTCAGGCAGATTCCGCTTGAGAATTTCGTCCGCCTGTGCTATCATGCGCCCGATTGGGGATAAGGGCGGCTCGACGGGTCTGAGCGTCCATTGGTGTACCAGGGGACACGGGCAATCGGAGTAGTCAAATGTCCATGACACGCAGACACTTCATGAAGAAGCTCGGGGTCGTCGGCGGCGCCGCGGTTCTGAACGGCTGCTCCCCGGAGGATACCGCCCAGGGCCACAGTGTCTCCTGGGAGCCTGCCTATACCCAACTCCAGCGCGAGGGCCGGCTTGCCGAGCGCGTGCAGCAGGCGTACCGCAAGTTCGAGCAATGCGATCTGTGTCCGCGGCGCTGCGGGGCGCGGCGGTCGGCCGGGGAGACGGGCTTCTGCGGCGCGACGACCCGGGTGAAGGTCTACAGCCATAACCCCCATTTCGGGGAGGAATTGCCTCTCGTCGGGCGCGGCGGCTCGGGCACGATCTTCTTTTCCCACTGCAATCTGCGTTGTGTTTTCTGTCAGAACTGGCCGATCGCGCATCTGGGACACGGCCGCGAGATCCGCGACGCGGAGTTGGCCGAGTTGATGCTCGACCTTCAGCGGCGCGGCTGTCACAACATCAATGTCGTCACGCCCACGCACGTCATGCCGAATATCCTCAGCGCCGTTCACCTGGCGCTGAAGAAGGGGTTGCGCCTGCCGATCTGCTATAACACCGGTGGTTACGAGCGGGCGGAGAACATCAAGCTTCTCGACGGAATCGTGGATATCTATCTGCCGGACCTGAAGTTCATGGACAGCGCCGAATCCGCGCGGTACGCCGTCACGGGCCCGGAGGACTACCCGGAAATGGCCCAGCAGGCCATCCTCGAAATGCATCGCCAGGTCGGCGAGCTGGTGACCGACGACCGCGGCCTCGCCCTGCGGGGGCTGATGATCCGCCATCTGGTCATGCCCAATCGCGTCGCCGGGACCAGGGAATTTGTCGCCTGGGTGGCCGAACACCTCCCGCGGAACACCTACGTCAATATCATGGCGCAATACCGGGTGGAGCACCGGGCCTTCGAACACGAACGGATTGCCCGCGCCATCACCTCGCAAGAATTCCTCGAGGCGATCGACTGGGCCGAACAGGCCGGCCTGAGCAATCTCGACGAGAGATCCCTGGCCATGGCCCGGATGCACCGCCGCCGGCTGGGCTGAGTCACTGCCAGCGGCCGCCGAGGGCGGCGCCGCAATGCGTGCACTGGCCGCCGCTGAGGTGCATCTGATCGATGACGAACCCCACGCGCTTGATCACCACTTTGCCGCAGTCCGGACAGAAGGTGCTCTCGCCGGTGTGCCCCGTGACGCGGGCGACGTACACGAATTTCAGGCCGACCTCCAGGGCCGTGTTCCGGGCGTTGTCCAGGGTGGAGACCGGCGTCGGCGGCAGGTTGGTGAGCTTATAAAGCGGATAGAACCGGGCGAAGTGGATCGGCACCTGGGCGCCCAGCTCCTGTTTGATCCACGTGCACATCTGGCGGATCTTCTGCAGGTCGTCGTTGAGGGTCGGAATGAGGAGATTGGTGATTTCGAGATGCACGCCGGCGGCCTTCAACTGCCGGAGGGTCCGCAAGACCGGCTGCAGCTCGCCGCCGCACATCTCGCGGTAGAAGGCAGGATCGAAACTCTTGAAGTCCACGTTGACCGCGTCGAGGAGGCCGCTGAGCTCTTTCAGCGGCGCCGGCTGTATATAGCCGGCCGTGTGCATCAGGTTCAGAAGTCCCTGCTTCTTCGCCAGCACCGCCGTCTCGTACATGTATTCGTAGAAGACCACCGGCTCTCCGAACGCATAGCTGATGGACCGCAGATTCGCGGCCTTGGCGTGTTCGATCACCGCCTTCGGCGGCATGTCATACGCGTGGACCTCCTGGGGGTCCGCCAACGCCATATCCCAGACCTCGCAGAACTTGCACTCCAGGTTGCACCCGGCCGTGGAGATCGACAGCGCCCGGCTGCCCGGCAGCACATGAAAGAACGGCTTGCGCTCGACCGGATCCTCCTGCACCAGCACGGGGTTGCCATAGGCCAGCGTGTAACCGGTGCCGCCGCGATTCGTCCGCACCCGGCAGCGGGCTTTCTGGCCCGGCGCCAATTCACAGCTCCAGGGACACAACTCGCAGCGAAGCTTCGTGCCGCCCGCCCGGCTGAACCATTGGGCTGGCCGGGGACGCACGAATCCCGGGCTGGCCCCTGCCACGTTCCAACGTGGCGGGGGCTGGCCATAGCCCTTGTTGCCGCCTCCGAGACCCCAAAGACACAAGGCACAAATCCCCCCGGCACCCGCCTGGAGGAATTCCCGCTTGCTCAATCCACGGTCCAACGTGTTCTTTCTATGCATGAGATCTCCTGACAATCAACAGCACGACGAACGCGGTGCCGTTGGCGATGGCCGCCAGCCAACAGCACGCGCCGAATCCCAGGACAGGCGCGACCACCGCACTGGCGACCGCCGCGCCCAGGCACCCGCCGAACAGCTCCACCGCGTACACCGTGCCGGCGGCTCTCTCGGCCCGACGGGTCAAGGCCCGGCAACATTCCGCCGCCAGCGGGAAATCCACCCCATTGAGCCATCCGGCCCCGAATGTCAACAGCGAAAACAGCACCAGCACCAGGGCGGCGGATTCCACCTGGGCGACCCCGGGCAAGACGACGGCAATCAGGGACGCCAGCACCGCCATGGACAACTGTACCATCGCCAGAGTGTTCGGGTTCGCCTTGTCGGCCACGTACCGGTGCGTGAACGCCGTGCCCAAGGCCAGCCCGGCCATGAAGATCGCCACGATCAGGCCCACCATCTCATAGACGAATCCGTATGTGCTCTGAAAGGAGAACAGCAGGGCGATCTGCAGCGTCATCGTCGAAAGACCGGTCGTCGCCACGGCCACGAGCACCGCATAATAGGCGCCCCGCCTCCTGGCCCGCGTGCCGTCCGCCATTCGCAGCGTCACCGACGTTCCAAGCAGCAAACCCACGACGGGCAGGATCCACCACGGCTCAATGCGCAGCAACGAGGAGAATACCTCCTTGTGTCCCGCCCGGGTGAGATGGCCCCAGAACATCAGGGTATAGTAGTAGCCGATCGGCTTGAAGTCGGAGTTGATGAAGAACCGGCTTCGCACGGGCGGCAACCGTTCTTCCGCCCGCTGCTGTTGCGCGACCGGCTCGGGAAAGAGCGGTCCGGCCTGCGGGCCGGCCCGGTGCGCGTCCGGGTTACGTCCGTGATGGCGGAGGATCCAGTTGACCCGCCGCAGTTGCGACGGCTCCAGCAGCAGCGCGAAATGATGGTGGGAGAAGCCCTCCGTCTGGATATCGCGCTGCAGGTAGCGTTGGCCCAGGACCTGGGCATCCGCGGAGATCTGTCCGGACGCATCCCCGGCGGCGTAGAACAGGAAACGTCCGCCCACCGGCAGCACCGACGGGAAGACGCTCCGGAGGGTGTGATAGAGGGTCGCGTTGCGGTTGACGACCGCGGTGCCCCGCAGGCCCGGGGTCGAGACGGCGCCAATCACCAATACGCCGTCGGGATGCAGCCGACGGCGCACCTGACGGAAAAACTCCTGCGTATAGTAGCGGTTCAGCACCGCGGTGGCGGGGTCGGGCACATCGACAATGACCAGATCGTACTTCTGTCCGGCCTGTTTCACGAACAGCCGGCCGTCGCCGTGGAGCAGGCGAACCCGGGGATCGGTCAGCGCCGCCCGCGTCGATTCGGCGACATACGGCCGCGCCACCCGGGTCAGGACTTCGTCCAGCTCGATATAGTCGATCTGCTCGACCGGATGCCGGACGATCGCGCCCAGAGTGCCGCGCAGACCGCCGCCGAGCAGCAGAACGCGCCGGGGCTGCTCGTGCTGGACCAGCGCAAAATGCGCCAACACGGCCGCATCCTGTTCTTCCAGACAGGGGACGTTTGTCTCGGGTCCGGCCGTGGAGAAGATCAGGTGGCCGCTCTGGAAAAAGCTGTACTGGTCGTCGCGCTGCACAATGGCGATGTTGCCGTACTTGGACCGATGCGTCTCGACCAGCCGATGCTGGGGGGCGAAATGCCGCCACTGTATTCGATAGGCCCACACATCGAGGTGACCCAGAACCGCCCAGATTCCACCGGCCGCCAGCAGCACTACGATGAAGGTAGGAAGGCAAGAAGTCAGGAGGGGAGGAAGGTAGGAGCCAAGAACGGCGCGGCCGCCTCCTGCCTTCTTATCTTGCTTGACACGGGTTAGCCACAAGACCGCCCCCGGCATCAAGAGCCCCGCCACCAGGGCGGACTGAAAGGAATTCAGGTGGCGCACCATCACGAAGGTGAACAGGACCCCGCCGAGGACGTTGCCGGCCGCCTCGCCGATGTAGGTCTTTCCTGCCCCGGAGGTGTCCGCGACGCCGTCGGTTTGGCGCCAGAGGCGCGACAACAGCACGAATTGCAGCCCGAGCAGCAGGCAGACCGGGGCCATGAGCACGAAGCTCGACACGGTGATATCCCCCAGGGACAAATAGGCCCCCGGCCCAAGGGCGAAGAACCCGCGCAGCCGGCGGATCAGAAAGATCGTCACCAGCAGGGCCGGCCCGAGACCCGCGCTGACCAGGAACGAAGGTAAGAAGGTAGGAGGGTAAGAAGGGAGGACGGTGGGAAGGCCGGCAGCCGCTGGGGTCTTCTTACCTGCTTCAACCAGGATCGCTCCCAAGGCGCTTCCAATTCCCACCCAGCCCATCCAAGCGGCCAGAATGATGCCGATGGAAAGCTCGTTGCCGTGAAACACCATCAGCAGCTCACGCAAGAGCAGCACCTGGCCGACTTGGGAGACAAAGCCAAGCGTCAGCACCGCGAGACAATGAGCCGGCGCTCTTCGCATCAATACTGCTCCGACGGGGCGCGTGGCACCTGTCCAGATTCCATCAGACCTTGATCGACCGTTCGGAAACGCGCCGGTCGATTATGACGCGGGCGCGAGCGATTCGCAAGACTCATCGAAGCGAGGCTCAAGTTCCCCACCATCCGCGCGGGCCGAGCGGCTCGGCGGCCGCCTGCGGATCAGGAGCGTCGGCAGCCCATCCTCCATCCGAGTTCCCAATACCGATACCTGACGCGGCCGCGCTATTCTCACAGAGTGTGTGAGAAGCCAGCATCTTCTGGGTGGCATCGTCAAGCGGAGTCTTCGGAGCTTGGCGATGGCGGATTCTCCGTGCGCCGGACCATCGCCAAGGCCTACCGGCCTTGACGATGCCACCCTCTTCACACACCTTCTCAGAGTTGTGTGAGAAGTGGCACAGGCATCCCCCGCCCCTGCCTTCGCAGGGGTGACAATCTTGCGCGGGGGCAGGCTCGTGCCGATGATTCATGGGCTGGAAGCCCATGCCACGGCCAACCGAATTCTCACATACCCTCAGAAATTGGGGCGGGTCTTTGGACTCACGTCTTGGGCGGCTCGTATTGCGGGACCTTGAGGGTCTCGCCGCCTTTGAGGGCGGACTGATGGGCGATCAGGCCCGGGACGGTCATCGCCAAGGCTTCGTAGACATCTACCCGCGGCTTGCGGTCGGCGAGGATCGACGTAATGAACTCGTCGGTCAGGTATCCGTGAGAGCCGCCGTGCCCGCCGCCGGCCATCCCGGGCGGCAGCGCCGGACGCGTGATATCGGGAAGCTCTTTGAAGGCGCCCTGGTAGGTGATGCCGTCCATCCAACCCTTCTCGCCGAAGACCCGGCCCTGCTCGACGACACGACCCTGGATGCCCTTGCACATGAGCATGCGGGAGGAGCCGCCTTCGCTGGTCCCGAACAGGGCGACCTCGTCGCTGAACGGGTTGTTGTACCGGTTCGCCCCCGGTCGGTTGTGGGGATACCCGGCGTCGAATCCGACGCAGGACACCGTGGTGAACCGCTTGTCGGTGACGCCGACGTAGTAGGCGGTCGAGTGCGTGGGATACCACAGGGGCGGCATGCCGATCCGCCAGCCGTTGAACGAGTCGATGGGCGTTTTGCTGTAGTGATAGTACTCGCCTTCGGAGTAGACGAGCCGGCCGAACCCGCCGGCCTGGTAGATCTGCCGCATGCCGTAGCAGTCGGCCCGGTAGCAGCTTGTCTCGGCCATCATGTACTTCAAACCGGCCTTCTTGACCGCTTCGAGCAGACGCTCGGCCTCCTCGACCGATCCGAAAACCGCCGGCACCGCGGTCATCACGTGCTTGCCGTGGCGGAGGACGTCGATGCAGTGCCGCGCGTGGCTGGGGGCGTCGGTGGCCACGAACACCGCCTCGATCTTCGGGTCCTGGACCAGCACCTCCAGCGATTCGTAGGACTTTTCGCACCGGCAGGCCTTCATCAATGTCTGTCGCCGCTCCGGGATCAGGTCGCTGACGGCGACGATCTCGACATTCGGGTGATCCTGAAAGCCGAACGCTGCTCCGAACCGGCACACGCCGTAGCCGACGACGCCGACGCGCACCTTGCGGTCGGAAACAGGCTGCCACGGCTTCTGGGCTTGGCTCTCCTGGCCGGCGGCTGCCCGCCCGGTTAACCCGGCCGCCGCCATCGTTCCCAGCGAAACCCACCCGACCTGCTCCAGGAATTCGCGCCGATACATGGTTTGGATAGGACTGTTCGACATGACCTGGCCTCCTTTTTCTCCTTGATGGTTCTCCGAAGACCGCGTGCTCTTGACGGTGCCCACCGAATCACCGCCATTCTAATCGGACCCCCTGCCCGCGCCAACGCGGAGAACGTGTATGGAGACTCGATTTAGCGTGGCATGGGCTTGGGGTCCCCAACGCAGAATGCCGCGTTGGGGGCCCCTTCCAGCCCATGGATCATCGGCAGGATGCCGATGCCACGAAGCCCCACGGGCAGGATGCCCGTGCCATTTATCAGACACGTTCTGAGGGACGGGATTTTGGAGTGATGGGGTGTTGCGAAGGCGAGCCGCCCATCCATCATTCCATCATTCCAACGGAAGAGCTTTACAGGGGCTTTGCCGGGGGTTTAGAATGGCGCCACTGGAGTCATGGGCGATTGGACGTCATGGAAGACACGGATAAAGCTGCGTTCGACTTTCGGCCGGGCGACCACGGCCAGGCCCGCCTGATCCTCAAGGGCCGGCTGGACCGCGATACGACCGCCTCCATCTGGCGGGACAGCACGCAGGTGGTGCGGCAGGCGCGCATTCCGCGCCTGGTCGTGCAGGCCGGGGAGGTGGTCTACTGTGACGGGGCCGGCGTGGCGCTGCTGGCGGAGTACAAGCACATCCAGCGGGAGCACGGGGGGCAGATCGAGATTCAGGGGCTGCGCCCCCAGTTTGAGCAGTTGATGGCGGTGCTGGAAATCGATCATTTGGTGGCGCCGCCCAAGCCGGCGGGGACGATCACGAGCTTCATTCGCCACGCGGGCTTTGTCCTCAACCTCGGCCAGTGGACCGCCGGGTTCGTTCGCAGTATGGGCACGGAGACCAGCTTCACCGGCGAGGTCTTCGCCAAGCTGCTCAAGGCCCTCACGCATCCGCGCGGCCTACGCTGGAAGGAGACGCTGATCATCGCCGAGAAGGCCGGAGCCAACGCGGTTGCCATCACCGGTCTGTTGGGTTTTCTGATCGGAACGATCCTGGCGTTCCAGACGGTGGCCGCCATGCGGCAATTCGGCGCGGAAGTCTTCGTGGCCGACCTGGTGGTGATTGTGCTGTTTCGCGAGCTGGGACCGCTGATCACGGCGGTGCTGCTGACCAGCCGGACCGGGTCCGCGTTCGCCGCGGAATTGGGCACCATGAAGGTGAACGAGGAGATTGATGCCCTGACCACGATGGGGCTCGACCCGGTGCAATTCCTGGTCCTGCCGCGGATCATAGCGGTTATCGGCGTGATTCCGCTGCTGACCATGTTCAACATGCTCATGGGTCTGGTCGGTTGCGGCCTGGTCATGGTCTCCTGGGATATACCTGGCGCGATCTTCATGGACAGAATCCGCTATGCCGCGACGTTGACCGACCTGTTCGGGGGGCTCGCCAAGACCTTCGTTTTCGGCACCCTGGTGGCGGGCATCGGCTGTCTGCGGGGGCTCCAGACCGGCGTCGGCCCGACCGCCGTCGGCGATTCCACCACCCGGGCGGTGGTCAGCGGATTGATCGCCATCATCGTGGCCGACGGCGTCTTCGCGGTCGTCTATTACTTCCTGGGGATTTGAAAGAGAAGTCTGATGGTTGATGTTTGAAGTATGAGGGCGGGCGGCGTGCGTCTTCAAATCAACCATCAACCATCAACCATCAAAAATTGAAAGGTCAGATGGCAGACGAGCCCATTATCGAAGTGAAGGACCTGGTGGCCGGCTACGAGGACACCGTCATCTTGCAGGACATCAATTTCGAGGTCCGCCGGGGCGAGGTCTTCGCCGTGCTGGGCGGCTCGGGCTCCGGCAAGACCACGCTCCTGAAGAACATGATCGGTCTACAGAAGCCGTTGCGCGGCGTCATCCTGATCGACGGGACGGACGTCGTGGCCGCCGAGGGCGAGGAGCGGCTGCGGGTGCTCAAGAAGATCGGCGTGGCCTACCAGAGCGGCGCACTGTTCGGCTCGATGAGCGTTCTGACGAACGTCGCGCTGCCGCTGGAGGAGTTCACGGATCTGCCGCGGCGGGCCATTGACATGATCGCCCAGATGAAGCTCAAGGCGGTGGGCTTGCAGGGGGCCGCGTACAAAATGCCCTCGGAATTGAGCGGCGGCATGCGCAAACGCGCCGCGATCGCCCGGGCCTTGGCCATGGACCCGAAGATTCTGTTTCTGGATGAGCCGTCGGCCGGCCTCGATCCGATCACCTCGGCCCAGCTCGACGAGTTGATCCTGCAATTGTCGCGCGATCTGCAGATCACGTTCGTCATCGTAACCCATGAGCTGCCGAGTATTCTAACGGTGGCGGATCGCGTGATCATGGTCGATAAAGACGCCAGGACGGTCATCGCGACCGGCACACCGCAGGAACTGCGCGATCAGAGCGCCAATCCCGTGGTACGCCGGTTCTTTAACCGGCAGTTGGGTCGAGATGTTAGAATTGATAATGGATAATTGATAATGGATGATTTGAAGGAAGACCGGCCGCCTCTTTCAATAGTACATCATCAATTATCCATCATCCTTTGAATGGGTTTACCGGATGGATGCGAAGCCGCACTATTTTCGAATCGGTCTGTTTGTCCTGATCGCGTTGGCCCTGATCGTGCTGGCCGTGATTTTGTTCGGCGCCGGTCTCTTCGCGCCGGACCGGTTGTACATCGAGTCGTACTTCGCGGAGTCGATCACCGGCCTGAGCGTCGGGGCGCCGGTGGAGTTCCGCGGGGTGCGCATCGGCCAGGTCGAGGAGATCGGGTTCGTCGGTAGTGCGTACTCGCTGGAGCCCGAAACTCCCGCCGGCGCCCGGTTCTCCTTTTGCGTCCGGGTGGTGGTCGGCGTGCTGCGCGCCGCGCTGCCGGAACCGGATTATCCGGATATCGGGGCGTTCCTGACGCGGATGGTCGGACAGGGATTGCGGGTCCGCGTTTCCTCGAACCTGCTGACCCAGCAGGCCTACCTCGATCTCGATTTTCTCGATCCGGAGCGTTTCCCCGTGGAACCGCCGCCCTGGACGCCGAGATACCCGGTGATTCCCTCGGCGCCCGGGGAGTTTACCACGATCCGGGGCTCCATCGACAATATCCTGGGCCAGTTGCAGGCGATTGACGCCCAGGGTCTGGCCGCCAGCCTGGAGAGGGTCTTCACCGCGTTGGATACGGCCATCACGGAGGCCAATCTGGCGGAGCTCAGCAAGGAGGGCCGGGCCCTGTTGCAGGTGGGGCGGGAGAAGATCGAGACCTTGGAGACGGCCAAGATCAACGCGGCGGCCCAGGAGTTCCTGGCCGCTCTGAACCGGGCCGTGGACGACGCCAACGTTCCGGAGCTGAGCCGGCGGCTTTCGGATATCCTGACCCTATTGGACCAGAAGCTCACCGCTCTGGACGCCGAGCGGATCAACGCGGAGGTCCGGCGGGTGCTGGCTTCTCTGGATCGGGCGGTGGCGGATGCGAATGTCCCGGCCGTCAGCGGGCAGGCCCAGGCCCTGCTCGCCGAGCTGCGGACCACCAACCGGCACCTCCAGCGGTTGTTCGCGCCGCCGGAAGGAGTGGGCCGTCTGCCCAATGTGCCGGAGGTGGTGGCCCGTTTCCACCAGGCGCTGGGGAATCTCAACGCCTTGATTACCGAAGAACGCCCCAATATCGAAAGAACCTTAGGCGGTCTGCAGGACCTCGTGGACAGCATGAGGGATCTGGTCAACGCCCTGGAGCAGGATCCCGCGGGGCTCCTCTTCGGCAGGCCGCCGCGCAGACCGGAGGCATTGAAGTAGAAATTTGATGGTCGATGTTTGATGTAAGAAGTAAGAGGACGCGGGAAGTTTGATGTTTGAGGCAAGAGGTAGGATCGGAACCATGAACCAGAACAATCAACCAGCAGCGATCAACCATCACACCTCCAAATCAACCATCACTCATCGACCATCAACCATCCACCTTTGGCACTTCCCGCCGGCGTGGTTCTTGGTTGCGGTTCTCTTTGCCTTCACCGCCCTCGGGTGTTTCCCGAGGTCGGCCGACGACCGCAGGTATTTCATTGTCGACGCCACGCGCGAGGTCAAGCCCACCGCCGTCCGCCCCGGTGCTACCCTGCGCCTGCGCCGGTTCGAAGTGGATGCGGCGTTTGCTTCGCGG
>Ga0194125_10011419_pt1 | contig 11896 bp, 11 predicted proteins | sample TA2KigC250mmetaG_FD_148626 | JGI IMG/M metagenome (GOLD analysis project Ga0194125, IMG submission 148626) | Freshwater microbial communities from Lake Tanganyika, Tanzania - TA2015034 Kigoma Deep Cast 250m | ecosystem: Environmental > Aquatic > Freshwater > Lake | place: Tanzania: Lake... | reverse complement strand
TACGGTTGAGGATACGGCACATGACGGACGGGGTGGTGTTGGGGTCGAAGGGGTTTGTGGACGCGGTGTGGCTGGCTCATCGGGAACGGTTCGGGCCGAAGCGGCGGAGTGGTGCGCGGCCGATTCGAGGCGGAGGGGCGGCGTTGTCGGGGCTGAGTGCGATACGGGACTTGCGTGTGGCGGCCATTACCTGAGAGTGCCGGTGGGCAATGAGGACTATTCCCGGCCGCGGCGACAGTTAAGACGCACCACTTCGCCGGCGCACCTTTGGTTGGGTTTCGTTGCCTCATTGGCCGTCGCTAACGCTCTGGGCCAGCCGCTTGGGCGGAGCGGGGTCTTTGGCGGCGGTAAGCGCCAAAGACGCAACGGAGCCCAAGCGGTTGGTGGGCGCGCATCGGTTTAGCGCTCGCCCTTGTCCTTCGCACGCGGCACCCGTCCCGTCTCGCCGTCGGACTCCAAGATGATCGCGTGATGCACCAGGCGTTCCACCGCCACGATGGTCGTCATCGGATCCCTGAAGATTCAGCCCCACTTCGAGAACAGTAGGTTGCTGCTGATCGACACGCTGCCGCTCGCCGAGCTGTCCGAATCAACGGCGCGGAGAAGGAGAACGTCCTGGAGGGTCGCCGCCAGAAGGGCTCCGACAGGGAGCCCGGCTGGCACTTGAAAACCTTGACTCAATCCGGACACCCCACTATCAGGGAGCCAGCAGCCTCGCTTCGCTCCGATGACTGTCCGATATCGTCGGAACGCTGTCCGACATGGATCGGACTCGTTGTTCGGTTCGGTCGGAATCCGCAGCTCGCCGCGGGGCGCCTTTGTTCAGCCAATCGAGTCACCGAACGATTGAGTAGCACGTCAGTCTGCAATCCGATCGGTCTTGTGAGGCCGCTCATCGGTGCTCTCAGCGTTGGACAGACACAAGGGAATGAAGATCAGACGCGTTACGCCGAAAGACCTTCCCGAGGTCGCCGCGGTGCACAGGGCGTCGATCCTGGATCTGTGCGCCGCGCACTACTCGACCGCCGAGCTGTCTCTTTGGACCGGCGCTCTTCGGCCCGACAGATACGCGGCCATGCTCGTAGGTCGGGAGTTTTTTGTGGCCGAAGAAGACAACGCGATTCTCGGCTTCGGCATTCTCGATCTCAGTCAGTCGCTCATCAACGCTACCTATGTTAGCCCGATGGCAGTGCGCCGCGGCGTTGGCCGAAGGCTGGTTGAAGCGATGGAAGAGCTAGCCAGACAGGCGGGCGTGTCGCGGCTTCACCTGAATTCGACCCTGAATGCGGTGCCGTTCTACGAGCGGCTCGGGTACGTGCGGCATGAAGCCTCGTACAACCGCCTCTCGACAGGCGCTGAGTTGCCTTGCTTCGTGATGACGAAGGGTTTGGGCGTTCCGTAAGAAGTCTCGCGACGCGTGCCCACTATGCGACGCTCGCGGGATGACGGCCAAGCCGTTCCACGATTGCCAGACCGCTGGGGGCACGGGCGACGTGATGCGCCTGATGGACTGTCTGGAGCGTTCCGAGATCGCTGGGTGCGCGACCGGCGGAGTGGCCGTCCATCATCGACCCGGGGGGCCGATGGTCACGTGGAACGCGGACTTCGCGGTCACGACCGACGCCGTTCAGCGCAGTCGAATGAAAACAGTAGCCATCGGGCTGATCTTGATGCCGGCGTTACTGCGCCTGAATCCCGTACACGCGCAGTCGCCATCGTTTCCCGCCGCGGAAGAACTGAGCGGCAGGAGGGCAGGTGACCTTGTCTAGCGGGCAATCTCGGAGCCGTGGCTGAAATGGCTTCGTCACGGTACAGCCACCTGCGTCCCTTGGCGCTCCAGCTTGGCCTGTCGGGCCCAGCCGCGTTCATCTTCCAGACCTTGCCGGGGTTGATTTCGCTTCTCCTGTTTGTGCTCTTCGCTCATGGTGCGAAACGTGCGTCCTGCCACCTACGAGCCCAAACGCAGTCGCGGCGAACTGGCGTTCACCGCGGTTAGCCCAAACCGTGGCATGGTCCAGCCCGTATGAGTGTGACGCTGTTGATTGTGGTTGGCCTTCTCGCCCTGTCAGGGCTGGTAACGCTCCTGCTCGCCGCCCGTTCGGTCATCGCTCGCGTCGCGGCATCCATTCTTGCCCTCGGATGCGCCGCTTTCTGCGCTTTCGGATTTCTGGCCTCCTTCGAGCCATCCGATTCACCGAATTGGCCTTGGAAGGTTGGGTACGGCGTTCTAGGCATCGGCGCATTGGTTGCGGCTGCGCTTGTCCTGCGGAAGGGAGTCCGCGTCCGCTAAGCGCTCGAGAAAATGGCCGACGCAGAACTGGGGGAACGTCCCGCGATGACCGCGCCGGCAAGTTCGTCTTTGACAAGGTCCCGCGTTGTGCGAGAGTGGACAGCGTAAACGCTAATGCGTGATGTGAGATAACCTTAGCCATACCAACCGTGCTGGTTGTGCTCGAAGTATGAACCATTACCGATCCCCTGCTGTCCGTGGAGCGATGTGGCTGTCGGCCATCCTGACCGCGACTTGCCTCGTCGCCCAACCAACACCACCGGCCCAAACCCACACCCAGAAACAAACCCCCACCGCGCTGTCCAACGACGCTACGAAGGGCGTGCGCGCGGCCAATGACCGATTCTACGCCGCACTCAACGCGATGTTCACCGGGGACCTTGCTCCCATGAACGCCATTTGGTCCCATGGCGACGATGTCAGCAACCAAGGTCCCTTCGGCGCGCGAATAGATGGCTGGGCGGGTGTGGGTGCGGAATTCCGTAAGGAGGCGAACATGAAACTGGGCGGCCGGGTGGTCTGCCAGGACGTCATCGTCCGCGCCGGGACGGACATGGGCTACGCTGTCTGCGTGGAGGAGGGTGAAAACATGACTGCGGACGGCAGGCCGGTGAAGGTGCGGCACCGCGCCACGAACGTTTTCCGTCGGGAGCAGGGCCAATGGAAGCTGGTCCACCATCACACGGACCTCTCCCCGGAGCTGCAAAAGGCGGTCGCCGTGGAAGCCAAGTGAGCTAGCCCGCAAACCGGGCTGGCGGCCCAGCCCGAGTCCGGCATCCGGCATCCGAACTCGCTCGGCGCGGGTCGGCGCGGGTCGGCGCTTGACCCCACCTGGTTAAGGGCCTAGGAATCGCGGGGTTGGGTTGGTGGCGCGACCTCGCGCCCCCGAGCGAAAGGCCATCATGACCCTGGATCGCGCCATCTTGAGGCGCCTGTCGGAGATCGTCGGGCCGGCAAACCTGTTGACCGAGGCCGAAGACCTGGCCGCCTACGCCTACGACGCCACCAGCCGGTGGGCGCAGCGGCCAGAGGCCGTGGTGTTCCCCACCACCACGGACCAGGTTGCCGCCATCGTCCGGCTGGCGCACGAGCGCCGATTCCCAGTGACCCCGCGCGGCGGCGGGACCAACGTCAGCGGCGGCTCGGTCCCCATCCAGGGCGGACTCGTCTTGGGCCTGGCGCGGATGAACCGCATCCTCGAACTCCACGCCGAGAACCTCGTTGCTGTCGTTGAACCGGGCGTCGTGCTGATGAACCTGAACCTCGCCTTGGCCCAACAGGGCCTGCTCTTTCCCCCAGACCCGCAGAGCGCCGTCGGAGCGACGTTGGGGGGCGTGGTGGCGGAAAACGCCGGCGGCCCAGCCGGCCTGAAGTACGGCGTCACCAAACACTACGTGCTCGGCTTGGAATGGGTGCTCCCCGACGGCGAAGTGGTCCACCTCGGTGCCACCACCACCAAAAACCGGACCGGCTACGACCTCACCCAGTTGTTCGTCGGTTCCGAGGGGACGCTCGGCGTGATGACCAAGGCCATCCTCCGGCTGATCCCCAAACCGCCCGCCGCGCGTACCCTGGCAGCAGTGTTCGACGAGGTGGCCGAGGCCGGCGCCGTGGTCTCCAAAGTCCTCGCGGCCGGGATCCTGCCCGCCAAGGCCGAACTGCTCGACCGCTGGGTCATCCAACGCATCGAGGAAATGATGCCCTTGGGATTGCCCACCGACGCCGACGCCCTGCTGTTGTTCGAACTGGACGGTGCCCCGGAGGCCGTGGACCGCGAGGTCGAGCGCGTCACGGCCATCTGCCGTGCCAGCGGCGCCCGCAACGTTCTCGTTGCCCGCAACGCCGACGAGGCCCTACGCTACTGGACCGCGCGCAAGGCCGGCTTTGCCGCCGTGTTCGGCAAGGCCCGCACAACGCTCGCGGAAGACGTCACGGTGCCGCGCAGCCAAATCCCCAACCTGATCCGCAAGTGCAAAGAGCTCGAACGGGCCAGCGGCATCACCATCGTCATCATTGGCCACGCCGGCGACGGCAACTTGCACCCCTCGATCCTCACCGACGCGGAGGACCCTGAGCACTTCCAACGCGCCCAGGAATTGATGCACGCCATCTTCAACCACGCGCTCGCCCTCGGCGGGGTGATCTCGGGCGAACACGGCGTCGGCCTCGAGAAACGCCCGTTCCTCGCCCTAGCTGTCTCGCCTCGCGTCCTTCAGGTTATGAAGGACCTCAAGCGGCTCCTCGATCCCCACGGCATCATGAACCCCGGCAAGATCTGGGAGTAACCCCATGCTCGCTGCCCCCGAGCTCGCGAAACGCCGCGACCTGACGCGCGCCTGCATGAAATGCGGGTTCTGTTCCTACTTTTGCCCCACCTACCAGGCCGAGTTGCAGGAGGGCCTGGGCGCGCGCGGCCGCCAAATGCTCGTCCGCAACGTCATCCAGGGCCAGCAGCAGCTCACCCACCAACTCGCCGACCGCCTCAACACCTGCACCCTCTGCCGCGCCTGCGTGGTCAATTGCCCCGCTAAGGCCCCCACCGACCAACTCGTTCTCGCCGCCCGCGCCGACCTGGCTAACGCGGGCCAGTACCCCCTGGGCAAACGGGTGGTCTTCAGGCTGTTCCTCAAGCATCGCCGGCTCCTCGGGCTCGGGCTCAAGTGGGCTGCCTGGTGGCAACGCCTGCTCCCGGCCACCGCAGGTCGCCAGGGCAAGGCGCGCCACCTGCCACACTTCCTCGAGGGCCTCACTCAGGGGCGCCAGCTCCCGCAACTGGCCTCCCGCCAGTTGCGACAACTCGTGCCGCCCCTGTCCCGGCCCTCCGGCGCCCTCGCACGGCTCCGAGTCGGCTTCTTTAGCGGTTGTTCCCAGGAATTTCTCGACGCCGAATCCGGCGCCCACCTAGTAGATTTACTGGGCCGGCAAGGTTGCGAAGTCCATTTCCCCCGTGCCCAGGGCTGCTGCGGCTCGCCCGTGGTTACCAGCGGCGACCTCGAACTGGGCCGCGCCCTGGCCGATCAAAACGTTGCCGCCTTCCGCGACTTCGACCTGGTCTTCAGCGGCTGTGCCAGTTGCAGCTCGATGCTGAAGGAGTACCTCCCGTGTCTCGCCAACACCCCCGAGCGCCGGCAGCGTTATGCGCAGTTCCAGGCCAAGATCCGCAACGTCAGCGAGCTGCTCTTCGGCGAACTGCGGCTCGACCCCGCCCAGCTCAAGGTCAAACCCGAGTACCGCGGCAAGCGCGTCACCTGGCATGACCCCTGCCACCTCGTCCGCTACCAAGACATCCGGGCCGAACCCCGGCGCCTCCTGCGCGGTGCGGCCGGCCTCGAGTACATCGAGATGCCCCACGCCGACCGCTGCTGTGGCATGGCCGGGACGCTTACCCTCTACTACTACGACTTGGCCAAGAAGATCGGCGACGTCAAAGCCCGCGCCATCCAAACCAGCGGCGCCGACATCGTCGTTACCGAGTGCCCAGGCTGTATCGTGCAACTCACCGACACCGCGGTTCGCCACGGTCTCGACGTCCAGGTCCTGCACCTCCTGGACCTCTTCGAGTAAAACGCCTGCGCCTCGGATGTACGAAAAAAATGCCGGGGCGAAAAACCCCAGCAGACAAACTGGCTTGCCGCAACTCGGCGGCCTCGACGTGGCCTGCGACTAACGGCGCCGCCACCACAGCAATCCACCCAAGCCCAACATGAACAAGCCGATCGTCGTCGGCTCCGGAATCGGAGCGGCGATGATCAGGGTGTCGTGCCCGGAAGAGTTGATGCGGACACCTCGCACCGGCACGTCGGTCTTAAACACGACCCCAAAGGCGTTCTGACCGTTGACCCCCACGCCCGTGTTGGCGTAAGGCCCGCCATTGTTCGCCGTGACGAACTCGACCGGACCTCGCAGCCCGCCACCCTCCATGATCCCCTGCCAATTCCCAACGTCGTTCCCCCCGCGCTCGAACAAGAAGACCGTGTCCGTCAGCGACGGAAAGATCGTCTCCTGATAGTGGATGCCATCCAGCGACGAGATGTCCGTGCTCGAGCCAACGTTCAGGATGAAATTGTCTGCCCGGGGGCCAATGTCGCCGACCTTGGGGTTGGAAGTGCCGCTAACGGGTGCTGGACTCTGCGGCGGGTCCGTCGCCGGGTTCGCCGGATCCCACAAGATCGGGTTGCCGCCGCCGTCGAGCCACCAACGCGTGGTCGTCCCCAGCATCAAATCGCCCTGGGCATACGTCACCCCGTCGTACGTCAGCGTCAGCATTTCCCCGCCTGAGGCCGTCATCGACGGCAGGCCGAGCAACGAGTCCGCCCTCGTCACCAAGTTGGAAACGCTCAGCAGCAGTGCCGCTCCGAGCATCACGCGCGTTGGGCGCGCCCATTCACGATACCTTTTCGTCGTCATGCCTCTTTTCCTCTCCAGATTCCTGGTCCGGTTTGTGTTATCGCGCATCGCTTGGGCCGCTGGCGCATTGCACGGGCCAAGGTCAGCATCAGGTCAACCACACCATCACCATCACTCCTGGCATGCGCCTCTCTTCGGGCTCACCACGGGTCACCACGGCACTCGTTCTATCGGGCGTCTAAAGCTCGGCTATGCCGATGTCATGCCGTGTTCGTGTTGGAGTGCTGACAGATCAGGTTGCCGTTGTGTTGTGTTGGGCTGAATCCTGGCTGACCGCACTCAATTGCAAGCACGTCCTTGCGTCGCTTTGCATCCGTTGCGTCCGTTGCGGTCCAGGGCCCTCTACCCTCCCGACGAACAGTCGCTCTGGGCATCCGGGGCGGCATAGACGTCATGATTGACAAAGTGACAAAGAAATAATAGTTGACAGCGGCCAACTCCACGCTAGCGCTGGTGGCCGCACTCCGGCCGACGGCGGACGACGAAGGCTGCCCCGGACCTAACTGCCCCAGAATCAGGCTTTCCAGCGCCCATCGGGACGGGCAAGATCCAGCGCCATGCGACGTGCTGGCTTATTCATTTCATTCTCGGCCTTACTCTCTCCACGCCCCATCGCCCTCTCCTCCTGGTTCTTTCGCCTCGCGCGCCTGCTCCCGCTCCTATCCCTGGCCGGCGTCGGTCCCCACCCTGCCAGTCTGTGGGCACACGTTGGCCCCCGTGCCTCGGTCCATGACACCGTAACGGCCGTTCTGGACCGGCTCTCGCGGACGCTCCCTGAGGACGGCCTGCGTCGACTCACCGCTGCCCAGGCCTTGACGCTGCTAACTTCGGCTGAGCGTGAGACCCTGGGCGAGGACCATCTCCGGTACCGTGTCAACCTGCCGGTCACGGTTACGGTGCTGACCGACCGCCGTCTGGGTGCGGAACCCTTTTGGCTGTCGGAACGCGGCTTTCAGCGCACGGGGTTGGCGCTCGAATACGGCAGCCTTCAATTCGATGCCTGGGAGCGTGACTTCCCCCCTGGACCGATCGGTTTGGGCGTGAACTCGTTGGGTGGCGGTGGCGAACACTACCTTGTCTTGCTCAAGCCCAGCTCGCCAGGGGGCGAGTTGGTCATTGACGAGTTGTACCCGGGTCAGTTGCGGGTGGCCGACTTCGTTCCGGGCGTCCCGCCTTACGCCGATCGGGAGGAGACCTTGGCTGAGGTCCCACCGCAACTCGCGGGGCGTAAGCTCCTCCGCACGTTGCGCGGCAGCCGGGAAGACGGCCGGCTCCTGGGCGTCTTCCGGTGGACCGACTACCCGGCGTCCGAGCGCCCGGACCAGGTGGTGTTGACCTGGAGTGGGGACCCACAAACCAGCCAGGCCATCCAATGGCGCACCCGCACCGGGGTTCGACAGGGGTACTTGGTCTACGCCCGGCGCGCGGAGGTCCACACGGTTTACCCTCGGCGGTTCGAGCGGGTGAAGGCCCGGACCGAGCCGCTGCGCGATCTGCGCCTCCTCAACGATCCCGTGGTGCATCGCCATAGGGTCGAGCTCACCGGGTTAACCCCGGCAACCACCTATGTTTATGCGGTCGGCGACGGCTCGCGCCGGGGTTGGAGCGAGTTCCGCGAGTTCACCACCGCAGGCGCGGGTCCGGCGCCCTTCTCCTTCGTCTATATGGGCGACGCCCAGAACGGCCTGGATCGTTGGGGGAGCCTTGTCCAGGGCGCCTTTCGCCAGCGGCCGGATGCCGCCTTCTACCTTTTGGCGGGCGACCTGGTCAACCGCGGCAATCAGCGGGACGATTGGGACAGCTTCTTCCATAACGCGCGAGGCGTCTTCGATCGCCGGCCGCTGGTGCCGGTCATCGGCAACCATGAATGTCAGGGTGGACACCCGACGATGTACCTCGAGCAGTTTGCGCTGCCCCGGCAAGGCCCGCCGGGCCTGGAGCCGGAACGTGCCTACGCCCTTCGGTATCGGAACGCGCTCTTGGTGGTGCTGGATTCGAATCTGCAGCTGGCCGCACAGAGCGGCTGGCTCGCCCAGCAACTGGCCACCACGAACGTCACCTGGAAGTTCGTCGCCTACCATCACCCCGCGTACTCGTCCACGCCCGGCCGTGACAACGCGGCCGTGCGCGCGGCTTGGACCCCGCTGTTCGATCAATATCACGTGGACCTGGTGCTGCAAGGGCACGACCACGCCTACTTGCGCACCTATCCGCTCAAGCAAGGCCAGCGGGTCGCCTCCCCCGCCGAGGGCACGGTCTATGTGGTGTCGGTCTCCGGCACCAAGATGTACGAACAAGCCGCGCGCGACTACACCGAGGTGGGGATGACCCGGGTCTCCACGTACCAGGTCCTGGACCTTCAGATCAGCGGCGACCGGCTGCTCTACCGCGCCTACGATGCAGACGGGGCTCTGCGCGATCAGTTGGTCATCGAGAAGTAGAACCGAGTCACTTGATCGTCAGCTCGAGCGTGCCGCTCAAGGACCCTGCAAGCGGCCCGGTTTCCTGGGTCATGGTGACCTGGTAACGACCAGGCTTCACGGATGGGCCTCCCCATGAGACCCCACAGGTGCTGCCTCAGCCATACTCCATGGTCTGAGCGAGGAGTTGCCTGCCCTCGGCGCTGGCGATGCGGACCGAGGGAGCCACGTCCCGCCCCCGGTTGTCCCGGTCACGCCCCCGGTTAAACCGGGTCAGGACCTCCTGGTTGCGGCAGACGATCTGCGGCTCGAGGTAAAGCCGCGTGCCGCGCGCGAACGTGGCCGACGACACCGCGCTCGTCTGAGCGCTGCGGTTGTATCGGTCTTTTTCAGGCACCACGCGCACCTTCATGACAGGCTCGCGCAGGGCGACCTCGACCGGTTCCTCCGCCTTCAACTCGGCTACCGGGCCGCCGGAGAAAGACACCGCCCAGTCCATCCCTGACTCCTCGCCGTAGAAAAGAGCGCCGCTGTCGAGGGTGTACCGGGCGACCGGCATACGCTGTTCCAGGTCGTGGACCCTGAAGTGGACAGTCTGATCGTCAGCGCCCTTCAGCGTGAGCCAATCCACGCGGCAAGGAACGGTGTTCGTGCCCGCTAGGCTCAGCGCCAATCTCCCGGTGGGCGAGGTATCCGGGGTGAGGACGGCGCGGGCGGGGTGGCCGGTGCGCTTGCGGCCCTCGAACCGCACACGGTAGAACCGCCCGTCCGCCAGGGCGAGACTACTCAGGGTTTCCCGGGGCAGGTAAGCCCCGGGAGAGAGCACCTCATCGCCCAACTGCAACGCGTAATGGGAGGAACCGAACCGGTCGAACCGGCCGCCGAAACCGTCCGCGAACAACACCAGTTGGGCCGTTTGGCCGTTCAGGGTCGCGGTTCCTTCCAGCAAACATGCCGGACTCCACATGAAGTGCGGCTCGCGCTCGGCCCTCGAGTACGAGCTGAGCCGCAACAGGACGCGGAACAACACGCCCTCCTCCTCCCCTGAGTTCGGCTCTGACGTGTCCGCCGCGAGGCGGAAGTCTGGAGTGATGAAATCCACGCTGAAATCGTTAGGCGCCGTCGTGGGCGGCAGCTTTTCTCCCTCGCCGAGTTGCCCGTCAGCATCCAGGTCGAAATAGAAGGCAAGGATCTTGCGCCCCGCGTGCTCGACTGCGGACCAATCACGCCCGGAAAGCAGGGCGTGGTGGACGGGGTAGACTTGGCCTGTCTGTTGGCGGACCTGCTGTAGGAAGCGGCTGTCTTTCCCGTCTCCGTATCCAAAACCCCAGAAGGCATTATAGGGGATGTCGTCTTTGCCCCCGGTTTGCGGCCGGTATGTCAGGTCGAAGGCCACTGCGTTGGGAGCCAAGTCCGGCAGACTAGCGATCGGGCCGGTGTCAGCCGGGGCGGGTGGGGCCGGAACACAAGTGGCCACCTCGATCGGGCCGCCGAGGAATCCCCCGCGCCGGTCGAGGTAGTAGATCAGGACCACCAATGCCCCCAGGGCGACCACCAGCACTAGTCCCATGCGCCGTTTCATCGTCGTGTGCGTGTACGGAGTTCAGGTTGAAGGATTCTCGGGTTCGTGCGCTTAGCTGTGTGAATTGGACAGAGTCTATCCCGCGAGGCGGATCGGTCAAGAACACAGACAACCTGGCGGAACCCGACGACCGATCTGTCCGAGCTGACATTATTAAACCCGGCATAAAGTCGTTGACACAATGCGTCTCCGCACCCCGCACCGCGGATCGGTCAAGAACGCAAGAACGCAAAGAACCTTGTGGCCCCCAGAACTCCCCTGGGACCAAGCTAATCCGAGCCAATATTATTTAACCAGGTATTGAGTCGTTGACGGAAATCTCTCGCCGGATGGGACGGTATCCGGTAACCAAAGTGCTAAATGATAAAGGCCTACACGAAACGGCTAGACAGCCCGGCACACCTTCAAACTGACCTATGTGACCTATGAGACCGTTACCCCAGCAGATGGACCGCATCGAACGAGAAGGGCAGGCGCCTCGCCTATCCAACGCTGGCAATGGAAGAGCGGTTGTGCCCCCCGGCTCACCGCGGTGTCGTCCGCGAGCCTGGGCCTGGGCCTTCAAGCTGCTTGCGGCCTGCGTTGTCCTACTGGCGTCCCCCCATTCCATCTCCGCCGCTGCGCCGGGTCCCACGCGGTTCTTTGTAGCGCCCCAGGGCGACGACCGTTGGACCGGGACAGCACCCGAGCCAACCGCGGCGCCGTCCGACGGCCCCTTCGCCACCGTCCAGCGAGCCGTGGCTGCGGTTCGAGCCGCGCGCCAAGCCGCAGGCGGCCAACTGCCCGGCCGCCCCGTCATCGAGGTCCGCGGCGGTACGTACTACTTGGAGGCCACGATCGAGTTGTTACCTGAGGACTCGGGCTTGATCCTGCGGGCGTATCGGGGCGAGCGACCGGTCCTGAGTGGTGGGGTGGCGATCGCCAACTGGCAGACGGGCCGCGCTGGGGTCTGGAAGGCGCACCTGCCGGAAGTCCGAACCGGCGAGTGGCAGTTCACACAGCTCTTCGTGAACGATCAGCGGCGCTTTCGGCCGCGCCTGCCTGAAAGCGGGTACTACAAGATCGCCGGCGAACTCGAGCCGTCGAGCGAGGCAGGTGGCCGAGGCGTAGACCGGTTTGTGTTCGGCGGGGACGACATCCGCGCGGATTGGACCCACTTGAACGACGTCGAGGTGCTGGCGTTTCACAGTTGGTCTA
>Ga0194125_10011416_pt1 | contig 11901 bp, 8 predicted proteins | sample TA2KigC250mmetaG_FD_148626 | JGI IMG/M metagenome (GOLD analysis project Ga0194125, IMG submission 148626) | Freshwater microbial communities from Lake Tanganyika, Tanzania - TA2015034 Kigoma Deep Cast 250m | ecosystem: Environmental > Aquatic > Freshwater > Lake | place: Tanzania: Lake... | reverse complement strand
GTCACGACGCCCAGCACACGCCAGCTGTCCATCGCAGGCCTCCTTTGCGCTCCGCAAGGCCACTCCCACCACCTGCCCTTGTACACCCACCGCGGCGGGTTGTCAAGAGCCACACGGCTGGACAAGCCAGCCGTGCCACGCTCAGAAGCGGCACGCCGAGCCATGGGTGGCACGGCTGGCTTGTCCAGCCGTGCCTTCAGCCGTAACCCTGCACCCCCACCCTCACCCCAGCTCGGCCAGATTGGCCTCGAGGCGCGCGATGTCCTCGCGCAAACGGGCGTTCTGCTGGTACTCTTTCTCGACGACCTCCTTCGGGGCCTTTTCGAGGAAGGCGGCGTTCGCCAGCTTGCGCTCGGACCCCTCGAGGAACTTGCGGGCCTTGTCGAGCTGGTCCCGCAGGCGCTTCCGCTCTGCCTCCAGGTCAATCACGCCCTCCAACGCCACGTATGCCTCCATCCCCGGAAGGACGGCGGTGGCCGAGGCAGGGGGCTTGGGGAGGCTGACGCCGCTCGTGAGGTCCTCCAGCGCTGCCTGGTCGCAGATGAGGGCGCGATGGGGCCGGAGCATCACCTCGGTCGCTGGGTCGGCAATCGAGAGTGTGACCCGCAGCCGCGGCGTGCGGTCGGCCAGGCCCATCTTCTTGCGGATGTTGCGGATGGCGCGGACGATCTCCTGGACCTGGCCGAAGGTGGCCTCGGCCTCGGGGTTGCGCCAGCGCTCGTCGGCCTGGGGCCACGGGGCGATCATGACGCTCGGGGCCGGCCCAGGCCCCTCGCCTGGCAGCGCGCCCCTGCGAGCCAGGAGCTTGCCCAGGTGCTGCCAGATTTCCTCCGTGAGGAAGGGCGCGAAGGGGTGGAGGAGCCGAATCGCGCGGTCGAGCACATGGGCGACCACGCCCTGCGCGGCGAAGCGCGAGGCACTGGCCTCCGCGCTCCGAATGCGGGGCTTGATGACCTCGAGATACCAGTCGCACAGCTCGTGCCAGATGAAGTCGTAGAGGGTGCTCGCGGCCTCGTTGAAGCGGAAGCTCTCCAACGACTCTGTCACCGCCCCAATCGTGGCGGTCAGGCGGCTGAGGATCCAGCGGTCCTCAAGCGCAAGATCCTCAGGCCGATATGACGGATCGGTCGGATCCGACAGATCCGACAGATCAGGTGATTCCGCCAGGTTGGTGAGGACCAGCCGCGAGGCGTTCCAGAGCTTGTTCGCGAAGTTCCGCCCAATCGCCACCTTCTCGTTCGAGTAGAAGGCGTCCTGCCCCGTCGCCGTGATGAGGATGATGCTGAAGCGGAGCGCGTCCGCCCCATACTCGTTCATCACGTCGAGCGGGTCGGGCGAGTTGCCCAGGCTCTTCGACATTTTTCGCCCCTGGTCGTCGCGCACGATGCCGTGGATGAACACGTCGCGGAACGGAATGGCGTCGAGGAACTCCAGCCCCGCCATGATCATGCGGGCGACCCAGAAGCCCAGGATGTCGGGGCCGGTCACGAGCGTGTCGGTCGGGTAGAAGTGCCTCAGGTCCGCCGTTTCGTCCGGCCAGCCGAGGGTGGAGAAGGGCCAGAGCCAGGAGCTGAACCAGGTGTCCAGTACGTCGGCGTCCTGGACGAATCGGGTGCCGCCGCACCGGGGGCACTTGTCGGGCTGCGAGGCGGAGACGACGGGGAAGCCGCCGATGCCGTAGGGCGGCTCGGGTGGGCGGTCGGCGGCGGCCAGCTTCGGGTCGGGACAGTCCTGGCAGTACCAGGCGGGGATGCGGTGGCCCCACCACAGTTGGCGGCTGATCGGCCAGTCGGGCACCGTGTCTATCCAGTGGTAGTACATCGTCTCCCAGCGTGCGGGCCAGAAGCGGATGCTCTTGTTCTCGGCCACCTTGCGGGCGCGTTCGGCCAACGGCTTCATGCGAACGAACCACTGGAGCGAGATATAGGGTTCGAGCACCGTGTCGCAGCGCTGGCAGTGGCCCACCTCGTGGGTGTGGGTCTCGTGCTTCTCGAGGAGGCCCAGGGCCTTGAGGTCGGCGACGACGCGCTTGCGGCACTCGAAGCGGTCGAGGCCGGCGTAGGGTCCCGCCTCGGCGCTCATCGTGCCGTCGGGCGCGATCACGCAGGGCGCGGCCAGGCCGTGCCGCCGCCCGATCGTGAAGTCGTTCGGGTCGTGCGCCGGCGTGATCTTCAGCGCCCCGGTGCCGAACTCCTTGTCCACGTAAGGGTCGGCGATGACGGGTATCTCGCGGTTCATCAGCGGCAGAATGACGGTTCGGCCCACGACGGCGGTGTAACGCGGATCGTCGGGGTTCACGGCCACGGCGGTGTCGCCCAGCATCGTCTCGGGCCGCGTCGTGGCGACTGTGACACTCCCCTGCCCTTCCTTGAAGGGGTAACGAATCCACCAGAGCCCGCCCTGAACGGTCTGGTGGACCACCTCGTCGTTCGACAGGGCGGTGCGGTGGTTGGGGCACCAGTTGATCATGAACTTGTCGCGGTAGACGAGGCCCTTCTGGTAAAGTCGGATGAAGACCTCGCGGACGGCGCGGGAGAGCCCTTCGTCCATCGTGAAGCGCTCGCGGCGCCAGTCGAGGGAGGCGCCTAGGCGGCGGAGCTGTTCGTTGATGATGGCGAGGTGCTTCTCCTTCACGGCCCAGACGCGCTCGACGAACCTCTCGCGGCCAATGGCGTGGCGGCTGGTGCCCTCGGCCTCGAGCATCCGCTCGACGACGGTCTGCATAGCGATGCCCGCGTGGTCGGTGCCGGGCTGCCAGAGGGCATTGTAGCCCTGCATCCGCCGCCAGCGGGTCAGGATGTCCTGGAACGTGATGTTCAACACGTGGCCCAGGTGGAGCATGCCCGTCACGTTCGGCGGCGGGATGACGATGGTGTACGGCTTCCGCTTCGGGTCGGGGTCGGCCTTGAAGTAGCCGCCCTCCTCCCAGAAGCGGTACCACCGCCCCTCGACCGAGGCGGGGTCATAGCGAGGGGGAAGGTTGAGTTCCATCGGTTCACTCCAAGAGATCGTGGGTCATCCAGCAATGCGGAGTGCGGAACGCGGAATGCGGAATAACCGATGCGGAGGGCTTTCTCTTCCCATTCCGCACTCCGCACTCCCCATTCCGCATTTCTGACAGGGGGGAGCCGCGACCGCCGGGCGCTCACCGGCCCGGGTCGCGGCGGCGAACGCCGACAGCGCTCTGTCCGTAGGAGAATTGCGTCTCTATCGCCATGCGCAAGCCACCCATCAGAAGACTGGCTTCAATGGTAGCATTTCACGGGCGGCAAGTCAACACTTGACAGTTCTCCCCCGCCTCTGCTATCATTTGGCTTTCCCAGCATCAGGCGCCCAAAGGAGAAGGCATTGGCGAAGCGGCTCTTCAGCGGCATACAGCCCAGCGGCGACATCCATATCGGCAACTACCTCGGAGCACTGCGCAACTGGGTCGCGCTCATCCCCGAGTTCGAGTGCATCTACTGCATCGTGGACTACCACGCGATCACCATCCCCTACGAGCCGGCCGAGATGCAGGGCCGCATCCTCAGCCTCGCCGCCGTCCTCGTCGGCTGCGGGATTGACCCAGAGCGCTGCACGCTGTTCGTCCAGAGCCACGTGCCCGAGCACACCGAGCTGGCCTGGGTGCTCAACAGCGTGACCCCAGTCGGCGAGCTGTTCCGCATGACCCAGTTCAAGGACAAGTCGGCGCAGTTCGAGGGCAGCGTGAACGCGGGCCTGCTCGACTACCCTGTGCTCCAGGCCGCCGACATCCTGCTCTACAAGGCCGAGGTGGTGCCCGTGGGCGAGGACCAGGTGCAGCACCTGGAACTGAGCCGCGAGATCGCGCGGCGGTTCAACGCCCGCTACGGCCCAGTCTTCCCCGAGCCCAAGGAGCGCCTCACCGCCGCCGCCCGCATCATGGGCCTCGACGACCCCACCAAGAAGATGAGCAAATCGCTCGGCAACACCATCGGCCTGCTCGAAGAGCCCAAGAGCATCTGGGAGAAGGTCCGCACCGCCGTAACCGACCCCGCCCGCATCCGCCGCAGCGACCCGGGCGAGCCGACGAAGTGCAACGTGTTCACCCTCCACGGCTACTTCTCGTCGGCCGAGGACATCAAGCGTATCGCCCCCGCCTGCCGCGCTGCGGCCATCGGCTGCATCGAGTGCAAGAAGACCCTCTACGAGAACATGATGAAGGTCCTCGACCCCATCCGCGAGCGCGCCCAGGCTCTTCTGGCCGACCCGGAGCAGGTGTGGGCCATTCTCCGCCGCGGCGCCGAGCGCTGCCGCCCAATCGCCCAGGCCACGATGGCCGAGGTCAAGAAGGCGATGGGGCTGTAGTTCGGTGTTGGGTGTTGGGGATAGGTGTTGGGGCTTGGGGCGCGTAAGCGTCGCGCTGGCAAGCAGTTACGCATTTTACGATTCTCTACAATCCACCTGGTGTCAGCGGAGAACAAACTTTCCGCTGACACCAGGGAAAATGGAGGATTGGCGATTTGCGGACGAGCGGGAAGAAGCAAGGGGTGAAGGGAGCCTGGGGCTATCACTCCGCACGCCCCTGGGAGGGGGCGGGGGCGTCGGGGTTGGCGCGGAGGACGATGAGGGTGATGTCGTCGTGCTGGGCGGCTCCTTTGGTGTGTTCGTCCACGGCGGCCATGATGGCCTCGGTGATCTTGCTGGCCGGCTGCGTGGCGTTGTCGCGGAGGACGCGAGCGAGGCGCTGGCCGCCGAACTCCTCGCCGAGGAGGTCCTTGGCCTCGGAGATGCCGTCGGTGAAGAAGCAGAGGCAGTCGCCGGGCTCGAAGCGGAGGGTTTTCTGTCGGATGCCCTCGGCGAAGCGCTGTGGGTCGAGCATGCCGATGGCTGGGCCGCGGAGGTCGAGCATGCGTGCGCCGGTGAGCCTGGGCCGCCAGATGATGGGTGGGCAGTGGCCGGCGTTGACGAGGGTCATCTCGCGTGCGGCGGGGTTGATGACGCCGTAGAGCATGGTGACGAACATGCCGCGTGGCATGTCAGGGACGAGGAGTCGGTTGGTGACGGCGACGGCTTTTGCGGCGGATGCCTGGTTGGCGGCGGCGATGTGGAGGACTTCGCGGAGCATGGCCATGACGAGTGCGGCGGCGAAGCCCTTGCCCGAGACGTCGGCGATGACGAGTGCGACGCGTTCGTCGGAGAGGTTGATGAAGTCGTAGTAGTCGCCGCCGACTTCGTGGCAGAAGCGGTTGTAGACGGCGAGGTCGAGGCCCGGCAGGGTGGGGGGCTGCGAGGGGAGGAGCTTGTTGACGACCGTCTGTGCCTTCTGGAGGTCATCCCGCGGCGGGGTGATGAGTGGCGCGGGGGCGGTGCGGCGCGAGCCTGCGCGCGGCCGTGTGGGGGCGACGTGAGTGGGGCGCTGCGCGCTGGCGTTCGCCTGAAGCTCCTTGAGCGTCTGGGCGACGCCCGCCTCGCCGGCCATCTCGGCCAGGAAGGCGCGCAGCTCGGCCAGCAGGTCTTCGAACAGGAGCCCCTCGCTAGGCTTCCTCGCCACGGATATCCCCAATCAGTGCCTGGTCGGCGGCCACAGGCAGAACGGCGCTCTCTGATTATAGCCCCATCCTGGCGCGGCGTGCAAGAGGGAAACGGATTGCCGGCCCTCCAGGGATTGCGCGAGGGCGGACCTGTTGCTATACTGGTGCCGTCGGGCGGCGGGGCCGCCCATTGCGCGTGGGGGTGGTTGGCGGCTGCTAGGAGGACTTCATCATGTGGGCGCGGCTGATCGGGGCGAGCGTGTGGGGGGTTGTGGCGGTCGCGCATGCCGGGGGATTCGAGCTGGTTCGCGGGGGGAAACCCGCTGCCACCCTTGTGGTGGCCGAGAAGGCGGCCGAGCCGGAGCGGTTTGCGGCGGCGGAGCTCCAGACGTTCATCGAGAGGGCCACCGGTGCGCGCCTGGCCATAGCCGCCAAGGCGCCCGAGGGCGGCCAGGGCGTCGTCTACGTGGGGCAGGCCGCCGTGCGCGAGGCGGGCGAGAAGACGGTTGCCGCCGCCCTTCTGGATCAGGTGCGGGACGATGGCTATGCCATCGTCGTCCTCGAGCAGCCGCCCATCCTCATCCTGGCCGGCAACCAGCCCCGCTCGGCGCTCTACGCCGTGTACGACCTCCTCGAGTCGAGGCTGGACTGCGGCTTCTTCGCGGACGGCGACCACGTGGCGCGGCGCCAGGATGTGGTGCTGCCGCTGATCAGCACCGTGGCGAACCCTGCGTTCGCCGACCGCGTGGCCTACGTGCCGGTGGGGCTCTACGGCCCCAAGCGGTTCCAGGCCACGCTGTGGAATGCGGAGGACTGGAAGGTGTACCTCCGCTGGATGGCGAAGAAGCGGATGAACTGCCTGGCCGTGCCCTTCACGGCTGGCAGCAGGGCCTGGGGCGCCGCCTTTGCCAAGGCCTTCCCCGAGGCTAAGATGGAGGAAGTGCTCTCCGGCGAGGGCGGCCCCACGGCGCGAATGGGCTGGGGCCTTCACCCCGACCACGTGACCGCCGTGCTCAACGAGGCGTTCGCCTATGCGCGGAAGACCCTCGGGCTCGAGGTCACGTACCTCCTCGCCTTCGGTGAGTTCGAGGACGCGCTCCGCAAGGCCATGCCCAACCTGAAGTGGAAAGCGTCTTACCCGGCTGGCTATCCGGCTGCTGCCGGCGGCAGTTGCGCGCTCTCGGCCGCCGAGCCGAGGTGCCGCGAGCTACAGGCCAGGCTCTGGAAGGCCATCCTCGACACCTACGGCACGGACCACCGGTACGTGGTGGCCAGCCTGCCGCCGCCCAACCCTGTGTCCATGCCGCAGGCCGAGAACGCCGATGCGGCGGCTCTGGAGACTCTGCGGCAGGTGGACCCCAAGGCCCAGGCCGCGTTGGCCACCTGGGGCTCAGCCCAGTGGGGCGCGACGCCCGAGGCCAAGGCCGCGTTCGTCCGCGACCTGCCGAAGGACGTGGCCCTGCTCTACTGGGAGACCGAGCTGGGCGCCCTTCGGCGCAAGCTCGACACCACGAGCTTCACCTACCCCGACGGCGGCGGCTGGGTCCGGCCTCAAGATGTCCTCTACACGGCTACGGAGCGGTTCTCTGACCGCGCCTTCCAGTACGCCCCGCCCTGGGGTGGCGCGGCAAACGACCTCTTCGAGAACCGCTTCACCGCCTTGGCTAACTGCTTCCACCACTTCCGCCACTTCATGCCCACCCCGCGAGCCACGGGCTTCTGGAACTGGCACGAGCTACAGCACGTGAACCCGATGATGGACAACTTCGCCGCGGAGTTCGCGTGGTCCGGGCTCTTCGTGTGGCGCGGCGAGGGCGCGACCACGAACCGCGTGGTGAACCAGTACCTCGGGCGCCGCTACGGGCAGGAGGCCATCTTCCCGATGGCGGAGGCCCAGAAGCAGGCCCTCCGCGGCGCCCCGCGCGCCGAGGGCGAGGTGAACTTCCGGGCCTACGTCCGCTGGGCCACGCTCCCTGCGCCCGGCAGCAGCGCCGGGCGGGCCGCCGTGGCCCTCGCCCTGGCCGCCAAGAATACGGCGACCGCAAGCCCCTTCTACGAGACCGACCTTGCTGACCTGGGGCGCAGCTTCCTCCACCAGTACATCCAGGAGCAGTGCAAGCAGGCCCTGGCCCTCGTGGCCGACGCCAAGCGCTCCGCCGCGGCCAAGACCTACTCCGACCAGGCGAAGAAGGACGCCCTGGCCAGCCTCCAGAAGGCCGAAGCCCAGCTCCTCAACGGCCACAAGGCCCTCGCCCGCCTGATCGCCACGCGCAAGGACCTCTGCCTAGACGACGCCATCCTCGAGGCCACGGCCACGAAGGGGGCCAACAAGCTTCTCGCCCAGGCCATCCGCGAGCACCAGAGCGGCCTGTTCGCCAATGGCTACCCGGTCACAGACTCCATCGAGTACCACCAGCAGGTCGCGGCCCCGCAGCTCCGCAATCTGCTCGACTATGCGAAGCGCGAGTTGAACGGCCCGACGGCCGAGGCCATCCCCGGCTGGGAGGCCTTCTTCCGCCACGGCGCGAGCGACTTCGTGGAGAAGGCCCAGCCGGCCCCGTTCGACAAGAAGGCGGAGGCGGCGTTGCCCAGCAAGATTCTCGAGGAGTTCCTCCAGGCCTCGGAGTGAAAGAAAGGCTTGCGCCCGCGCGCTATCTCCGTATACTGTGGAGAGCCGGGGCGCCCAAAAGTGGGCGCCCTTATTTTTGGGTTGACAGGGGTCCGTGCCCAGTGTGACTTGACGGGACCGCAGGAATGAAGCAGAACGTGCTCGACGGCATCGTGGCCATCGAGGCCAAGGCGGGCGCCGTGGTGGACGACGCAAAGGCGCGCGCCCGCCAGGCCCGCGAGAAGGTGAAGGCGGACCTCGACGCCCTCGGCCGGAAGCTCGACGAGGAGACGAAGGCGGAGATTGCGAAGCACCAGGCAGACGCGCAGAAGCGGAAGGACGAGGCGCTCGCCGAACTCGACCGCCGGCTCGCCGCCGCCCTGGCGGCGCTCAAGCGCGTGCGCGCCGAACGCGTCCCGCCACTCAGGGACGAGCTTCTCAAGCGCCTGGAGCAGCAGGCCGATGGCAATTGACCGCGTGAAGAAGGCCTGGCTCGTCTGCCCGGCGGCACAGGCGCCCACCGTTCCCGAGCGCCTGGCACGCGTCGGCCTCGTCCACGTCGCCGAGGTGCCGCACGGCGAGGCGGCCCTCACCATGCTGTCCGCCGACACGCGGGCCGTCGAGGCCCAGCTTCGCCGCCTCTCCGAGACGCTCGACATCCTGCGGGAGTTCTCGAAGACGGTCAAGGACTTCCTCTCCAACCTCATCGCCACGCCCATCGAGGCGACTCGCCGCGAGCTGGCCGAAGCCCTGAAGTCGATTGACATCGAGGGCCTTCACCAGCAGGTGAAGGAGCTTGCGGCGCGCCGAGCCGCCGCGCAGGCCGCTGCCGGGAAGGCCAAGGAGCGTCTGGCCGCGGTCGCGCGGTTCCGCGGCCTCGACGTGCCGGTGCCTGCCGAGGGCGCGCTCCGCTGGTCGCGCGCAACGCTCTGGCTCGCGCCCGAGAAGCAAGCACGACGCATCGGCGAGCCCGGGCTCGTCCCCGAGGGTGTTGTCATCGAGCAGCTTGGCGCCGTCGGAGGCAAGGCCCTCGTGGCCAGCGTGGCCCTGCGCGAGCAGGCCGAGGAGGCGGCCTCGCGCCTCCGCGAGGCCGGCTTCGAGCCCCTCGCCGCCCCCGCACAGTCCGTCGCCCTCGGCAACCACGTCGCCGCCATCGAGGCGGAACTCCGCAGGCACAAGCAGGACGTCGCCGCCGCCAAGGCGGAGCTGGCCGAGCTGGGCAAGCTCCGCCACCAGGTGGAACTCGTCCTCGGCCACTGGGAGGGGAAGCTCGAGACGGCGCGGGCGCTGGGCAAGATGGCCGCCACGGGGCGAGCCGTGGTCCTCGCGGGCTACGTCCGAGCGCGCGATGAGCACCGCCTGCGCGAGGCCGCCGCGCGGGACCTGCCTGGGGTCTCCGTCGTCCTCGAAGACCCCGCCGCGGGCGAGAGCGTGCCCGTGTCGCTCACGAACACCCGCTTCTTCCGCCCCGCGCAGTTCCTGGTCGAGATGTTTGGGCTGCCCGGCTACCACGCCTTCGACCCATCGGCCTTCCTGATGGCGAGCTTTGTCCTTTTCTACGGCTTCTGCCTCGGCGATGCGGTCTACGGCGTGCTCCAGGTGGCGCTCGCGTGGGCCCTCGTGCGGCGCTACAGGGCGTATCCCGGGCTGCGGAACTTCTTCATGCTCCTCCTCTACTGCGGGGTCACGACGTTCGTCGTCGGCGTGCTCACGGGCACGTGGGCGGCCGACCTGTTCAAGAAGGAACTCGGCGAGAAGACCATCTTCGGGTGGGCCGCGCTCGACCCGCTGGACAAGCCGCTGGTGGGCCTCGGGATCGCGCTGATGCTGGGCCTCGCCAACCAGTTCTGGGGCGTGACGATGCGGATGTACGGCGCGTGGCGCCAGGGCGACAAGTGGGGCGCGCTCTTCGACGGCGGCTTCTGGCTCCTCCTGCTCCCCGGCTTGGTGCTGCTGATCGCCGCCTTCTTCGCCCCGGCCGCGCCCGCCTGGGTGTCGCGGGCGGGGAGTTGGCTCGCGCTGATCGGCGCGGCGGGGCTGGTGCTCACGCAGGGGCGGAAGGAGAAGTCGCTGGTCGGCAAGCTCGTGGTCGGCCTCGTCAGCCTCTACGGCATCGTCGGCACCTACGGCTGCGTCTCCTTCATTGGCGACACGCTCTCCTACAGCCGCCTGCTGGCGCTCGGCCTCACGACGACGATTGTGGGCATGGCCGTGAACATCATCGCCGACCTGTTGCGGTTCGACATCGTGCTCATCGGCTTCCTCGTCTTCGTAGCCTTCGCCATCGTCGGCCATCTGTTCAACCTCGTGCTGAGTGCCCTTGGCGCGTTCATCCACTCGGCACGTTTGATCTTCGTGGAGTTCTTCGGCCGTTTCTATGAGCCCGGCGCCCAGCGGTTCGCCCCACTGGGGGCCACGAGCAGCCGGATTCGGATCCTGTCGGAGGACGCCGCGGCCAATTCCTGAGAGGATGTTTGGATGGGTGGATGGATGCAGGACTGCCCGACACCCATCCACCCATCCATTCATCCATTCATCCCTTGTTGGAGGTAGGCATCGCATGGAAGACTTTGTGACGCAGTACTTCTTGAAGACGGGCGCGGGCTGGACCGTCATCGGCGCGATGTGCGCCGTGATGTTCGGCGGCGTCGGCTCGGCCCGCGGCATCCGCATCGCGGGCGGCCAGGCCGCCGGCGTGCTCTCGGAGAAGCCCGAGCTGTTCGGGAAGCTCCTGGTGCTCATGGCTCTGCCCGGCACCCAGGGCTTCTACAGCTTCATCATCGCCATCTTCATGGCGGCGCAGACCGGGCTCCTCAGCGGCGCGCTCAAGGTGACGCCGCTCATGGGCGTCGCGCTCATGGCCGTCGGCATCTGCGCCGGCATCGTCCAGTACCGCAGCGCCGTCTACCAGGGCGAGGCATCCGCCGCCGCCATCTCGATGACCGCACGCCGGCCCGAGGAGAGCGGCCGCTCCATCCTCATCCCCGCCCTCGTCGAGACCTATGCCGTCGTCGCCCTCCTCGCCTCCATCCTCTTCATCATGTGGATCACGGCCATGAAGGTCGGCGGCTGAGCGCTCAGGAGGTGATTGCCTTGTCGCTCCAAGACGTGGAGAAGAAGATCCTGGCCAGCGCCGAGGCCGAGGCCCAGGAGATCATCGCGAAAGCCGAGGCCGAGGCGAGGGCCGAACTCGAGCGCCGCTCCGCCGCCCTCCGCGACGAGCAGCAGCGCGCCCTCGCCGCCGGCAAGGCTGAGGCCGAGGCCGCCGTCGAGCGCGAGCTCAACACCCGCCGCGCCGACCACACGATGAAGGCGCTCGAAGCCAAGAACGAAATCCTGAACGCCATCTTCGACGGCGTGCGCGACCGCGCCCTGGCGGCCCAGGGCTTCGACTACGGCCGCTGGCTCGCCGCCCAGGTGCGTCGAGCCTGCGCCCGCGGCGTCGCCGGCACCCTCTATTGCGCCGATCGCGACAAGGTGACGGTCGAGGCCGTCGTCCGCGAATCGGGCGCGAAGAGCGTCAAGGTCGGCGCCGAGCCCGGCCTCATGCGCGGCGGCGTCTACATGGTGGGGGAGGGGATGGACCTCGACCTCACGCTCGACTCCGCCCTCGCCGCCCTACGCGAGGAACTCGACATCTCGCTCGGCGAGCGCCTCTTCGCCGACGTGCCGGCCGTCGTCGGCCAGGAGTAAGAAACTAAGCGCCGCACGAGACTTCGCTCGTGCGGCGTGGCCTGCCTGGGGGCAGGCAGCCAAACGGGCGCCCGCGCCGCCGCCTCCCTTCGGGGCTTTGGCACGGTT
>Ga0194125_10011408_pt1 | contig 11906 bp, 11 predicted proteins | sample TA2KigC250mmetaG_FD_148626 | JGI IMG/M metagenome (GOLD analysis project Ga0194125, IMG submission 148626) | Freshwater microbial communities from Lake Tanganyika, Tanzania - TA2015034 Kigoma Deep Cast 250m | ecosystem: Environmental > Aquatic > Freshwater > Lake | place: Tanzania: Lake... | reverse complement strand
TAACTGAAACACTTGCTTCCTTAGAAGAAATACGCGGACTGCGCTTCATGGATGAGAATTTCCTAATTGATAAGAAATGGTTTTTCGATGTAACTTCATCTCTAAATATCCCTTATTTCATTTTTGCCAGAGGGGAAGATTTATGTGATGAGACTATGTTGAACCAATTAGCTACAAGTGGATGCAAAGTTATAAGCGTAGGATTTGAGAGCGGGAGTCAGCAGATTCATAAAAATGCTCGAACAGGTAAAGATGTTGAAAGAATGGTGTTGGGTATACATAAAGCGGCGAAAGTAGGCATCAATATTAGGTTAAATCTAATCATTGGTTTGCCAGGGGAAACATGGGATACTATTAAAGAAACTGTGGAAAAAGTGAATCAATTAGATTTTGCTTCATACTCATTGAACCATTTTGTTGCTTATCCGGGCACTTATTGGTATAAGGATTATGAAGGGTCTCTTTCCAATTTGTATTGCGCTTGTGGACATAATAGTGGGTTTTGTTCATCCTCATTGGTAGGAGAATGGAGAGAGTATATGTTGCAAAACATTAGAAATGATAAGAAATTGCTTTTCAGAGGGGCTTCGCAACGGCGCCAGCAGGGGGGTTAAGGGGGGAGTCCCAAACCTTGACTGACGAGCCAAAGCATCAGCAACGCTTGCGAAATTTTCCTCTCGGTGCATTTCCATTCCTTTCGAGGCGCATCGTGACGGAAACCTTATTTACTGTCAAGCCTGCCAATCGAAATAGTGCGTGGTTCTTCCATCACCGCTGTGCGGCGGGTTGGCGGAGATTGTGATCGTTTTACTCGGCGTAGGCGTCCGGGCCGTACGGAATGTCGTCGTAGAACGGTTCCCGGACGTACTCGGATTCGAGCCGCAATGGCGGGGCGCGATCGGTCGGCCGGGCCAAGCCTTCCCAGAGGTCGAGGTGGCGGAGAATCTTCTCGATGATCGCGTCATCCTCGATGAGCGAGATCAATCGCATCTGGCCACCGCACTTGGGGCACAGGAGCGGGTCAACGCCCCACGCTCGCTTGATCAGTTCGCGCCAGGCGCGGGAGGGAATGCGGCGGGGCGAAGTGGCGACGGAGTGGTCCGGGAGACCTGCGGTCGGCGGAGCGGCGGGGTCGGGAGATCCTCGCCGAACGGCTTCGTCGGCATCGGAGAGGGATTTCGCCCGTTGGCCGCGGGCTTTGTTGCTGTAGTAGCCGTAGTATTTGACGGTTTGCGCGCCTTTTTCGGGGATGTGCTGCGTGATGGCGGCGAGGAAGTCGGTGGCGGTGAAGACCTCAAAGTTGCGGCGGGTGGCCGGGTTCAGGCGGGAATGATAGATGACCCGGTTGCTGTGCGCGATGTAGGTCATCTTCTGGACGGAGAAGGAATGGCGAAGGATGTACTGGGCCAAGTCTTCGAGTTCGGCGCGGTGGGTGCCTTTCACGGGATCGCTCCGATACAGATTGAACCCGCTGTGTTTCCATTGCATGAACTTGTGGACCAGCGCGGGCGAAAGCAGTCGGCGCTGGACCAACAGCCAGAAGATTTTTGCCCGAAACACGTCGCGCAACGCACGCAGTTTGGCATCGGGCAGCGGGGTGAACATGCCGGTCCGGTCGAACAGGCCGTCGGTGGCGATGGCGTGGATGTGCGGATGGAAGTTGAGGTAGTCGCCAAAGGTGTGCAAGGTCAGCACGACGCCCGGTGCGCCGTTGGTCCGGTCCAGCGCGGTTTGCATCCATTCGCGGAGACTCTCGTTGGCCAAGCGACACAGATCGGTGAGCAGGGAGCGGTCGCGTTGGAAGAAGGAGCGCACGGCCACGGGCAGGCTGAGCACGTAATGGCAATGGGGCACCGTGGCGAAAACGTCTTCGACCAGCACTTGGGCGGTCTGGACGGTGCGGCGTTGTTGGCAACTCGGGCAAAACCCGCGCGTCTTGCAACTGAAGGCCAAGAGGTATTCGAGCCGACACGTCGGGCAACGGACACGGGCGAAGCCTTGGTGGAGGTCGCCGCAATCGAGGAATTTCTCCAGCACTTCGCGGATGATGGGCCGCAGTTCGCCGCAGCGCGGCCGGTGCCGTTGCTCGTATTCGGTGAGGAACGCCGCGAAATTCTCATGCAAGCAACGCCACAACGGTGAAGCTCGCGGTCGCCGGGGCTGGTATTGGACAAAGGCGTTACGGCTGGCGTGGATCAGCGTTGGACAGCGGAAAGCGGGCGTGTTGGTGGCAAGCATCTGTCGCCTCGTGAAAACATCGCACAAGTGCTGTATTGCGCCCCCATGCGGGCTGTTTGGAACTGCCCTGGCAAGCCCAGCCGGGCGCTTGACACAAGCGCCGCTACAACAACCCCTACCGCAACGCGCGCGGCATGACGGCAAGAAGATTGCAGGGCAAGAACATTCACGGATTCCGAGTTCTGGTTTGATCATCTTCTTACCCCTCGTCCGACGCCGCGCAGAGCGAGATGTTTTGCATCCGACCGTGCAAAAACCGCAATGGATTTGCGGATTATCGCAACACGGCGTGCTTTCCGTGCAGGCTGAGTATTGCGTAGAATGCGGCAATTATGGGACTGAAAAACAAAACGGCCATCATCACCGGCGCAGGACGAGGCATCGGGACGTTCGAACTGCCATCCCTTTGGCCACGCGCTGACAACATGAACCCTTTGCGACAGCGAGAGCAACCATGAAACCTGAGGCATCAACCACCAAGACGAGCGCGCTGCGCGCCACCACGCGCCGCGAGTTTCTCGAACTCAGCAGCAAGCTGGTGGCGGCATCCGCACTGGCCGGCGTCGCGCTGCCGCACCTCCCCAACGCAACCGCGGCAGGCGCGGTGGCCTCGGGACACAGCCTTTCGTTCGGGAAGCCCGCGAAGCCTCTCGCTTCTGTCTCCTCCATTCTCCACGCAAACGCTGACGAACACGCGCAGCGTCTTCGTTTCCTCACCGAGTGCGACCGTCGAATCAGGAAGTGCCTGCGCAAGCGAATGGTCATCCATTACCTACCGGGGCAGGTGACCTATAACCTCGGCGAGTATCCCTGCCGAAAGCCGTGGGATCCCGACGACTGGGACGAACAGCAGTTGCAGGAATACAGCCGGGCAGGGATCGAACTGGTTCAAGTGCACGAAGAGTGGAACGATTCGCAACGACTATTTGGAGCGGACAAACTCTCGCCCTTGAATGAAAAGGGCTTTCGTCGCTTCGTTGAGATGTGTCATCGAAACCACCTCAAGATCATCCCCTACATCTCGACCGGCTACTTCGAAAGCACCGACCCGGACTTCCATCCGGAGTGGGCGACTTCCACGGCAGTCGAGATGTACTTCCGCTATGCGCGATGCTCGCCGGCGAGCGCAGGCTGGCGGGCCTATCTGCTCCCCAGACTGAAGCGGATTCTGGATGAGTATGGAGTTGACGGCTTTTATAACGATGTCGGTTACGGGCGAGGGAAGAAGACCATCTCCACGGAGGATGAAGGGGTCGGAGCAACTCAGTCTCGTTCGAATCCTGATGCGGCTTTTGAGGATTTACTCGGGTTGGTTTATGATGAGGTGAAGCGGCGTGGTGGCATCGTCAAAGTTCATTGCGGCATTTGGTATCGCGGCACCCAGAAACCACCCATTGAACCGAAGCTGTATGACTACCTCTGGGTCGGAGAGACGGCGACAGATCCCGACACACAACGCGAGGCGCTTAAAGATCATCCTCCCTACTTGGTTCCGTGCTTGGATTTGGCCCATGTCCGGGTCGCCCACGAGGACGATGTTTATCTTCATGCGATACCGTATCTGCAGTTCCCTATTCTCATGGCCGGTCGTCCGTTCACCGGCGAAAGGATGTCAATTCCAGGCGTCAAGTACAACCCGGACCCGGCAGATCCCACTGTCTGGACGCGAGCGCGTCACCTGCGGAAAATCTGGGACTTCTATCAGAAGAACCCGAAGGGCCCTTTCAGTTATGGCTGGTGGGATAGTTGTCCGGGCAGACCGGAAGCGCGGCAGACCTACTACCGCTGGCTGAAGTTATATCGGGCAATGGTGGAGCCGGGAACATCGGCGTTCATCGAAGTGACCGACAGCGATCTGTTTGCCGGAACCCTTCCCCTGAAACTCACCGCCAGCGTCTTCGCAAATCGGAATCTCTATCTGGCACTGGCTAATTACTCGTCCCAAGATGCGACGGTGGAAACAAAGGACGTGTACCGCTCGCTTACGGATGAAGCGGCGGCGCCCGGCAAAAGCTGGCGAATCAAAGCCAGATCGTTGATCGTTGTGAAACGTGTCTGAGAGCATAGCAAGAACGGAGTGACAACCATGAGACGACTTGAGAACAAAGTAGCCATCATCACCGGTGCAGGTCGAGGCATCGGCTTCGCCGCCGCGCAAGCGTTCGCTCGCGAAGGCGCAAAGGTCATCATCGCCGAGATCAACGAAGAACTCGGACGCAGCGCCGAGAACAAACTGCCCGGAGCCGTGTTTGTGCGCACCGATTGCTCCAACAGCGCCGACGTGCAGGCGCTCATCGCCCGCACCGAGAAACTCCACGGCGCGCTGCACGTGCTCTACAACAACGCCTCCGTCTTCCTCAACAAACTCGACGGCCCGGTTACCGATCTGGCGGAGGAAACCTGGACAAAGATTCTCGCGATCAACCTCAACAGCGTCTTCCTCTGCTGCAAGTATGCCATCCCGCTGCTGATCCGCAGCGGCGGCGGCTCGATCATCAACACCGGCTCCAGCGCCAGCGTCATGGGCATCCCCGGCTGCGACGCCTACACCGCAACAAAAGGCGCAACGGTCTCACTGACGCGCTCGTTGGCGGTGGAATACGGCCCAAAGTGCATCCGCGTGAACTGCATCTGTCCCGCCGGCATCGAGACTGAGATGGTCAAGGCCAGCAATCTGGACAATCCGAACTTCGACGCCGACTATTTTTTCAAGCGCGCCCCGCTCGGACGGCTCGGCACGCCAGAAGAAATCGCGAACCTCGCAGTCTTTCTCGCCTCCGATGAATCATCCTACCTCAACGGCGCCATCATCCGCGCCGACGGCGGAATCACCATAGCGCCGATCAGTTGACTAATCGCGGCAGCTTGCTGCCATCACGGACGCCCCGGGACTTCTTGCCTCTGGCGGAGCGTGTGCTCTGCCGCCACGCACCGGGCGTTTGGCACTCCGCCTCACGGAAGCTGTGGATGAAATGGCTCAGGCTGTGAAAACCGCACGCCTCGGCGATGTGCGACAACTTGTGATCGGTGGTGCGGAGAAGCTCTTTGGCCTTCTGTAGTTTGATCCGCACGATGAGTTCGACGGCGCTGATCCGCAGTTCGCGGCGGCAGGCGTTCAACAGCGTGCTCTGGCTGACACCGAGTTGCTTGGTCAGTTCCGCCACGGTCGGGAACGACAGCATCCCCGTTTCGCAGATGCGAATGGCGCGCTGGACGAGCGTTTCAGGCGTTCGACGCGCTACTCCGGTCTTGCCGGCACCTTCGCTGCACAACTCTGCTACCCGGCAAAGCCGCTGCAGAAAATGGCCGGGATGAAAAAGCGCGCGGGAATGAAACCCCGCAACGATCTCCTTGAACAGCGAGTACACTTCCTCCGGTCGCGCAGGCCGCACCACGGGCGCTTGTCGCGTGACGCCAAACAAACTCGCAATCTCCGGCACGGCCGGGCCGCCGAGTTCGCACCAGATGGTCTGGAGCGGTTTGCCTTGGTACTCGGTGACCTCGTGCCACGTGAGCGGCCAGTGACAAATCACCTCGCCGGGATGCACGAAGAACTCGCCGTGCTCCAACCGCTCGTAGTCGGTCCCGTCAATGTCGTAGCTGACGCCCATGCCGTTGTGGATGAGGCGTTGGGCAACCCAGTCGCCCTTGCCGACGTGCGTGCCGGCGCTCATCGGGAACACGCCGATGCCGGCTTTCTGGAATTCTGCTGTGCAATACATGATGTTGATAACCGCAACTGATTTGCGGATTATCGCAACACGCAAAGCTTCTGTAAAGACCCGCAATTGCCTAGTCTGGGACATATCATGAATACCCAAGATCAATTCATCTCACGCCGCTCGTTTCTCCGTCGCGTTTCTGTCGTCGCCGCCGGCATCGCGGGCACACCGCACATCATCCCGTCGTCGGTCTTCGGTGCCAACGCGCCGGGCAATCGCATCACCGTGGGCTTCATCGGCTGTGGCCGGCAGGCTTTCGATTACAACATCCCGGATTTCATTAAAACGGACGGTGTCCAAGCCGTCGCTGTCTGTGACGTGGACTTCTGGCGCATGGCGCAGGCGGTGAATCTCGTGGAGAAATTGTCCAAGCGGAAAGGCTGCAAAGCCCACAGGGATTTTCGCGAGTTGCTTGCCGACAAGGGCATTGACGTGGTGATGATCTCCACGCAAGACCACTGGCATGTGCCCATGGCTGTCGCCGCCGTCCGCGCCGGCAAAGATGTGGCGCTGGAGAAACCGGTCACCCGTTACATTGACGAGGGCCGCCTGCTCGCCAACGAAGTGGCCAAGCACAAACGCGTCTTCCGCGTGGACAGCGAGTTCCGCTCGTTGGAACCGTTCCATCGCGTTGCCGGGTTGGTTCGCAACGGCCGCATCGGGAAACTGCACGCCATTCGCACCGGCTCGCCGGAAGAACAATTCCCCAACGAACCCGCTGTGATTGCCGAGCCGCCGGCGGAATTGGATTACGACCTCTGGCTTGGTCCGGCGCCGAAAGTCGGTTACATGCAGAAACGCGTCCACACGCCGCACAACGTCAAGAGCCGCCCCGGCTGGATGCGTAACCTCGATTACAGTGACGGGATGATCTGCAACTGGGGTGCACACCTCAACGACATCGGCCTGTGGGGCGCCGGCCTTGAGCGCACCGGCCCCGTGGAGATCAAAGCCACCGGCAAGTTCCACGACGACAAGGACTGGAACGTGCTGGAGAGGTTCGACGCGCGATATCGCTTCGCCAACGGCATGGAGTTTTTCTACCAGATGGGCACGCCGCACGTGCGTTTCGAAGGTGATCGTGGCTGGATCCAAGTGGACTGGCCTGGACGCATTCAGGCGAGCGCCCCGGCCCTCCTCAAAGACAAGATCAGCCCGGGGGAAATCCAGTTCCCGCTCAAGGGCGAAAAGCAGGACTTCATTGACGCCGTGCGCTCGCGCGGCCGGACGCTGGAGGACGAGGAAGTCGGCCAGCGCGTCACCTCGCTCTGCCATCTGGCGCACATCTCGATCCAGCTCGGTGGCGCAACGCTTGCCTGGGATCCCGCCAAGGAAATCTTCCTCAACAACAACGAGGCCAACAAACTGACCAAGCGCCCGCCCATGCGCGCGCCGTGGAGTTTCGACACGCTATGAAAACCATCCTTCTCTCTTTGATCATCACGCTGGCGGCGGCGACCGCAAACGCCGAGAGGAATCCGTTTTTCGTCTTCGACAACGGCCTGCGCGACGAGAATCTCAAGACCATTGACGCCCAACTCAACCTCGTCAAGGAGACCGGCTTTGCCGGCCTGAGCTGGCGCACCGATGAGCCCGATCGTGTGAAACAGGTGCTCAACGGCGCGAAGCAGCGCGGGATGAAAATGTTCGTCATGTATTGCGACCTCAATCTCAAGGACGGTAAACTGGTCCATGACACGCGGCTGAAGGAGATCATTGAGCTCTGCAAAGGCACGGACACGATAATCTGGCCCAATATGCTCAGCAAGCAGTTCAAGAACTCCGACCCCGCCGGCGACGACATCGCGGTGGCCGGCTTGCGCGACCTCGCCGACCTTTGCGCCGCCAACGGCCTTCGCATCGCCATCTACCCGCACGTGAACTTTTGGGTCCATCGCGTCGAAGACGCCTTGCGCGTCGCCAAGAAGGTCAACCGCAAGAACGTCGGCGTGACGTTCAACCTCTGCCACGCGCTGCTCGATGGGGCCGAAGCGCGCATCCCGGCGCTGATCGAGGAAGCCGCGCCGTATCTGTTCGTCGCCACCATCAACGGTGCCGACAGTGGCGCGTCGAAGATAACGGAGGTTGACCGCATCATACAGACGCTCGACAAAGGCACTTACGATGTGGGTGCCGTGTTGAAGAAGTTGAAGGCCGTCGGCTTCCGTGGCCCGATCGGCCTGCAGTGCTACAACATCAAAGGCGACCCCAAGGCGCTGCTGCCCGGTTCGATGGCCGCTTGGCGGAAAATGTCGGGCGCGTTGCAGTAACCCCTGATATGACATCATGCGAGCGTTTGCGCACCACACTCCGTGGCGCTATCAGGCTGGCGGCGGGCGGACTTGGCGACCGCCTTTTCTGGTCAACGATAAAAACGCCGCCGTCCCGGTGGTCGGAGTCTGGCCCGAAACCGCCGAGACGGCGGCGTTCCTGCCCAAAGGTTGCACCCATCCATAACCGCAACTGATTTACGGATTATCGCAACACAAAAAACTTCTGTAAAGACCCGCAATTGCCTAGTCTGGCAGCGTGGCAACCGACAAACAGCACGCGCGAATGTTGCGGACGATGCTCTCGATCCGCCTGTTCGAGCAGCGCGTCAAACAACTCTACCGCGCCGGTGAAATCGTCGGCGCGATCCATCTCTACATCGGCGAGGAAGCCATCGCCACCGGCGTCAGCGAAGCGTTGCGGCGCGATGACTACGTGTTCAGCACCCATCGCGGCCACGGACACCTGATTGCCAAGGGCGGCGACTTGAAACGCATGATGGCCGAACTCATGGGCAAGGCGACCGGCTGTTCGCGCGGCTGCGGCGGTTCGATGCACATGTTCGACCCGTCCATCGGATTCATGGGTGGCAACGGAATCGTCGGCGGCGGCATTCCGCTGGCGTTGGGTGCGGCATTCTCCGCGCAATATCGCGGCGCCGATTCCGTCGCGGTCGCCTATTTCGGCGACGGCGGAATGTATCAAGGCGTCCTGCACGAATCGCTTAACCTCGCCGCCAAATGGAAACTGCCGTTCATCGCGGTCTGCGAGAACAACCGCTACGCCGCCACGACGCCGGTGGCGAAGTCCGCCGCCAGTCACGACTTCTCAACCTACGCCGCGCCTCACGGCATCCCCGGTGTGCGCGTGGACGGCAACGATTGCCTCGCTGTTCACAAGGCGGCGAAGCAAGCCGTGGCGCGAGCGAGAGCCGGTCAAGGTGCCACGCTGCTCGATTGCGAAACCTACCGGGTCGAGCCGCACTGCGGCATTATCCCCGACGACCGACCGCAGGAAGAGCGCGACGAATGGGGACGCATCGAAAACGATCCGATCGAGCGTTCTCGCCGGCGATTGAAGATTACTCAACCCCAGTTCGCCAAGCTTCGCGCGGAGATCGAGAGTGGACTTGACGAGGCCGTGGAATTTGCGCGGCAAAGTCCGATGCCAAAGATCGGATCATGTGATGCGTAAACTTACCTACATTGACGCAATCGTCGAAGCCATGCACGAGGAGATGGCGCGGGACGAATCCGTGTACGTCATCGGCGAGGACGTGGACATCAAAGGCGGCGTGTGGAAGGGAACCGTCGGGCTGCTGGAGAAGTTCGGCGCGAAACGAGTTCGTGGCACACCGATCTCGGAAGCTGCGTTCACCGGCCTCGCGACGGGATCAGCCATGACCGGGCTGCGTCCGATTCTGGAAATCATGTACATGCCGTTCTGTTACGTTGCGATGGACCAGTTCCTGAATCAGATGGCCAAGTTACCGGCGATGTCGGGTGGCCAAATCAAATTGCCAATCACCATCCGCGCCCAAGCCGGTGCCGGCACTCGCGAAGCCGCGCAGCATTCGCAGAGCCAGGAAGCAATCTTCCTCCATATTCCCGGATTCAAGGTCGTCATGCCCGCCACGGTCTATGACGCCAAAGGTCTGTTGAAATCCGCCATCCGCGACGATTCACCGGTGTTGTTCATCGAGGACCGGAACTTGTATTACGAACCGGAAGAAGTGCCGGAAGGCGAATGGCTCGTGCCGCTCGGACAAGCCGACGTGGCGCGAACGGGAAAAGACGTGTCCGTCGTCACGCTGGGCTTCCCGCGTCGCAAAGCATTGGCGGCGGCGAAACAGTTGGAAGGAACCGTGGACGTCGAAGTGATTGATGCCCGAAGTCTCGAGCCGCTCGACATGGACACCATCGGCGCCAGCGTGATGAAGACCGGCCGACTCCTCGTGGTGCACGAAGCCCCGGTGCGTTGCGGAGCCGGCGCCGAGATTGTGCGGCGCGTGGTGGCTGAGTATTTCGATTATCTCGACGCCGAGCCACGGGTTCTGGGCGGGGCGAACCTGCCGCTGCCGTTCAGTCCTGTCTTGGAAGACGCCTGTCTGCCGCAGGTGAATGACATCGTGAATGCCGTGCGACAAATGGCTTGAGAATCAGGAGCGAACCTGCGTACCTGCTGTTACTCACCCGCCGCCGACAGTACTCGCTCGTAAAGCGATTTGGATATCCAGAAACCGGCCCGTGAAATCAAATCGTCCAGCGTCGGCTTCACCAACGGGAGGAGTTTTCGGTGCTTGGCTTCCAGCAGTATCCCCAACAGCCCAATCACATGCAGACCCAGATCGGTCGCGACTCTCCGGCCCCGGCGCTCATCCATCAGCAGAAAGTCCGCCTTGGTTTGGACGGCCAGCGCAACCGCCTCGGCTTCTCCAGCGTCAAGCTGCGGCCGAATCGCCGCCAACAATACCCGGTCGGTGATCGCGACGGTCTCAATCCATCCAAGGTTCAGGAGATTCGTTTGCTGCAACACAGATGGATCGGCCATGCCGATCTCCTGCCGGACGGCTTGCGGGATGAGGACTTTTCCGTAAAGCTGGCGCAGAATCTCCACGCGCCCCACAACAGCCAGGTTCACAATCGCTGAGGTGTCACTGATGACAATCACAGGCGCCCGGTTTCGCGCAACACTTGCAGGTCAGCCTCCAATTCGGCCACGTCATAGTGCAACGGAATTCCCCGGCTCGCCAGCAAGTGCTGGAATCGCAGCCGATCCATACCGGCGAAACGGCTGGCTTGCCCCAGCGTCAACTTCTCCCTCTGGAACAGGGCCACCGCCAACTCCTGCAATGCTTCCGGTGCCGTCAGGCGCGCTGACTCCAACACCTCGTCTGGAATGGTGATGCTCATCGCACGTCCAATCTATCCCATCCCGGCTCATCTGTCAGCGCAAAATTCTGCCTCAAAATTCTGCCTCATACACGCTGCCGATTACCGCAACTGATTTGCGGATTATCGCAACACGCAAAGCTTCTGTAAAGGCCTCGGTTTGTCTAGTCTCCGTGCCTGATGAATATCATGCGAACTGATCGTTGGATTGAAGACTGCAACCAACTCGCGCGAACGGTGCGCGCGCATTGCCTGCGGATGACGCACCGCGGCAGGAGCGGACATGTCGGCAGCATGTTATCCATGGCGGAGATTTTGTCCGTGCTCTACACGCGTGTCTTACGCGTGAATCCGAAGCGCCCGAAGTGGGACGGGCGTGACCGGTTTGTGTTGAGCAAGGGACACGGCGGATGCGCCGTGTATGCTGTGCTCGGTGAACTTGGATTCTTCCCGAAGAGTTGGTTCAACGGTTACTACCGCGACAAAGGCAAACTCATGGGACACATCTCGCATCACGTACCCGGCGTGGAGTTCTCGACCGGCTCGCTGGGGCATGGGCTGCCGGTGGCCGTTGGCACGGCGTTGGCGGCGCGGCACGCGGGCAAGACGCACCGGATCATTTGCCTGATGAGTGACGGCGATTGCGACGAAGGGAGCACGTGGGAAGCAATCCTGTTCGCTGCGCAACACAAGCTCGATAACCTCACGGTGATCGTTGACTACAACAAAGTCCAAGCACTCGGCATGTCGAAAGACGTGCTCGATTTGGAACCGTTCGCCCGGA
>Ga0194125_10011407_pt1 | contig 11907 bp, 8 predicted proteins | sample TA2KigC250mmetaG_FD_148626 | JGI IMG/M metagenome (GOLD analysis project Ga0194125, IMG submission 148626) | Freshwater microbial communities from Lake Tanganyika, Tanzania - TA2015034 Kigoma Deep Cast 250m | ecosystem: Environmental > Aquatic > Freshwater > Lake | place: Tanzania: Lake... | reverse complement strand
GGGCTTCCATGAGAAGGCCGTTTTCGTCAAGGACGTCCGCCGTGGCGGACACCGCATTCGACCGATCCGTTGATCCTGCTTCCATCCGCACTCGTTGAAGAGCCCCAGGGGGCTCGGTGCACATTGAGGTCCGCCATAGGGGTGGCCATCTATGACTCGAGCTTCTGAAGCTCCAGCCCCGCGTCGCCATCACCCGGACGGGATCTCGAATCGGAAGTTCTGCTGTGTCCGTTTCGTTGGACGCTACAGGTTCTCCTTCATTTCGATGATTCGTTCGGTGTCTGGTTCGGTTAAGCAGCCTCCGTCACCTTCTGGAGCCCTCGATTCGGATCGTAGGGTTCGTCGCCTACCCAGAGCGCATGCAACAGCACCGCCAGTTTCCTGGCGACGGCGACCGCCGCGCGGCGCTTGGCATTTCGTCCGCCCCGTTCGGCCAGCCGAAGGCCGAATGTCCGCAGGGCGCAAGGAGGTCCAAAGGGCCCCATGATGTACTGCGCACTCCCGACCAACAGGGACCGTAGATAACCATTGCCCGCCTTGGTGATCGGCAGTTGTTTGTCCGTCTCCCCCGACTGGTCTCGCCGCGGCACCAACCCGAGATACGGGCCTATCTCCCGGCTCCGCCGGAACCGCGAGGGATCCTCGATCATCAGCACGTAAGCCAGGGAGGTCAGCGGTCCCACCCCAGTCACTTGCTGCAGCCGGGCCGTCACCGGATACCGCTCGGCCCCGATTCGCTTCACCTTCTGATCCAACGCCCGGATCTGCATCTCCACAGCCTCGATGATTGTCAGCAACGGCTCCACGGACTCCATGATCACGCCCGAGAGCCCTTCTCGTGCCCTTGAAACGAAACAACGCGTGGTACTGCCGACAAGTCTGTACCCCAGCGACTTGACCAGTCCGCGAACCTGGTTGATCAACTTCGTCCGCGTCTGAACCAGCCCGTGCCGCGCCTTCAGCGTCAGATGGTCCACGTGAGTCGCCTCACTCCGCAATCGAATCGGATGCAGTAAGGTCTCGTCGACCCGCACCAACCTCACCAGCATCTCCGCGTCGGTCACATCGCTCTTCTGGTCGCTCTCCCAGATGGCACGCACGTGCCGTGGGTTCGCCACCACCACCCGATGCCCGAGTTCTTCCAACAACCGCGCAATCCATCCCGAATGCGTACCCGCCTCCATGGCCACCACGACGGGTGGACGATCCGCAAAGAACCGCTCCAGCGACTCGCGCGTGTTCGTGATGCGTTCCCGCTCCGCAATCCGTCCGCGGCGGTCCATCCCGCAGATCTCGTGAAATCGATCTCCCAAATCCATCCCGACGTGACTAATCTTCTTCATGGCCGGTCTCCTATGCACCGATGAGTGCGTTACGGTGGTTCTACCACTCTGGCTGCTCAGGGTGGCCGCGGGGCTACGACCCGCGGCGCTGCGGCCATCGCCAAGCGCGACCGCGTCCGCCCGCGCCGCCATCACGCCACGTCGTAGCCGTGGCGCCTCCCCGCCTTCGGGGAGCCGACGGCTGTTCAGGGTAGCCGCGGGGCTACGACCCGCGGCGCTGCGGCGTTCGCCAAGCGCGACCGCATCCGCCCGTGCCGCCACCACGCCACGTCGTAGCCGTGGCGCCACCCCCGTCTTCGGGGAGCCGCCGGCTGTTCAGGGTAGCCGCGGGGCTACGACCCGCGGCACTGTGGCAATCGCCACGCGCGACCGCATCCACCAGCGCCGCCACCGCGCCACGTCGTAGCCGTGGCGCCACCTCGCCTTCGGGGAGCCGACGGCCGTTGAGGGTAGCCGCGGGGCTACGACCCGCGGCGCTGCGGCGTTCGCCAAGCGCGACCGCATCCGCCCGCGCCGCCATCGCGCCACGTCGTAGCCGTGGCGCCACCTCGCCTTCGGGGAGCCGACGGTCGTTGAGGGTAGCCGCGGGGCTACGACCCGCGGCGCTGCGGCCATCGCCAAGCGCGACCGCGTCCGCCCGCGCCGCCACCACGCCACGTCGTAGCCGTGGCGCCACCTCGCCTTCGGGGAGCCGCCGCCCGTTCAGGGTAGCCGCGGGGCTACGACCCGCGGCGCTGTGGCAATCGCCCATCGCGATCGCATCCGCCCACGCCGTCACCGCGCCACGTCGTAGCCGTGGCGCCACCCCCGTCTTCGGGGAGCCGCCGGCCGTTCAGGGTAGCCGCGGAGCTACGACCCGCGGCTCCGTGGCAATCGCCACGCGCGATCGCATCCGCCCGCGCCGCCACCGCGCCACGTCGTAGCCGTGGCGCCACCCCACCCCGTAACGCGGGACCGGGAGGGCCGCATCTGCGTCTCTGTCCCCGACGGGAGTTTCTCAGGGCTTGGTCGTGATGGCGCGGGCGAGGGCCGAGCCGAGGGCCGAGCCGGAGCCGAGGAAGCGGCTGGCGGCGAGCGGTGCGTCGCCGCCTTCGAGGGCGAGCAGGCCGAGGGCCAGCGAGGCGCCGCCGCCGGGGACCATGCCGAGCCGCTTCTCCTTCTCGCGCAGGCTGAGGTCGCGCAGGGTGAGGGGCATTTCGATGAAGCCCTCCTTGAGGATCCGGCGGCCGACGACCGTCCCGCCGCGAACGTCGGCGATCTGGAGCGTCTCGACCTTCCCGGAGCGCGTTTCGATGGCGACCTCGCGCCCTTTCTGGGCGAGGAACGACCCCAGCAGGGTTGCCTGGACGCCGGCCAGTTCGATCGCCTGGGTGCGGATGGCTTCGACGGAGGCCTGGTCGGCGGCGAAGACGGGGTCGGCGGCGGCGCGGTCGATTTCCGAGCGCGCGGAGACGTGATCCCCCTTGATCACAGCGGCGGCGACGAGGTCGGCGAGGGCGACGAGCCGCTCCTGTAACGCCTTCCGCGCGGCCTGCTCCTTCGCCTCCTTCAGGCGGGCGATGGAGGCGTCGCGCACGGGCCGCAGTTCCTCGGAGAAGGGGCCGTCGTGACGGGACAGCCGGTCGAGGGCCTCGTCGTAGTTCCCGGTGCGCAACGCGTCATCGACGAAGGCTTTGATCTTCTCCTCCGAGATGGCCCGGGCGCGTTTCTTCATGACCGGCGCATTGCGGATCATCTCCTGCACGCGGTGATTGAGGGGCCCGCCCGGCGCGAGGGCGGCGAGCTTGCGGAAGCGCTCGATCTGCCCGTCGATGTCCTCGGGATTGTCGCGCGCCCAATCCCGGGCCTCGTTGAACGCCCGAAGGACCTTTTCCCGTTGCGCGGGATCGCCGAAGGCCCCCGCGCCGGGAAAGACGTCGGCCTCGCGCCATTCCGTGGGCCCGGCCATCGGCGACGCGGCGGGTTGTCCGTGGCCGGTCGAGGCCACGGCGGCGGGGACATCGGCCGTGGATTCGGCTGCCGGGGTCTCGGGCCCCCGGTTCCCCGTTTGCGGGGGCGGGGCCGGCGCGTCCGCGGCGGAGTTCCGGATCTGCAGCCATACCAGTCCCGAGCCCACGCCCAGCGCCCCGGCGATGACGATGCCTGCCGCAAGACCCGCGACGGTCCGGCGTTGGGGCGGGGGTTCGACCGTGGCGGGCTTCTTCTCCGGGGGCGCTTCGACGATCGGCAGCATCCCCGCGGCGCCCGGATGCCGCGCCAGGAGCCGGTCGAACAGGGCGACGAGCGCCTCCCACGACTTCGGCCGGTCCGCGCGGTCGCGCGCCAGCAGCGTCCCCAGCAGCTCCACGAACCCCTCCGACAACTGCGGCGCGTAGGTGCGCGGGTCGGGCAGCGGCTCGGTGGCCTGGCGCCGCAGCGTCTCGACGACGGACGTCGCCTCGTAGGGAATCTGCCCGGTGACGGCCGTGTAGAGGGTGGCGCCCAGCGAGTAGATGTCCGCCCGGACATCGAGATCCTCGCGCCCCTCCGCCTGCTCGGGGCTCATGTAGTTGGGCGTTCCAAGCAGCGCGCCGGCGAGGGTGCGCCCGTCGTTCTTGTCGATGCATTTGGCCAGGCCGAGGTCCGCCAGCCGGGGCTCGCCGTTGCTGTCGAGCAGGATGTTCGACGGCTTGATGTCGCGGTGCAGCAGGCGGAGCTCCCGCCAGGCGTGCGCGAGGGCCGAGGCCAGCTTCCGGCCCAGGACGAGCGCGTCGGTCTCCGGCACCGGACCGCGCTTGCGCACGTACTCGTGCAGCGAGGCGCCGCGGATGTACGCCATCGCGAGGTAGAGGACGCCGGCGTCCTCGCCGGCCTCGAACGCGGTGACGAGGTAGGGATGCTCGAGCCGCGCGGTGAGGCGGATCTCCTGGACGAAGCGCTCCGCGGCATCGCCGGAGAGCGAGCCGGACCGGGACAGCAGCTTCAGCGCGACCATCCGGTCCAGCGAAAGCTGCCGGGCCAGGTAGACCTCGCCCATGCCGCCGCGGCCGATCAGCTTGACGAGCTTGAAGCCGCCGATCGTCGTGCCCGGCTCCAGGCCCTTGCGCGGAACCACCTGGCCGGTGCCGCAGGTCGGGCACTCGATCTCGGCGCCCGCGGAGTCGGCGTCGATCTCCAGCCGCGCCTCGCATTTCTCGCACTGGAATGTGATCTGCATCGGTTTCCGGCGGCCTCCCGGCCCTGTGTATCCTACTATAACGAAACGGCCGGCGATTTCGATACAACGCGGGGCGCGGCGGCCGGACCGCTTCCGGCTTTACTCCGGCGGGTCTTTCGCGTAGGAATGCCGCGTTTTTCGCCCGTTCGGACGGGCTCACCGGAGGAATCGATCCATGGCAGCGAAGCAGACGAAGAACACCGTGGCCGGCAACATGGTCATCGCGCAGAGCGGCGGACCGACGGTCGTGATCAACCAGAGCCTCGTCGGGGCCGTCCTCGAGGCGCGCAAGCACCCCCAGATCCGCAAGATCTACGGCTCGCTCCACGGCTTGAAGGGGCTGCTGGAGGAGAACCTCTGCGACCTCCGCAAGGAGACGCCCGCCAACCTCGAGCTGGTCGCGAAGACGCCGTCCTCGGCCCTGGGCTCGGTCCGCAAGAAGCCCACGCCCGAGGACTGCGCGAAGGTCTTCGCCGTGCTGCAGAAGTACGACATCCGTTACTTCTTCTACATCGGCGGCAACGACAGCGCCGAGACGACGCACATCGTCAACGAGGAGGCAAAGAAGGGCGGCTTCCCCGTCCGCTGCTTCCACATCTGCAAGACGATCGACAACGACCTGCGCGAGAACGACCACACCCCGGGGTTCGGCAGCGCCGCGAAGTTCGTCGCGCAGGCGTTCATGGGCGACAACCTCGACAACCGGTCGCTCCCGGGCGTGAAGATCAACGTGATCATGGGCCGCCACGCCGGCTTCCTGACCGCCGCCTCGGCGCTGGCCCGCCAGTTCCCGGACGACGGCCCGCACCTGATCTATCTCCCCGAGCGGGCGTTCTCGCTCGAGAAGTTCGTCGAGGACGTGAAGGCCGTCCACGCGAGGCTCGGCCGCTGCGTCGTCGCCGTCTCCGAGGGCATCCAGGACGAGAACCGCGAGGCGATCGCCAGCAAGTTCATCAAGGAGACCGACTCCCACGGCAACGTGCAGCTCAGCGGCAGCGGCGCGCTGGGCGACCTGCTCGCGAAGGAGATCAAGGAGAAGGCCCAGATCTCGCGCGTCCGCGCCGACACGTTCGGCTACCTGCAGCGCTCGTTCGCGGGCGTCGTGTCGGCCGTCGATGCGAAGGAGGCGCGCCTCGCGGGCCGGATGGCCGTGACGTACGCCGTCGCCGGCGAGTTCGAGAGCGGCAGCACGGCGATCAAGCGCAAGCCCGGGAAGGTCTACAAGACCTGGATCGAGCGCACGGAGCTGAAGAACGTCGCGAAGGAAACGCGCCACATGCCCGACGAGTTCATCAATGCGGCGGGCAACGATGTGACGAAGGCGTTCCTGGACTACGTCCGCCCGCTCGTCGGCGACCTGCCGGCCACCGGCCGCCTGAAGGCCGTCCGCATCGCCAAGAAGGCCTGACGCGACGGCGGGACTTCCAACCCTTGGAAGACCGGTTCGCCGGGGCTTCCAAGGGTTGGACGCCGCCCGCGGAGGCGCCGTGCGAACGATCCTCACCACGGTCTTCCTGCTTGCGTGCAGCAACGTCTTCATGACGTTCGCGTGGTACGCGCACCTGAAGAACCTCTCGCACCGGCCGTGGTACGTTGCGGCGCTCGCGAGCTGGGGCATCGCGCTGTTCGAGTACCTGCTGCAGGTTCCGGCCAACCGCATCGGGCACCAGGTGCTGAACGTGGGCCAGCTCAAGATCCTCCAGGAGGCGATCACGCTGGTCGTCTTCGTGCCCTTCTCGATCCTGTTCCTGCGCGAGCCGATCCGCTCGGACTACGTCTGGGCGGGCCTCTGCATCCTCGGCGCCGTGTTCTTCATCTTCCGCGCCCGGCTGACCGGCGGGTGAGTCTGCGCCCGCGCCGCCTCCCTCCGTGAGGATCCGGTCAGGATTTTGCTTGGACGGCGCCGGGAAAAGCGTAAAGGGGAGCGCATGAATCCGCGGGACCCGTCCATGCGCCGCCGCCTGCCGCCCGATCCGCTGACGCGCGCGATCATCCTCGCCGCCGCCGCGCACGCGAAGGAGCGCGGCCGCGGGGGCGACCCGAAACTCCTCCACGTCCTGCGGGTGATGCTGCGGGTGGACGATCCCGAGGAACGCGTCGCCGCCGCGCTTCACGACGTTGTCGAGGAGGAGGCCGCGACGCTCGCCGACCTGCTGCGGGCCGGGTTCTCGCGCCGGGTCGTGCGGCTGGTCGACCTGATGACGCGGCGGGAGGACGAGGACTACTTCGACTACATCCGCCGCCTGTGCGCCGATCCCGCGGCGCGCCGGATCAAGCTGGCCGACCTGGCGGACAACACCGACGTTCGCATGAAGCTGAAGCGGCGGACGGACAAGGATCTCGAGAAGATCCGTCGCTTCGCGCGCGCGCGGCGCATGATCCTGAAGTGCCGGACGGCGCGCGCCGCGCGTCCCGCGACGCCCAAGCGGCGGGCCGTTACGGCGTCCAGCGCAGTCCGGCGCCGGCGACGGCCCCGCTGAAATCGTTGCCGATGCTTTCGAAGAGCCAGTTCTCCCCGCCGCCCGAGTCCATCTGGTAGCCGCCGTTGACGAACCACTCGAGGCCGGCCCCCAGGGGTCCGCCGATCTCCACGGCGGCCAGGCCGACGGCCCGGCTGTCCAGGTCGACCGACGTCTCCAGGTAGGTCCGCTGGGCGAACATGTTGGGATAGTCGAACGCCATCGCGGCGTCGCTCGAGATCATGAGGTATCGCAGGCCGATCTCGGCCGATACGCGGAACGAATCGCGCGCCGACGGCCGGCGGAACACGGCCGAAACCCCGATGGGAACGATCGTCGCCGAGCCGATCAGCGTCGGATGGGTCTCGTGCTCGGGGTTGATGATGTACTGCCCCTCCTGCAACGACCACGACTGGAAGCCGGCGGACAGCGCCAGGCCGACCACCGGGCCGACCCAGTGCCGCCACTGCACCTCGCCGCCCGTGGCGTCGGACCAGAAAGCGTCCTTCGGGAAGAGCATCCGGCCGGACACGGCGAAATCATCCGCCGGCATGAGATCCGCGTGGAGCTTGTCCAGTTCCTCGTGCATCCGCGCCAGTTCGGCGGCGACGGGATCCTTCACCTTGGACGCCGACGCCGGGGCCGGCGCCGACAGGTCCTTGCCGGCGGTCGCCCCGTTCGTGACGACCGCCACCGCGTTCGTGACCGCCGCCACCGCGTTCGTCGCCGGCGGAGCGTTGGTCTCCGCGCCCGCCGGGGCCGGCCCGGACAGGACGGGCGCGGGCACCTCCGGCGTTGCGGCGCCAACCGCCGCGGTGATCAGAGCGAGCGAAAGAACAGGGAAAAGGATCGATTTCATGGCGCCCACCCTATCACAGGGAACCGGGGAATCAACCGCGATCGCCCGCCCGGCGGATCTCCTCCCCGAGGATCCTGAACCCCTCCCGCACCGTCTCCGGCGACTGCGAGCAGGTCACGCGGACGCACTCGTGGGCGTGGGGATGCCCCGCCTGCCCCCCATAAAAGAAGTAGTGGCCCGGCACGACGAGCACGCCGCGGCGCTTCAGTCGCTCGTAGAGCGCCTCCGCGGAAATGCCCAGCCCCGGGAACCGGAACCAGAGAAACAGCGCGCCCTCGCTCTCGTGGACGGTCCAGTCCCCGGCGTCCCCCAGGAACTCGTCCGCCCAGGCCAGCGCCTGGCGGGCGCGGCCCTCGTAGAAGGGGCGGATCACCTCGCGGGAGAGGGTCAGGATCTCGCCGCTCGCGAAGAGCGGCCGCACGATCGCCTGCCCGACGTTGTCGTTGGCCAGGTGGAGGATCGAGTTCCACGACGCCAGCGCCCCGGCCAGCGGGGCGGGCGCGAGCACGATCCCCGTGCGGACGCCGGGCAGGCCGAGCTTGGAAAGGGTGAACACCAGGACGCTCTCCGGGTCCCAGACCGGCGCGGCCTCCCGGAACTGGATGCAGGGAAACGGGGCGCCGTAGGCATGGTCGACGATCAACGGAACGCCGCGGCTCCGGGCGAAGGCGAGCAGTCGAGAGACCTCGTCGTCCGAAAGCACGTTGCCCGTGGGGTTGGTCGGCCGCGACACGCAAACCGCCGCCGCATCGTCGACCGCCCCGAGGGCGTCGAAGTCGACGTGGTACTTGAACCGGCGCGGGCCCGTCGCCTGCACGCGCGGCGCCAGGCCGCGGAAGAGGTCCGGCGACAGTCCCTGGTCCGCGTAGCCGATGTACTCCGGCATGAGCGGCAGGGCGATCCGCCGCCGCGCACGCCCGGGGGCCGGGTCGCCGGCGAGCATGTTGAACAGGGCGAAGAACGCGCTCTGGGCGCCGGCGGTGATGACGAGATTGTCCGGCGCCACGGGCCAGCCGAATTCGCGGCGGAAGAACGCGGCCAGCGTGTCGATGAACTCGAGGTTTCCCTGCGGCGTGTCGTAGTGGAGCAGGGTCCGGTCGATCGCGGCGCCGTCGTCGAGCAGCTCGCGCACGCGGCGCCGCCACACGGCCTGCATCTCCGGGATCGCGGCCGGGCTTCCGCCGCCGAGCATGAGCATGCGTCCGCCCGCCATCGCGCGGCCGAGGTCGTCCATCAGCCGCCGGATGCCGGAGGGCGCGCGAAACCGTTCGCCGAACCGTGAGAACTCCATGATGCGCTCCTTCTACGCCCGGCCGGACGCCCCGACAAGCCGGTTCAAACCGCGAAGTACTTGGCCTGCGGGTGGTGCACGACGATGGCCGACGTGCTCTGCTCGGGGACCATCTGGAAGCTCTCGGTCAGCGTGACGCCGATCGCCCCGGGCTGGAGCATCGCGAAGACCGGGCCGTGCGCGCCGAGGTCCGGGCAGGACGGGTAGCCGAAGCCGTAGCGCGAGCCCTGGTAGTCCTGGACGACGTAGCCCGCGAGATTCCTCGGCCGGTGCGTGCCGATGCCCAGGTCCTCCCGCATCCGCTCGTGCCAGTACTCGGCGAGGGCGTCGGTGACCTCGACGCTGAAGCCGTGGAGCATCAGGTAGTCGTGGTAGGCGTTCGCGGCGTAGAGATCGTGGATCTGCCGGTCGATCGCCTCGCCGATCGTCACGACGAAGAAGCCCGCGACGTCCCCGCCCTCGGCCTCGGTCTTGAAGAAGTCCGCGATGCAGATCCTCGGCGGCTCGGCGCGGCGCGGAAAGCCGAACTCGTGCACCGTGCCGCCGTCCTGGACGAACAGCGTCTCGCCGCGGCTCCAGCACCGGAAGTACCCGTAGGCGACCTTCGGCTGCACCAGGCGCTCCTCGACCGCGCGGCGGCGGAACTCGGCGTAGAGCGGGCGGACCTTCCCCTCGATCAGCCCGCGGTACTCGTCCGCGCCCATCCGTCCGCGGCGGTAGCCCCAGCGCCCGCGGAAGAGCGCCTCGTCGTTGATGTAGGAGAAGAGCGCCTCGGCCGGGACATCCTCGACGTGGCGCGCGCCGAGGAACGGCGGCTTCGGGACCGGGATGTCGCGGCGGACCTCGACATCCTGCGCGGCCGCGGTGGCCGTCGTGGCCGCCGTCGCCGGATCCCACCGGGTCGCCTTCAGGACCCCCGCCTCGAAGTCCTGCACCGCCTTGAGCCCGGCGAAGGCATCGGCGCAGTAGACCACCGGGGCGTCGTAGCCCGGCGCGCAGGACTCGGCCACGAACTTCTTCGTCAGCGCCGCGCCGCCGAGCAGGATCGGCACGCCGAGCCCGGCCTCGCGGTACTGGGGCATGCTTTCCTGCATCACGATCGCGGACTTCACCAGCAGGCCGCTCAGGCCGACCAGGTCGACCTTCAGCTCCTTCGCCTTCGCGATGATCGTCTCGGCCGGGACCTTGATGCCGAGGTTGTGCACCCTGTAGCCGTTGTTCGAGAGGATGATGTCGACGAGGTTCTTGCCGATGTCGTGCACGTCGCCCTGGACGGTGGCGAGCAGGATGGACAGCCCCTTCGCGTCGCCCGAGCGGTCCATGAACGGCTCGAGATGGGCCACGGCCCTCTTCATCACCTCGGCGGACTGCAGGACGAACGGCAGGAGGATCTCGCCCTTGCCGAACAGCTCGCCGACGTGCCGCATCGACGGAACCAGGATCTGGTTGATGATCGCCGTCGGCACGTAGCGCCGCAGCAGGATCGCGAGGAGGTCCTCGAGCCCTTCCTTGTCGCCGCGCACGACGCGGTCGAAGAGGGCCTCCTCGGCCGGCCCCGGCGCCTTCGCGGACTCGTCGGGCTTTGCCGCGCCGGACTTCGCCTGGAAGTGTTCGATGAAGAGCGTCAGCGGCTTCTTCTCCGGGTCCTTCACGCGGTCGAAGAGGAGGTCGAGGCAGATCTCGCGGTCCTCCTTCGGAATGGTCGCCAGCGGCAGGATCTTGCCGGCGTCGACGATCGCCGCGTCGAGCCCGGCTTCGACCGCCTCGTGGAGGAAGACGCTGTTCAGCACGCGGCGCGCGGCGGGGGGCAGGCCGAAGGAGACGTTGCTGAGGCCCAGCGACGTGTAGACCCCGGGGATCTCCGCCTTGATGCGGCGGATCGCCTCGATCGTCTGCACCGCGGCGTCGCGCAGGGTCTCGTCGCCGGCGCCGACGGTGAACGTCAGCGGGTCGAAGATCAGGTCCTGCGGGCGCAGCCCGTGCCGGCCGACGGCCAGGTCGTGGATCCTGCGGGCGATCGCGACCTTGTCGTCCGCCTTCATCGCCATGCCCTTCTCGTCGATCGTCAGGGCGATCACCGCCGCGCCGTATCGCTTCAGCGCGGGGCAGATGCGGTTCAGGTTCTTCCCGCCGTCCTCGAGGTTGATCGAGTTGATGACGCAGCGGCCGGGGTAGATCCGCAGGCAGGCCTCGATGCAGTCCGGGGTCGTCGAGTCGATCACCAGCGGCATGCGCACCGAGCGCGCGAGCATCGGCACGAGCGCGAGCAGGTCCTTCCTCTCGTCGCGGCCGGCGTACGCGGTGCAGAGGTCCAGCAGGTGCGCCCCGCCGGTCTCCTGCTCGACGGCGATGCGGAGGCAGCCCTCGTAGTCGTCCGCCAGCAGCCGCTCGCGGAACGCTTTCGATCCGTTCGCGTTGCAGCGCTCCCCGATCAGCAGGGGCTTCGGGTCCTGCCCGATCTCGACGGCCTGGTACAGACTGGAAACCGACGGCTTCATCGCGCTCCTCCCGCCCGCGGCGGGGCGGCAGTCTCGCACCGGAACCCGTGGATTGCAACGGCAGGCGCCCGCGCGGGCCGCGCTTTTTGCTTCGCTTCACCGGGGGCGGCGGTATGCTTCGGCCCGGATGAACAAACTCCGGGGGATCCCGGGAAGGAGCAGATCATGGCGCGACCGGTGACGTTGTTTACGGGCCAGTGGGCGGACCTGCCGCTGGAGACGATGGCCCAGAAGGCGAAGGCGTTCGGGTACGACGGGCTC
>Ga0194125_10011400_pt1 | contig 11911 bp, 7 predicted proteins | sample TA2KigC250mmetaG_FD_148626 | JGI IMG/M metagenome (GOLD analysis project Ga0194125, IMG submission 148626) | Freshwater microbial communities from Lake Tanganyika, Tanzania - TA2015034 Kigoma Deep Cast 250m | ecosystem: Environmental > Aquatic > Freshwater > Lake | place: Tanzania: Lake... | reverse complement strand
CGCCGCTCTTCGTGTTCTGGAGCTCTACCCGGATTTCGTAGGCCTGTTTGCCCGTCCAGCTCCAGCGGATTTGGAGGTCGACGGGGGAGAGCCCTTTGACCTCGGCCGCGGGCAGGGCGTGGCCGTCCCGGAGAAGGCGAAAGTCTCGGGCCCGGGCGCCGTTGACCTCGACCCGGACGACCGACCAGGCCCCCTCCTTGGCCGGAGGGGCGGAGCCCATACGGGCCTCGATGAAATACCACGCCTCGCCGGCCGCCGGATAGCCGAATCCGAGCGGCTCCGCGATCGCCTGGGGGCGGCTTCCGGAGGCCAGCGCCGCCAGGGCGAAAACGAGCCAGGCCAGTCTGCGGGTCAATGGGGTCATGGTTCGCCGCTCCCTGTTTGGCATTGGAAAGGAAATCGCCCTTTTTTTATGCCAAGGGACGGGAAAAATCAAGACGCCGGGTTGGGCGGTCTTTTGACAGGGGCGAAGGGCCTCTGGTATAAAGCCGCTATGCGATTGACGCCGCTCGACGTTGCCGTCATCGCCGGCTATTTCCTGCTCAACCTCGGCATCGGGCTCTATTACCGGAAACGGGCGACGAAAAGCGTCAGCGACTTCTTCGTCTCGGGCCGGAACGTCAACGGGTGGCTGGCCGGGACGTCCATGGTCGCGACGACCTTCGCCGCCGACACGCCTCTCGCCGTCACCGGGCTCGTCGCCCGCAACGGCATCGCCGGAAACTGGATCTGGTGGAGCATGGCCTTGTCGGGGCTCATGACCGTCTTTTTTTACGCCCGGCTGTGGCGCCGAGCCGGCGTCCTGACCGACGCCGAGTTCGCCGAAATCCGGTACAGCGGCGCGCCCGCCCGTTTCCTTCGCGGCTTCCGGGCCTTCTATCTCGGCCTGCCCATCAACCTCATCATCATGGGCTGGGTCAATCTGGCGATCGTCAAGATTCTCACCCTCGTCCTGGGGGTGACGAAGGTCCAGGCTCTGGGAATCGCCCTCGGGATCATGCTCCTGACGGCCTCGATCTCCACCCTGTCCGGGCTGTGGGGCGTCCTCGTCACCGACCTCTTCCAGTTCATCCTGAAGATGGGCATGGTCATCGTCCTGGCCGTCTTCGCCCTCAAGTCGGTCGGAGGGATGCGGGGGCTCGTCGGCGGAATCGCCAGGGTCGAAGCCTCGGGGACGTCCTCGGGCTCCCTCCTGTCGTTCGTCCCCGACATCGGCTCGACCTGGATGCCTCTCCTGACCTTCTTCGTCTACGTCGCCGTCAACTGGTGGGCCTCGTGGTATCCCGGGGCCGAGCCCGGCGGCGGCGGGTTCATCGCTCAGCGGATTTTCTGCGCCAAGGATGAGAAGCACTCCGTCCTGGCGACGCTCTGGTTCAACGTCGCCCATTACGCCCTCCGGCCCTGGCCCTGGATTCTCGTCGCCCTCGTCGCCGTGGTCAAGTTCCACGGCGACCCGGCCTTCGCCTCCGACCCCGAATCGGGGTACGTCCGCATCCTCATGGCCGACCTGCCGGCCTCGCTCCGCGGCCTGATGCTCGCCGCTTTCGCCGCGGCCTACATGTCGACGATCGGGACCGAACTCAACTGGGGGGCGAGCTACCTCGTCAACGACCTCTACCGGCGGTTCTTCGTCCGGGGGCGAGGGGAGAGGCATTACGTCATCGCCTCGCAGGCGGCGACGATGCTCCTCATGCTCCTCTCGGCCGTCGTCACTTTTTATATGGACTCGATCGCCGACGCCTGGAAGTTCATGATCGCCCTCGGCGCCGGGACGGGCTTGGTCTATCTCCTCCGCTGGTTCTGGTGGCGGGTCAACGCCTGGAGCGAAGTCTCGGCCATGGTCGCCGCTTTCGCGACATCGCTGACGGCCCAGTACGGCTTCGGCCTCTCGGAGGCGGACCCTCGGGAGTTCGCCCTCATCGTCCTGGTGACGGTGGGCGTGACGACGGCCGTTTGGCTGACGGTGACGTTCCTGACCAAGCCCGAGCCGAGAGACGTCCTTCTGGCCTTCTACCGGCGGGTCCGTCCGAGCGCCGCCCTTTGGGGGCCGGTCGCCCGGGAGGCGACGGACGTCGTCCCGCAAAGAGACGGCCTGTTCAACCTCATGGACTGGCTCTCCGGGGTCTTCATGATCTACGCCGTCCTCTTCGGCGCGGGCCACCTTATCTTCGGCCGCACCCTCCTCGGCCTGGCGTTCCTGGCCGGCGGGCTGGGCCTGGGGGCGGTGATTTACCTCGACCTCAGCCGCCGCGGCTGGGAAACGGTGGGGAGATAGAATCCGATGTTTGCCAGCATTTTCAACGACGTCCTCGGCCCGGTCATGCGCGGGCCGTCGAGCTCGCACACGGCCGGGTCCTACCACATCGCCCTCACGGCCAGGTCGCTCCTCGGGGAAGCGCCGGCCAGGGCGACGTTTGTTTTCGACCCCGGCGGAAGCTACGCCCAAACATATTGGCAGCAGAACGCCGACAAGGCCTTCGTCGCCGGACTCTTGGGCTGGAATTTGACGGATTCGCGTTTTGGGGATGTCCTCGCCCTCGCCAAGCGGCATGGGCTGGAGGCGGAGTTTCGGGTCGCCCGGCTTTCGCGGACGGACCATCCGAACATGGTCCGGGCGCTATTGACCGGGAGGGGAGGGAAAAGTCTCGAGGTCCTGGCCAAGTCGACCGGCGGCGGGACGTTCGCCGTCGTCGAGGTGAACGGCCGGCGGACGGCGATTGACGGCAAGGCCGAGGTCCGGGTCAGAAACGCCGGGACGGCCGCCCCGGTCTATCACGTCCAGAAGGGCGAGCCCTTGTTCTTAAGTGGCGCGGACATGGTCCTCTATGCCCGACGGAGCCGAATGTCGCTCGGAGAAGCGGCCTTGCGCTATGAGGCCCGTCTCCTCGGCTGGACCGAAGGCGAAGCCGCGGCCGAAATGATGCGCCGCTACCTCCTCATGGCCGCCTCGGTCGAGGAGGGATTGAATCCCAGCCGCGTCCGGATGAGCCTTCTCCGTCCGACGGCCCACAGGATCCTGGCCGCGGAGCGGCGCGGGGCTCTCCCGTCGGGAGGGGACCCCGCCCGCGCGGCCGCCCGGGCCTTGGCGGTCATGCACGCCTCGAACAGCGGGGCCGTCGTCTGCGCCGCCCCGACCGGAGGGTCGGCCGGAGTCATCCCGGCCGTCGCCGTGACCCTCGCCCGGGAAAGGAAGCTGTCCGAGTCGGCCCTCATCAGGTCGCTCTTCGCCGCCGGAGCGGTCGGGCTCGTCTTCGTCCAGAGGGCGACCTTCGCCGCCGAAATCGCCGGCTGCCAGGTCGAAATCGGCGCCGCCGGGGCGATGGCCGCCGCCGCCGTCGTCGAAGCCGCGGGGGGGACGCCGGCCCAAGCCTGCGACGCGGCGGCCATCTCCCTCCAGAACTCCATGGGCTCGGTCTGCGACCTCGTCCAGGGACGATGCGAAATCCCCTGCCACACCCGGAACGCGGCCGCGGCCGCGGGGTCTTTTGTCTGTGCCGACCTCGTCATGGGCGGATACGAAAATCCCGTTCCCCTCGACGAGACGGTCGACGCGTCGATGGCTTCGGGACGGATGCTTCCGTCCGAGCTTCGGGTCACCTCGAAGGGAGGGCTGGCCGTCGCTCCGTCCGCCTTGGCCTTGGGCTCGAGAAAAATCGGGGGCTCGAAAACTTGATTTTTTTTCCGGCTTCTGTATAATATCGCCAAAGCCTTGCTTCGCTGGCTGTGCAAGGTTAAACCCCTTCTTCTTTATCCCCCTTTAGCTTAATTCCCCAAACCAAACAGCCAGCATTTTTCTCCGAACGAAAGCGTTCCTTCGGTCTCATGGAATAGATTTCGAAAGGCCGGTTTTCTGGTAGAATATCGTCTCCAAGGAGAAGGGACATGAACAGACGCGAATTTCTGAAGGCCTCGGCGGCCGGCGCGGCCGCGTTCTCGGCGGCCCGGAAAGACCTCTGGCCCGTCCAGGAAACCGCCCGGACGGCCCAGGTGGCCCTCGTCCGGACGACGGACCGGGCCAAAGGAGTGGAGGAGATCCTCAAACTCCTCGGCCCGCCCTTGCCCGAGGGAAAGCGGGTCTTCATCAAGCCGAACTTCAACACCGCCGACCCGGCCCCGGGCTCGACCCACAACGACACCCTCCGGGCCCTCGTCCGCGAGATGAAATCCCTGGGGGCGACGGGAGTGACCGTCGGAGACCGGAGCGGCCCGCCGAAAACCTCCCAAGTCCTGGCCGATAAGGGAATCCCGGCCTTGGCCCAGGAGGCGGGGTTCGACGTCGTCAACTTCGAGGACCTGCCGGCCGACGGATGGGTCCATTTCAACCCGCCGGGGAATCACTGGTCGAACGGCTTCGACGTGGCCAAGGCGGTCGTCGAGGCCGAATACCTCCTGGCGACCTGCTGCCTCAAGACCCACGGTTTCGGGGGCGTGTTCACGATGTCCCTCAAGCTGGCCGTGGGGGCAACGCCCAAGTCCCTCATGCGGGAGCTCCACGGCGCGAGGACGACGCACATGCGGCGGATGATCGCCGAGATGAACCTGGGCTTCAAGCCCCAACTCATCGTCCTCGACGGCGTCGAGGCTTTTGTCGACGGCGGCCCGTCGACGGGCAAGAAGGTCGAGGCGGGCGTCTTTTTGGCCGGAACGGACCGGGTCGCGGTGGACGCCGTCGGCCTGGCCGTCCTCAAGGACCTCGGCTCGAACGAAGCGATTATGTCGGCCAAGGTTTTCGAACAGGAGCAGATCCAGCGGGCCGTCGAGCTCGGCCTGGGCGTGGACACGCCGGGCCATATCGACATCCTCGCGGCCGACGCGGCCGGAAAAGCCTACGCCGAAAAGCTCAAGGCCATCCTCGCCCGGGGATGAGGGGATGGACGTCTACGACGCGATCGTGCGGCGCCGGACGATCCGGCAGTTCGAGCCCCGGCCGGTCGGCCGCGACCTACTTCGAAAAATCGTCGACGCGGCCCGGCTGGCCCCGTCCGCGGCCAACCTTCAGCCCCTCGAATTCCTGGTCGTCGACGAGAGGCCGGTCCGGGCGAAGATTTTCCCCCTCGCCAAATGGGCCGCCTACATCGCCCCGCTAGGCAACCCCCGCCCCGGGCACGAGCCCCAGGCCTATGTCTTCGTCCTCGTCAACACAAAGGTCCGGGACAAGCTCTACGAGTACGACGTCGGGGCGGCGGTCGAAAACATGGCCCTGGCCGCGGTCGGCGAGGGCCTGGCCAGCTGCTGGCTGATTTCCATCGACAAGGCCAAGGCCCGGGACATCCTCCGCATCCCGGAGTCCCACCTCATCGAGGCGGTCTTGGCCCTGGGCTATCCGGCCGAAACGTCGGCTGTGGCGGAGTATGTGGATTCGCCCCGATACTGGAAGGACGAGGCCGGCGGCTTCCACGTCCCCAAGCGCCGGCTGGCCGACATCCTCCGGTTCAACGCGTACTAGCTTTTCTCCAGGCCGGCGACCTGCAGCTCGGCGATTTTGACCGTCGGGCTGGAAACGCTCCCCCGGAATTCGAGGTCGCGGCCGACCCGCTCCACGTTCCGGAGGAGCTCGCCCAGGTTCCCCGAGATCGTGACCTCGGAGACGGGGTGGGCTATTTCCCCGCCCTCGATGAACAAACCGAAGACGCCCTGGGAGATGTCCCCGTTCACCGGGTTGAGGCCGTGCCCCAGGGTGCGGACGACGAGGAGGCCGCGGTCGCACGAGCGGATGACGTCCTCGGCCGAATCAGGGCCGGGGGCGAGGTAGAAATTGTTCGGGCCGACGCCGCCTCCGTCGGCGTTGCCCGTCGCGGCGAGGCCCAATTTCCGGGCCGCGTAGGCGTTGCACAGGAAGCTCCGGAGGATTCCGCGGTCGAGGACGACCGTCTTTCGGGTCGGGACGCCTTCGCTGTCGAAGGGACTCGACCCCAGACGCCCGGGGAGGAGCCCGTCGTCGATGACGGTCACGAGGCCGTTGCCGACGGATTGGCCGAGCTTGTCCGCCAGGAAGGAAGCCCTCTGATAGACGGCCATCCCCGAGACGCACGAGAACAGGAACCCGAGGATTCCCGAGGCCGCGAGAGGCTCGAAGACGACGGGCAGGCGTCCGGTCTCGAGTTTGCGGGGATGGAGGTGGCGGACGGTCCGGGCGACGGCCGTCCGGGCCAGGGCCTCGGGCGTTTCGAGGTCGGCCAGCCGGACGCCCGAGGAGAACCAGAAATCTTCGACCAAGTCGTCGGTCTCGCCGGCCTGGAGGCTCAGGCTGAGGCTGGCGTAGGTCTTGGCGTATTGCCCCAGGAAGCCGTTCGAATTGGCCAGGATCGAGCGGCCTTCGTGGGTCGAGAAGCTCGCCCCGTGGGAATTCACGATCCTCGGGTCGGCCAGGGCCATCAGCTCGGCTTCCTTGGCGGCCTTGATTTTCGCTTCGGCGGGCAGGGCGAGGACGGCCGGGTCATACAAGTCGAGCCCGGCCGAGTCCGGGACCGGGCCGGTCGGCTCGGGAAGGCCGGCGCAGGCGTCGGCCTGGGCCAGCTCGGTCCTTTGGACGGCGCGGCGGATGAGGTCCTCGAGCGTTCCTCGGGCCAGGTCGGAGGAGGTCGCGTAGGCCGTCTTCTTGTCCTTGATGAGCCGGAGGCCGAGCGAGCGCGAGCCGGCTTGGACGAGGTTCTCGATTTCTCCCAGGCGAACGTCGACGCTGAACTCCGTTCCCTCCCCGATCCCGACCTCGACCTCGTCGGCCCCGGCCCGCCGGGCGAAGCGAACGAGGTCCTCGGCCAAGGCGAGGAGTTCGTCCGACGCCCGGGGGGCGCTCATTCCCGGCCTCCGACCGTCATCCCGGAGATTCTCAGAGTCGGACAGCCGTCCGTGACGGGGACATCCTGTCCCTCCTTGCCGCAGGTCCCGGTCTGCTGCCCGAAGGCGAGGTCGCTTCCGACCCGGTCGACCTTCTGGAGGATGTCGATGTTCGTCCCGATGAGCGTCGCCTGCTTGACCGGGGCCGTCAGGCGTCCGCCTTCGATGAGATAGCCTGAGCTCACGGAGAAGGTGAACTTGCCCGAGTCCTCGACCTGGCCGCCGGTGAACCGGTCGGCGTAAAGGCCTTTTTGGACCGAGCGGATGATATCCGCCGGGTCGTCCTCCCCGGCGGCGATGAAGGTGTTGGCCATCCGCGGGATCGGAAAATCGGTGTAGTCCTGGCGGCGGCCGTGCCCGGTCGGCGTCCGCCCCATGAGGCGGGCCGAGAGTTTGTCCTGGAGAAGGCCGACAAGGATGCCCCGGTCGACGAGGGCTGTTTTGCCGGGGACCGTCCCCTCGTCGTCGACGGCGTACGAGCCGCGGGAGCCGGGGATCGTCGGGTCGTCGTAGATCGTAACGAGGGAAGAGCCGACCCGCTCGCCCATCTTGTTCCAGAAGACGGACGTCCGCTTCCGGTTGAAGTCCGCCTCGACGAGATGGCCGACGGCCTCGTGAATGAGGACGCCGGCGTGGCCGGGGGAGAGGACGACCGGCATCTCGCCGGCCGGAGCGTCCCGGGCCTCGAGGAGAAGGAGAGCCTCCCGGGCGGCGTCGGCGCCGACCGCCCGGGGAGTCAGGACGTCGCGGAAATGCTCCAACCCGACCCGCCCCCCGCTTCCCGAGAACCCGTACTCCCGGACCTCTCCCTTCTCGGCGATGGCCACGCAGGTCAGCTTGAGGAGGGGGCGGACGTCCGAAACAAACCGGCCCTCCGAATTCGCGACGGTCAGGTATTGAACCTGGTCTTGGAGGGCGGACTTGACCTTTTTCACCGCCGGGCTCGCGGCCTGGCAAGCGGCGTAGGCCTCTTGGACCAGGGCGATTTTCGCCGCCAAGTCCGATTCATGGGCCGGTTCGCGGACGAGATAGACGTCGGGAGGGGGAAGCCCGTTCGAGCCCCAGTCGGCCGTCTTTCCCGCGGGCCCGGCCTCGGCGATGGCCGCCGCCGAGGCCGCCGTCTGCAGGATTTTTTCGGCCGAAAGGTCGTTCGTGAAGCCGTAGCCCGTCTTCTCTCCCTGGCAGACCCGAATCCCGAGGCCGAGGCTGACCGATTCGGACGTCTCCTTGATGATGTCCTCTTCCATGAGGACGAAATGGTAGAGGCGGTATTCGAGGAAGATTTCGGCGAAGTCCCCCCCCCGAGCCAAGGAGGCGTCCAGGACGCGGCGGAGCTCGCCGGGGCCGAGGCCGAAATGGTCTTCGAAGGGAAGCTTCATCTTTTTCTCCGCCGGATGTAGGGAAGGAGGAGGATGAACAGGCTGGCCAGCCCGAGCGAGTATTCGAACAGGTTGGTCAGGAGGTGAATCCCGATCCCGGTTAGGATGGCGAGCCGAGGGTCGAAGCGCATGAGGCGGAGGGCGACGGCCCAGGCCGATTCCCAAGTCCCGAACCCGGCCAGGCCTTTGACCGGAAGGGCGGAGGTCATCTCGGCCCCGGTGACGCCCAGGACGATTTTCGCAAAGCTGAGGTCGGCCAGGCCGAAGCCGTGGCTCCTCATCAGGGCATAGAAGAGGGCGAACAGGGACAGGTATTTCCCCGCCCGGATGAGCAGGGACATCAGGAAGAGGCGGCCATAAACCCGGCGCCGCCGGATCGCGTCGAGGCTTTCGACCGTCGTTTCGAGCTTGGCCATCGCGCCGAGGGCCTTGGGCCGCTCGGCCCAGCCGATAGCCTTGAGCAAGCCGGAGATTCCCCGCAGGGCCAGGCGGGAGAGGGGGACGAGTTTCCAAATGACGAGGCCGAAGAGGAGAAAGAGCCCTCCGGCCACGGCCAAGAGGGCGGCCGACGGAATGCCTTCGGTCGTCCAGCCCACGGCCAGAAGGGCGGCGAGGAGAAAGGGATAGAGGGTCAAGAAATCGAAGACGAGGGCGACGACGAACGTCGAGGCCGCGCTTTCGAAAGAGAATCCCAGGCGTTTGTTGAGGACATAGATATAGGACAGGGAGCCCAGGCGGGCGGGCAGGAGGTCGTCGAAGGAGTTCCTGATGAACGTCACAAGGAACATGTTGCCCCAGCCGATCTTTTCCGGGGCGAGGAGCCATTTGTACCGCCAAGCCCGGAGCCCCGTCGAGGCGAGGCTGACGGCCATGTAAGCCAGGAGAGCCGGGAGATAGAGGGAGGCGAGCGTCTGACCGAAGTCCCGGGCCCGGACTTGAGTGAACAGGACGGCCAGGAGGGCGGCCGAAACGGCCAGCGAGAGGCCGACATAGACGAGCCGGTTTTTCGCCACGGGGGTATCTTACACATCTTGGCCCGTCCGTCAAAAGGGGCGTCTCGAGGAGACGGCCCGCTTGTCCCGGCCGCCTTGAGCCCGCCGGACGATCATGATATTCTTCCCGAGCCGAATGTTCTCGGGGCTTTCCTGACGTCCGGTCATCGAGGAGGGACCATGGCTTCCCTGTATCCCGTCAAAGGCGGCTTCGTCCTCGGACTTTTTTTTGTCGTCCTTTTTCTGGCCAAGGCGGCCGGGGCCCAAGGGGACCCGCCGGCGCCGGCCGGCCTCAAGTGCGAGTATTTGACCGACCCGCTGGGCGTCGATGTCCGGGCTCCGCGGTTTTTCTGGGCGCCCGACCACGCCGCCCGGGGCCAAGCCCAAAGCGCCTTCCAGGTCCTCGTTTCGACCTCGCCCGAATGCGTCAAGGGCGACATGTGGGACAGCGGCAAAACGTCTTCGCCCGATTTCACCCAGGTCGTCTACCGGGGCAAGCCTCTGGCCGGCGACCGAAGCTATTTTTGGAAAGTCCGGTGGTGGGACAAGGACGGCCAGGCCAGCCCCTACAGCGCGGTCGCCCGGTTCGACACGGGGCTTTTCGGCCCCGAAGATTGGCGGGGAAAATGGGTTGGCGGAGGCAACCAGCTCCGGAAGGAATTCGGCGCGGACGGGATGGTCGTCCGGGCGAGGGCCTATGTCTGCGGGCTGGGTTACTATGAGCTTCGGGTCAACGGCCGCAAAGTCGGGGGAAACGTCCTCGACCCGGCCTGGACGACCTACGACAAGCGGGCCCTCTATGTCGTCTATGACTTGGCCCCTTATTTGAAGCCGGGGCCGAACGCCGTCGGGGTCATCCTGGGAAACGGCTGGTTCAAAAGGAAGGCCCTCCTGGCCGAGGTCCACCTCGAGTTCGCCGACGGGAAGAAAACCGTCGTCGCCACAGACGCCGGCTGGAAGGTCAAGGACGGCCCGGTCACGGCCGACAGCATCTACGACGGGGAGACATACGACGCCCGGCTGGAATCGCCCGGCTGGGATTCGCCCGGATTCAAGGAGACGGGGTGGAGGCCCGCCCAGGTCGTCGAGGGTCCCAAGGGCCTCCTGTCGGCCCAGATGATGCCCCCGATCCGGGTGACCGACACCCTGGTTCCGCTCAAGATGACGAACCCGGCCTCCGGGGTCTACGTCTTCGACATGGCCCAGAACGCAAGCGGCTGGGCCCGGCTGAGGGTCTCGGGCCCCCGCGGGACGGCCGTCCGTTTGCGTTTCGCCGAGCTGCTCTACCCGAATGGAACGATCAACCAGGAGAACCTGAGGAGCGCCAGGGCCGAGGATGTCTACATTCTCAAAGGAGAAGGGGAGGAAGTCTGGGAGCCCCGTTTCACCTACCACGGTTTCCGGTATGTCGAAGTCACGGGCTTCCCGGGCGTGCCAACGCTCGAGACGATCCGCGGCCGGGTCGTCCATTCGGCGGTCAGGGCCTCGGGCTCGTTCGCCTGCTCGAACCCCGTCCTGAACGGCATCCAGAGGATTATCACCTGGGGCCAGAAGACGAACCTCCACGGTATCCCCACCGACTGCAATCAGAGGGACGAGCGGATGGGCTGGATGGGGGACGCCCAGGGGACGGCCGAGGAAGCGATGATGAACTTCGACATGGCCGCCTTCTACACGAATTTCCTCCGCGACATCCGGGACGTCCAGGACGACAAGGGCCAGATCACCGACACCGTCCCGCACGTCTGGGGGAGCCGTCCGGCCGACCCGGCCTGGGGAACGGCCTACCCGCTGATCGCCTGGTACATGTACCAGTACTACGGCGACCGGCGCGTCCTGGAGGAGCACTACGACGGGCTGAAAAAATATGTCGAGTTCCTCCGGTCTCGAGCGGTCGGCGGGCTGGTCCAGTACAGCTACTACGGCGATTGGGTGGCCGTCGAGAAGACGCCGGGAAACGTCGTCTCGTCGTTTTATTATTATTACGACCTGAAAATCTTGAGCGACGTGGCGAAGGTCCTGGGGAACGAGGCCGACGCCTCGGCCTACGGGAAACTGGCCGAGGAGGTCAAGACGGCTTTTCACCGTGAATACTTCGACCCCAAGACGGGCGGCTACGCGACCAACTCCCAGACGGCCAACGCCCTGGCTCTTTTCCTCGAGCTCGCGCCCAAGGAAGCCCGCGGCTCGGCCTGGCAGAATCTCTTCGAAAGCCTGGCCTATTGGCACAACTCCCATTTGACGACCGGGATCATCGGGACGAAGTACGTCATGGAGGTTCTGACCCGGTTCGGGAATTCCGACCTGGCCTACGACATCGCCGCCCAGACGACCTATCCGAGCTGGGGGTATATGGTCGAAAACGGGGCCACGACTCTCTGGGAGCTCTGGCAGAAGCGCGAAGGCCCGTCCATGAACTCGCACAACCATCCGATGTTCGGGAGCGTCGGGTCGTGGTTCTACAAAGCCCTGGCCGGGATCAACCCGGACCCCGAGGGCGTCGGCTTCGGCAAAGTCAGGCTCGAACCCCAGGTCGTCCGCGACCTGGCCTACGCCTCGGGGTCGGTCGACACCGTCCGGGGGCGAGTCTCGTGCTCCTGGAAGCGGTCGGCTCAAAACGTTTCCTTGGAGGCGGTCATCCCCGTCGGAAGCGAGGCCGAGGTCGTTCTTCCCAAGCTCAAGCTGCGGAACGTCGTGGTGAGA
>Ga0194125_10011398_pt1 | contig 11913 bp, 11 predicted proteins | sample TA2KigC250mmetaG_FD_148626 | JGI IMG/M metagenome (GOLD analysis project Ga0194125, IMG submission 148626) | Freshwater microbial communities from Lake Tanganyika, Tanzania - TA2015034 Kigoma Deep Cast 250m | ecosystem: Environmental > Aquatic > Freshwater > Lake | place: Tanzania: Lake... | reverse complement strand
TTTCGAGGAGTGGTTATACAAGCTGTTTTATCCAATAGGACAGGACCGTATGGCATACGTGGCGAAGGGTAAGGAATACGGAACCATACTTCTCGAAGACGCTGAATCGACCGACTATAGCTACTACGCGGGCTATAGCAAAAGCTGGGGGAAAGACGAGCGCTCCTTCTTTGTGCGGCCGGCGATAGTAAAATCCGTCAAGATTTACTGGTGACAGCTAAATAAGAAACAAGTTGCAAGTTGCAAGATGCAATAGACAACAGGCGAGAGGCAGGATTCCTCGCTCGTTGCTCGGGACTCGTCGCTCGTACTGCCGACTATCGACTGCCGAGAAGGGGAGATTACCACGTCCCGCCGAGGCAGAGTTAACAATGATGGGAAAAGGGGCTATGAGATTGCCTCGTCATCCCGATACAATCGTCCCGATACAATCGGGACTCGCAATGACCGAATGGGGAAAGGGATTCTTCACTGCGTTCAGAATGACAGGGAGTGGATAGGACGACAAGGGTGGTGGAGCAGTCCAATTAGACGCGGCGGTGCTTTTTGATGAAGCGCCCCATGCGTTTCAGGGCCTCTTCGATTTCGGCCATAGAGGCGGCGTAGCAGCAGCGAATATAGCCTTCACCGCACTCGCCGAAAGCAGTGCCAGGAACCACAGCCACCTTCTCCTCACGCAGCAGCTTCTCGGCGAAGTCCTCCGAACTCAGGCCTGTGCCCTTTATCGAAGGGAAGGCATAGAAAGCACCCTTAGGCTCAAAACAGGAAAGACCGATATTTCTGAATCCCTGCACCATAACCCTGCGGCGCTGGTCATACTCCCGCAACATGGCCTCTACCTCTTCATTCCCACCTTTCAAAGCCTCGATAGCTGCCATCTGCCCCATTATGGGGCCACAAAGCATGGTGTACTGGTGAACCCGGGTCATGAACTTGATTATCTCCGGGTCGGAGGCAGCATAGCCCACACGCCAGCCGGTCATGGCATAAGCCTTGGAGAAGCCATTCAGCAGGATGGTGCGTTTCCGCATTCCAGGCAAGCTGGCCATGCAGGTATGCTCCACGCCATAGACAAGACGGTCATAGACTTCATCGGAGATAACCAGCAAGTCATGGCGCTTGGCCAACTCGGCGATGCGGACTAGCTCCTCTTTGGGCAAGACTGCCCCAGTAGGATTGGCAGGATAGCCAAGCAATATCGCCTTGGTTCGAGGAGTTATACGTGCTTCGATATCCCTGGCAGTTATGGCAAAGCTGTTTTCCTCAAACAGGGGCACCCTTACCGCTACGCCCCCAGCCAGAGCGGTACAGGCGGGATAAGCCACGTAGCAGGGGTCAGGCATGATGACTTCATCGCCGGGGTCGAGTATAGCCCGCAGCGCCAGGTCAAGCCCCTCGCTGACGCCTACAGTTATCAGGATTTCGGTGACCGGGTCATAGTTCAAGCCATAACGAGCAGACAGGTGCTCTGAAAGCGCTTGCCTCAGCTCCGGCATACCACTATTAGAGGTGTACATGGTGTAGCCTTTTTCCAGAGAATAAATAGCAGCTTCCCGAATATGCCATGGGGTAACGAAGTCAGGCTCTCCCACGCCAAGCGAAATCACGCCTTCCATGCCAGACAGCAGGTCGAAGAACTTCCTGATGCCCGAAGGCGGTGTCCTGCTAACCTTCTGGGAGATATAGCTGCGAGTAGTATTTACTTGAATTGGGCTGCTCTTAGACAAGAGAACCTCCACTCAGCGAGATACAGGGACAGGGCCTATCAGGGAGTAATCGCCAACCGTTTCATGCCCTCCCCACCACCAAGGACTTCCCCGTCATCCTTATACCTCTTGAGTATGAAATGGGTAACCGTGCTCTGGACTGTATCCAACGGCGCTAGCTTCTCCGAGACAAAGACGGCGACCTCCTGCATAGTCTTGCCCACCACCAGTATGGCCAGGTCATAGGTTCCAGATACCAGGTAGACCGAGCGGGCCTGGGGGAAGCGATAGATGCGCTCGGCTATAGCATCAAACCCGACATCACGTTGAGGGGCTACTTTCACCTCCACCAGCGCCCAAACCTGCTCCTCGCCCAGCTTGGACCAGTCTATAGCCGTCTTGTATTTCAGTATAGTGCGGTCTTTCTCTGCCTTTTTTATCGTCTTTTCCACCTCGGCGACCGGCATACCAGTCATGGTGGAAATCTGCTGCGGCGTAAGCCGAGCGTCTTTTTCCAGGGCTTCAAATATCTGTTTCATGTCGCCTCCTCACCGAATAAATAACGAACCTCTATCTTCCTTGAAGCTACATTATAGCAGAGTAGCTGCCTCTCCTCACCTGTGCACGGTGGCTAAAGGGGTGGTTTCTGTTTGTGCCAGTCGGTAGCCTGCTCGTAGGCAAAGGCAATGCGCAGCAGCGTTGCCTCGTCGAAATGCTTCCCCAATATCTGCATTCCCACAGGCAAGCCATCAACAAAGCCGGCGGGTATGGAAATGCCCGGTATGCCAGCGATGTTTATGGGCAAGGTGCAGACATCGCTCAAGTACATCTGCACCGGGTCGTCCACCCTCTCGCCCAATTTGAAAGGCACAGTAGGCGAAGTGGGAGTCACCAAGGCATCATATTTTTCGAAGGCACGGTCGAACTCTTGCTTTATCAAGGTACGCACCTTCTGAGCTTTGAGATAGTAGGCATCGTAGTAGCCGGCAGACAGAGCATAGGTGCCCAGCATGATACGCCTCTTAACCTCGGCGCCAAAGCCGAACTGCTTGGTCTTCTCCATGGCCTCCCACATGCTGCTAGTATCCTGGTAGGAAAAACCATATTTGACACCATCATATCGGGCCAGGTTAGCAGAGGCTTCGGATGGAGCCAGGATGTAATAGGCTGCCAGGGCATATTTAGTATGACGCAAAGAAACATCCCAATCCACTTCGGCTCCCAGCTCTTCTAGCCTGGCAATGGCAGTTTGCATTATCACTCGTACCTCTGGCTGCATCCCTTCCACAAAATACTCCCTGGGGATGCCGATGCGCAGCTTTTTCAGGTCTGGAACCAACGACCTGATATAGTCGGGCACGGGATCGGGGACAGAGGTTGAGTCGTGCGGGTCATGACCTGAGATGACATTCATCACCAGGGCACAATCAGCAACATTCTTTGTGATAGGGCCAATCTGGTCTAGGGAGCTGGCGAAGGCCACCAGGCCAAAACGGCTAACCCTACCATAAGTTGGCTTCATGCCCACCACGCTGCAGAAACCAGCAGGCTGGCGAATGCTGCCGCCAGTATCCGAGCCGAGCGCATAAATAGCCTCATCGGCAGCCACAGCCACCGCAGAGCCGCCACTGCTGCCGCCAGGGACGCGGTCTAAGTCCCAGGGATTTCGCGTGGGGAAGAAAGCCGAATTCTCGGTGGATGACCCCATGGCAAACTCATCCATGTTGGCTTTGCCCAGAATCACTATTCCTGTATCCTTCAGCTTTTCCACAACGGTGGCATTATAGGGAGGAACAAAATTCTCCAGTATCCTGGAGGCACAGGTGGTCTTAATGCCCCTGGTACACATATTGTCCTTGATGATAGCAGGGATACCAGTCAGGGGCTGCACTTTGCCACCGCTTACGGCTTTGTCGGCCTCCTCGGCCTGCTTCAGAGCTGTTTCTGCGCAGACGGTGACACAGGCATGGACTTTCTTCTCAGCTTGAGCCAGGCGCTTCAGGCAAGCCCTGGTCAACTCGACAGAGGATATTTTCTTCCCCTTAAGAAGCTGATGAGCTTCGCTTATAGTCAGCCGGTGCAGGTCATCCATAGCTTTTATTCCAGTACCGGCCGTGTCTTGAAGAAATCCTCTTCCCGCTGAGGAGCATTGGCCATGACATCCTGCACGGGATAAGAGGGCTGTGGCTCATCTGCCCTGAAGACATTCTGCAAAGCAACCGTCTGGGCCGTCGGAGACAGGCCGCTGGTATCCACCTGCTTCAGTATCTCGAAGTTCTCCAGGATGTGGGACAATTGCACCATGAACTTCTCAACCTCAGCCTCACTCATGCCTAGGCGCGCCAACAAGGCGATATGCTTCGCTTCTTCACAAGTTAGCTTCATATCTACTCCGATAACAGTACCGCCAAGATGTGGCCGACATTATAGCACAAAGGAGATTTCAAGCAGCCTCTAAAGGAATCAACACACTTAAAATTTGCAAAATTCTGTAGATTTCTGTAGATTTTAGCAGGCACCATGGGCAAGTCGCTTCACGACAGCAAGTCAATACATCGGCGGACTCTGGTCAGCATCAGCGAAGCCAGCAGCATGCTGGGAGTCAGCGAGGCTACGCTGAGACAATGGACTGACGAAGGCAAGGTCAGGGCATTCATAACACCCGGAGGGCACCGACGCTATGACAAGGCCGAGCTTCGCAGCTTTATGGGCAAGCAACACAGGATACACGGCCTCAAAGACCTGGTTAGCTCCATAGAAAGTACACCCCCACAACATCGGCAAGTGGCTCACACATACTTCAGCTCTGCATCCTGGTATCACAAGTTGGATACCCAGATGCAAAAACATCTGGCAGAATCCGGCAGAGAACTGCTGCAACTGGTCATCAAATACCTAACAGAACCAGCAAAGCGCAGCGAAACTGAGGAGCGAGTCCGAAATGTCGGGGGCGATTTCGGCAACCAGGCGGCATTGCTGGGGCTATCGCTCACAGAGACCATTGAGACTTTCATGTTACATCGAAATCCGGTGATGAACGCAGCTACCGACCTGATGAAAAGAAGAGAGGCTCTCAATGAGCGGGCGGTGGAGGCTATACCGCTGTTAAACCACATCCTGGATGAGACACTCATAGCCATGGTAGCGGCATACCAGCAATACCGGGAGAAAAAGTAGAAAAATGATATCCATCTCCAGGTTGTTATGCGATGCCATAGGGCCAGGCGATACACTTCGCTATGGCAACCAGGACAGGGCTGCATCCGAGAACAAGCCATCCCGGCCCATTGTGGTCTGGAATTGCACCAGAAGATGTAACCTGCGCTGCGTTCATTGCTACAGCAGCGCTGGTAGTCAGGACCCGCCAGAGATGCTGGATACCAAAGAAGCAAAGACATTCATCGACGACCTGGCAGATTTTGGCGTGCCCGTATTGCTATTCTCAGGAGGAGAGCCTCTGCTCAGAAAAGACATATTCGATCTTGCCGACTTTGCCCGCAGCCGGGGAATAAGAACGGTCCTGTCCACCAACGGCACCCTGATAACCAGGGACGAGGCACAGAAAATACGAGATGCTGGTTTTGCTGAGGCGGGTATCAGCCTTGATGGCATAGGTCAAAAGAACGACCTTTTCCGGGGCAAGGACGGAGCTTATGAAGCCACCCTTCAGGGCATACGCAACTGCGTGGCACTGGGGCAACGGGTATCTTTGAGGTTGACTATCGCGCGCGCCACCTATTCCCAGGTTCCTGCCATATTCGACCTGGTACAGAAAGAGAGCATAGACCGCGTATGTTTTTATCACCTGGCTTATGTGGGCCGCGGCAGCAATCTGAGCCAGGACGACCTCAGCCCTGCAGAAAGCAGAGAGGTAATAGACCTGATCTGCAACCGGACTATGGACTTCTATCGGCGCGGGCAGAAGAAGGAGATATTGACCGTGGACAACCATGCCGACGGTGTCTATCTTTACCTCAGGCTTAAAGAGCAAGACCCGGCAAGGGCAGAGAGGGTGCTGGCACTGCTCAGAGCCAATGGCGGCAATAACTCCGGCATACGCATTGGGGCAGTAGATGAAATCGGCAATGTCCACCCAGACCAGTTCTGGCAGCATTATTCGCTAGGCAATGTGCGCCAGCGAAAGTTCGGCGACATCTGGATGGATACCTCTGACCAGGTAATGAAAGGACTTAAGGACAGAAAAGGCCTGCTCAAGGGGCGCTGCGCCAGGTGCCAATACCTCGACCTATGCAACGGCAACTTACGGGTGAGGGCTGAGGCAGTGTACGACGATATCTGGGCCGAAGACCCAGCCTGTTATTTAACCGATGCCGAGATCGGATTAAGCAAATGATGAGTAAGCTACCCGAAAAGCAAGAGGCGATTAAGCCAGAGCTACGCATGGTGGCCTGGGAGATAACCCGAAGCTGCAATCTGTTCTGTGCCCACTGTCGGGCATCGTCTGCCAGTATCACCTACCAAGATGAGCTTTCTACCGAGGAATGCATCAATCTGGTCGACGAAATCTCAGACATCGGCAAGCCTACCCTGATACTCACCGGAGGTGAGCCACTGCTACGGGCAGACCTGGAACAAATTGGGAAACATGCCGTTGAGTGTGGGCTGAGAGTAGTCATAGGCACCAACGGGACTTTGCTGACCGAAGAGCTGGCAGCCAGGCTCAAAGAGATACCGGTGTCCAGGATAGCCATCAGCATCGATTTCCCAAATCCGGGCTTACAGGATAAATTCCGCAACCAGCCAGGGGCTTTCGACGCAGCCCTAGCAGGGATAGCTAGGGCACGCCAGGCAGGAATAGAGGTTCAAATCAACAGCACCATCACCAAGATGAATGTCAAGCACTTAGACGAGCTGCTAGCCCTGGCATTGAAAATAGGAGCAGTCGCCTTCCATCCTTTTATGCTGGTGCCAACGGGACGCGGTAAAGGACTGGCAGAAGTCGAGATGTCGCCACAGGAATACGAACAGACATTGAACTGGGTCTATGATAGGCAGAGGGAACTTGGTGACAGGATGTTCTTCAAGCCCACCGATGCTCCTCATTATCTGCGGATAATAAGGCAGAGAAACCAAGAGGATAAAACGCAGCAGTCAGCCCAATCGGGAAATACAGGCCATGCCGGACACAGCAGCAGGATTGTGCCATCGCGCGGCTGTCTGGCCGGCATCTCCTTTTGTTTTATTTCACACCGGGGCAGAGTACAAGGCTGCGGCTATCTGGATGTGGAAGCTGGCAACGTGAGGGAACGAGGGTTTAAGGATATCTGGGAGAATTCGACCCTGTTCCATGAGCTTAGAGCCCTCTCAAATATCAAGGGGAAATGTGGGGTTTGCGAATACAAGAGGGTCTGCGGCGGCTGCCGTGCCAGGGCTTACGAAGCCACAGGTGATTACCTGCAAGAAGAGCCATATTGTATTTACCAACCGCTGGCACTACGAAGTGTGCCTGCAAGGTCAAGTTAACCATGAAACTGGACAATATCGACAAAAACCTGCTCAATATCATTCAGTCTGAATTCCCACTGAGCAGAGAACCGTTTGCTCAACTGGGAAAAGAGCTAGGCATCAGGGACAAGGAGACAATACAGAGGGTGGCGAAGCTCAAAGATGCCGGGATTATCCGCATGATAGGTCCCGTTTTCAATCCCCAACTGCTGGGCTACCAGACTACCCTGGTGGCTATGCAGGTGCAAACTGAATTGTTGGATGAAACCGCCAGGATTATGGCTACTCATCCCATGGTAAGCCACTGCTACTTGCGCGAACACAAGTTCAACTTCTGGTTTACCCTGGCCCTGCCCGTTGAAGATGACATGGATGACAAGGTGTTGAAGCTAGGTAACATACTCAAAGCCGATGCCACGGTCAACTTACCAGCAATAAAGATGTTCAAGATAGGCGCCTATTTTGGTCTTGGCATAGCCAAGAAGCAGGAGTCAAAAAAAGGACACATCCCTACCAGCTCCAGGGGCAAAAGCCCAAATTTCTCCTCCACCGACCGCCGTGTTATCAATGAACTGCAGCAGGATTTACCCCTGACCCTGCACCCATTTAACTTTATGTCAACCAGTTTATCAATGGATATAAATGATTTTCTTGATACGTGCGCGACGCTAATCAAACGCAAAATTATGCGACGTTACAGCGCCTCGGTAAACCACAATAGTATAGGATTCACCGCCAATGCCATGACTTGCTGGCGAGTTCCTCCCGACCTGGTGGAACCGGCAGGTAAAAAAATAGCTGCCTTTCCTGACGTTAGCCATTGTTACCAGAGAAGGACAGGGGAACTCTGGCCATATAACCTCTTTGCCATGATACACGCAGACACCAGAGAGAAATGCCAGGCACTAGCCCGCCAGGTGTCGCAGGAGGCAGGACTTGACCCTGGCAATTCGATAATTCTCTTCAGCACCAAAGAGATTAAGAAAACAAGAGTAAGGTATTTAGTATGAAAAACCACGCCCAGTCTTCTGGTTATTACCCAATTTTCCTGAACGTACAGGGCAAGAAATGTTTGGTGGTCGGTGGAGGCGAGGTCGCCCTGCGCAAGGTGAAAACACTCCTAGAGCATGCAGCCAACGTTGAGGTAGTAGGTTTGGAGCTTTGCCCGGAGCTTAGCAAGTTGGCAAGAGGGGGAAAGATAAAGTCAAGAACCAAGAGCTACAACAGCACAGACGTGAAAGGTGCCCTAATCGTCATTGCGGCTACCGACAATGCTAAGACAAACGAACGGATTGCCGCTGATGCTAAAAAGCAAGGCGTGCTGGTCAACGTCGTAGACACCCCAGAGCACTCCGATTTCATCGTGCCTTCAACGCTCGAACGTGGCGACATTATCATTGCTGTCTCTACATCCGGGAAAAGCCCAGCACTGGCAAGAAAAATCAGAACCGAACTGGAAAATAAGTTTGGAGAAGAATATGGCAAACTGGCCGAAACCGTCAGCGAAGTGCGTAACCAGCTGAGACAAGAAGGAATTGCCTTAGCTAACGAAGCTTGGCAGGAGGTCCTCAGGCTAGATGCACTTACCAGACTGCTAAGGGAAGATAAAGTCCAAGAAGCCAAAGACATCATGCTCGATAAACTGAGAAAGCTGGGGCAAAAGGAGTCATGAGTACTAGGGCAAGCAAGATGCAAATCAATGTTGTCGGGGTGAATCACAGCACTACGCCCGTTGAAGTTCGAGAAAGGCTAGCAGTGAGCAGCAACCAGATAGCTAACGCCCTCCTGATGCTCCGAAAACATGTAGAGCAAGGCCTAATACTGTCAACATGCAATCGGACTGAAGTGTATTCAATTGCCAAAATTGCCCGCACCCAAGTTTCAAATGGTGTGGAATTTCTAAGAGACTGGGCAAAAACGTCGGATGCCGAGTTGTTGCCTTATATCTACCGCTATGAGAACGAGGATGCGATGAAACATCTATTCCAGGTAGCATCGGGGCTTGATTCCATGATAATCGGAGAATTTGAGATTTTGGGACAGGTAAAACAAGGACTTGAAGAAGCAGAAAAAGCGGGAATGGTGAAGCAGCCGTTGCGCAATATTTTCCACCATGCGCTTCAAGTAGGTAGACGGGTGAGAGAAAAGACAGGCATTAGTAAAAACGCACTATCCGTAAGCTCAGTTGCCGTAAGCCTGGCGGCGCAGGCCATAGGCGACCTCAGCAATTGCAAAGCGCTGGTGATTGGCACAGGAGAAGCCGGACGCTTAGTAGCCAAAGCCCTAAAAGAGAAGGGAGTCTGTCAAATTACCACTACCAGCCGTTCGCAAGAAAATGCTTCAGCACTGGCAGCAGCCCTGGGCGGACACTCTATAAATATATCCAATTTAAGCACCGAGCTTGCAACGTGCGATATCATTATCAGTTGCACTGGCGCACCACATACCATACTGGACCGGCAAACTGTGGAAACAGCCATAGCGACGCGGATCAATCGCCCTTTGGTTATAATAGACATCGCCGTTCCGCGTGACGTAGAACCTGAGGCCAGGCAAGTTAAAGGCGTCTTCCTCTGCGACATCGATGACCTGACACATGTTTCAGAGCTTAACCGTAAGCAACGAGAGAGGGAAATCCATAGCGCTATGCGAATCATAGACTTCGAGATGGAGCGATTCGCTTCTTGGTGGCAAACTGCCGAAGCCGAGCCTATAATCAGCAGACTTACTACCAAGGCAGAGAATATACGCAGGGCACAGCTCGCCCGTACTTTGAAAAAGCTACGAGAGCTTTCACCGGAGGAGCAGAAGAACGTAGAAGCCATGACCAAAGCAATAGTGCAAAAGCTGCTACACGACCCAATCCAATGGCTCAAAGAGAATGCCAATACTAGCGAAGAAAACGTCAAGCTTGTAGGCAAGCTATTCCAGCTAGACACGAAAGAGCCTTAAATGAGGCGCAGAATAGCCATCGGCACCCGCGGAAGCAGACTAGCCATAATCCAGACCGAATCAGTGCTGGACAATCTTGAGCAAATTGCACCCGACACCGAATTCGGCCTGGTAGAGATAACAACAAGAGGAGACCAGGAGGACAATACCCCTCTGGAGAGGTTTGCAGGAGAAGGCGTGTTCGTCAAAGAGCTAGAAAAAGCGTTGGAAGATGGCAAAATCGACATGGCTGTCCACAGCCTAAAAGACCTGCCTACCGAAATTCCTCAAGGGCTTATGCTAGGTGCGGTGGTGGAAAGGCTGGATTTCAGGGATGCCTTTATATCCCATAGGGCAAACCTGGCTGAGCTTCCCCTTGGTTCTATAGTAGGCACCGGCAGCCGCAGACGTGCAGCACAAGTTTTAGCTTACCGCCCTGACCTCAAGATACAAGACCTCCGCGGCAACATCGAAACGCGTCTACGAAAGCTTTCGGAAGGCCATTACGATGGCATAATCATGGCCGCTGCTGCCCTCATACGGCTAGGCTGGGAAGAAAAGATAACCGAGTACTTGCCTCCTGAGCATTTCACCCCTGAGGTAGGCCAGGGAACTTTAGGAATAGAAATACGCACCGATGACCAGGACATGCGCTCCTTAATGTCGTATTTGAATCATCAGCCGACCTGGCACTGCATAACCGCTGAGCGAGCATTCCTGAAAGCCCTGGGAGGAGGCTGCCGTGCACCCATAACCGCCTTGGGCAGCATCGCAGGCACTATCCTGAAGTTAGACGGAATGGTAGCAGGCGTTTACAGCACCAAAATCTTGCGTTGCTCCATAGAAGATACTCCCACAGAGGCTGAAAAACTCGGGGACATTCTGGCCCAAAAGATGATAAACATGGGAGCACTGAGCCTTATAGATGAAGCCAGGTGCCAGCAGCTATAGTCGAGCTAACTCGTCGTTGGTGCGGTTCTAACTGTCCAAATAAGGTCGAGGCTTACCCCTTCACCAGCCGCTAAACTGATTGGCAGCAACAGAAGCAGGCAGCTTGACTGGTATATTCTCTCTATTCCCCCTTCAGAGTTAGAGACGCTTTCCACAGGAAAACGCCACAAGGTAATTGCTGGCGATGCCATCATCTCTAATTCAATCCCCAGATGTCTATTGCCCAAGGCAATTTTCTTCAAGCCTTCCAGCTCGCCCCAAGAATCGAGGTGCTCGTCATCCAAAGTGATTACGGGCATCTTGTAATAAGCTTGCTCATTGTGTCCACCACCAAGCAAGTTGAAATTCCATTCACTGCCAAAGGCAGCTTGGACTGGCGGACCACCAAGGTTCTTCAACTGGTAATGCACTTCCAGCTTTTCTTGACCCTCAACCAGGTGAATCTGTTTCCGCACTTCAATAGTTGCCACGCCATCCTCGCCATCGACAATCCCTGCCCTGCATAGCGAGACCACGACTTTGCCGCTCTTCTTTTTCACCAAAGCTTCGTAGGACTGGGTAATGAAGTCCCCCAATTCCCTATGAGAATTGCTGGCAAAATCCTCCAGTTTGGTACTGGGGCTTAAGAAATGGTCAAGGAGGCTCGACCTAGGATACTTATCATAGGCTAGAAAACGAGAAATGGACTGGTCCTTCACAGTTATAGCATCATGTATGCTGGGAATAACACCGCTTTCCCCAGCCCTGCTTTCGGGACGTGGCTCAGTCAGCACTCGGTGATAGGCTTCGGGCCGCCTTGCCAGCGCACTCAGCAAGTTATAGCTGTGAGAGCGGATATCCCACTCGAAAATAGAGCCAC
>Ga0194125_10011391_pt1 | contig 11917 bp, 10 predicted proteins | sample TA2KigC250mmetaG_FD_148626 | JGI IMG/M metagenome (GOLD analysis project Ga0194125, IMG submission 148626) | Freshwater microbial communities from Lake Tanganyika, Tanzania - TA2015034 Kigoma Deep Cast 250m | ecosystem: Environmental > Aquatic > Freshwater > Lake | place: Tanzania: Lake... | reverse complement strand
TCTCGACGACCCCAAGAAGTCCTTCCTCGCGATCGCGCGCGGCAAGTGGTCGGCGCGATGGCTCGCGATCAACACGAAGCGCGATGGAGGTGAACCGTTGACACGACCGTTCATCCATGGGAACTGCGACTCATGCGAGTGGCAATACCACTGCGAGGACATCGTCATTGAGGAGCAGCACGTGTCGTTGCTGTCGGGTGTCGGCGAGGCCACGGTGCGCGATCTCGCCTCGGTGGGAATCCACCTCGCACCACAGTTGGCGGCATGCGACCCAGACGCCGACGATCTGCACGGCATGAAGATGTCGTCACGGATCAAGGGCGCGATCGATGCTGCACGGGTCCTCCTCAGCGGCAGTTCGATCCCGTTCCTCGTGCGGGGCGAGTCGCCTGTTTCTGTGCCTCGGGCCGACGTCGAGATCGACTTCGACATCGAGTACGACGACATCGTCTATCTCTACGGGTGCCACCTCTCGCATCGCACCGGACCCGATTCGTGGTCAGATGGGGATTTCCGCCCCATCCACAGCTTCGATCGCTCCGATCCCGACACCGAGGCCCGACTCCTCGTCACGTTCTGGAACTGGTTGCACGAGATCGTGGACACCACCCTCACGAGCAGGAAGTCAATTGCCGTCTACTGCTACTCCGGGGACTTCGCCGAGATCCGGCACATGAAGGAGGTCTCCATGCGCAACCCGGACTTCCCGGGGATGCCGACCCCGGAGATGATCGGTGGACTCACCGATCAGGACTGGTGGGTGGACCTGCACAAGATCACCAATCAATATCTGTGGCCAACCAGGGGTCGTGGCCTCAAGTACCTCGCACGACTCGCGGGGTTCGACTGGGACGCCGAAGACGCGGGGGGCGTGAACTCGATGCTCTGGTACCGCGCCGCCAGCGACCCCGGCCACCCCGACCGCGATGCGATGGCCACGAAGTTGCTCCGCTACAACGCCGATGATGTGATGGCGACCAAGGTGTTGCGCCGCTGGCTGAACGACGGAGTCGCCGGGCGCGGTTGGTCGATCCAGCCGGTGGAGAGCCTCGACGCCCGGTACTGAACCGACACGACCGGCCCGGACCCCACACCGGAATCGTCGGGAACTCAACGGTTACTGTGGGCGTCATGTCCCGTGTGACAGTCGTTCAACGCGCCTGCCTCGCCATCGTCGCCACCCTGATTGCCGCGTCCTGCGGCTCCGGGACCGAGTCCGGAACGGGGGCTCCGACGGGGGGCGACCGCAACGTCGCACTCGCCGGCGACAACGGTCTCCCCTTCCAGGGCATCTCTCCGAGGCTCAGAAGGGTAGGGATCGATCCCGTGAGCCAGAGGGTGTGGACCGCGGGCCACGACCTCTCGACAGGGCTCGTGACGGGCGGTATCGCGCTCTTCCAGACCCCGAAGTTCTCGACTCTCGACCCCACGTTCCCCCGGATCAATGGGATCGTCAACGACATCGAGTACACGACCTCGACGGAAGAGATCATCGTCGCGGGACAATTCGAATCGATCGGGGCCCGAGGCGGGCTCGTCAAGCGGAGGGACCTCGCGATTCTCGGCCCGAACGGTCTGCGGGACACAAACATCTCCTTCAACGGGACCGTGACCTCGATCGCCCGGATCGGCACCAAGATTTTCGTGGCTGGTTGGTTCAGCTACACGAAGGACCTCGTGTCGGGAGTGACTCGAACCAGTGAGACCACGACGAGAGGGTTCCGGATGATCGATGGCATCACGGGACGCCTCGCCGAACGTCAGGTGTCGCTGCCGATCTCGATCGACGAGGGAGTGCTCGAGTTGGTCGCAGGACGAGCGACCGGACTCAGCGCACCTTGGTTGGCCGCTAGTTCATTGAACTTCCGCACCGGAGTCCACTCGCTTCAGATCGTCGATTCGTTGACGGGTCAACGTGTCAAGACCATCCTCGAGGCCGAATCCGAGTTGACACTCACGGATGCCGGAAATGGATACGCCCTGGTCAAGACCGGCTCAGGATCGGGCGCGGATCCGATCAAATTCCGGATCCTCAACATCGAGTCCCAGACTCTGTCGGCCGCGATCGCCCCGGCTGGACACTCGATGCTGAGTGGTACCGCGAACGACGGTCGGGTGAGGCTCGCGAGTCGGACCGTCGGGAACACCTTCTGGTTCCACGATGTCAATCCCGCGAATGCGACGGTGGTGAAGACGATCGAGGTTCCCAGGACCAATCTCTTCTACCAGGACTACATCGGGCTCGCCTGGGCCGGGGACGGCATCACCATGTACTCGAACGGCGTCGCATACGAGCACGCGACGGGCAGGTTCATCACGGTCCGCAGTCCCGGATCGGGCGGCGAGATCCGCATTGCCCGCATGCTCGGGAACCGGGGCCTGCTCGTCGGCGGGGTCTTCGACACCTCGCTCGAGACCGACCGCAGTGATCTCATCAGCGTTCCTGCCGACGGCTCCCTCGCCGACATCCGCGATTTCGGTGACCCGAAGACACAGATAGCCGGATTGGCACCGACCCCGATGGGCGTGGTCGCTCTGGCGTGGAAGATCGGCAACGAGCTCGAGGCGGTGCTCCTTGGGTCGGATCCGTCGCAGACCCCACGGGTCATCGCCAGGATCATCGGGGGTGCCAACTGCATATCCAACGACAGAGACATCGCGAGCAACGGGACGTCGGTCTTCATCTCCGGGTGCTGGGAGTCGGTGACGGTGTCGGGAACGACGACGACCGAGAGGCTGATCGAGATCGACCTCTCGGGTGGTGCCCCCACGCTCGTCCGCGGGTATCGAATCGGAGACAGCGCACCCGATCAGATCGCCGTCACCACGAACCACGTGTTCGTCACCGAGGACGGGAACAATCGACGTCTGTTGGCTCTGTCGCGTTCGTCCGGCGTGATCGTCGGCCAGCGGGACTTCGGCCACCTCCCGGAGGACATGCTCGGTCTGCGGTACCGGGACTCCGATGTCCTCCTCCTCGGTGGCCAGAACATCGTGATACCGCGCGTGGAGTCCGGCGAGGCAACGCTCTTCTCGATGACGGTCAATGACCAGAGCGCATCGACCCTCGACGTGCGTCCTGTCGAGGGAGTCTCCGGATACATCCGGACAATGACCCTCGGTGCCAGCACGGCGGATCAGCCCGACCCCCGTTATGTCTTCTTGGCCGGTGCCGGACTCGAGTTCGGCCCCGCCAGGGGTTCTGTCCTGCAGCTCGATCTCGAGGTGGGCGGAGTCGAACCCCGGATGTCGATCGAGGCCGACTCCCTCGTCGAGAACGTCGCCGTGCACGGCGACAAGTTGTGGGCCGTCGGCCTCTTCACCTCCGTCGTGTCGAACCGGGAAGTGTTCAGGGCACCGGGAATGGTCGCATACGACCTGACGAACCACCGCGTCCTCATGCGCGGCGCTGTTCCGCTCTCGACCACCACCACCACCACGATCGCCGGTGGCACCACGTCGACCGAGGAAGACGACACGATCACGAACCCGATCGGGCCGACCCCTCTGCCACCGCTTCCCACCACGGGAACGATCGGTGTGGGCACCTACTCGGTCGAGTCCGAGGGCGGGGTGCGCTCCGAGGTCCGCGTCTACGAGGACGGCACGATCTCGATCGCCCCGATCAGCGGGAACATCGAGGCCGGGCGACCGCTCATCACCAGGCTGGTTCCAGGCTCGCGAACGGTCAGGGTCTCATGGTCGACGTCACCGGGAAAGCCCGTGTACAAGGTCACCACCGGACGCGGGAAGTCCAAGCGCACCTGCACGACCACCAAGTCGTCGTGCACGGTGAAGAACCTCGACCCCTGGCGGACCCACGTGTTCACGGTCGAGGCCGTGAGGGGTACGAAGCGCGCCTCGTCGGATATGTCGCCGCGCATCAAGCCGTTCGTGAAGGTGAGGAAGGGATCGGCAACCAAGGTCTCCTCGATCGCTCCCCAGGGTGCCAAGGGCAAGGCCGTGTGGACCACCACGTCACCGTGCTCGGTGAAGAACGGCAAGCTCGTCGCGCCGAAGAAGTCGGGCACCTGCACGATCAAGGTGGTCGTTGGGAAGTCCGTGCGGCGAGTGACGGTCAGGGTCGGGTGACCGACCGCTGCCGGGCGGACCTAGCCTGTCGGGCGTGACGACCGTCCCCGAGACCCTCCCCGCGGCGAACGAGCCGTGCTGGTGCGGCTCGGGCCGCAAGTACAAGAGGTGCCACAAGGGAACCGAGGGCCGCATCGCCCCCGGTGTCGTCTCGCCCATGCGCGCCGTGCCGGCCCACATCGCAAGGCCGCCCTACGCCGACACCGGCATCGTGCCCCCCTATCGCGAGGACCGCGTGAAGACCCCCGAGGTCATCGGTCGGATGCGCGAGTCCGGCAGGGTCGCAGCCGACATCCTCCGTCGGGCGGGTGAGTTGGTGAGGCCGGGCATCACCACCGAGGAGATCGACATCTTCGTCCACGAGGCCTGCATCGCCGCCGGTGGATACCCCAGCCCGCTCAACTACCACGGCTTCCCCAAGAGCGTGTGCACGTCGGTGAACGAAGTCATCTGCCACGGCATCCCCGACAGCCGCGCCCTGCAGGACGGAGACATCGTGAACATCGACGTCACCATCTGGCTGGACGGCGTGCACGGGGACACCAACGCGACCTTCGCGGCGGGGACGATCTCCGACGAGGACGCCGAGTTGATGCGCGTCACCGAGGAGTGCATGTGGCACGGGATCGAGGCGGTGAGACCGGGCGTGGCCATCAACGAGGTGGGGCGTGCGATCGAGACCCACGCCAAGAAGCACCGGATGGGTGTGGTCCGTGCATTCATCGGCCACGGTGTCGGTGAGAACTTCCACACCGACATCCAGGTGATGCACTACTACGACCCACGCAACACCATGGTCATCCGCGAGGGCATGACCTTCACTGTGGAGCCCATGATCTCGCTCGGCACGTGGCAGCACCGGATGTGGGACGATGAGTGGACCGCCGTGACCACCGACGGGAGCCGCACGGCCCAGTACGAGCACACCCTGGTTGTGACCTCAGACGGGGTCGAGGTGCTGACGGGTGGACCCGGTGCGGTGTCCCCGTCGGCTCCGTGGCTGCGCTGAGCCCCTTGGCGGGAGCCCCCCTGCGCTCGTAGCGTTGAGCCGGTGATGGCACCCGACAGTTCGGCGCGTTGGCTCTCCTTCGACAGGGACGAGTGGGCGGTCCTGCGCGCCGCGACACCCCTCACGATCCGCGAGGGTGACCTCGAGTCGCTGCGCGGCATCAACGAGCAGATCGATCTCGACGAGGTCCGCGCCGTCTACCTCCCGTTGTCGCGTCTCCTGAACCTGTACGTGAGCGCGACGCAGAATCTCCACAGGGTGTCGGCCACCTTCCTCGGTGCGATGGCACCGAAGGTCCCCTATGTGGTTGGCATCGCTGGCTCGGTTGCTGTGGGCAAGAGCACCTTCGCGCGCATCCTGCAGGCCCTGCTCGCGCGGTGGCCCGAGCACCCCAAAGTGGACCTCATCACCACCGACGGGTTCCTGTTCCCCAACAAGGTGCTGGAGGACCGGAGCATCATGAACCGCAAGGGGTTCCCCGAGAGCTACGACACCAAGTCGCTGCTCAGGTTCCTCCGGGACGTCAAGAGCGGCTCTCCCGAGGTTCACTCACCCGTCTACAGCCACGTCGTCTACGACATCGTCGAGGGTGAGTCGATCGAGGTTCGCCAGCCCGACATCTTGATCCTCGAGGGTCTCAACGTCCTCCAGGTGGGGAACGAGTCGAACGAATTCGTCTCCGACTACTTCGACTTCTCGATCTACATCGACGCCGACGAGGCCGACATCGAGAATTGGTACGTGGCACGCTTCCAGACTCTCCGTGAGACGGTGTTCCGCGATCCCGACAGTTTCTTCAAGATGTTCGCCCACCTCAGCGATGACGAGGCCGTGGAGGTGGCCCGCACGATCTGGCGCGAGATCAACGGGAAGAACCTCGTCGAGAACATCGCGCCTACAAAGTCGCGCGCGTCGCTGATCGTGGCCAAGGGCGCCGACCACCGCGTCAGCGGGGTGCAGTTGCGGCGCCTCTGACGCGGGACGTCCGAGACGTCAGTCCTCGTCGGGATCGACTGCCTCGAGTTCCTTGTCCGCTTCGTTGAATGCCGCGGCGATCTCCTTGAGGGTCTCATCGGAACCCACCACGTCGCGCGCAGTTGCAAGTTCCTCGATCTCCCGGATGGGTTTGCGGAGATTCGACATGACACGGCCGGTGGTGACGGCCTTCAGTTTCTTCTGCATCTTGTCGAAGTGACCGTGGATCTCGGAGAGGTACTTGACGTATTGAGCCCACGCCTTGCTGAACTTCGTCAGCAGACCGAGAATCTCCCTCGCGTTCTGCTCCATGTAGAAGCTGTCCGTCGCCTGACGGACGACCCCGAGGAACGCGTACAGGGTGAGGGGTGAACACAGCACCACGTTCCTGGCGATCGCATCGTCGACGAGACTCGGCCGGTGCTGCTGGATGAATCCGAGCACCCCCTCGTTGGGGATGAAGAGGAGGACGTAGTCGAGCGCGTTCCGGTCGGATTGCGAGACATAGTCGCGCTTCTCGAGTTCCTTGACCCGGTCCTCGACGTTCTTGAGGAACTGGTCCCGGTACATTCCGCGAGAGTTCTCGTCGGAGGCCTCGAAGTGTGCGAGGTAGTTGTCGATCGGGAACTTCGAGTCGAGGTACAGGACCCGGTCCGGCGGGAGGAAGAAGCTGTAGTCGGGGCGGCCTCCCTCGATGAGAATCTCCTGCTTCTCGTAGTTGATCCCCCGCTGGAATCCGGCGTGGGAGAGGATGTCCTCGAGCATCCGTTCGCCCCAATTGCCGCGGCCTTGGGCGCTCGACAGGACGTTGCGCAACGCCTGTGTCTGGGTGGCGAGACCCTTCACGGCTTCGTCGACATTGCCGAACTTCTCGGTGTTCTGACTGTGGAGCTTCTCGACCTCGGTCTTCAGGGCGGTCATCTGGATCTCGAAGGGTTTCAGGAGGCCCTTGGTCTGTTCATCCAACGCCTCCTTGTCGCGTGCGAAACGGTCGTCGGCTTGCTTGCGGGCGGCCTCGGTCGCATCAGCGAGGACTTTCGTGGTGGTCTCGTGGATCTTGGTCTCCACGGCTCCCTGGACGCCGGCACTGATCGCATTCACGTCGATTGCCGCCTTGACCGCCTCGACGATCGGGACGAGGTCGACTGGTGGTGCGACGACCGGGACCGGCTGCTGGGCCGGCGGGGCGGCTGCAGACCGCGACATCCGCAGACCGATGATGATGACAGCGCCGATGAGGACCGCGAGAAGGATGGTGTTGAGATTCTCCACGGGCTCAAGTGTGGCACGGGGGTGCATCACCATTGTCTGCACGGATTCCGCCGGGCGAGTCCACCTGACGAGAAACGGGCCACAGAGCACCGCAATACAGACCACAGCAATTGTCCTCTGGATAGCGCCAGTGGTTATTCCAACAGGAATAATTCTTCTCACGATAACGATGGATCTTGTGGAACAGATGGTCAAATGCATGACGAGTCTGCAGGGAATGACCGAAGGGCGAAACGAGGAACTTCTCGCGCAGGAATTCTTCCCTACCGAAGTGGTCGAGGTGGGCCGTTCGGTCGTCGCACCAGCGATACAGCCCACCACCGTGGTCCGCGAAGCCTTGATAGCGGCCATAGTAAAGACGAAGAGGGGCGCGAATGCCAGCATGGGTCTCGCAGATCGTCGGCATATCGTCCGAATAGCAGCGTCGGCAGTCGACATCTGGGTCACCGAAACACGTGCACGACCACCCCTTCACACGCGCCAGTTGCTCACGCGACTTCTTGCGGTCGACCTTTGCGACATAGCGACCCTCCTCCCGGCGACCCCGCGCGAACTTCCGGCGGCCCGACAAGATGGACCGAGACAGGTCGACGACCTTCTCGCGTTGCGGACAATAGTCCGCGGGGAAGTGGTTCTTCATTGTGTCTCCTTTGCAGGTGACCGCTTCTTGCGGTCATCTGCCTAGGGACACGAAAACTTCCTTGTTAAACACGACTCCATTAATACCGTTATGGACCCTGATCCCCAACCCTTCGCGATGAATTTTCTGCTACCGGTGCAGGGCGTTCAGGTAGTTGTACACGGTGATCCGCGACACTCCCATCGCATCGGCCACGTCCTCGACCGCCCGACGCAGGATGAACGCGCCGCGCTGATCGAGCAGGCGCACCGCCAACTGCTTGTCGGTCCGCGAGAGCTCGGTCAGGGGTCCGCCGAGCTCACGCTCGACTTGGGCGATGAGACGGTCGAGTGCCCCGTGCAACTTCGGGAGTCGCACCGCGGCGACAACCTTTCCCTCCCACTCGAGTGCGATGTCGTCGATGCGCGCATCGTCGATCGACACGATCGAGGCACCGAGTGCGTCCAGAACCGGTCGCAGCGCCGTCACGAGGGGGTGGGACTGATCGATCATGGGACCCTCACACCGTCTCGGTGTTGAGCACGACGTGGGTCGCGCCATTGGCGTATGCGACCCTGACCAGGGTGGCCATGGCCTCGCCGATCAGATCCTCGGACACCATGAAGATCGACCCGAACGGTCCGATCTCGACGGCGATGCCGAGACGCTCGAGCGCCTCGACGGTCGCGGTGACACGGACGGGCGGATCACCGTCCACGAACGGCTCGATGGTGAACTCGACCTTGACCACGCTGAGATCCTAAGAGTCCACGAGGTGCCCCACGCAGGGGACCGCGGGTCAATCGCGGGCGGGGAACAGACGAGGGAGCACCAATGCCACACTGTCTGGGAGGAATTTCTTGGCCCCCAGCCAGTGGTCCAATTCGCCCGGGCGCACCCAGTGGGCCTCGGTGATCTCCCCATCGGCGAACCGGAACGGCCCGTCGGTCCGGCAAACGAACACCGTGGCCACCAGCGACACCTCGTCGTCGCGATAGGCACCCGTGCCCAACATCTCCACGGCCACAGCCTCGAGACCGAGTTCCTCGGCGAGCTCGCGCCGTGCCGCCTCGTGCCACTCCTCTCCCGGTGAGCACACACCTCCGACCGCCACATCCCAGCAACCCGGCCACACGTCCTTGGTCTCGGCGCGCCGGTGCACGAGAACGTCGCCGTCGACGGACACCACCGCGATGAAGACCGATCTGTGGCGCAGGATCCTCTCGCGCATCTCCCGTCTGGTCACGAGCCCGATCACCGCGCCATCGTGGTCGACGTGCTCGACCATCTCCGTCGGCGAGTTCTCCGGATGGGCCGCTGTCCCGGGCTGCACGATCCTGTGCCTACCATGGAGCATGAGCAAAACCGCCCTCACCACCGATGCCGCTCGCGACGCACACGGCAATCCCGGAGGGCTCCTCGAACAGGCGAACGACGTCTTCGACTCCATCGTGGATCTCCGGCGTGATCTCCACCGCCACCCCGAGATCGGCAACCATCTCCCCCGCACCCGCGAGAGAGTCCTCGAGGCACTCGAGGGACTGCCCCTCGATCTGACACTCCACGAGACGACGAGCGGGATCGCCGCCATGCTCACCGGCGACAAGCCGGGCCCGACGATGCTGCTGCGCGCCGACATGGACGCACTCCCCATGCCAGAGGACACCGGCCTCGACTTCTCCTCGACCGTGGACAACACGATGCACGCGTGCGGGCACGACACGCACACCGCGATGCTGGTGGGGGCGGCGCGCATCCTGGCTGCGCGCAAGTCCGATCTTCCCGGTCGCGTGCTCTTCATGTTCCAGCCGGGCGAGGAGGGATGGAACGGCGCCACCGAGATGCTGAACGAGGGTCTGTTGGAGGTGGGCACCGAGTCGCCCGTGACCGGCGCGTTCGCCATCCACGCCGCCTCGAACATCCCGGGCGGCTTCCTCGGCCTCAAGCCCGGTCCGCTGATGGCCTCGAGCGACTCGATGGAGATCGTCGTCACGGGGCGCGGTGGTCACGGCAGTGCACCGCACTTCACGATCGATCCCGTGCCGATCGCGTGCGAGATCGTGCAGGCACTGCAGACCATGGTCACGCGCCGCATCGACGTCTTCGACCCCGGTGTCGTCACCGTGACCCAAATCCACACCGGCACCGCGAGCAACGTGATCCCCGAGACCGCATGGATCAACGGCACCATCCGCGCACTCAGCGAGAAGACCCGCCGCCGGATCCACGACGGGATCCGCCGCGTCGCGGAGGGTGTCGCCGCGGCGCACGAGGCCAGCGTCGAGGTCACGGTGAAACTCGGCTACGACGTCACCGTGAACGACGCGGACTACGCCATGTTCACCGCCGACGTCGCGACCGCGATCGCGGGTGACCGCAACGTGCGCATCATGGACAACCCCGTCATGGGCGCCGAGGACTTCAGCTACGTGCTGAACCGCGTCCAGGGTGCGATGACGTTCCTCGGGTTGATGCCGGGGGGAATGGACATCATGAAGGCCGCTCCGAACCACTCGAACAGGGCCGTCTACGAGGAGACCCAGATGCGACGCGGGACCGCGCTGTACGCGGCGATGGCGCTGCGCCACCTCGGGGTTCCCCTGACGTGAGGAACGACCCCGTCTACGACGAGACCCGCGAGTGGATCGCGACGAACTGGAACGGCTCGCTGACCCTGCGCGAGTGGTGGCGCCTCATGGACGCCGCGCGCCTGTCGTTCCCCTCATGGCCCGTCGAGCACCACGGACGTGGCGCGTCCAAGGAGGAACTCGACGCGATCGGGCGGGCCTTCGCCGATGCTGGTGTGCTCGGTGGGCCGACGGGCCTGGGTGTCCTGATGGGGGTGCCCGTCGTGTTCACCCTCGGCACCAGCGAGCAGAAGGCGCGCATGATCCCCCCGCTCGCGACCGGAGTCGAGGGCTGGTGCCAGTTGTTCAGCGAGCCAGGCGCGGGCTCCGATCTCGCCTCGGCCTCGTGCCGCGCCGAGCGCGACGGGGACGAATGGGTGGTGAACGGCCAGAAGGTGTGGACCTCCGGTGCCCTCCACTCGACCCGCGGGATGTTGATCGCCCGGACCGATCCCGACCAACCCAAGCACCGGGGCATGACGTACTTCATCATCGACATCGAGCAGCCCGGCGTGGAGGTCCGTCCGATCCGCCAGATGAACGGCAAGGCGCACTTCAACGAGGTCTTCTTCACGGATGCCCGCGTGCACGATGCCGACCGCATCTCGGAGATCAACAACGGATGGAAGGTCGCCGCGGCCACCCTCGCCTTCGAGCGCAGCGGCCTCTCATCGGGTGCCGGAGGGGGAATCCGCGTCTCGGCCGGGGAACGCGCCGGCCTGCTGGATCGACCAGTCGCAGAACTCGTCGCCGAGTACCTGGCGCGACACGAACCACCCGACGAGCACGGCGGGCTCTCGCGGGTGCTCAGGGACCTCGGGCTCGGCATGGGTCCCGTCGCCCGCGACACGCTGACGCGACTCGTGATGAACGAACGCATCGCCGACATGACCGCGCTGCGCATCGCGAGCACGACCGCTGCCGGGGGATCACCCGGCCCCGAGGCGTCGACGGCGAAATTGTGGTGGACGGAAGGGTTGCGCACTTCCCGGGACCTCGGCATGGAACTGCTCGGGGCCGACGGGATGCTCGTCGGGGACGCAACCCCGGGGGACGGCACCGTGCAGCACTTCTTCCTCACAATGCCGTCGGCCTCGATCGCCGGTGGGAGCGACGAGATCCAACGCAACATCATCGGTGAGCGCGCACTCGGTCTGCCGAAGGACATCCAGCACGATCCCTCGACACCGTTCCGCGACATCCCGAGGAGTTGAGGGACCATGACCAGACTCACCACCGGGTCACGACGGCCGCACAACCTCTCCCTGAACGAGGTCGGCTCGATCCACGATGATGCGACCGCGAACGACCTGGGATTCAGGG
>Ga0194125_10011386_pt1 | contig 11921 bp, 26 predicted proteins | sample TA2KigC250mmetaG_FD_148626 | JGI IMG/M metagenome (GOLD analysis project Ga0194125, IMG submission 148626) | Freshwater microbial communities from Lake Tanganyika, Tanzania - TA2015034 Kigoma Deep Cast 250m | ecosystem: Environmental > Aquatic > Freshwater > Lake | place: Tanzania: Lake... | reverse complement strand
TTCCTATCATCAAAATCCATCTCTGCTAATAAACCGTCCTCTTTGAGAAGTTTTTTACTGAATTCTACATCCACTATGAGTTTGTCTATCAATTTGCTTGACATCAATCTAGCAGCCGCAAATCTTATCAATCCTTCAGTGAGATCTTTTAATTGAGCGCTGCCGCCTTCAAATGTTATTATCATGCTTGAGTATCTGAGCATTAGCCACATCTCTTGCTAGAGCTTGTAGATCTTCTATTTCAAATTTTATTTGTTCACTGCTTAAAGAACCAGGAGTGTCGTTGATCAACCTGGATATGTAAAGCGATTTTTCATACAATACTGCTGTTTTGTCCAGTATTTTATTGTATTGGTCTTTCATCATATGATAATAACACAAAATATGTTTGAAGTCAAACTATCTTATTTTCGGAAACAGTGCATCTGTGCAGAACAATTCCACATCTTGTTCATTCAAACCAAGACTTTTCATTACCCTTGGAGTGTGCGGATTTTGTTGCTGATTATGGCAATAATAGTTTTGAGCTGTAATTGTATCTTCGATTTTGGCAGTGTGATCATATTGTCCAATGCTGTCAAAATACACCTGTAGATTGTTGGTGGCCAGTTTCACTATGGCCTGTGCTTCTTCATTAGTTTTCACATTGCCTGCGGCTATCATGGCAGAGCTAAAAATGTTGCGGGCCCATTCCGGCAGTGTTCTAGCCTTGCTGGGCACATATTCACTGACTGCGTGTTTGTACCAGTCAATCATTGGATGATTTTCACCTCCTGAACTGCGACTGAAATCGTGAAAAGCACCAGTCATTTTATTTTCACCTGCTATCACATCAAATCCAAATATGGGACCATTGTTGTGCAGATGTGGAAACACACACACGTGCATCATCCAAAGTGCTTTGCTCTCTCTGGCATCTACCACATCTATGTGACAGCGTCTGCAATTTTCAGTTTGCCACACACGATTAATCCAACCATTCTGTGGTTGATTGAATCTGCTCATGCCGGGCTCTTCGATTTCTTTGCCTCTTTTGTTGAATTCATTGATAATGTTGTTCTGACAATCAATCAGCAACTCCCATATGAAACTCATTCTACTGACAATCCTTTCAGTTCACGCACTCTGTCTTGTAATGTGTCGATGGTGGTGTATATGTGACCAGTGTCATGTTCCTGCAGTAAAGTTTTGAGATGTGCTATTTCATCTTCCAACACTTTTACTTTGATCAAATTGCCAGGAAAATCTTTAAACTTTTTAGATCGTTTCTTCATTCAACATCTCTCTAAACAATTTTGTGGCAAACTCAAAACATTTCTTGGCTTCTTCCTGCATGTCATCGTTGATTCTGGATCGTATTACAGCTTTGGCATAATCAATGTTTTCAAAATCAAACATGTGTCCAGAACCTGGCACTTTTTTGCGTATCATTTGACCACCACTCAAATCACCCATGTGTCTCACATATACATGAGCCATCAGTGCCTGTTTGTCGTCTTTGATAGTTTTTAAATGTTGTATGTATTCTTTGATGCTGTCTTTCACATCAGGCAGTGTGTCATCTTTCCAAAGCTCTTTGAAATCTTCATAAATTTTAGGAGCTCTTCTCACATCTGGCATGTCATTGAATATGCCATGTGCCATGGCCATTGCTTCTAATAGGTCATATGCTTGATGTTGATTGAAAAGAAATGTGGCGTAAAGTTTGGGATCGATTTTACCGGAGAACATAACCTTGACGAATTTTTGACGTTCAGCATTTTTGTGATGCTCCCAGGTTAAGTCCTTTAGGCTCATTTTATTCCATTCTTACTTGTAAGGGATATCCTCTACTGCGACTTTCTTCCACAGCTTCTTTGGTTTTTTGTTCAGCAATTTCATAGCTGTATTCACCCACAATGCCTGATCCTTCAGTGTGTATTTTTAAGGTGATTTCTTTGGCAGTTTCTGCGGAGTGTTTGAAAATTTGTATTAATAATTGTACCACAAAGTCAACCGGAGTGACTTCGTCATTCAGCATGATTACTTTGACCATGTCTGGCTCAGTGACTATCTGTTCTACTTTTTCATCTAGTATAACGTTTGTCTTTGTGCTCATATGTGTATTTATGTGGAGTGTGTTGCCACACTCCACGCCTGATATTATAGTATATCGATGGTTCTGAGTTTTTTAGCCTCAGGTACTATCTTTTCCAGTGATATAGTTAAGAGACCATCCTTTAGCTCTGCGCTTTTGATTTCAATGTCATCAGCGATTGCAAATGATCTTTCAAAATATCTGCTGGCGATGCCCTTGTGCAGTATCTCACCATTGGAGTCTTTTGATTGTGTTTTTTCCATTTTCTTGGATTTCACAGTCAATTGACCTTCTTCCACAGTCACTTCAATGTCCTTCTTGTTGTAACCTGCAAGTGCCAATTCAATATTGAACTGATTTTTACCAGTCTTAACAATATTGTATGGTGGATAGTTCACAGTAGGAATTTCAAAATCCTGATCGAACATTCTTTCAAAATGATCGAAGAAATTGTCAAAGCCCACTGAAACGGGTCTTAGTTGGTTGAAGATAGTTAGTGCTCTATTGTTCATGTTTTTCTCCTTTTGTTTTAGCGAGTTGCTGTGCAATGCCTATAAAGCTCATTACACAGTGTCACAATCAAGTGACTATGTTAATATAATGCATCAGACTGCTTTTGTCAAGAGTTTTTGGTAAAATTGCTGTGAGAATTCTGCAGTATTTCTGTGTTGAAACTCATGGAAATTCTAGGCTTATCACTTTGATTGACCTGCACAAAATGTTTCAGCCAACTGGGAAATATCAACAGCAGTCCTGTTTGTGCTTGGTATGTGGCTTTGGTGCTGGTGAATTGATTGTATCTGTTTAGGTTTTCTGGTATGTAATACTGTGCATCATCATCACGATAGAATTCAATTGCACCCATGTTGTTATCAGGTATATCCACATAATACACTCCGCTCAATATGCTGTGCTGATGATTGTGCACCGTATTGTAGTTGCCTTTCACATTCACATTGAACCAGTAATTGCATATTTTAATTGCTGGCAGTCCGGCCTGTTTGGAAGCATCCAACACTTGATTATTCAACATCAATAACATGTGGGCCACTGTATCTGGTATAGCAGAATTAACAAGAAAATCTTCGCTCTGCCAACCTCCTTGATTGCTGCTGTGTTTGCCTTGATTGCGTGTTTGTTCCGCCAGCACAAAATCTTTCACAGCCAAATTATCTATGTTGGTCAGTGTGTCTTTCCATACAATTTGTGGAAACCAAAGATCAGCTTTGAGAGTCATGTTACTTTTTCTTAATCAGTTCAAACATGGGTTCACAATCAAAAATCCTATTTTTATTCAGCAACACATAAGGATCATTCACATCTGCAGTGAAATAATAGGTATGATTCAATGACAACAAATAGCCCAGCAACCATCTATCTTCTTTCATTCTATCTGCATTCAGCAGTATGCCATCCACTAGATTGGCCACCTGTATCAGCCAATCAGTTTTGATGTCAGCGGATTCATACAGATATAGATTGATATCATGATCCATTTGAATCACGTGTTTGTTGAAGTCTGTTTTGATTTGATCGTCAGGATACACCATCAATATTTTGTAATTGTTATTCAGCAGTAGATCAGGTGCTGTGATAATGTGTATTTGAGTCATTATGTATTAATTAGTGTGTTATTTTTGAATCTTTTGCCATAATGAGTCTTGACTCTGTTCCTCATTCTGCACATATTTGGATGCTATTTGGTTAGTTTGCGCACCTGTGTTTGATCCTCTTTTACTATGTAAGCCTTTTTTTTTTGATCTTCCTCCAAGGCCTGTTCTGCAGATTCTATCATCTGATTCCATTGTTCAATAGGCATGGGTGGAATATCTGTGATTTCTGTCTCCCAAGGCAGTTTGTTTGTTCTGCCGCTGACATAATTAAATCTTAATTTTTTAATGGTGTTCACAGGATTGGTTTGTTCACTTTTCCATTTATGCACAGCTTCCTTTTGATTTTTAAAATATTCCAAACGTGTTTTTAATTCTTCATTGTTGATCAATAACACTTCACCTTCGTCATTGTCTATTTGAGTTTCAGTGGGTTCCACTGTCACTTCCTGCACAGGCACAGCGGCTTTGTAGTTAGGAAACAACTCGCTGAATCTCAAACTCTTTGCAGTTTCTTGCACAGGGGCAGGTGGCACTGGGTCTGATAATGTGCTGTTATTACTATCAGTCAAGTCTTTTTTTTTGAAACTAAATCCTTTTAATTTGGTAACTAATGAACTCACTGGCTTGGTGCCGCTGTCAGGTTGTTTAGGTAACTCTTTGGGTATGCTGGCAGCGGGAGGTGCTCCTCTATCAGCAAAATGCTGACGAAAACTCTGTTGTGCTGCAATCAACAACAGCACTGCTAATGGGTCAAACACAAAGATTATCAACACAATCACCCATCGCACTGCTATGTCTGTGTTCACTTTGTCCACTAGACCCAAGTCCACAAATAATTCCCCAATGTATTTGATGGGGCCTATCTCTGCGTCTATCTTGACCTGAGCCGTTTGCAGTGGTGCCCGCTGATTGATCAGCTGCTGTATCTTCTGCTGGCTGCGTGATATCTGTGCTTCTGCCTGAGCGTTGTTGCCCTGGTTGCTGGTGGTCAGTTGACGTATCTCCCTGTCTATGGCATCTCGCTCTTCCTTCTGTTTGTTCTTTAATTCTATACCCTTGGCCACTTTGTCGTTAAAGAATGTGCTGGTTGAACCTTGTGATGTGTAGGCCTCAACTTCTCGGTCCAGCTGCTTGATCTTGTCGCGCAACTGTGCTATCCGCTCACCGGATCCACCGCCCGAGCCGGAGTTTCGCTTGATGATCTCCTGCTGGCGTTCGATCACGTCCTGCTCGCTTTTGATCTGACTGTTGATTATGGCAATTTGTTGAGTGTTGTTGCTGGATGTGGCTCCTTGAGTCAAATGTGATTTGGATAAAAATCCAAAGATACCCATGCTGGTGATCACCATCAGTATGAAAACAGAAATGCTGAGATAGGTTTTCATAAAATTGCTGGCCACCTGCCAATTACGATACAACCAACTGGCAGCCACCAGTTTGGCAATTTCTAATGTGCCTCCCATGAACAGTATGGGCACTACAGCTCCGGTGAATATGGCCACCAAACCCACCACACTGAAATAGATGGCAGCCGCACTGAGTGCAAATGCAGTGAACAATGTAATCAAGCCCATGTACATGATAATCTATCCTTATAGGATATATTTATCTTGTGCTGTGCGTTATTTTGTAAAAATCCAGCTCTGTGTGGTGTTGCTTAAACAGGCAGTTTCACTAAAACTGCGTTGTTTGCCTTTATATATGATCTGACTTAGAATTACTCTGCAATAACCACTGCCTGTGGGATAACTGCTGACCACCTTCACATGACCCTGTGTGTTGTTTTTGCTGTTGTACCAACTGGTAACCACATCGTGATCTAAATTATTCAATGCAAAAAATATTGTCTCTCTCTGCGTAAGTTTATCCTCTTCAGGCAACATATAATAGTGGAATCTTAGAAAATTCGTGATCACACTGGGGGTACTCAATTCACTATTGTACACAGTCTCTACTGAACTGTGAGATGATCTAGGTTCTACAGGAACCTGCACTGTGGGAGCCGTGGCGCAATGGCCCAGTAGTAAAAGACTACTTGCGATCGCGAACGATTTCCCAACTGCCATCAAATTTTTGACACACATAACCTTTTTTGTTTACCCAATTATCTGCCAGTTTAATTTCATACCAAAACTCTCTACAGCTCTTGGCAATGCCACTGTATTCTAAAAAGTCTTTGCGACCATCATCGCACACCATTTTTTCCACGGTGTCTTCGCTGATGATGTTGCCCTGTGGATCTTTCACAATCACTGTTTCTGTTTTGAGATTACAGTATTGATTGCTCCAAGGTCCACCCCCTAATGCTAACCCACTCCATAGGAGTGCTGCAGTTAGAACGGTGGCTGCTATAAGATAATCAAATCTAGGCACTGCTTACCTCGATTTTTCTAATAACTTATCTGAGGACTTTTCTAAATTGTTAGATTTAAAATTAAACAATTTATTTTGTTTGTCCTGTTCGTACTTCTTCAAAATAGCATCCACGTCTGACTTGGTGATTTTTATCAGCACAAAACTTCTGTAATTTGTAAGTTCTGGATTGTACACAGTCAACTTCTTGTCCACTGCATATGTTCTAAGAGCTGTGCTTTCTATCACGTTCACAATCAACTCCTGTGCTTCTACCTTGCCAATAGTTCTTTCTGCATTGCCAGTTTCATCCAGCTTGTAGGAAGTTCTATTGTTCATTTCACCCACCACACGGTCTACTACTTTGGCTTTGGCCTTGATCAGTGCTTTTTTGTATGACATTTCCATGTCTGGCGACACGTCACTGCCCACTGCATAGAACATACCTTCTTTGTTCCAAAACCAGCCTTCTGATCCTGTGTCTGCGTGTTGTAAGTACCACGCCGGCACTTGTTTTTCTGCTGTGTTTTCTGTTGGAATACCTACCATTCTGTTTGCACAGTTGGTCAATAGTGCCAAAGAAACAACAGCGGCCATTGTTAAGCCTTTCATTGAGCCTCCTTTGATGTTGTATGACTTTTCTATCATAACACGAGTATAAGTTCTGTGTGTGCAATAGTCAATCAAAAACTACAAAAAATAATCCGCATATACATTAGCATTTTGTGATATGGTTAACCAAAACTGAGCTGTTAATTAATAAAGTAAGCACTATTGAAAAAATTCTACAATTCTAAATATATGGATGAAAAAGAAATTGCAAGCCAAAGCACTGTGGAAAAGTGTGCGTAAAAATGCACCCAGAGTGCCTGATATCACTTGCCCTGCTATAGATGAAGTGATTAGGCGTTTGGATCAACTCAGCAGCACCACACAACGATTGACTGCCGCACAGTGTCGCACACTGACAAAACATCTGGAAAAATTACGCAGGCAAAATGAACGACTGCGTAGTTGTGGACACTACTGGCATGATGCTTGTAAATCACTGCTGGAAAAGATATTCAATAAACCTCTGCAATAACTGCTAATTTAACTTCCAAAATACATAAATACAACTATGCTAGAAAATCAAACAAAAACCACTACATTTGAAATGCAGTCTGAATCTCCCGAAGGCTCTAAAAAAGAAGACTGGATGCAGAAAAGATGGCGACCCATGATGGGATGGGTCTACATGATCACATGCACTACAGATTTCATACTGTTTCCCATCATGTGGGCAGCATTTCAAGCATCTTTAGGAAATCCTGTCACAGCATGGGAACCACTCACACTCAAAGGCGCAGGATTGTACCATGTGGCCATGGGTGCTGTGTTGGGACTCACTGCATTTGGTCGCACTCAAGAAAAACTGCAAGCCAACAGTGTAGCGACGATGCCCATGACCAGCAGTGTGCCTGTGCATAGACCACTAGCCAAGCAGGACACACCAGCGCTGTAGCATAGCAGTGTTGCAAAAAACAATAAGCTGACATAAAACTTTAACCAACAACTTATTAAATATATTGTATGAAATTTTTTTTAATTGTAACCATTTGTTTGTTTAACGAATGTGAAAACTTTCAAATAATCAAGACTTTTGACACCAAAATGGACTGTAGGACATACAGTGTCGAAGTGGTGGAAAAAATACAAAATGAACTGCCAGACAGTTCAGGGCGCACTTGGTGTGTGAATGAGCTTGAATTGAAAGCAATTAAAGAGAACTTGAATCTCAAAGACAAATCGTTTGAAGATATAACTATTTAATTTTTTTAATTTTGTATCTGTAAACAATCCAAGCAATTAAAATTCCCAAACCAAACAATAGTATCGCTTGTAGGATTGCAACCATTTAGTTGCGACGCATTTTAGATATTTCAATAGCGGATTCTTCATCCCACACAGGCACGAGATTGCTTTTGTGCATCAAACCAATACCTATCAATTTGCGTTCACCGCTGTAATGCTGTTCAGGTTTGCGTTTTGTTTCACCTGTGATGCGATCTGATGTGGGAGGCATCTTTTTCTTTGTGCTGTAATCCGGCATTTCCTGACCATAGCCTTTGGGTATTTTTATGTTGTCCAGTCCTTGACTTTTCAGCCATGCCTTGTGCTCGCGTCTTGCTTGAGCCAGTTTTTTAGTGCGAGCTAATCTATGTTTAATTCTTTTGGCAATGTGTGTCATAATGTAGCCCATATCCTCTATTATAGTGTCTGTTAATATTTTTGTCAAGGCTCAAAAAAGCATAAATACTACTACAAAAAAACAACAAAGGATATATTATGTTTACAGTAATTATCACTTTAATCATAGGTATTGCTCTTGGCTACTTTGGCAAAGACCTTATCAATGGTTTGATTTCAAAAATCAAGAAGTAATGTACACTTGGCCTAAACAAAAGCAAGTGCTGTTGTTGAAAAAAGATTGGATCATCAATCCCAAACCACTTGTGTTAAAAAAGAAACTCAAAGGGCCCACAAATTAAACTGTTGGTCCTTTGGGCTACTTCTTCGCCACAGGCATATACTGTGTTAGATTGTCTTTGATCACATCTTTGATCTGTTGACGATAATAGGGATTCTGTGCCCATTTGTCCAATTCATCCACAATTTTAAAAACGTCTGGATTGACTTTTCTCATTTGAGCATTGCGTTCGAATCTAAATTTTTTATGCACATCTTTGTGATTCAGTATGTCAATCATGTCACGCACACTGGCACATTTGGTTTTGTATTTTTTTACTCCCCATTTGGCATCCAATTTCAAATAGGGCTTCATTTGAGGTTCGTTCAAATCCCAAGTTCGCACTCCAAACAGATTGTTGCCTTCCAAAGCAAACCTACTGCTGCCGTTGTCTGATTCTATCATCGCCATGGCAATAATGATGGCTTTGGGTATGTGTTGATCTCGATGCATGTCAAAATACACATAATCTATACAGCGATCCACAGATTGAATGAATGTGGTTTGATTGTAATAGTTGAAAGAGGGTTCAGCCAGTCCTAGACTGCGAGCGGTTTTGCGTAGATCCTCCAAAGGACCAGAGATAATGCTGTTTTGAGTCTTTGTGTTGGGATAGAATGTGCCCAACAAATATCCTATAATTACCAACAGTGATACTGCCCAGAACTGTTTTCTACTTTTGAACCATCGCCAAAATTTGTATGACCAAATTGTGACTTTTGTTTTCCAAGTCATTCTGTCATGATATGTGATTTTTTATTTTTTGTCAACTCTAGACTGTACCTTATTTCTGTGTGCATAAAATTGGTTCCATTCTTTGTGATCCAAAACCCAAGCTCTGTGGTGAAAATCGTCTATGTTTTTCATTACCAAATCTTTGGCCAACCGATGTGCTGTGTCAAAATCCATGGGTCCATAATGTTTCAATGTGTTTTGCCATATGCTTTGATAATTGTTGGGATCTTGATGACGCCCTTCTATCACATAATGCTTCATATGAAATATTTATGGATTTTTTTTGAGTGGGAGTTGCCTCCCACCCAGATTGTGTTCTGTTCCCAAGCACAATCACACTCGGAGTTAGCAGGCTTTTAGGCTGCCAATAATTCTGATCTAACCAATAGGTTAGAAGGAATTTTTAACTCTGCAACAAAAGGCGTTTTGCCATTTGTAAGTTGGACTGATTGACGGTCATGCCTCACCGACGAACTCCTTGAGTCTTTAGATTGCTGTCGAATCTTTTCACCCCCGTGTAGCACATCAGGTGTGTTACTCGCGAGTGAATTTGGTGGAGGTGCGGGCATCGAGCCCGGTCCAGACAATTTATTCCACTCCTATCAACGCTCGTATGATTATTTAAGCATTATTTTTTGTGTTTGTCAACCTTTAAAGTGTCATTCATGGCTAGGGCGCAGCATGAAGTTGTATGTGTGATTGTGCTAGATGATTCTTAGGTTGCCCGCAGCCTGTCTGCCCCTACTTTCAATCAATTCGTAGGACACTGATTGTCCTTCTTCTAGACTGGAAATTTGAGCACTCTTTAATGCTGTGGCGTGAACGAACACGTCTTTGCTGCCGTCTTCTGGCACTATGAAACCATAGCCTTTAGCAGCATTATACCACTTGATTTTACCGGTTAACATTTATACTTTTACTTATTATTTGTTTAGAGTGTTATTTAGTCAGAATAGATGAGATATAAGTGAAACTGTGGTCAATCAGCACGGATATGCTCCGTGCTGATCAGTAAAATTTAATTTTTACTTAATGAGTTCTTTTTTTCTTGGATTTCTTTTCTTCTTAATTTAGAAGATTTTGAAAGAATCCCTAGAGCTTTTCGCGCTCTTGCAGCCGCAGCTTTTACACCTTTGGTTTCAAAGGATTCATTCTCCAGCTTGTAAGATTCAAACGCTTGCACTATTTCTTCATGTGTAGGCATTATTGTTTTCTCCTTGTTGTTAATGATATCATAACGAATCGAACTGTGTTCAATTCTTTTTAATTATATCACTTGTTCAATCACAAATCAATAGTCAATGTTACCAATTTAATTGGGGTACATGCTGATGTATTGGTAAATTTCTTTCCAATTCTCACATCTTTTGACATCTTGGTGTTTGAAATCTTTGTTGTGTGGGTGCGAAAACAAAATACTCACCATGCCTTGCTGCACACCTGCCAAAGCATTTTTAGGTTTGTCTTCTATCCAAAAACTGCCTTTGGGCATCTGTGACAGTATTTCGTCCTTCTCGCTGCCAGTGTCTAAAAATATCACATTCCTAAACACATTGCCAAACTTGTCCTGTAGATTGTCCTGTCGTGCTTTGTGAGCCATAGGCTCCAGTGTAAGACTGGTGATCAATCTCATCTCATAGCCGTCATCATGTAACTTTTTCACATAAGTGCTGGCGCCATCAATGGGATCCAGATAACGAATGCCGGCACTTTCGTTGAATATTTGAATCAATAATTTTGCTTGTGCTTTTTCAATGTTGTAGTGTTGTTCAATGTCATAGCTGTTTTCTTTGACTTTTTGAAATCCTTGACGCAGCATCCACTGATCAAAAGCCTGTTCCCAAAGCAGCAGCACACCATCCACGTCACACAATATCATTCTTTTGTTCATTACAATGTCAATCCTGTGGTGCTTTGTATGTAGCTGGACGCTATGTCCTTGCTGGCCTTATCCACTGTGAGCAAATGTTTTATCTGTAGATATATTTCCAGTCCAGAGCCTGTGATGACCCAAGGAATCATTCCTATGCCGCTGCCTGAATTCACAAGGCACATGGGTTTGCGCATGCGTATTTCATGTTCGGTGATTTCAACGATTCTGCCTATCAGTTCCTCTTTGGATACCAATTTTACAGAATACACATCAGTTTCTGTGATGTCCTGCAGCATTTTTAACATATTATCGACCCCCTTCGTCAAAATATTTTTTCAGTTGATCATAACCACCTATAAGTTTGCCTCGCAGGATGATCTGTGGCACAGTTTTAGCAGAAGGAATCGCCTCCAATAATTGTTCTCTTGTGTAGCCTTGACCTATTATTTTTTCTTCAAATACTATTTCCTTTTTGATCAGCAATTTTTTTGCCATATCGCAGTATGGGCAAGTGATCTTACTCCATACAATGTTGGAATTATTCATGAGTATATTTAAACATATTAATGGTCGGAGTGGCTGGATTCGAACCAGCGACCTCCTGGACCCCATCCAGGCGCCCTACCAGGCTGGGCCACACCCCGACTATGGTGGGCACCGCAGGAATCGAACCTGCCACCCCGTGGATGTCGACCACGTGTTCTACCAATGAACTAGGTGCCCTGTTTTGGAGCGGGTGAAGGGAATTGAACCCACGACCTA
>Ga0194125_10011381_pt1 | contig 11928 bp, 6 predicted proteins | sample TA2KigC250mmetaG_FD_148626 | JGI IMG/M metagenome (GOLD analysis project Ga0194125, IMG submission 148626) | Freshwater microbial communities from Lake Tanganyika, Tanzania - TA2015034 Kigoma Deep Cast 250m | ecosystem: Environmental > Aquatic > Freshwater > Lake | place: Tanzania: Lake... | reverse complement strand
AACGCGCCCTACCTGGAGTTCATCAAGGCGAAGCGGCAGCGCACCGACGAACGCCCGCCCTACGTCCACGTAGACCCCGCCGGGGTCGGGAAGTTCCTGAGCCAGGAGCCGCTGGCGACCCCCGCCGAGACCAGCGTGACGACCGACCGCGCCGAGGAGGCATACCGCAAGGTCATCGCCAGTGCCGGCGCGACCCTCCCCCGCCGCGATGCCGCGGACACCCGTCTCCTGAAGGAGGTCGAGGCCGGCACGGGCGACATCATCAACTCCCCCAACGACGTTGGCGGCTACCCGGAACTCAAGTCGGCCCAGCCCCCCGCGGATTCCGACAACGACGGCATGCCCGACGCCTGGGAGGCCCAGCACAGCCTCGACCCCAAAGACCCATCGGACGGGAGCAAGGACAAAGACGGCGACGGCTACACCAATCTCGAGGAATGCCTGAACGCGTGGGGCGAGTGAGAGACGGCCGGCCCAACCAGAGGTCACGGACGCTCGATGGTCGGGGCGGTCTTCAGCCGCGGGCGGATGGGCAGCAGGTCAACTCCGGCGAATTCGGGGTCGTTCAGGGCGCGGAGTTCCTCCTCCCCCTGGTAGGGGCAGTTGGCATCCACCCAGGCGCTCAGCCGCAGCAAGTCGTTGCCCTCGACCTTGACCTTGTGGTGCTGGCCGCTGCTCGCGCGGTCGAGAACGGGCTGCGGCAGGTAGGCATGCGGGGGCTTCGCCCCCGAACCCCCAGGATTTTCCGCCTTGGGGCCACCGGCAACCCCATTGGATGGTGGGCACGCTGGCTTCCCAGAGGGCTGCCGGCGGCCGAATGCGGTAAATCCCAGGGGGTCTGGGGGACTGGTCCCCCAGGCGCGGGTGCCTGGCGGTTGCCCGCGGCGACGCAGCCCACGTGGGTTCTGAGATAGTCTCTAACACTACAACGCTACTTTTCGAGACAGCCTCAATTCAGTGTCATTCTGAGCGTAGTCGAGGGGAGGCGGGCTGCGCTCAGAATGACACGCTATTGTGGCTTATCTGCTGTGCTGACAGGCACTTGGCTCCTTTGAGCGAAGGGAAAGTAGCGTTGTAGTGCTAAGGCCCGCAGGCGGTCTGCCCCAGTGGGCCGACGGCTGACGCAATGTGTCAAGAAACCACCACCTATTGAATCGATCGGAAGACCGCTCGATTCAATAGGGCGTGGTCCGTTCTGGACACGGGAGCGCCTGCGCGCCCGTGCCTCGGGCGCTGGGGAAGAGGATTCCACACCTGTACAGGTGTGGAATCCTGGTTTCCGGGCACGGTGTGGCCCATAGATCGGCCATTTCGCTTGACATAGCAAGACGGGATCAGCCTGGTTCCCCTGCCTGCGCAAGGCAGGAGGTCCGCCCCTCTTGGCTCGCGGTGTCCAAAGCGGACCACGCCCGATTCAATAAGGTGTGCCCAACCTGGGTTTTCCCGACCCCCAACATGCGCGCAAACCGCGCACATGTGACGCTGGCGGGGTTTGAGGAGTGCAAGGCGTAAGGCCCAGAACACTCGCCGAAGTGTCGCGGCTCACCCTTTCCGGAAGCTCATTCGACCACTGCCTCGCGGAGTTCCTCGACGAGTTCCGCGCGGCGCCGAACGGTGAGACGCGGCCTTTGCCTGCCCCGCGCTTTCGGGGAGTCGGGCAGGTGCAAGACGCCTATCTCGCCGCGATGGCTGAGGAACCGGCGCAGGAGTTCGCGCTGCCCGTGCCCGGCTGGACCGGTAGCGAGGAGCGCCGGCTTCACAAGCCCTGGCTCGCCTCTCCCGTGCAGCAGCTTTCGGCGCCCCAGGTGGGGCGGGAAGAGGACGAGCGAGAGCCTGTACAAAGCTGCCTCAGAGCGATTTGAGAGCTTTTTTCGCCCGGCATCCCTCCAAGCCATATCTCCTGTAATAGCCAATACTTAGGCTCCGAGACGGCCGTTTCAGCCCGCGCGCTGAAAGCCGTTCAGCGCGCGACTCCGTCATAGGGTGGAGGAGAGGAGTCGGGACGCCGGCAAGACCCCGGCTCGTCTCCTTGTAGGAACGGCTGTTCCGATGGCCCCTGTAGTCACTGCACGCCCTTCGGGGTAGAACATACCGAATGGGGCCGCACGAGCTCTTTGACAAGACGAAGAAACGCGACGCGTGATGCGTGATGCGTGAAGGGGGGAACGGGCAAGCGCTCCCCCCGATCACGCGTCACGCGTCACGGGTCGTGGACCGGCGCGCGGCCTGGAGAGACGCTACTTGAGGTCCGACATCTTCAGGCCCTCGATGAACAGGTCCATCTGCCCCGCAGGCTCGTGCGTCTTGCGGTCGTACTCGACGTTGCCATAGGCGGCCAGCACGTTGGTGCCCTTCTTCAGGTGCTTGGCCTGGCCGGCGTCCAGCACGATCGGGCGGTAGTGCGGCTGGTCCTTCCACCAGATGTAGGTCTCAATCTTGCGGCCGTTCAGGTACACGTCGAAGCCTTGCTTCGCCAGGATGCTCAGGCGGTACGAGTCGCAGTCCACCGCATCCAGCTCGAACGTGGTTCGCATGACGATGAACTCGCCCTTGCCCCAGTCCGAGTTGTTCTGGAAGGACACGTTGCCGCTCTTGTGGACACCGACTCCGATGGGCGCGCGTCCCTTCTGCCAGCGGCTGTCATCGTAGTCGGGCTTGTGCCAGCCCTCGAGGTCCTTGGGCAGTTGGACGTTCCGGAAGCGCTTCTTCTCGCGCGGATGCAACCTGTCCTTCTCGACCTGCGGGTCGAACGACGTGAAGCGCCAGATGCGCTCGTCGGGTTTCGGGGTGCCGACCGGCAGCCAGCCGGCGACGGGCTTCCGGAGCTTGGTCAGGTCAATGATCGTGTCAACGAGCGGCTGGTCCTTGCTGGCATCCTCGGCGGCCATGCGCTTGATGAGCTCGGGGCGGTACACGTTGAACAGGATGTCAGTAAGCGCTTCGCGCTGTTGCGGAGGGAGCTTCTCGAGCGTGGTGTAGAGGCCGTAGGGCTTGCCCTCGGGGTTCGAGTTGGGCGTGGCCACGAACCGGACGAGGTCGCCTGTGGCGAACAGGTCGAAGCGCTGCTGGAACATCTGGGCGATCGCGACGGCGGTCGCGGGGTCGTTCCGGAGGCACACGCTGGCCACCTGGGCGACGTTGTACGCGCCCTCGGGGCTGCGGAGGCCGGGCTTGATCTCGCTCGTCCGGACGGCGCCCTGGAGCCCCGCCATGATCAGCTTGCCCGCCGGGCTCGTCTCCTTCTTGCTCCTGAGGACGCCCTCCAGGTGGCTCAGCATCCTCGCCCGGGGCTGGGTGTGGTACTCGCCGGCCTGTATCTTCAGGAGCGTCGGCAGGAGCTCCAGGTAGAGGGCGTCGTCCTTCTCGATCCCCGTCAGGGCCGTGAAGGAGGACTCGCGCAGCCACCAGTCCGAGTGTTTGGTCCAGGGCAGGATGAGCGGCTTGAGCGCCTGGATGTCCTTCGCCGGGGCGAGCTTCAGCGCCATCAACGCGCCGTCTGTCACCCACCACGATTCCTCGGGGTCCGAGAGCATTTTCTTGACGGCATCGAGCATCGCGGGCGAGAACTGCTCGGGCGCGATCGGGTTGCGGCCGATGGCGAACCAGTAGGTGTAGTCCATCAGGCCGTCGAGCCCGGCGCGGCGCACGCGCGGGTCGGGGTCGCGCAGGAGCTTTTCGAGTTCGCCGAGCGCGCCGACCGCTCGGAGCGCCTTCCCCGCCTGCGTGCGAATCATGTAGTTCCTGTGATACACGTTCTTGAGCATCACCTGGCGGGGCACCTTTTCGAGGGCGACCTTCGGCCGGTGGTACGCGCCGCCGAGCGCCCAGAAGGGGATATGGGTCGGCTCGTCGGGGCCGTAGTCGTAGTACTTCGGGTTGTGGTCAATCGAGAGGAACGCCCTGTCGGCTCGCGTGCCCCACAGGCTCGCGGGCAGCGTGTAGTCCTTCGAGTGCTTCGTTCGCGGCGCGCCGGTGATGCGGAGCGTCCTCAGTGGCGCGGTATAGGACAGGCCGACGCCTGGGCCGGACGAGCCGATGACGCCGTTGTTCCAGGCGAGCGTGGCGATCCCGATGCTTCCGCCCGGCTCGCGGCTCAGGTCGTGCCACCAGGTCAGGCGGTCCATCGCTTCGCGGAACTGCGCCGGGCGGTCCCGCAGCGTGTAGGACGTGACGATGCTGCGCCAGATGCCGTCGCCGCGGCCGTCGTCGCCATGCCCCATCACGAGGACGGGGTAGCTGGTGAGCATGGACATTCCGAGATACTGGCGGGCCTCCTCGTAGATGGCGACATCGCCCTGCGAGCCTGCGGCGATCTGCATGGCGGCGGCGATCATGCCGTCCTTGCCGTTCGAGCCCAGGCCGCCTTCGCCACGGTGGTCGCCGTAGGGCACCGTGCCGCGGCCGGCGAAGCGCCAGAAGAAGCGCAGCGCGCCGAGCAGCGTGTCGTCGTCCACGTTGACGCCGCACTCCTTGCCCAGGAGCAGCGTGGTCAGGACCTGCGCCCCGGCCGGGTTCATCAGGCCGCCGGCCACGTAGCCGGGGTACACGCCGGTGCCCCAGTGCACCCAGCCGCAGCCCCACTTCTGGCGGCGCTTCGCGTCGTCGCAGTAGTACTGCATGATCGGCAGCACCGCCTTGTCGCCCGTGCGCAGGTAATACTCGCCGCACGCGATGCCGTTGTAGCCGTTGTTCCAGGTGTGGTCGCCGATGGCCTTCACGTCCTTGGGGAAACCATCGAAGTACGCCTTGACGCGAGGCACGTACTTGGCGTCGCCCGTCGAGAGCAGGAAGAGGCACGCCAGGGCGCCCGGGATGCCCCCCTCATTGAACTTCCTCTTGTCGGCATAGAAATCCGCCGCTTGCTCGATGATCTTCGACGATTTCTTGCAGTTGAGCGGCCAGGTCTTGCTGTAGGGACCCAGCACCGGGATGCGGACGGTTTCCTTCCTCTGCGACTTGCCATCGGCGGAGGTGACGCCGAAGATCATCTGCCCGTCGCTCGCCTCGGCTTTCGTGAGCGCGTTGCCCAGCGTGACGAAGGGGTTCAGGCCCTTCAGGGCGACGCCGTTGATTCCCGTGATGATTTCGCCCTTCCTGAACTTGCCGTCGGCGGGCGAGCCGGGCACGGTGTCCTCGACCTTGACGGCCATGCCCGGGTAGATTCGCGCCATCACGCCCGTCACGCCCACGTGGCCGAAGGGCACCTCGCGATTCGGGTCCGGGCGCGAGCTGTAGACCTGCTCTTCCGTGTAGTGCTCTCCGCCCTCCGCGGCATGGGCCGAGGCGGGCAGACACACAGCGCCCAGTGCGACCCACAGAGCGAATCCTGACCATCTGACGCGTTTCGTTCGCACAACACACTCCTCGACAAATGCCCCGACTCGGCGGCGTACGCTCCCGGCCGTCCGACCATCACATTGGGATCATAGCACTTGCCGACTTCGATATCAAGGTTCCGGCTGAACCAGGACCACCTGTGTTCACCCCTCCAGCAGGCGGACGAGGGGGCAGCGGGTGCAGGTGGCGGTCTCGGAGTCGCAGAAGTCGGTGTAGAGCTGGTAGAGGCCCTGCTGGCGGCGGGCGCTGCGGAGCATCTTGACCTCGCGCTCCTCGCGGCCGAACATGCGGCGGGACATGAAGCGGGTGATGGCGGTGCTGGGGAGCTTGGGGTAGGTGGCGAAGAGCTGGTGGAGGAGTTCCTCGAACGCGCGGTCATTGTCGCGGCGGGCCTGGTAGAGGAGGGCGGGGAGAAGGCCGTCTATGATGAGGGTGTCGGCGCGGTCGTCGCCGACGAGGCGCAGGGGGTGGGCGAGCAGCTTGCCGGCGAAGTGGGTCCGCGTGTCCCAGAAGGGGTCGCGGAGGGAGAGGAAGAAGCCGAGGAGCTGTGCCCTGCGAACCTTGAGTTCGCGGGGGGCAAGGCGTGGGGTCACATCTTCATCTGGCACATGGCCGCCATGTGCTGGGGTCACATCTTCATTTCGCACATGGCCGCTATGTGCCAAATGAAGATGTGACCCCTGTGACCCCGCGGGGCCGAGGGCCTGGCGGATGGCCTTGTGGAGCCCTTGGTCGAGGGCTCGTGCGGCCACGCGGGCGAGGGCGGCGATGCGGCGGGTGGGGAAGTTGGGGGGGCGGGTGCCGTCGAAGCTCCACTGGGCGGGGTCGAGCGCGTCGTCGGCCAGGCCCCCGCCGAGCTGGTCCCAGAGGGCGCGGAGCTGGCTGGTGTGCTCTCTGGCGGCCTCGTCCGCATCGGGCGGCGAGGAGGGCAGGAGGCCGGAGACGCCGAAGAGGAGTGCTTCGGCGGCGAGGGGAAGTGGTATGCCATCGGCTCGCTGCCCCACCCGCTCGCGGAGGAGGGCGATGGGGAGGCGGCGGGCGAGTTCGAGGGCGGGGGCGCTGTTGCGCTTGTAGCCGAGGCCCTCGGCGATGGCCTCGTAGAGGAGCTGGTCGTCGTTGCCCGCGGCGCCGCTGGCGGCGCGGCCGGCCAGGCGGCGGGCCTTGTCGGCCACGCGCTGGTCGCCGGCGTGGCCGAGGAACTGTTCGAGCCATTCGAGCGTGACCTTTCCCTCGGCGAGGAGGGCGTTGCAGCGGCCGGCGCTGGCGCCGCCTGCCTCGGGGTACTCCTCTTCGTCCACGCTGTCGGCCAGCTCGGCCAGGGGCGTGCGGAGGTAGGGCTCGAGGGTGATCTGGGGCACGGTGGCGCCGGCGGCGGTGGCCACGCTGCTGCGGCCCGTGTCGTTCCAGAGGGCGACGTGGAGGACCACGCTGTTGTAGGCCGGGTCGGTATCGTGGCCGTGGGCGTGCCAGAAGCTGGCCTGGAGGTGGACTTCGACGTCGCCCTTGACGACGCCTGCGTGGCCGATGCGGAGAGCGGCGTTGCGGAAGTCGGGGCCGGCCTCGAGGTTCCACCAGCCTGGGGAGAGGACGCGGAGCTTCGTCCCGTTGTCGCAGCGGAGGCGGTCGGTGGCGAGTGACTGGTCGAACCAGATGCATCGGACGATGCGCTCGCGGACGGTGGGCGGGGTGGGGGCGTAGCGGGTGGTGCGCTCGGAGACGGCCCCCGCGTCGGCGAGGGCGCGGCGATAGGCCTCGGAGAACAGGCCAGGTTCGCTCTTGGGCAACTCGACCATCGCGGTGGCCCCTGCGGGGTCAGGTGTTCATTCGGGCCATGAGCACGCCGCCCAAGGCTCCGAAGAGGAGGACGGGGAGCCAGGCGGCGAGGGCCGGCGCGCCGGCGAGGAGGCCCTGGGGGTTCTGGCCGGCGAGCTGGGACAGGTAGTTGACGAAGTAGAAGCCCATGCTGACGAGGAGAGCGAGGCCCATGCCGACCCAGGTGCTCTTGCCGCCCTCCTGCTGGAAGAGCAGGGGCACGGCGACGAGGAGGAGGACGACGCTGGCGAGCGGGAAGGCGATGCGACCGTGGAGGATGACCAGTTTCTTCTGCCGCAGGGCCGGCGGCTCGTTCTCGCTCCGGAGCAGTTCGCGGAAGCTCTTGAGCGTGGGGTCCCCCTCGCTCTTGATCAGGTCGCTGGGCGGGATGGTGAGGGGGAGGGGCTCGCCATCCGTGATGACCTCGTCGCGGCGGGTCTCGCTCACGCGGTAGGTGTTGGCGCGTCCGAGCCAGAGCTTCTCCTGGGGGCGCCAGAGGGCAGCCTGGATGAAGATGGGCGCGGGGGCCTCCTCGCCGCCCAGCGGCGGGGTGAGCTGGCCGCCCAGGATGAGCTGGAGCGAGCCCTTGTAGGTCCAGGACGAGGATAGGAACGTGATCTCGACCTGCCCCCCGTCGCGCTCTCCCTGGATTCGCACCATCACGGGTGGCGCCCCGGCCTTCGGCTTCCGAGGCATCGTGAAGGTCGTCGCGTCCTCTCGGGTGGGGATGGCCATGTAGTCGAACGCTGTCCACTCCCCTTCACCGCTCAGGGCCTCGCCCCTGGGGCTTTTCGGGTCTGGGTCGGGGCAGAGGAAGAGCCAGCGCTCGACCCAGAGCCCGTGGGCGTTGCGGATGTGGAGGTCGCCCGGCTTCCTGCCCGATGGGGACGCCTTGGCGTGCTGGGCGGGCTCGTCCTTGGAATGCTGGACAGGCTTCGGCTTCGAGCGCACCTCGATTCCCCGGAGCTCGAAGCCGGGCAGCGCGTACTCGAGCCTCTCCACCCACACCATCGCACGGTTGTTCCTGTCGGGCGACGAAAGGTCGTCGTAAGTGTCCCGCGCGGTCCCTCTCGCCCGGATGTTCACCAGCTCGGGCGCGAGGGCGGGCACCAGGAACTCCTGGTTCGCGGCGCCGAGGGCCGCCACGGCCACCGCGCAGGCGAACATGGGCGCCACCGCCCGGTGCAGGCTCACCCCCACCGCCTTGATGGCGTTCAGCTCGTTGTAGCGGGCCAGCCGCGCGATCGCGATCACCCCCGCCAGCAGCGTGACCAGGGGGAAGAACTGCGTCAGGAGCGCCGGAACGTGGTAGGCGTGGTATATGACGATCCAGCGCAGGAACGCAGCCACGCTCTCCTGCTCGATGAAGTCGTCCAGCTTCGCAAACGTGTCGAGGAGAACGTAGAGGACGACGACGCCCAGGAGGCACAGGACGAAGTGCCAGACGAAGAACAGGCCAATGTAGCGGTCCAGGCGGCGTCCCAGCACGGCCGGTGCCCCTCACCTCAGTGGCGGAACGTGCGCAGCAACAGCCCGACGCCCAGGGCGCCCACAAGGGCGTCCGGCATCCACAGGGCCACCCACGGGGGCAGGCGCTGCTCGGCGGCTAGCCCCTGGCCCCCCATGATCATCGCGTACAGGGCGAAGAAGACGCCGATGCTGATGGCGAACGAGGCCAGCCGGCTCTGGCGCCGCATCCAGACGCCCAGCGGCACCCCCACGCAGCAGAGCGCCAGCGTGGCGAACGACAGGGCCTCGCGGAGGCGAACCTCTGTGATGTCACGCACAAGCTCCCGGCGGACGTACGGCAGCGGCACGCTCGCCGTGGCCAAGGCGCGGCGGCACTCCTGCGCCCTACGGAGGAGCTGGCCCGTCGTCATGTTCGACCGCCGCTCCAGGTTCGGCTCCGCATCGGCCACGGGGATGACCAGCTTCTGCTCCTCGTAGGTGATCTCGACCCACTGCCGCGCGCTGCGGCCCGGCAACACCATCACGCACTGCCCGTTGTGCAGGACCACGGTCATCTGCCGCCGAGGAGCGTCCATCTTGTACGTGGCGCTCTCGGCACGGTAGACGTTGACCTCCGAGCCCTCCTCCGGATCGCGCCACGAGCCATCGAAGTCCCCGGCGCCCGCCCTGGCACGCTTGCGCGCCTCGTGCTCCCCCTTCTTTGGCTCGACCACCACCACGTTGCGGAGCACCTTGCCCTCCGCCGAATCCTCGACCGACTCGACGTAGATCTTGTAGCCGCCCACCCGCGTCGTCATCTGGCTGCCCAGGAGCGAGATGCGGAACGGCTCCTCGAAGAAAATCCGCCGCATCTCGCGCTCGCGCAGCAGCGCGCTGTGCGGCACCAGCCAGTCGTTCAGCGGAATCGCCACCGCCGTCAGCAGCACGGCCAGCACCAGCGCCGGGTAACACGCGTAGCGCAGCGGTATCCCACAGCCGCAGATCGCCTTCAGCTCGTTGTCCGCCGACAGCCGCCCATAGGCCATCACGCACGCCGACAGCAGCGCGGCCGGCATCACCCACGAGTAGAGGTGGGGCAGCACGAGCGGCAACAGCCGCACCAGGTCCTCCGGCCCCACTCCCAGCCGCAGCGGCTTGTAAAGCGACCCCAGGAGCATCATCCCCGTCAGCGCCGCGAAGCTGATGACGAACGCCCGCACCAGCTCCCACAGCACATAGCGGTGCAAAATGCTCAGCATGGCCCCGCCGCCTCTGGGCGCAAGCTACCTCAACCTCCCGTGCCTAGTCGCCCGCAAACCGAGGGAATTATAGCAGAACCAGGCGCCGCGTGCCAACCTGCCCAGTCGTTCACTCAGCACTCATCATTCGAGCGCGTGCTACCCGAATCCAGCGCTCGACCTCGAATGGTTCGGAGTGCGGGCTTCAGCCCGTAGTTCGCCGCGCAAGGACACAAGATACGGGCTAAAGGCCGCACTCCGAACTGGGGTCTCGACTTGGGCAACACGCCGTCGAGTCCTGGTGGTGCGCCAGAAGAGCGAACGACCGCCCCCGGTCGGGGCCGCGGCGGCACTCGGCCCCCGCAATGGCCTCCGGGCCGCTGCCCCACTCGATGCGCGCACGGTGCGCAGCGGCATACTCCCTCACGCCGGGCGAGCGGGCCACCAGGCGGGCGAGAAACCCCCGCGCAGGATACTGCCGAAGCTCGAACCCCTCGGCCAGCCGCGTCGCCGCCGGGGCGGCCGCCTGGCGGTGCTGCGCCCACAGCGCAAGAACGTCCCTCGCCGACCACTCGCGCCGGTGCCAGATGCGCCAGCCCTCCAGCGTCTCCACGGCGAACTCGCTGCTGTTGACCAGGCAACGCTTCGCCCGGCTGCGGAGGCGTCGCGCCGCGTGGCGCTCGATGGCCGCAACCACTGAATCCACAGACACGCGCATCCCCGAGCCAGGCGGGCCGGCGGCGGAATAGGCGCCCAGGAACGCCTCGACGCCGCCCGGCAGGCCGTGGAGGAGCTGGCCGATGGCCCTCGCCCTGTGCCTGAGACCCGGCGGCCGGCCGATCCCCACGCGGTGGAGGTCAATGATCAGGAACCGTTCGCCCGCCATCGGCGGCGCCGTGTGGGCGAGGATGTTGCCCAAGTGCAAGTCGTGGTGCCTCACCCCACCGTCGTGGAGTCTGCGGACGAACCCCGCCAACTCCCCGAGCGCCCCCTCTCCCCCCGCGCCGCTTCGGAGATAGGACTGGATGCTCACGACGTCGGGCAACACCTCCACGATCAGATAGCCCTCGACCTCTGCCGAAGGCGGGGTGGGAATGCCCACGGCCACGGCGTGGGAGGCCGGCACCCCCAGGGCCAGCAGGCGGTGGGAGGCCCCCCACTCCACCAGCGGCTTCGGCCCGAACACCACCCGCTTCACCCGCTCCTTCCACCCCCGGATGTGATAGACCTTGACCAGCGCCACTCCCCCGTCGCCCAGCGTCACGCGGAACACGCTCCGCTGAAGACTGCGCTTGATGAGCGTGGCGGCGGGGTGCGAGCCGAGGTCGGCCACGGCCCCCAGCAGTTCCCTCCCCAGCCGCTCCCCCCATCCCGCCTCCAGCGTCCACTCGACGCCGTTGACGAGCAGCCTGGTTGTCTCGCCTGTACCCATGTGGTCAGTGCCTGCACAACAGGAGAACCGGCAGCCGTGCGTATCATACTGGCCGCCAGGTGACTCTTCAACCGCTTCCCCCGGCGTCAAGGGGAATCTCGCGCTGCTCAAGCGTCACGGCCACCTCGTCGAAGCGTATGTAAGCGACAATTTGGCAGTACGGAAGAATTTTCTTGCGTCGAGCGCTCTCGCCCCAAGTGTCGCATTCCCAAGGCATTGCGGCCACGCCTGCCGCCGTAAGCTCCGGAGCTACTGGCGAGTCGTCGGACGCGACCCGTACAGAAGGGTGGCGGGGAGAGGGGACGAAAGGGACCCAAGGGACGGTCCCGTGGTGGGCCTGCGTCCCTTTGGTCCCTTGTGTCCTTTGTGTCCCTTTCCCTTGGGCGCCCCCCTCCCCCCAATCGGGACGCGTGGCGCAGAGTTGAGCCACATTGAGCCACATTTGGAAACTCGTGGCCGGAAGGGCGAGGATCGCCAAACGGCAGTTGAGCCACATTGAGCCACATTGAGCCACAATGGAGGCCGAGCCGGGGGGCGCAGACAGGGCGGGTCACTTGGGCAGGAGTTTTTCGATCTTGGCGGCCTCGGGGTTCTGGGGGTCGAGGCGGCGGATGGCGGCCAGGGCCTTGCGGACGAGGTCGGCCTTGCCTGCAACGGCCC
>Ga0194125_10011380_pt1 | contig 11928 bp, 12 predicted proteins | sample TA2KigC250mmetaG_FD_148626 | JGI IMG/M metagenome (GOLD analysis project Ga0194125, IMG submission 148626) | Freshwater microbial communities from Lake Tanganyika, Tanzania - TA2015034 Kigoma Deep Cast 250m | ecosystem: Environmental > Aquatic > Freshwater > Lake | place: Tanzania: Lake... | reverse complement strand
ACTTGCAGTAGCTTCTATTGGAGGACTTGGCTTTGTTTTATCCCCTTCATCAATTTTTGCCTTCACTCCATTCATTTTTGCCATGCGAACACTTTCATTTCTCCTCTTTGTGATTTACGTATGGGCAACCGTAGCGCTTGGCTGGAGGGCTGGCAATCTTACAAATCGCGGCATAGTAGTGCGCGGTCCTTATTGTTTTGTTCGCCATCCCGCATATGCGGCAAAAAATCTCGGCTGGTGGTTTGAACTACTTCCTCGTATGAACTCATTCGTCCCCGCACTTGTGCTTCTGTCGTGGAATATCATATATATTTTTCGTGCTGTTACCGAAGAGAGGCATTTGTTAAGCGATTCATCATATCGTGATTACTGTAAACGTGTTCGCTGGCGGTTTATTCCAAGGGTTATCTGAGGCATAGTGTGTAAATGAAAAAAATATTTCCCCGAGCATAACTAAAAGAGAAAATTAAAAAACAAGCCCACCGCCACATGAAAGTGAGCGGCAGGCTAGGTACAGAAGAGAGTTATAGAAGCTGACAGGAATAGTTACGGAGGGATATAGAGATAGTAGAGCGGTATGACTGGCGCATCGACAAGCACTAAGCTTTCTGCTTGTCGGAGCATGGAGAGACGTTTAGCCGGGTCTGTTTCCTTGAGGATGTCTGAAATCAATATGGTTACAAAAGCATTCCTTCCCGCAGCTCTTGTATATAGCAACATGACTTCTGGTTCGACGGGAGAACCCTTCCGATTCTTTGTCGACTTACATTGATACAACAAATTCTCGAATATAGCTACCATGCAAGCCAGATGATGGGCATGAAAGGGATAGTGGCAAATCCTTCTGGCCAGACCATCGAACTTCCCGTAAAGTCTTCCTACAAAGAGGGTTTAAATGTGCTCGAGTACTTCATCGCCACCCACGGCGGCCGTAAAGGATCTGCTGACACTGCGCTTCGTACCGCAACCGCAGGGTATTTGACGCGTCGGCTTGTGGATGTCGCGCAGGATGTGGTAGTACGCGAAGAAGATTGCGGCGACAAAGAAGGCGCAATCGTGACGCGCCACGACTCCGAAGAAATGGGAGAGTCTTTTGCATCGCGCATCACGAGCCGCGCTGCGCTCGAGGATGTGAAAGCCGGAAGGAAAACGATTGTCAAAGCAGGCGATATTATCGATAAAAAACACGCCGAGATAATTGATCAGGCAGGTATTGCAGAAGTGCAAATCCGATCCATACTTTCGTGCCGAACTCGTTTCGGAGTATGTCGTAGATGCTACGGCTACGATCTCGGCCATAACCAGCTCGTTGAAGTAGGCGAGGCAGTCGGCATCGTGGCTGCGCAGGCAATCGGCGAGCCCGGGACACAGCTGACGATGCGTACGTTTCACACCGGAGGCGTGGTATCAGTCGCTGACATTACGCAGGGTCTTCCGCGTGTCGAGGAAATTTTTGAATCGCGCCCCCCGAAAGGAAAGGCAGTGCTTTCACAGGTGGACGGCGTTGTTGAGGATATTGTGGATCAGCCTAAGGCAAAGGTAGTGCGGATAAAATACACCGGCGAATCTGCTGGGCAAACCAAAGCAAAGCGCGGCCGCAAAAAGAAAGAAACGCAGGTTATCGAATATACGGTACCAGCGGGTACGGCGCTCTGGGCCAAGAAAGGAGACAAGATCACAAAAGGCCAGCAGCTTTCCGAAGGAAGCTTAGATCCCAAAGAATTGCTTTTGGTTTCAGGCAAGCAGGCAGTGGAGCACTATATGATGCGCGAAGTCAAAAAGATTTATAACACCGCAGGAGAGTCCATCAGCGACAAACACATTGAAATCATCATTCGTCAGATGCTCTCGCGCGTACGGATTAAACGCCACGGCGACTCGTCATTCCTGCCGGGTGACATCGTCGACAAATCCCGCTATTTTGAAGAAAACGAACGCCTGCGAAAATTAAAAAAACAGCCCGCACGCGCGATTCAGCTCATCATGGGCATTACCAAAGTTGCGCTTTCGAGCGAAAGCTTTCTTTCTGCGGCATCGTTTCAGGAGACCGCGCGCGTGCTCATTACTTCTGCGGTTGAAGGCCGTGTCGACCACCTCCGGGGACTGAAAGAAAACGTGATTATCGGAAAGCTTATTCCTGCAGGCACCGGCTTTCGCGGACCACTCCAGTTTGAGGAAAGTCCTCCTCCGGAAAAAAATCCAAAATAATATTTACCATAAGTCTGCCACCGCTTTAAGCGGTGGCAGACTTTTTAATTCGTTTATTCTTTAATTCTCTTTTTAAACCAATTTAAGTAAATTCTTAACAAATATATGCGATCGCATAAAAATGTCAAAAATTATTTTGGTGCTGACAACAGAAACTAACCTTTAAAGAAATAGTCGTGGGTTTGGGCATAGATACATCTGACCCTACAAGACCAAAGATCCGCCAACCCAGAACAGCAATCACTAACATCACCTGGCAGGTATTTTCTCTCATCACGGCAGAGAATGTACGGAGCGGAACTACTTTCAAGATAGAGCTACATGGTCTAACAGAGGAGATATTCGTTGTCAATGGGTCTTGGGAGAAAGCCGGAGCAACTGGGACCGTATTTTTCTACATTCCCACCATCGGAACTCCCAACGAGGAAAAGATCGGCGACTGGAAGATCATCGTCTACCTTGATGGTCTTATGGCAGGGGAGACGGCTTTTACCATGACCAGAGCCACTACTGCGCAATTCGAAGCTCTCAAGAAGGCACTTGAGCCTAGGCTTGGCACCTCTGCCGCTGCCCATTTTCAACTTGGAGCTGCCGCGAGTTTGTTTGGTCAGGATGATGCGCCGCTTATACTCAAAAAGGGGGTTGAGCTTGCCCAAGATTCCTTGATATCAACTCACATGTTTCTTGCCCTTGGCCGTCACTATGCAAAGCGCGGACTGAAGCAAGAGGCTGTGGAGGCGTTTCTACTGGCTAAGGATCGAGCAAAGACTCTACCAGTCAGCGCCGAACCTGTGCGTGGGTGGTTTGATCGAGTGATTGGAGATCACCTCAAGCAGTTGCAGTAGTCAAGGAACCGCTGTTCCAAGCCCACAGTTCATGCTGTGGGCTTACTTATTTTTTGCTTAAGATGGCAGGATGATTTTGAACTTGATTTTTTTGTGAAAAAGAGGTATAAGAAGAATAAGTACATTAACAAGTTCGTTTCCATACTGCGGGCCAAAAAGGCCCAGAAGAAGGAGGTATCAAGGACATGATACACATCTTTCTTGTCGTGATCGTGGTTTTTTCCCTACTCCTTCCCTGGACCCAGGTCCAGGCGCAGCAGACAGCGCTCCAAGACGATTACCTGATAATTCCCGGCGAGCGGATTGGAGCCTATCGATTAGGAGATACAAGATCCATCTTCGAAGAAGCGTGGGGCGAGAACCTGCTTCCCGGATGGGAAGGAAGCTTGTTTGCGGTGAAGCCGTTCGGGTTTGGGGTCGCGTTTTGTTCGGATCGTGCCGCAAAGATTTTCATCTACTCTGCAGCCCATCCCTTCTATCCTGAGCGGGATGAACTAGCGAGTCGTTACAGGACGCGCGAAGGAATTCGGCTTGGATCTCTCGCGGAAGAGGTGCGGAGGTTTTATGGAGCTCCAGAAAGAGAGAGTCGGGTGTTTCTCGCCTCAATGGACTATTTTTCAAGGGGTCTGCGCATCTTACGGCGCCGTGATGTGGAAGGAAGAGACAAGGTAGTGGAAATCGACGTTCTGTTTCGCGACAGGAAATGGAATGAGCAGGGACGGTCTTCCTGCCCTTGACGCAATAGTTGTTCGTCTTTGCCAGCTGCACTCAGGTTGTGCAGCTGGCATATTCATTTTAAGATTAGAACATCCGTAGCATCTTATGTGGTGAAATATTAAAATTATTAAGGCGTGTTTTATGAAATCCGAAAAACAAAAGATTGACAAAAAATCTCTTCGCGCCCTAGAAGATATTCGGACCAATTTTCCGCCTTTAGCTGGCATTCCTGCATGGGCAGTAGAAGCCGTATCCGTAGATGATGTAATAGATAAATTGAAATCCCGAAAATCTCATCCTGGATATCATGCTATTCAGTTTTTTTCCGCTATGATCGAACGACTTTTAGGTTCTCGGCTTTATATACATCTTGATAAAAAAGACATGCTATTTCCCGATCAGATCAGAAAAATCATTTCTTATCTCAAGAAGAATAAGGTTTTAAAAACAATGCAGCAAAATAACGCGTTTACCGATATACCAAAGATTCACCTCTTTACAGCATCATTAGAAAATCACTCCTCTGAAAGAATTGTGGCCATTACGCACCTTGGCGGTTCGGGGGCTTCCCTGCAGAAGGAACGGGCGATGTGGAAAGCGCTTTGCGAGTCAATGGAACGATACTGCGCAGTTTTTGGCGTACAAGAAAAGCCGATTATAAAAACTTCTTATCGCGCGATAAAACATAAAGCAATAAATCCAAACGAAATAGTTTCTTTTTCAGAAGAACAAAAACGGCTTGAGTTATATCAGAAGAGCCGGTTTAACGATGATACGGCATTTAGCTGGGTAGGTGGTTTTTCACTTGATACCGGTAATGATGTTTTTATTCCAGCGCAAGTTGTTTCTTTGCGTGGGACGTATCAAGATGAAGAAAACGTTATAAAACTTCCTATTTCCACTGGTCAGGCTGGAGGTTTTTCGCTTGAAGAAGCCATTTATGCCGGATTATGCGAGGCAATCGAGCGTGACGCGTTTATGATTTATTGGCTTAACCGCCTGACCCCGACACGCATAGATACATCAAGCATAGCGGACGAAGGAATACAAAACCTGCTTAATGCTTATCAGCGTTACTATTTTGATGTTCATGTTTTAGACATTACAACTGATATCGAGGTTCCCACCGCGCTTGCGATCGTGATAGATAAAACTGGCAATGGCCCGGCAGTTTCTGTCGCGGCAAAAACGGATTTAGAATTATTGAAGGCCGTCAGAGGAGCGCTTGAAGAAGTATTTCAGATAGTAAGTTCCGGACGGTATCTTATGGTGGCGCGTGCCGGCTATTTCGATAAGTTCATCAATGAGCCCAATCCACTTCTCGCTGTTTCCTTTAATGTATCCACAGCCATAGAGGACCGTGTTTTGTTGTGGACGTATCCACAGATGACAGCGAGGATAAAATTCCTTCTTGGCGGCAAGAAGAAAAAAATCGATCGCCAAGATTTCATGAGCGATTTAAACGCAAAAGAGCGGCTTTCCAAGGTTATTACCGAGCTACAGAGAAAGAATTTATTGTCATATTATACCGAGATCACCACGCAAGTTATCAAAGCAACGGGTTTTCGGGCAGTAAGCACCGTTGTCCCAAATCTCCAGCCGTTATATCTCAGCGAGCATTTTCCTTATTTGGGGGGAGAACGTCTCCGTTCAGTTCCGAAGCTTTTGGGCTATAGCGCAGCGACTGCCTTTAATACAAATCCGCATCCATTCGGATAGAGCCCTGCCGCACATGCCTTGCAATTTACAATGATCATAAGAAATTTAACAAGAAACCGACATGGTGAAGCGAGATTCGCCATCACGACGGAACAGCAGCCCTGATGGCTACAAAGTATGGCCGGAAACATGGACACGGATTTACTACAAAGCATATCCGCGCTTTCCAAGATTTTTTTTAATTCCGGACCGCGACGCCCCAAACACGTTTTCCGAAGTTTTGCATCAACGCGCCTCCGCCGATTCATTCGGCACTACCCAATTGTCTCTCAAGCAGATTTCCAACATTCTTCATTTTTCTGCGGGAATTTCTCCATTGAGGAAAGAAAGAAGATTTTATGCGTCAGGAGGGGCACGGTATCCGTTAGAAATTTACCCACTTATTCTTAAGTCAAGCGATATACCACACGGCTTATACCATTTTAATGTGAAAGACGGCGCGCTTGAATTATTGCTTGCGGGCAAATTCAAAAATATTGCAAAGAATCTCTGTTCGGATTGGCGACGCTGGACAGAAGTTTCAATGTTCCTTATCGTTACCGCGGTATTTACAAGAAATACAGTAAAATATGGAGAAACTAAAGGAACAAAATTAGTGCTAATTGAATCCGGCTTTCTTGGGCACAACATTTGCCTTGTTTCTACAGCACTGGATTTATCTTGTCGGCCGATTGGCGGCTTTCGTGACGAGGAATGGCTTATCCGTTTTATGGACATTGACGGCATAAGTGAAAGACCAATTTATATGTTCGCCGTCGGTTCCTAGCGGCGCGGGGTTTCATCTTAAGCCGTTTGTGGACACAGGGCCGTTGACACTATTGGATGCAAATCATAAAATTAAAACAGAGTTCCAATGGACTACCGACATCCAACAAAAATCATAAAAATTTTGGCTGCCGTAGTGGCAATGGCTTTCTTCGGCAGTAAATACGGAGAGGTATTGAGAAGCTTCGTACAGGAAGAGTTCGGGGCTAAACCGGTTGCTATGGATGCGCTTGCGGATTATTTACCAGAGGGTCCGCCCGACGACCCAGAACCGCCGGTCCCATCCTGTGCTTCGGTGTATTGTGCCGGATGTGGCTATACAGGAATGGCTTCTGAAATGTGCACGGAAGCTTGCACTTTGTGCAGTTGACCAATGATCCAATGATATAGATTTGTGCAAACGAGGAATAACGCAATAGATGGAAGCAGTTTTTATTAAAAAAGCACGGCTATCAGGAATAGCGCGATACTTTGTAGCTGGCGCTGTGATCGCATCTATAGTAATTGGCGCATTTTTTTTGCTTCCCGAAATTCTGTTAATGATGCATCCCAAAGACTACGTTCTACCAGATGTCCCATATTTTGGGCACTATAGTAGCGACCCAGGTCCGTTTGTGATGAGTGCTGGCGCGGCTTTAGCAATGCTTGATGCGTATTGGCGGAATGCAAGTCCGGAATCCATAGAAGAAGTGAATCAGCAGTTTTCTGACACGACATATCGCTATAATTTAGAATATCTCGCTGGATATACCAATAAACGACTTGGTGTTCCAATGGCGCAAGTAGTAAGCATTAAGAATATCAGAGAGATGCGGCGCTTTCTTAATCCGGAACAGCGGACGCCATTAGTGGTAGCGCAAAAACTGGTTGCCGATCTGGATTACGCAGGAAAGACCATTTTTTTCAAACTTGTTATCGGGCTTATTGATTCGCAACAGAAAGTTATTGTTCACGATTATTATTTTGGCGATAGTTACGAGGTAAGCTATCAAGATTTTGAGACAATGTGGAAGGGTACTCCTGATGCTTGGCGCGTTCTTGTGGCGCGACCAGAAGATTTTAAAAAGGCGCTGGCGAAGCTATCCAAAGAGCGCCCGTATCCAGCTTTAAGCGCGCAAGCAAGAAGAGCCATTGATCGAATTAGGGGACCAAAAAGAGAGATACTCAAAAATTTCGAACTTGCACTTGAACATCTCTATGCTAACAGGCACGAACAAGCGATCGCGGCTTTGCGAAGGGTTGTAGATGATCCCAATGCATATTTAATGTCGACTAACGGCAGAAGATTTGTTTACCTTGATTTAGCCATATCCCATTATTTACTAAAAGATTATGTAGCAGCAGAAATAGCGGCAAAGGAAGCAGTAGAATTGAATAATCAGCTGATGACGGCACAAAGAGATTCCGATAATATAGAATTTCCACGGGCTACAGCCATCAAAATAATTCCTGATCCGTGGATATGGCTTGGCGCAATTTACGAGGCTCAAGGGAAAACCGATCTTGCAAAAAAAGCATATCACGATGCGCTTTTGATAGATCCGCTTGATGAGCGTGTACTCAGAAGGTTAGAGAGGTTAATGTAGCATAGCTGAATTATTGAAGAAAAAAACGCCATATATCATTTCGAGTTTTGCCGTTTTCGCGTTCATTGCCACCCTAACTGGCTGCTTGTCGAGAGTGTTATATGAAATTTCAGATTTGGCATTGAGAAAGGATCGCATACAGATGGCAAAAACCATAGCGCTTGGAGCAAAATTTACAAATCCCGGATCAACCAATTTGCATTTTTTTCTTGGAAAGCACTTCAAAAATTTAAGCGAATACGGACAGTCACTCGATGAATTTAAACGAGTTCAAGCTAAGGATCCGTATTACCCCAAAATCCACATAGAGATTGGGCGATTTGTGTCATTGGGCTTGATCGCGCGCGCCGAAGCCATAGAGTATTTTACAAAAGAGATCGAGATTTCAAATGATCCTTATGCCTATCATATGCGGGGTCTGATGTACGGGGTTGGCGGCGAATGGGAGAAGGCAGAAGAAGATTTTAAAACCGAAACATCGCTTGTGCGAAGCTGGGCTGCATATATTGATCTTGGATGGGCATTGCTTGCGCAAGAGAAACTTGACGAAGCAGAGGCAGCTGTTGAAAAGGCGTTGGAGATAGATAATAATTCATTTTGGGGATTAAGCGGGCTAGGAGTGATTGCGTTAAAGAAAGGAGATTTTTCAAAAGCCATAGCACTTTTAGGAAAAGCAGTTGAGAGAGGAAATGCCCTTGTAGAAGCTGATTATTGGCTGGCATATCCTGGAAATGATCCTCGGGGCGCAAAAAAAGGTGCGCTTGCTATGAGAGCTGGCGCTCATTTCAATCTCGCACTTTCGTATGAAAAGACCGGACGCCATAAAGAAGCAATTTTGCAATATAATGAGTATCTTCGTTTATTAGATCAAGTTGCAGAATACGACATAGGGCCTAATCCGCCCGTATCAAGAAAAGAAGTTGAGCAAAGAATTTTTCAACTTGCTTCCAAAAAAGAAAATGAATAAGAGCAAACAAAAAGTCATTTTAATAATTATCTTCCCGTTCTCGCTGTTTTTTACATTTTCCGTGGCTTTTTCCGTACAAGCAGCTTTCTGGTACCCGCTCGGAGATGGCATGAAAGGGGATCCTTTTGATGGAGGCATATACTTGCCTGCAAGTGGCGAACCACCTCCCGAAAGTTACAGTTGTTCATTTACTGCTTCACCGACATCCGGCAATCCGCCGCTCACGGTGAATTTCGCATTAACCTACACAGGAACTTCCGGATGCGGAGAAACATCTGTTGGATGGAATGCGCCGTGTAACCCTACAACTGGCTGTAATTATACATACAATGACAGCGGGCTTTACGGACCCTATACCGGCCAGGTGCAATTTTTCGTGGAAGCAGACACACCGGAGGGAGCTCCGAGATGTGTTCCAGGCCCGTATCGCACATGCAATAGCCCTACCATCAACGTAGGCGGACAGCCTCCTGCTGATCCGCCGACTGGCATGGCCGGCTCTGCGCTTAATGAAACAACTATCCGATGGGTTTGGGACGATAATTCTGCTACAGAAACCGAATATCGCGTGTATGATTCGGCTCATAATCTGTTGCAGATTCTTTCGGCAAACAGCACAACCTGGGATGAAGGCGGAAAATCTCCGGGAATAAGCTACTCGCGCTATGTCAAAGCTTGCAATGCCGCGGGATGCTCTTCTGCATCCAATACTGCTTCTCGCGCAACTTCTTTGAATGCTCCGACAGGACTTTCCGGAGTTCAGGCATCCGAGACTTCAATCACATGGTCTTGGACTGATAACTCCTCTCAAGAAACCGGCTATCGGGTTTATGACGCTTCTACGAGCGCTCAAGTTGGCTCGGATTTGCCGGCAGACACCCAAACCTGGCCAGAAACAAGCGGCCTTTCTACCGGAGGCTCGTACAGCCGGTTTGTGAGAGCTTTTACCGTTGCCACCACAAGCCCTGTTTCAAATATTGCGACAAGGGCATTAACGCTGAATGCGCCGACCAACTTTGCCGGCTCGGGGGTTGGCGGAAATCCCAATGCCTTGTTGTGGTCCTGGACGGATAATTCCGGACAGGAAACCGAGTACAGGATATACGAATGCACCTCACACATTCAAAAAGTAACTGCTGCGGCAAATGCCACATCCGTGCAGGAAGGAAGCCTTTCTCCGTCAACATCATACTGCCGTTATGCAAAAGCGTATAAAGGCGTATCTCCCGTCACAGAAAGCACTGCTTCAAATGAGGCCTGGGCAACAACCGGCTCGCAATACCTTTCCCAGGGCGAGCTGCTTTCGGCAGTCTTGGATACCCAGGTGCTTGGCGGCGCAGTGCTTAACTCCATCATGTGGCAGGGAAGTTTGCCTTCGGGAACCGCGGTGAAGTTTCAGATCGCAAGCGGCAACTCGCTTTCCGGGCCCTGGAATTATCTTGGGCCGAGCGGCACTACCTCAACGTTAGATATCTATCAGCCGTCAGGACCGAATGTGCCGGTTACGGTTGAAAGAAAATACCATACCGGCCACAGATACTTCAGATACAAGGCCTTGCTTTATTCTGATGCGGAAGGCCTTGCAACGCCGACTATTAAAGACATTATTTTAAACTGGAGTCCGTAGGTACCGTAGGTATAGGTATGGGTTATTATGTAGGTGACCAAAAACTCAACGCATTACTTGGGGAAGCGATGAAATTTCTCAATGTTGCAACTCCCAAACCAAAAAAATAAATCCCGCGCCCTGCCCCATACTCCTTGCGCCCCAGGAAGAGGTTTCACGCTAATAGAAATTGTTCTCTATACCGGCATCTTGGCAGTTGTCGGGCTTATCGGGACGCAGTTTTTTCTGGTCATATCCCGTTCCTATTTTCAGGACCAGGCAAGAAATGAAGTTACGCAAAACGTAAGATTTGTAAGTCACACTATGCAACAGGCGGTCCGCGCAGCGGCAAAAGTAAACACCGCGTCTTCAAGTATGCTCGATCTTGCCATGACCGATGCTGCAAAAAGCCCTACTGTTTTTACTCTCGCAAACGGCGTGCTGTACAGACAAGAAGGAGGCGGCGCCCAGGTTGCGCTCACGTCAGACAAGGTTGAAGTGACAAGTCTTTATTTTTATTCCGTCGCAACCCAGCAAACCATCGTTGATCCCGTATATCACTGGGCATGGAACGGCGGCGCTTCGAGCACCTCCGGGATTATTGAAGGCGTCGGCTGGATAGATTTTAATCCGCCGCTTGGCAACGTCCGAGTTCCGTTAGGACAGGGAGATTTCTATGGCTATGCGTACATCCCGGTTTCCAACGGGTATATAAGTTTCAACTGTGAAACCACTTCTTCCTGCAGTGCCGTCAATTATAAGGTGTACTCGCAGGCAAACGGCGATATCCGCGGCTGGGCATGGTCGGATCAGTACGGTTGGATAAGTTTTAGTTCCGCGGATACCACCTCGACGATTGCGTATCAAGTGGCAATTGCAACGGGCACAGGTGATTTTTCCGGCTGGGCATGGTCGGAGAATCTCGGGTGGATTTCTTTTCACTGCAACAATTCCGGCATAGGAGATACGTGTGCGAACTCTCAATACAAAGTAAAAGTCGCACAATCATTGAGCAGGCCGTTTCACGCCGTGCGGATAATCATCTCGATACGGTATAAGGCAAGCACGAGTCCTTTCGCGCAATATTCCGAGACGCACGATTTTTCTACTGCGCTCACTCAACCCTCCGCAGTAACTATTGCGAATGTGAATCCCGGCTCTGCAACAAGCACCGTGTCGGTGACGATTACAGGTACAAACTTCCAAGCAGGCGCAGAGGTAAAGTTTTCCCGTGTCGGCGAAGAAGATATTTTCCCGACCGCGACCTGTTCGCTTGCAGGCTCGACGACGTTTACGTGCAGTTTTAATGTATCCGGCAGGACAAAAGCGAAATGGGATGTGGTAGTAACGAACCCGGACGGCCAGATCGGAATCTTACCCGAGGGATTTGAAGTCCAGTAGTTTGTATTCGGCTATAGCTCAAATGCGAAGTTCAAAGAGATTTTCAGTCAAACCATTGTAGCAAATAAGCTGCTTAGCGGGCTTAAGCGTATAGGACAACACAGCTTGCGCTGG
>Ga0194125_10011378_pt1 | contig 11929 bp, 9 predicted proteins | sample TA2KigC250mmetaG_FD_148626 | JGI IMG/M metagenome (GOLD analysis project Ga0194125, IMG submission 148626) | Freshwater microbial communities from Lake Tanganyika, Tanzania - TA2015034 Kigoma Deep Cast 250m | ecosystem: Environmental > Aquatic > Freshwater > Lake | place: Tanzania: Lake... | reverse complement strand
CGCAGACGCTGCGTTGAGAGCGCAGTTTCTCCGCTGCCCGGGTGATATAGCAGGAGACGGCTTCCTTCAGTTCCTCCTGATCGCTTACCTGCTTGCCAAAGGAGCGGGAGGTGACGATGCTCTTCTTGGCGGCAGGAGCGTCATCGATATCGATACAGGCATAGCCGTTCAGTTCCAGTACCGTCTTATGCCCGACGCTGGTCAGATAACGGTCAATGAACTTCTCATCAGCATATCGCAATTGATAGGCGGTCTCGATCTTATTCTGCCGCAGGAACTTGTCATACTGTCTGCCGATGCCCCAGACGTCCCCGACCGCCACTCGTTTCAGCGCTTCATCGATCCTGCTCTGCTCCAGCATCACCAATACACCCTTCAGGTCAGTGATGCGCTTGGCATGGTGATTGGCGACCTTGGCAAGGGTTTTGGTGGAGGAGATGCCCACGGAGACAGGGATGCCAGTCCATTTCTTGACTGTCTTTCTGATCTTCTGTCCATAATCAAACAGGTCTCGGATCCGAAACCCGCTCAGGTTTAGAAACGCCTCGTCTATTGAGTAATACTCGATCTCCGGAGTGAACATGGACAGTGCATACATCACCCGGTTCGACATATCGGCATAGAGCGTATAATTGGATGATAGTAGCGTGCCTCCATGCTTGCGGATCAATGCCTCATACTTGAAACCAGGTGATCCCATCGGGATATTGAGCTTTTTGACCTCATTGGAGCGGGAAACGATACAGCCGTCATTGTTGGACAGAACGACGACGGGCTTGCCATCGAGGCCGGGATTGAACACCCGCTCGCAGGAAACATAGAAGTTGTTACAGTCGATCAAGGCAATGATCTCGTCCGTCTTGCCGTGGTTCATCATATTCTCCCGATGTCGTTCTGGCGTCATCTTGTGGCGGCTGAGGCAAAAGGCAAGGAAAATATCAATATGCACACGACCGACAAATCCCATTTGCTACTTGACAAGACAAAGGTATTGAAAGAATGAGGTCTAAACAATGATGACTCACGGAGACAAGATGAAACGCTCGATCGTTCTGCTCAGCGGTGGGATGGACAGTTTGGTCACCGCTGCCATCGCCAACCGGGAAAGTGCCGAATTATGTTTTTTGCACGCCAATTATGGTCAGAGAACCCAAAGGAAGGAACTCTGGTGCTTTGAACGTTTATGCGAGTTTTACCGACCGGTGCAGACCAAAGTCATCGATCTGCCCTGGTTAGGCAGGATGGGAGGCTCATCCCTCACCTCGAAAAACTATAAAAGCACCGGAGATGACCAGCCGGGACAGATCCCCAATACCTACGTGCCCTTTCGTAATGCCATCCTGATCTCCACAGCGGTTGCCTGGGCGGAAGTGATCGACGCCGATTCGGTCTGGATCGGAGCGGTGGAGCAGGATAGCAGCGGTTATCCTGATTGCCGCGCTGCTTTTTTCCAGGCAATGCAAGCGGCCATTCAGCAGGGCAGCAAGGTTGCCAATATCGAGCTGGTCACACCCGTTATCAATATGAGCAAGAAAGAGATCGTGGAACAGGGATTTGAACTCCACGCTCCCTTCATTTATTCCTGGAGTTGCTATATTGCCAATGAACTCGCCTGCGGTACCTGTGACAGTTGTCTCTTGCGCCAGAAGGCATTTCTTTCTGCCGGTATCAGCGATCCGATCAAATACAAGGAATGAACCATGAATGCCAAGATCCTGATCATCCTCACCGGTGGAACCATCGCCATGAAGACCGCCCCCCAATTGGGCATCGTTCCCACTTCCGAGTTTGCCGATTTCCTGCGTAGCTTTCCCCAGCTCAAAGACGTTGCCGATGTCGATGTCATGGAATATTCCAATATCCCCAGTCCCTATATGACCCCGCAGATGATGTTTGACCTGGCAAAGACGATCGACCGGCAGATCCTCGAATATGACGGAGTGGTCTGCACGCATGGCACCGATACCGTGGAGGAGACGGCGTTTCTGTGTGATCTGGTGCTCACCACCCGCAAGCCGGTGGTCTTTACCGCTGCCATGCGCAGTGGTTCTGATCTGGGTCTGGACGGACCGCGCAATATCATCGGCAGCGTTCGCGTCGCCTCCAATCCCGAATCCTATGACAAGGGCGTCCTGGTCGTGATGAACGATGAAATCCACACCGCCAGAGACGTGACCAAGACCGATACCGGCAAGGTCGATGCCTTCCAGTCCCTGGGCTATGGTCCCCTGGGCTATGTCGATCCCGACCGCATTGTCTATCATCGCTCGACCCTCTATCGTGAGAATGTCTGGACGGATAAACTCGACACCAATATCGATCTGATCAAGGCATGCGCCGGTATGGACGGCAGATACATCCACTGTTCCATTGCGCATGGCACCAAAGGCATCGTCATCGAGGCATTCGGCAGAGGGAATCTGCCCAGTTACTTGGTGCCGGATATCATTACTGCCATCCAGAACAAGATCGTGGTGGTCATCTGCACCCGTGCCTACACCGGCAGAGTTTTGGATGAATATGGCTACGAAGGCGGTGGCAGGCATCTTCAATCCACAGGTGCCATCTCTGGTGGAGACCTCCGCGGTATAAAAGCCCGTCTCAAATTGATGGCGCTCTTTGGCAAATATCATGATCCAAACGAGGTAAGGAAATTCTTCGCCGGCTCGATGCAATGACGGAATATACTCCTTAACTGAACATGATCCATCTAAAGACCGTCGAACATAACATAGGACATAATATATATGTAATTATTTCTTGATAAATTAGTTGCATGCTATATTATGGCTCCATCACAACACCGGAGCTTATCATGGAAAAGCAAATTATAACCCTCGCCGATCAAGAGATTGCCGCTCGCCTTGCCACCCGCAAGCACTTTCTCAAAGACATCGATCAGATGATTGACTGGAAGCGGATCAACAAAATACTCAGCAAAGTGGAGATCAGAAGGACTACTGTTGCCGGAAGAGATGCCTTTTCCGCAGAGGTAATGTTCCGGATCATGCTGATTCAGTCCTGGTACAAGTTATCTGATTATAAGATGGAAGAACAGCTATTCTACAACGCCATGTTTCTGTGGTTCTGTCACTTGAGTTTGGAGAACCCTGTCCCTGATCATTCCACGATCTGTCGTTGGCGGAGACGGTTTTCGGACAGGAATATCTTTGAGAAGCTTCTGAACGAGCTCAATCATCAATTGAGTAAATATAACATCAAGATCACAGAGGGCGTGATCGTGGATGCCGCTATGGTAAAATCCCATGCCCGTCCCCGCAAGCAGAAGATCATAGAAATGGAACCTGTCGGTGATGAGAAAATCCCAGGGCAAACCACCTTTCAGTCCACCGAGCTAAAGGTAGAAGAATCCAAGGATCCCGCTGCCCGGTGGGTAAAGAAAGGCAAGACGAGTATCTATGGTTTCAAGAGATAGTCACTTTCCAAGATATTGGGAGAGCGGAGAATTTCCTGGACAGCATCGCATTCTCAATTATCATCAAATTGTGGTATCATTTTTGCATGAGACCATTGCGTTGAGATATAACAAGCTTATTAACCAAGAAGGAGTTACTTATGACCAAGAAATTAGGAATTCTACTCGTAGTTTTGGCGTTAGCCGTCGGTTTGACTGCCCTACCCCGTAATCTGGTGGTCGTTGAGATCGGCACCGGCACGTGGTGTGTGTACTGTCCCGGCGCAGCCATGGGTGCGCATGACCTGGAAACGAATGGCCATGCCGTTGGCATCGTCAAATATCACAGCGGTGATAGCTACAATATCCCCGCTTCAACCAGCCGGATCAATTATTATGGCATCACGGGTTTTCCCACCGCCTATTTTGACGGGCTGAATCCCAGCGTAGGCGGAAGTGCCAGCTCATCCCTGTACAACAACTATTTACCCAAGGTGAATGCCCGCCTGGCGGTACCATCCAAGTACACCATAGCAGCCAACGGGACTATGACCGGTAATCTGGTCAACATCGATGTTACGGTTGCCAAGCCGGAAGAGGATACTAATACCGGGGTCAAATTGCATGCCGTAGTGACGGAGAGTTACATCCCCCAAATCTGGTTCAATCAGACGCATGTCCACAATGTGACCCGGGCAATGGTACCGAGCGCCAGTGGGTCAGATATCAGCCTTGCCACCGGCGGGCAAGTGACCATTCCCCTCAGTTTCACTTTTCAACCCGGTTGGCAATTGGGTAGGATGGAAGTGGTGTTCTTCCTGCAAAACAATTCCTCCAAGGAGATCCTGCAAGCCGTGAAGTATTCATTGCCGGGTCTGGTCAATGCTCCACCCGTCAATGTCACTGCACTGAGTTTCTATAATACTTATGTCACCGGATCGACCTACCAGACCGTTATGCTCAGTAATTACTGGAATACCCCGCTGACGGGAACTATCTCTTTTGACAATAATATATTTTCCTGTCCCACCTCCAATTACACTATTGCTCCCGGACAATCCCAATCGCTTCAGGTTACCTTTGCCCCGCCGGCTGCCGGCGATTTTTCCGGGAATATGACGATCACCACGAGCCATCCCAACTATCCATCTATCGTGGTGCCCCTGAGCGGTACCGGATTTCTTAATGCTCCGCCGGCGGCAACCAACGTCATGGTCAGCGGTCCACCCGTGATCTATCAGGACTTGATCGGTGTCTATACCTTTAGTGATCCCGATGGCAACACCCAGGGGAATAGTATTATTGAATGGTTGCGCGGAATGAATAACGATTTCACTCCGATCGCCGGACAAACAACTCTGACCTATCGGGTTCTGGAATCGGATCTTGGATACCAGATCGCCTTTCGGATAACACCCGTTGATCAGCATGGTATGCCGGGCACTCCTGTGATGAGCCCACCTACCATCCCGATCGAGACCCTGCCACCTCCGCAGAACCTGACTCATCAAGTGATCGACCAGGCAAATGTACAGCTGAATTGGCAGAGACCGGAACACTTCGGCGGAAGGGGATTTGTAGGATATCGTGTGTATCGTAACGAACTTCTGGTTTCTACGATCACAAATCCCAGCAATACCAGTTTCTATGACATCAACCTCAGCCCCGGGATCTATAACTATTGGGTTTGCTCTCTGTTCAATAACCCGATGATGGTCTCTGATCCGTCCAATGTCGTCACGGCTTATGTCAATGTAAACAACAATGACCAGGTCAGCCCCGCTATTCACAGCGTTACCGTCTATCCCAATCCATTCCATACCCAGACCAGATTCTACCTGCAGGGCAAAGCCAATTCCCCTGCCCGGATCAACGTCTTTAACCTCAAGGGACAGACAGTGTTTTCCACCAATGCCCTGACCGACGCCTCCGGTGCATTTGAACTTATCTGGAATGCCCTGGATGATAATGGCAATTCCCTGACCAATGGTGTCTATTTCTACCGGATTCTCAGTGGTGACACCGATCATTCGGGTCGACTGGTTATCGTTAAATAACAAATTCCCAACCATTTCTTCCGCCCCCCGATCATCAATGATCCGGGGGCGTTTTCTTTTATTCTGATGGATCAGGTCGATTTTGACTCGCTTTCGCTTCGAGTTCGCTTCGAGTGCTCGAGGCAACTCGAGGCGAACTCGAGGCGAAGGTGGGGTAAAAGTATGACTAAAGTTCATATCGATGGATACAGGTATTGTACTCAGGCGAGCAACCACGTCTGGGTTGCCGAAATCCGTTTTCCGGGTAGCCGGAATCCGATCGGCAGAGGTAGCTCGGCTACTTTCAATAAAGTCCTGAGACCTTTGCGGCAAGCAGATTTTGCCTCAGCAAGGACCTCAGCCCCAAGGACAACCCACACACTTTGAAAGATAGCCGTTTTTGATCTTTTCTTGAGGGGCTTCAGATCGCACTTGTTCCATCAGTATCGCAGAAGGCACAACAGGATAAACAAAATCCTTTACAAAAAGAGGCATGCCAAAAGCTTGGGATTTTTCCAAGTAGTCATTAGGAGTTTCGTATGTCAGACAAGGTGCAAGACAAGAAGAAGAGCACGGTAAAGGATAGAAATGAAGATTACCTGCGTATGCTGGAAGAGTCCTTTCAAAAATCCTCGGAATATGCCAAAGGTGATGTCATAGAGTCACCCATAACCAGTATAACGGACAGTTATATCGTCATCAATCTGGGCGGTAAGTTCGATGCTTTTGCCGAGATCGCGGAATATACCGACGAGAACGGCAAGCTGGAATGCCAGGTGGGAGATATCCTCAAGGGCTTTATCATCGACCAGAACGATCAGGGTTATATCATTGGCAAGAGCTTGACCAAACAATATGTGGACAAGGATTCGATCCGCGACGCATTTGAGCGCAAGATCCCGGTCCAGGGCAAAGTCTATTCCCTGACCAAAGGCGGGTTCAATGTCGATATCCTGGGTGCCCGTGCCTTTTGTCCGATGTCCCAGATCGCTGTCCGTTCCGGTGAAGAGGGCTCTGCATACATTGGCAAGACGATGGATTTTATCATCATCGAGTGTTCTGAGAACTGCCGTCGGATCGTTGTCTCACACCGCGTCCTGCAAGAGCAGAACATGGAAGAGAAACGCCTGAAAGCGATGGAAAAGATCAGTGTAGGCGCCGTGGTCCAGGGCAAGATCATGCGGATGACCAGTTTTGGTGCATTTGTCGATCTGGGGGGAGTGGAAGGTCTGCTCCATATCTCGGAGATCGCCTGGGTGCATGTGGTGCGTCCGCAGGATCTATTGAAAGCCGGACAGGAAGTGGATATGAAAGTCCTGGAAATCTCCGGCGAAAAGATCGCTCTTTCGATGAAAGCGCTTCAACCCAATCCTTTCGTGGAAGCCATTCAGGATTTCAAGGAAGGCGATGTGGTCAAATGTCGCATTCTGCGCCTTCATAACTTTGGAGCCTTTGCCGAATTGCGTCCCGGTGTGGAAGGTCTGATCCCGGTCTCCGAAATGTCCCGCACCCGCAACATTGTACACCCCAGAGAGATCCTCAAGGAAGGTGATTACGTGGAAGTGCAGATCCTCCGCCTTGACGCTGACACGCAAAAGATCTCGCTGTCCCTCAAAGCCATGCAGGAAGACCCGTGGGATAGCATCGGTGAGATCATCCAGATCGGTCAGCATGTCGAAGGGCAGGTTGAGAGTTCCACCAATTTTGGCGTCTTTGTCGCGATCGCGGAAGGTGTAACCGGGCTCTTACCCCGCTCCCGGATACGCAGCACCGATAGTTTTAAGACCCATGACCGCGTTACCCTGATGATTTCCGCCATCGACAAGGAGACCCACAGGATCACCCTGGACTACACCGACCGTACTCCGGATGAAACGATCGAGACCAAACCGGCTGACACCCACCGTGAACGCAGCTCCAAAGGAATGCCCGAAAGCGGTGGCTCACGCCAACGCCGGGGCGGCAAGAGCCGTGGTGATGACGAATGGCGTAAATATGCCAATCAAAAAGCCAACAGCAACGACGACAACCCCTTCAAAGACCTATAGATTATACCATGGAGACACCTGCCAATCAGTTTGTCCGCCTGCGGCTGGAGAAACTGCACAAGATCCGTGACCTCGGGATAGATCCGTATCCGGTAGGAAGCCACCGTACTCACTATATTGCCGACCTGCTCCAGGATCAGGCGCAGTGGATCACCTCTACTGCGGTAATTACCATCTCCGGACGCCTGGTTGCCCTGCGCCGTCAGGGTAAAATCGGCTTTGGCAATGTGGAGGATAAGACCGCCCGTATCCAGATCTTCGTTCAGCAGAATGCTGTGGGTGAAGAGAACTACGAGCTCTTTAAACTCATGGATACCGGCGACTTCGTTCAGGTAAGCGGTGCGCTGTTTGTCACTCAGGCAGGTGAATACAGCGTCAAGGTCTGCCAGATCACTCTGCTTTCCAAAAATATCCGTCCCCTGCCTGCCGTCAAAGAGAAGGTTGTGGAAGGCAAGACCATCCGCTATGACGAATTTTCCGATATCGAGCTCCGCTATCGCAAACGCTATCTGGATCTGCTGCTCAATCCGCATCACCGTCAGGTCTTTGAATTGCGCGCACTGATCATCTCCGCGATCCGCGAATTCCTCCAAGGCAGAGAGTTTACTGAAGTGGAGACGCCGATCCTGCAACCGCTGTATGGCGGCGCCAATGCCCGTCCTTTCATCACGCATCACAATTCTCTGGATACAGACCTGTATCTGCGGATAGCATTGGAATTGTATCTCAAACGGTTGGTCGTGGGTGGATTTGAACGGGTCTATGAACTGGGCAGGAACTTCCGCAACGAGGGGATGGATCGGCTGCATAATCCGGAATTTACAATGCTGGAACTCTATCAGGCATTTAGTGATCTGGATGGGATGATGGAACTGACTGAGGGTTTGATCAAGCATCTGGCTGCCAATGTGATCGGTAAAAACGAATTGGTCTATCAGGGACATACGATCCATATCGATCAGCCTTGGCGCAAGGCGACGATGATCGATCTGGTCAGGGAATACACGGGTGTGGATGCTGCCGGATTTGATGCGGATATGCTGGGTGAATTCTGCCGCCGGAAAGAGATAGAAGTTCCGGAGGGATCAGGCGCAGGTAAGATGATCGCTTTGATCTTTGAGCGCTTTGTCGAAGATCACCTGGTTCAGCCCACTTTTGTCACCGACTTTCCTAAGGAGATTTCTCCGCTGGCAAAAGCCAAGCCGGGAGTGCCGATGCTTGCCGATCGTTTTGAACTGATCATCGCCGGTGGTGAATTTGCCAATGCCTTCAGTGAATTGAACGATCCCTTTGACCAGCGAGCCCGCTTTGAGGATCAGGCACGCAAACGCGCCTTGGGAGACGATGAAGCTCTGGTGATCGATGAGGACTTCCTCGAAGCCCTCGAATATGGCATGCCGCCGATGGGTGGACTCGGCATCGGGATCGACCGCTTAGTCATGCTGCTGACCGAAAATGACTCCATCAAGGAAGTCATCCTCTTCCCGCAAATGAAACCGGAGACCTCAACGGATTAGAGTCACTCTCCTGGTTTCCGATCCTCCTTCATGGATCTTTCGGATTATATATACACCGCTTTGTACCGGCTTTGAGTTCATGTCCTTTCCATCCCAGACAACCGTGAAAGAGCCATCGCTTGGTCTCATCACGTCCAAGTCCCTGATCTTCTGACCTTTGAGATTGAAAACGCTGATCCGGGCGGTTCCTGACTTGATAGCTTGACCTGTGATGCTGAGTGAACCGTGGCAGGGATTGGGATAAACCGTCATAAGCAATGGTAATGCCGTACCATCAACATTGGATACCGGTTCGATGTTTACTTCCACCGGAATGCCCAAAGGAACATAGCCGGCAGCGGTAAGGGCATGTGCCTGGAGTGAGTGAATCCCGGGTGGGACATAAGCATAATGATCCATTGGTTCAGTCAGGGTCTCTCCAGCTTGGATGGTTATGTAAATTGACATTGGTGGGACCATATAGCTTTGCACATCACCGTCGATGCTGTAAAATGCCCATGCAGCATTGGGAAACCCATGAGTCCAGGTGAATGGGTTGGGATTGTAACCCGACAGGGTCATACTAATATGGTTCGTCTCGGCAGAGTTGACGGTAAGCGTCCATTGGATCTGATCAAGCGATTGAGCGGATATGGTTTGCGACAGCAAAGCAATTGCCACCAGCAGGATAAGTCCGATAATTATGCTTCTCATGATTCCTCCTTGAGAGCTATTAGTTAACAGTGATTCCTCAGGTTCAGTTCCATCGGATGCGGATTGAGGTAATACTGATCTGAGAGGAACTGCTGATTATACTTCTTTACATAATGGTTGATTAGGGTGAGGGGTATGATCAGAGGGTAGAGCTCACTGCGATAGTTGTCGATGATGCTGATCAGTTCCTGTTTTTCCCAGGCACTGAGGTCTTTCTTGATGTATCCGAGGATGTGGAGCATTACGTTCTGGTGCTTGCGGCGGGTAGCGGTCTTGCGTAGTGCCTCCATCATCTGCCGGATGTATTCTGCTTTGAAGTCCTCTGCCTTATACTGCTTGACCTGAGCCACCATTATACCCAGGGCACGACAACGTTCTGGGCTATGAGCCATCAGCAGTAGCTTGTGACGGGTATGAAAGTCCACGATATCGCCGGTGCCGACCGGCTTGCCGGCGAGTTCATTCCAGCGCTGCATCACAAAGATCCGCTCCACGAAGTTCTCCCGAAGGATCGGATCGTGCAGGCGGTTCTCCTCTTCGACCGGCAACAGGGGAAAGGCATTCATAAAGGTGCGGGCAAAGAGACCGACACCGGTCTTTGCCGGCGCTCCTCCGCCTTCGGGATAGACCTTCACCCCCTCCATTCCGCTGCTGGGTGATTTGCTCTTGAAGATAAAGCCACATAAGCTCTCTTCGGCAAGTTCTGCAACCCTTTTGTCACAATATGCCTGCATTCTTTCGGTCAGGTCGATGCCGGTATTGATCGTCACTAAGCGGGGATTTTCGACTTTGCCGACTAATCGCATCGCCTCCCGGGGTATGCCCAAGCCCAATTCCGCTTCCGGACACACAGGGATAAACTGAGCGTAAGCGCCAAGCTCATCAGCCAGCCGGCGATCCAGCTTATCCTGTCCGTCATATCGGACATTATTGCCCAAAAGGCAGGAACTTATTCCCAAGATGATCTTATTCATATTCACCTCGGTTTGATTCTGTTCAGGTCGGAATATCTGTCAAGGATGTTTTTCGGAGATCGGTAAGGATCTCCACGCGATCTTACGTCCAATTCCCGGGCGGGAATCAGGATGTATTTGCCAAGGGCATCTGAGTGGGTTAGATTGTCATTAATAACCGCAGGGAGGAATCATGAGATTTATTCTAAGGACTATGCTCGTCATTTTGATTGCCGGTATCACCGGACTGAATGCCGGGGAATGGAAACTGACGACGGAGCTGAATCTTGCGCTTACGCAAAACGCTTATAGTGACAACTGGGCAGGCACGGAACTGGGAAACATCACCTGGCAGGCGAATTCCAATTCCACCGCGGAAAAGCAATTGAGTTCACTGCTCCTGAGCAAGACGTCGCTCATGCTTGCCTTTGGTCAGACGCATCAGCAATATCGTGACCAGCTCGGCGATAAACGGTGGGGAAAGCCGGAAAAGTCCACTGATAAGATCGATCTGGAATCGATCTTGCTCATTACCACGCAAAGTTACTTCGATCCCTTTATCAGCGCCAGATGGGAAAGTCAGTTTCTGGATCTCAGCCAGCCGGAAACCCGCCTGATCAACCCGCATAAGTTTACCGAAGCCGCTGGTCTCGCCCGGACATTCATTAAATCCGATGCCCAAAACCTCAGTGCCCGGTTGGGCGGTGCGCTGAGACAACAGGTGGATATCGACAGGATCAACATCGGTGGCGACAAGGAAACGGTCATTACCAATGACGGTGGCGTCGAATTCATCGGCGAATATAAGCAGACGCTCAATACCAGTGTCGGTTTGACCAGCCGGCTCCAGCTCTATCAAGCGCTGTTCAATTCCAAGTCAAGTGAAGCAGGATTCGGCGATGACTGGAAAGCGCTGGATCTGAACTGGCAAACCACGCTGAGCGCCAAACTGTGGTCAGTGGTCACCATGAGCCTGTACTTTGAGCTCAAATATGAAAAGCAGGAAGACACCGAACTGCAGTTCAAAGAGATCTTCGGGCTCGGTATATCCTATCGGCTGTTTTAACCGGATAGCTCCTTATTGGACACTGCCCTGCCGGTGGAATCATCAGCGGATGCTGAAGGCATTTTGTGCCCTCAGTGCGGGTTGATCCATAAGGATTTGGATAACGATAAAACAAGGGACTTGACTCCCTTGACAAATCTCAGTAAACTCATCTGCATCTGATTTCTGTCTTGGCATATTACCGATTCAGAAATTCTATAC